>Ga0247734_1000281_pt1 | contig 45650 bp, 36 predicted proteins | sample UWRJL103311B2_FD_180933 | JGI IMG/M metagenome (GOLD analysis project Ga0247734, IMG submission 180933) | Plant litter microbial communities from Arlington Agricultural Research Station in Wisconsin, United States - UWRJ-L103-311B-2 | ecosystem: Environmental > Terrestrial > Plant litter >...
ACCAGCCCATCCGATGAGTCTATCGTCTTCTGGCTCGGCGACTCATTCGCCACTATCCCAAACCTAACTAAATACTGGAACGCAAACGCACGAAAGTCCGCCAGCGGTGGAAACCTCTTCAACGGGACCCCGGGCGGTCGAATGATTCGTCTCGAGGCAGTAGATCTTCAAGGCGAACGATGTTCTGGTATCGAGCAAATCCTTAAACCGAGGTCCTCTGGTGGTTTACCTACAGAGATCTTGATACTGGCTGAACACCGCTTCACAATATTATCTGCTGGACGATCAGCACCATCATTCGCGGCTTCGACCAGATTGGCATTGGTGGAGAAAACGAATAATAGTATTGCTAATGGTGGAGGAGAGTTGAATGTTGAAGATATAAACCAAGCGCTGGCACGGATGGACAACAAGGGATATTCCTCGAAACGGTAAACTCTCGAGTAGATCCTCCCTTCCTCACCTCCTCAAATCTAACGAAAAATCATGATACCCCCTTTTGCATTCGTATCTCCGTGACTCTATTCCTCGTTTCCCTCTTTAGTACTGGCTAGCTATGCAGGTGAGTTGTTTTTATGTTCCTTTTCATCTATGGGGCTTTTGGGGGCAAAATAAGCAATTCGCGCGGCCAGGTGGAGTACAAGGCGAGATCCATCCTTGAAACTCTGTATTCCATGCGAGATATCAATATTTCTCCTTCCAGAGAGAAGCGAGAACACGAATAGCTGCACCTGCATTCTGTTTGCACAAGATGCAACAGAGATGTGTGGAGGCTTTCGAGGCAGTTGAAACTACTGCTACTCAACTGGGTTTCTAGAATTCTGTCGAATTTTGGAAATGTCGCTGGGTGGTTTATTTGTGCTGCTACATTTTTTGGTGATGGGTATTTCAAGGGGTGAGGAGGGGGTGTGAATAGTTACGGTGTGTTTCTGTATTGTACTTTCATGTGCGCATTGTGCATTCACTGCTGTCTTTTGACTAGATTACCTCAGCTGACTTTAGTGCCTTTATACTAGCGTCCCATGCGTTTGAAACCACGTATCACAATCATCAAACACCAGAGAAATCTTACTTCAAAAAGCTATTCCCTTACTTAAAAGTGCAATGTAGTCAATTGTGCCTTGATAAAGTATGAATAGGCTAAATGATTGTAATATCTTAGCCAATAAGGCATATAGAACTAGGCAAAAGTTGTTATGTATTGGCAAGGCAGACTAGAGAGTTGTCACCTTAATATCGAAATGCTACTACTATATAAGATGCCACACGGTTGTCTAGAGCTTCGAGCTGCTAAGTAGCACGTTCAATTATATGAAATGATATAATCTAGACATTTTAGACAGTTGGTAATTACGATTGAGCTATGTCCAGGTCGAAATGGACTCATGTGTCATCTTCCATTGCCTCTCCCTTTTTAAACATCAATCAATCTCGCCCGGGTTCACCACACTGTCCTGAAATTCCAAAAAGAGCTTGTGATTCTCAGCATTGATCAGCGCCTGGTTACGATCAACATAACTATCATTTCCATGGCGGCGAAAAGTCACATAGTCTCTCAGGAACGTGAACGAGCGGCATACATGCTCTTGATCCGAATCAATGTAGTTGTGTTTGATTGACACTGAGAATTTGGTTGGAATGAGTGTTGTACTACCGTAGCACTGAATGGTCTGCCGAATTAAATTTAGACAGTGCTCTGGGAGCTATCAGCTAGGTTTCAAACCCGCAGGTCTAGACGCAGTCTTTAAAATGAGATGCGGATCAAACGCAGCCCTAAGGTGAGCGAGGAATGAATGGTATCGGGGGAATGTGTTGATTACCTGTATGTTTAGGTCCGTGGACTCCAGCTGCCACGGTCTCGGGATAGTAGTCTGGGGAGAGTGCTTTTCGTAAAGCGTTCTCCACTGAGTTAGTAGAGTTATGACTTCCGTGATCGAAGCTTAGCTGTCGAACTTACCACACAGTGTAATGTGTGAAACATGTCAAACCTGTAATAGCAATTTCAATTAAGTAAAATGTCTCTTATTTCCAATTCCAACTCAACATTGTTAAGAACGGAGTATGTACTAACCCAGCCGAGTAACCACCTAGCAGCTCGTCGACGTAGTCGTGTCGGCGATCACCCCATGCCCTCTTAGCTTCTTCATCCGAAATGGAGAAGTATCGATGTCCGATAAGTTGCTGCCAATTTTCATCAATCTCGGGGCTCGGCTTCCCAAAATATTTCATGTTTTCAGGCCAGGAAGTAGAAGGATCTATTAGGGGGAGTCCAGGTGTGCCGTTGGACGAAAAGAAAGGGCTTCCTGTGAACTTGACTTTTTTCAACGGAATTTGAAACTTGAGATCTGCGAATCCATGATTTCAGCAAATGAGTCGTTATTCATCACTTGAAAGTGGAGTGAAAGCTTACCTGGATCTGTCACAAATCCGGAGTCATATGAGCCCAAGTGGCTTTGACTCTGAGAGGAATGGAGGAGATGTACGACTATTGACAGAGTTGCAAAGAAGATGGAAAGCATCCAAGGTATCACAAAGGCCCATGATATGAAGGTCTTTTTCGTACTGAAATGACACCGACAGAGATGGCAGCTTGGTCTAAGCTCGCCTTTATTATTTTCTAATGAGCTGTCTGCATCTTCCTTTTCTAGACCGTTCCATAAGGGCTCGTAGAATCCAGCTAAAGAGGAAGCCATGAGAACTTGCTTTGGAGGAGGTGGGTGGAATTTTGGTTGTGATAAGATGAAAACGCTGAGTGCAAGTAGTCGGAGACTTCAGCCAATAGTAAATGATGTGGCACGGAAAAGAGACTTATTGCACTATGCCGTATGATGTGTTCCCAACATAAACCGAAAACAATTCTGAGGTGTGCTCAAGTACAGGAACTTGCAGCCATATGCCAAGCTACATGACCAACAAATACATTTAGAAGAGGGGCAGTCTCACACTTTACAATGTGTATGCCAGAAGATCATCTTGTGCTTATTCGGATATCCTTATTTGAAATATCTGCGTAAAAGTTTAGTTCTTTAACCTAGATAAGAATTTATCATAAATTATATACGTTATCTAATAAACTATATACTTAGGTTCTTATTCATTTTACTAGCAAAATGAGATCTTTTTCTCCCAAAAATATTTAATATGGCGTACAATTTGAAACTTTCAAAGGCTTTATATATAAAATCCATAAAAGAAAAGGCTAATGATTCCAAAATTAAATAATTTGATTTTGTGAAGAATGCTTTGAACATATTAGCAGTAAATTACACAAAGCCCCTGGCTAGACCTTCAAATTCACTTCTTATCTACATGTGTGTTGCATTTGGCACACCCAGGGAAGTATGCAAGCGAGAGGCACATAATTAAAGCAGAGATAGGGGTTAATTTGACAGATGTCAGGCGTGATAAATGGAAGAGAATCAACCAGGCTTGATGCATCTCTACGTTTGTGATAGTAGCCGTAGGATCCAGATTCATTAGCATCACTACACCAGATTCTGTTTGTTGAAGTGAGTACAGTCTCTTGCTATCTCTTTCTCAACATGCTCTAAGTTACCGCAATTAGCATCAGTGTATGTTTGACACAACTAAAATACCAAACATGACTTGCACCGACTCCAGCCACTTTATGTTGCTGCCTCAAAGTGATCTCGAAGATCACAAGAAGAATGACTCGTTTGTTTCTAGAAACAGGAAGCAATCTAAGTTGAATGGATGGACAAAGAGACTTGCATTGCTGGTGCACGCTGTCATGGTACTAATGTACACCACAGTGTTCCTGTATTGCTGGTTGTACATACGACGTACTTGCCCGGTTCAAGATGGTCTAGCATTTGGTGAGTTGAGCTCAAATTGATTGCAATATTTCCTGTTGCGCACTCGGGTAGTTTAAGGCTATAAAACTAACCACATTTGCAGCTCCTTACACTGGCGAATACATATCACAGGTATTTGACCACAAACACTCCACCTACGTAGGTAAGCCTAGCACTGAGCTGGATGAAGCTTGGGACAAATTATTGAACAGTAAGTTCTTCACTTCCTGCAAAGCGAAGCAGTTCAACAGCTAACGTGGTCCTAGATCTCAATATTCGAATCACGGAATGGGAAATGAGCCAAATCCCAGGAAGAAAGGACCAAGCAGTAGCCCTCCCAGATGGCGGTTACTTTGCAAGTCCGAATGTTTACCACAATCTCCATTGCATAGTGGGTTAATTTCTTTTCAGTTTGTGCTTTGCAGCCTGCCTCCTAACGATCATGTCGTAGAAACATATACATCATTACATGTATGTGGATCACTACTTTCCAAACATCACACCCAAGCAGAAACGTGCCAACGAATATCACAATCGTAAGTGGAAAATCACCTCCAGGATGCATTTCCTGAAACATTTCCCAGCTGACCTTCTACAGATCACTGCCTTGACATGCTCAGGCAGAGCATCATGTGTACAGGTGATATGCAACTACTTACAATGAAATGGATCCCTTCATCGCGTATTCCTACAGCAAACTACAGCTCGCCTCATCGATGCGTCAATTGGCAGAGTCTGGAGGCCTGGACATCAAGCCGTAAGATCGTGAGACTGATGGAGCCAGGCTGGCTAATCCATCCCATCCTGGGGTCTGCCTACCCCGATGGATTGGGCGATGAGATTGGTGAGCTTCTACACGAATGAGTTTTCGATTCGAAGAAGATACTTTGTTGGCGACTGAAAGATGTTGGCTGAATCCATTAGCCAGCCATAGAATATTCAAATTTACCTGGTCAATATACTCCATTTTAATAAGCGTATGCATAATGTTGGTTTTCCCTTTGTCTCGACCAACATACATCATTGACTCAAGTGGACGATGGAACGGGGTTTTCTCCCATTTCTGAATCCAATAAAATTATGTTCGCCCAATAAAATGATTTGGTCCGGGTTGCGGTTGGCTAAGCCCTTTAGCAATCAACACCAAGAAAATCATCAGCAATTACCAAGCTGTTGGCGTTACGTAGGCCGAAAATCGGTTTGGTAACAGGTCCTTCCCAGCTTCAATACTATCGGCATTTATCTCTGTATAAGTGATCGCCCAATTAAGCAGCGCCACGTGTTAACAAAGCAGGTGTAAGTTTTCATATATCACGAAATTTCTTACAATTTTCCTGGAGCGGTATTGATCGCTAGTTGAGCATAAGCTTCATGACCGGAGCAATGATCCAGATTGAATGCCATGGCTTGATATGCAGTAAGAATAACTTATATCACTACTTCGAGCAGGTGATTGCCATTGCACCACGCGCAAGACAATCCAACCACAATATGAGAGGCAACAAATCTGTTTGCGAAACATATCTCAAAGAATATTGAAACATTTCTCAATTCATTTAGTCCGAATCTTGCTCATCCTAACTCAGACGTGTGTCGCACCCAGTTCTACTATTATTACCCAGTTCAGATTCCACCAAGAACAAATAGTCAACATGCATTTTGCATCCTTCGCAAAAGTTATACTTCTCTTAACAACTGTATCGGCAGTTCTCAGCAGACGTAAGTTACTATTATGTCCTTAAAGATAATCATTCTTGCTCCAGCGAGATAAGAACTAATTGACCTAGCAGCTCTCGATGTGGCTTATGATGATGAAGGATACTCTACAGACAAGAGGGCCATTGACACGGCTTACGATGATGAAGGATATTCTACAGACAAGAGGGTATGTTTAAAAATGTTTGAAATATTTGCAAGCTCTGGTCTCTTGATCATCTCTGTAGCACATCCTGAATAGAAATGCTTTACATACACTAATAGAAACAAGGCTGTGATATTGGAAGTTTAAATGCAATGTAGTAACTGGTCTGAGTTACAAGAAAGGGGCTACTATTAACGGGTCATACATGAAGAACACATGTTAGCAAACCCTCTTGAGGAGCCACATGTTCAACACATGAAGGGCGTGGAATTATGCTTGTAGGGTACATATTGGCATCATTTTTGCTACTTTACTATTCCTAAATGGTATCAATTATTCAAATTCAATGGCTGGATCTATAGTATCTCTACTCAGATAATGGTCGTTTGTGGATATGGCAGTTTCATCTTTATGTCAGTGTACTGGATTCTCCCAGCTGAGTACGTGTATTTCGAGCATAGGTGATGTCAAGGACCCTATGTCACAATGCGAGGGGAGGTTCCTCAGAAAGTAAGAAGGTTCTGCATACAGTGTAGTTTAAGGAGGAGAAGAGGCGTTGTCTCTTCTCACGAAGCTATATACTGTAATCCTCACGTGAGAGACAATGAGAAACAATGTTACAGCTAGCTAGTGAATTTTCAGCCTTAGGTCCTCGTCTAACAAAGGGGCTGGCTCATTTATCTGGGATGAAGTCAGGGGTCATATTTATATTACAGTGCGGGAGCATTCCGGCGCAGCACACCACCAGCCAGCTGATACTGTGAGTGGCCCTCCACTTTTACAGCCCTACCTTCTCCAACTACCCTAACCAATAACCTGTTTCTTGAGTGCTTGTAAGTCGGATTCTGAGTGCTGGCTTATCCCCATTACAAACTTGTACGCGGCTCGCGCAACTTCGTTCTCTTGTTCATTTGTTCCAAAGATTTCGACTTGACAGCGCGAAATTTGTGTAGCCATTTATACTTAAAACTCTCGTGCTTCTATACATAAGCCTCTATCCGCAAGTTGCAATGTCTCTAGATCACCAGCGACACACGCCTCCTCAAGCACCGCCGTCGTTTGACAACCTGACACCGGACTCGCTCCTCGCTACAGTTGACTTAACTATAGCGCAATCCGCTTCCCTACAGGAGCACCTAGTGAATACTTTAAAGCCTGCCACCGCAACTTTTGGGAGCTTGATCCGACCTTTAATTGATGATCGCAATATAGCAGGATGTGTCACTGGACCTTTTATTATGTTAGAACGCGTTGCATCCGATACTGGTTTGCGTGAGGCAGCACGTGAAGCTCACAAGCGTGTTGATGCTGCTGATACTAAGACTTTACTCCGTTTTGATCTTGCTGAACTGGTGAATGCTGTCTATCGCCAATATTTTGACAAGGACAAGACAGACGATTGTGTGGTAACCAGGCAAGCGGAGATGCTCAGTAATCAAGATCTATATTTGTTGAAAAGACTTAATACGCAATTCACAATATCCGGTGCTAATGTTAAAGAGGTGACCAAGCGTGCACGATTATCAGTAATCAAGGCCGAAGTGGATGCCTTGGTCACGGCGGCGCAGAAGGATTTCACAGAGTTTTCAGACCGTGATGGGCTGTGGTTAACTCAAGACGAGCTAGAAGGCATGCCGGAAAGATGGCTCTCTACTCTCAGGAGAGAAATTTGCTCCGAAGTCGACCAGCCAGATAGACCGCGTTACTGGGTGACATTCAAAGAAAGCCACTATCTCCCTATCCTGCGCAACGCAACATGGGAATCCACTCGTCGCAAGGCCTACCTCGCCAAGACGAGGAGGTTCCCGCAGAACGTGGCAAGATTACAGAGAATAGTTGGACTAAGAGACGAGATAGCGCGCATAATAGGCTTTGTAAACCATGCAGAACTTCGCGTGAAAGAACGTATGGCACGGAGCGTGATAGACATAGAAAGGGAACTAAACGAGCTAAAGACGGAGATTCTACCACTGGCAGCTATTGAGGTTGACGTCCTAAAAGAACTGAAAGGAAAAGATGCTGAGACAGCTAGAACAAGTGCCATGGCTGATTGTGAAGGTGTTATAAAAAGCAAAGAAAACAGTACGGGAATCAAGTATCACGTTTGGGATCGGCAGCACTACGAGGAGAGACTAAAACGAGAAAACTACGCCATTGACAGTAACAAACTATCCGAATACTTCGAGGCGTCTCAGACCATTGACAGAATGCTGTCTGTGTTTGAGAGACTCTTTGGGCTCAAGTTTGAGAGAGTGGAGAGAGCAAGTACCTGGCACCAAACCGTATCACTTTATAGTGTTTGGGACGCTGAGAATGATCGACAAGGTGAGTTTCTAGGATATTTATACCTAGATATATTTGGAAGACAGGGAAAGACACAGCAACAGTACCATAGTGCCATACAGCCAGTTAGTGATGCGATCATCTTTTCCTGGCTTAAATTATTTGTCATCTAATTATATATCAGACCTTTACACCCACACATGGAGGCCGGCATTATCCTGTCTCCGCCTTAATACTTCCTTTCCCAGTATCTGCGCCGGAGCGGCCTAGTCTACTCCAGCATCGCGACGTTAAAATTATGTTCCACGAGCTTGGCCACGCAGTACATCATCTGGTAGACCGAACTACCTACGGCATAAGCCACTCGCGTGACTATGCTGAGATACCAAGCCGCCTTCTAGAGCATCTAATATGGCAACCCGAGGTGTTAATCAAATTGGGGAAGCACTATAGTGCTCTTCCCCAGTATAAACAAGAAAAGGGGATTGGGAGGGAATCTGATACTGACGAGGGATTACTACCGCTTACCGTAGCGCAAGATGTATATCGCACTAAACACCTTGGAGAAGCACATGGAATGGCTACGCAGCTATCATCTGCTTTATTTGATCTAGCTCTTTATACTACGTCAACCCATGAAGAAGCGCTTGGAATCAATACTACTGCCCTATGGAACACAATCAAAGGCACCGTGCTCCCGTACGATCGCATTGATGAAGAAGATCAGGGATTCGGACAAGCAGAATGGTCGCCTGCTTTCCGGAATACGGATGCAGGTTATTACACCTATGTGCAGTCTACCGCATATGCTGCAGATCTGTTCGCGTCTGAATTTTCTGCTGTCTCCCTTGATGATAGTGAGCCACCATTTGATGCGTGGAGACGTTGGCGTCGTCAGGTCTTGGAGCGCGGATCTGGAGAGTCGGAATTGGCTCTTCTGGAATCGTTCTTAGGGAGAAAGATGAATGTTAAGACTGCATCTACACTCATCGCAAGGGCACGAGAAGCGAAAGCTGGTCTCAGATAGACAGTGAAACCGTGTTTAATACGCTGCTTCTATATGGAGTGTTTGGCTGTGAGTGGAGAAAGCAAATGCCTAGTAATGTGACGAAATAACTAGGAGCCCGATTTAGAGTGATTGTTGTACGCAATAGTTTATTTGCGAGCCCTACTTGGTAATTGCGCCTTGAATGGGTTAAATTGGTCAAGTCTGTTTTTTCTTTGGAGAAGATGGGTTTACGCACTGGTTGTCTTCATAAGCATATCGCTTCAATTGTGGGGAACAATTGAGAGAATTAAATTGCGTCAAAAAAGTCTAGGAATGATCAATACACGACGGCTTGAGCTCGTTTTTTTTTTATTAAAAAAACAACTAGTTTCCAGTTGAAATTCAAGATTGTGAAGATAATCACTATGGGAACTCCCTCGTTTCCTTCACAGCAGCCCAATATCACACCAATTCCAAGTTCCATCAAACCCGTTCGCGTCAAGAAGGTAAGAGTCAGAGGTTGGCGTACAGGCATACCTATGAAATACTGTTAGCTGTAGGTAGTAGTTTTTATATGCCCTTGAAAAAACATGGTTATCTTTCGTTATCGGATTGACGCAATTTCTGCTAAGAGACATCTATAGAATTAACTAATTGATTTTCTGGCTTTGCCAACCTGCCTTGTTCAGTTGTACAGAATAAATAGTTATGACATGACGAACAACTTGGATATAATAAGATTAAAAGCTAAATTCAATGTTTTGAGTTGGGCAGAGTGATGAATTTCAGTGAACAAAGCCCTACAGGACTATTTAAATCAAAAGCTTTTGCGAGATTCTTTCTGACACCTTCAAATTCAACGCAGGGTATTTGAAAATGGATTACTTACTCAGGCAAGATGCCGAGGAAGAAAAGAAGCTAATCAACTCAATCGGCAATCTCAACATTCGACAGACCCGGCGACTCTGGATTCTTGCAAAAAAGTTCGAGGAGATAACTCAGGCTCAACTATATTTTGACTGGTCAAAGCCGCTTGGCAAATCACAGGAGAATAATGAACACCATGGTCGGAGGCGTCTGCTCCGCACCGCCCTCCAGAATGCTAAACATATTCCGAAAAACACGGCCGCTTTTAGCGCAGGTCACTGGGGCTCACCAATGATAAATATGGCATCAGTCGAGTTGCTGGATGACATATGCCAAATACGCCTGTCACTAGACCATGTTATGGCGCGAGACCAGAAATATTTCCTCATCATGTTTCAGCGATCCCTCCAACATCAAATCCAAGGTAAGGCATTGTTGTACAGCATTGAGATACTTGCAGCACAGAGAGATGCAATTTCAGCCGATTTGGGGCTCAAAGAAATTGACCGCCCTCCAATTCCACGAATTTTAGCTATCGTTGAACTCTTGAAATACACTCTACTGCCTGATAGGCATGCTGGGGAGGACCGAGATTGCGGAATATGCTACGAGGAGCTAGATAAAGACATCCCCACGGGGGCTAAAATCAAAGTCACCCGAGAGTCGAGAGGAGGACACACTGATACGACGTATCTGATCGAGGGAACACCAGTTCGTTCAACACACTGCACCGCAAAGCTACCATGTGGCCATTTCTTCGGAGCAAAGTGTATCTGGCGGGTATTTTTGACGGACACGAAATGCCCCTTTTGCAGACATGAGTATGAGCCACAATTGACCAGATATGATAGACTCCAATGATGAACATGCAGTTGATATCTTGAGCCCTCGCAAGCCCAACACAACCCCTAGCGAGACGAAAAAAAGATTATGAGACTTTAGAGGGAAAACGGGGAAATTGTTTAGGAAAATGATAGCGGACACACCTGAGTGGTGCTTGTCCTACTACATAGATGAATGGATAAGGACCCATTAACCACGTGCATTACTTGTAATTTAGCCATTGTAACCGCAGTACCATCATGCTTGACCTGGCAATTATACTTACACGTGATAGATAATGAGAGACGTGAAATGATCTTCATCCGTAATAACTCCAGTGTTGGACAATACATATGATATAATACAGAATATCAAACCTCAAACGCCACCCCTCAGCTAGTAAATTGACTCCGATGAACTACCTCACACATTCAGCAGTCCCTCCAATCTTGGCTTGCTGGGCAAGTCACCAAAACTTTAGTTAGATCCTTAAAAGAAGGTCCATATAGCATGCTAGATAAAGCATTAACTCAATCGCTAGGGAAAAGGAAAAGAAACAGAAACATTTTCGTACCTTCACTGGCCGTATTTGTTTGTAAAATCCCGAACATCTTCACCAGGGCCAATCCACATTCGGACTTTATTAGGGTCAACCAATTCTAGACCACGGGGAAACCTGACAAAGTTCACGTTAGAAGGCTGAATCCTTGATATTTAATGTTTGGATCTATTCGGCAGCTGTCTCTGTGTATTGCTGCTAATAAGTTATAGCCATAACCCGGGCAAGCGGGCCATATATGTTGGAGCTAATCCAGGTAGTTCTTGAGCACAAATACAAATAATGTTACATTGATCATGTTGCTGCATCTTATCTCAACTTTATAAGTGCTAAACCAACAGTATACGGGAGTGGGTAATTAATCCCCAACCCACACCACCTCTGTTGGCTTTTCACCCTTGCTCCTCAGGATGTTTTCTGATATTTTCCATACCATATTCCTTCTGGAGCTGTGCGGATCGAAGAGTTCCACACCCTTGGGGTGTCTGGAACATATCTCTCAGTCCGCCGTATCGAGATACGCACATGAACCAAAGAGAAAGAGAGCAGCATGACAGTCGAAAACTTGACACAAAGTAAAGGGTGATGAACTTACTCGTCCTCAGTCTTCTTCCTGCCAGTACTCTTCGGCTTGCCCTCAAAAATCCTCTTCTTTTCAAAGAACCGGTATGCTTCAGGATATATCGCGCTCTCGGCACCGCCCATGATCTTCTTTGCTTTCATAAATGTGTCTAGGACTCGAGTGCTCGTACCACAGTCATCCGCAAACTGCTTCTTAGTATATGGCTTCGGTTCCCCATTCTTCTTGAACTGACCCGGGATGGCGTTCTCCGGCTTGGTGTTGTCTTTGCCAAGGAGGTTATTGATTTTGGTACGGATGACGCTGCAGGTATCGTAGCTACGTACTATTAGCATAGCTCCTATGCCAAAATATCCATAGTAGAAGATGACTTACATGGGGCATTTCTGATCGAGCTCAATGTCGAGGAAGGATGAGGGCTTATCAGATGCAGCCTCTTTCTCGATATCAGCTTTGGGGGATGCCTTTTTTGCTTTGGCGGGCTTGGAGGTGGTGGTTTCGGAGGCTCTAACTTCGGTGGGAGTGGTGCTAGGCTTGTCTCCAGGTCTAATAGCTGGATAGGGATCTGAACGAGGTGAGACGGTCTTAGGACCAGATTGGCGGCGTGCTGCTTTCGGCATTTCGACTGAGTTTTATTGTGTTAGTAGATAGTTAAATGAAGGTTGTTGGTTTGCAAAGCGTGGAAGATCATTGATTTATGGCGGTGAAGTGAGGTTGACGCGGGTCGGATTTGTTTTGTTTACGCGTTACCCCTGTAATTCTACGTCATGCTGGGGGAACACCACTGCATCCTCTATGCATCTTATTAAATTCATGATTGAGAAATTTTGTTGCAATATAAGCCGCTCTCGCATATAATGAAATAGTTGCTCTGGTAGGTTGGGCAAAACTTGTTAGGGTAAAAGCTCGCTGCAATACATTCATCGGTGGCACTTTTCTGGTACCCACTACTGTCTTGCGGTATATGCTTGTAATTATGTTTATCGAGCTTGAAATTAAGCCCTATTGACACATATAGATTAGTTAATAATCCCAACTCAATCTCTTTGTGTTAATTTCCACGCTATAAAATAACTAGTTCAGAATTCTAGTTTGGCATCAGCCCCTCTCCCCTTTCTCCTTCTCGCGTAAACTCGGTTAATATTGCCTTGTATTAAACACTGGAAGCTGCGAATGAAGAAACTTCAAAGGCACCTTGAATCGCTTATATGCGGCTTGGTTATTCAACCCAATATGTGGACCTGACCATTGCATATCATGAACGTAGTTTAGCTTGGACAAAGTTCCCGTGCGGGGTTCAATACAGAAACGCAACACAGACTTTGGTATCTGTAGTGCAAGCATCAACCCACAAAAGAAGTTTCATTGAGAGCGAATGGAAAGCTAGATCTCGAGACGGTAATTAATTGTCTTGAGCCATTTATAAGTATAGAATTGGCTATCTAATATTATTTCAATAAGGAGTCTGAAGGGGTATGGCTTGTGGATCTTATCAGAGGAATAACTATGTAGTCTATTGTATCTTGATTTCTGTAGTAGATACAAATTCCTCATGTTCATATAGGCACCACACTGTTAGAGAGACCCTACATCACGTCCTAATAACTAGTACACTAGTTGAAGACATATGTAAAATCCCCTATCTTCATAAGCACTACTTGAACGAACATGATTAGACTTAGCTCAAATATTTTGTAAAAACAGCATAGCCAAGTCCAAATATCCATTGTAAAAAGTCAGAAAAGAAAAAAGCAGGGAAGTAGCGGTCTGAAACTCCTTGTGCAACACTGCTCCAAATCCTAACTCCATCTTGAATATTAAACACCCGATATTGGATAGCCCTCATTCATGTTGAATATTTCTGGAAGTTGCTATCCTTATCTGGGTTCTGATTAGGTTGTCCCAGGGCATCTACATGCTGGATCGGCGGATCCTGCACCTGGGGCTGCTGATTCTGAGAATTTGCCACTAGTGGATCCAGACTTTGTGGCTGCAGAATATGCATTTGCGGTTGCTGATAAGTTTGAGACTGTCGTGCTGACTGCGGGGCCGGCTGTTGCGTTATTTGTTGTATGTAGGAAGGTACCGGAGGAGGAGTTGTCGTAGGACTTACTCCTGGTCCCGGTACCCATTGCTGTTGTTGGGGATAATTATTTGCAGGTACCGAGATCTTGTCTGATCCTGAGTAGTAAAAGTATGGCTGTGGCGGCATTGCTGGAGGTAGAGATTGGTGGTGGGTTGTTGCATAAGCTTCTGGTTTGTCTTGGTCTTTGCGTCGCTTTTGTAAGCAGAACCACACTCCTGCAACTACTGCGACGATAAGTGCCGCTCCTCCTATGGTTCCCCCAACAATGGGGCCGATGGGAGGCCCTTTATCGGAATTAGGCAGTGCGTTTGTTGTAGGAACAGGTGCACCATTAGTCATTGTTACAGTTGCGGTTGTACCAGTGTCTGCGGGAGTGATTGCTGCGTCAGCTAAATGGAATATAAATGGATTTTAATATATGACCGAGGACTACTTACTGGGAGAGAAAGGTCTGGTAGTCATTAATATATCGTAGTTCAGTGAAGTTGACCTCATTCGATAAAGTGTATCAGTTGTGCTTCCACAATTCACAAAGTATGAAGTGGAGGGTCCATCTGATGTATACACCACATAATTACTTATACAGGAGACAGGGCTGCGATCCTATTAATCAGCTGCAACTCAGTATCACTTGAGAGATATAAATTACCATGATTTAGAGGTTGACCAAGTGGTGGTTCGAGTCAATCCAGTACCGATGCGGCTAGTGGATCTGCCCACACCATAAGCCCAACTTCCAACGCAAGACGTATATACAGAGAAGGTCGAAGAAGAGGTACAGCCTCCAAAGTAGTTGTCACTCTTAGAAAGTGAGGTTTCTTTATACAAGTTTCCCGCACAGAAACTAGGGAGGTCTAGAACAAGAATTAGAATTTTGTTCTGATATTTCTTTGAATGAGATACTTACAGGTATCTCCAGCCAAATAGTACCCGATAAAATCATTTTGAAAATACGCATCATATAACTGTCTTTTGACAACTCGCGGAGCAGGAGTTATCATAGAGGGAGGGGCATTAGTTGTGAATTCTCCAGTGCACACTGTGATGAAGAAGGAAGCGAGAGCCACAGCAAGTATCTGAGCTCGAAAAGACATCCTGGGAGATGGTCGAGACTATGGCTTACTCCGTGTGTAGTTTCAGACAATGTGTAAAGAGCTGGGGGCTGCCTATCTTCTTTAATATTTCGAACGAACCATCCGTAATATCTAGTGCCACAATATTCCCTTCCCCAGAGAAGTCTTCCGAATACCGACACCCCGAAATACAACCATCGTCCCCAAGAGAGCCTCGCTTCCCTCATGCTAGGTCCGTAAATGGTTTTTGGTTATCTCGACAAGAATGAGTAAAGCCTTGCCAATTCTTGGCCATAGATATCCCGCACGCCCAGCAACTGTAGGCGATTTATAGCAGCCACGCAAGGAAACGGGACAAAGTAAGTACTTGATCCTCGACACAAATATACTAAGAATCAGTGTCAAGTCTACTGTAACCTGTAGCAAGAAGATCCTTTAGAATTGACACTTGCGAAGTCTTCATCTACCCATAGTAAAAGAAGTCAAACATCTTGTGCCGCGTCCTGTTCATAACTGTACCCTCTGAAGAATTGCTCACGGTTAGAGAAGCTGGAGACTAGCGCAGGTAAGCTTGGAGAGCTTTAAACTTCAGTTTCTCTCTAGTAGAGTAGGTCATATGGTATCCCATTAAGCCAAGATCTAAATATGCCTACGCTACCCAAAACTCGGTGCCATGTCGAAAGACCTCAAAAACCCAAGTCGAAGTGGTACCTGGTGCCATAGAGATTTTATTATCATTTTAAATATCTTTCTAAAATCAATGATACAAACAATGTCCCGTGCAGCAAATAAGGTTTACGCTTTCAAAGACTCAACGACGATACCCTATCTCAAGCGGCAAGTTACAGGGTTTTAAGGAGATACTAAGTTTAAACTTCTCAAGGCTTCTACATACTCAGACCACGCTAGATCACATATCCTTATGCCACTTGGCATCCTCAGGCCTCCAACCCATCTTATGCTGCCAGCCGTTTGATTCTAGAGGTGATGGGTTGCCAACCCAAGTTGACAATCCGTCTAAGTATCCGATGAACAGCCTAGACGGGGACCCTGGGAGGTAGGAGATGATATTTGCTGACAGCAGAAATGTGTTCCACAGAGAAAATAGAATAGATGGATCTATAAAAGACGACTCACTCACTGGGAAGACAGAAACGCCGACACTTTGCAGCTTTATCTCAGAAGCGTAACCGTGAGGCGGGAAGCATGTGATAAAAATAGGAAGAGAATGACTTGACTCCGGTATTTTTGTTCGCTCAAGCTTGCTGACGGTTGAGCGCGTGGTCATTTTACCTTTCTTTTATTTGCATGGAAGCCGACGCCAATGAAATATCGAAATGTAGAGATCGGGTCAGCAAACTAGAGAAACTCCGTGACCGGCACGTGAATTGCCACAAAAGTTACACTACCCCGCTTTGCACTCAAGAGACAAAAAAGAAGGGAGGAAATAAAAACTAGTTGACAAAAAGAATCATTTGATGTGATTGACCTACGCACTGGGAATTGTTAGATTTTGTATAAATACATGAATAGTATGTATTGGTTACTTACGGGCTCGAACCTGCAATCTCCTGGTATCTCAATCGAAGCCAGATGCCTTAACCATTGGGCCAGCAGGCCAGTTTTGACTGGTTTTGTGCTGAGAGCTTGGGAGGGGAATTATTATACGCCGTTGAGATCCACCCCCTTACCTTACTTGACTGGCAGTCCAGATTCATCCTATCCATATGATTGATGGTTGTTGGGATGGTTTGTTGGATGGATGCACCGGCATATTACAACATGGATTTATATTGGTTACTTTCCCAACTTCCCAACTTCCGAACTTTCTAATTTCCCCAACACGTTTGGCTGTACTGCACACGCGTGAGGAGGGTTTGGAAGGGACTTGACTTGGTTGGGCAGTCTTCATTGTGGTTTGCCTGTGCTGCCTACCTAGCCTGTTGTTCCGTGTGCAAACATGGCAACTGACAGATCAGAAACGAATCAATCACATCTAGGTGAAACCACCTTTCCGCCAGGATATTCACACGACGCATCATGAGTAACGGACTACTAGTATTGCTGCCCCTGACGACCAACAAAGTGTATTTTACTCCTACAGGACTGTATGAACTTCGACCGACTGCGGATTGCCCGGCAGCCCAAGCTTATTATAAAAACCGCACAGCCAAACAGAAGTGTGCTCCCACCACCCTCGCGCTGTTTTTTTTTGCCCACGTCGGTGATCTGGATGCATGGAAAGTTACCTGCAGGAGATTTCCCTTCTCCTCACATCGTGATGAGAGGCGTTGTCCGCGCTTGGAACGGTATCGGTATGGAACCGTGTGGGTTGTGGGTGGCTTGGATTTGGGAAAAGGATGAAGTCGCCTTGTGTTGCCCCATGTCCTCATACCATCATCTCCTTACACCTACAGTACAGTACATTACATCCTTCGATGCATACGGAGCAGAGGATGGATTTGCCTGCGGAAGTACCTAGAATCTCCTCGTCCGATCCGGAGTCGAGATCCAATTTACTTCGTATATATGCTCCGGGGAACCAACTTCTATCATCATTCTGGAAGACCACCCAAGAATTCTGCCGGGGGGTGGTGTGCGGTGAAGCAGCACTAGTGCGTGGTGAGCCTCAAGGAAGCTAGCCAGTAGCCCAATAGCATCGTGCTTCCAGCCTCAGCAATGTTCCACGACCGCAGGTCATGCATCATCATCCACCGATGACTTTGGTTTTCGCCCGCATCTGCCTGGCACATCCCTCGTCAAGTCTGTTGCAATAACAAGCCGCTGGTGCGACTGCGCCCTTCCGAGCCTGCAGGCGACTCATGCCTTCATCCACTGTAGCAGGGAGCTAATTACCATATCGAATCACTGTACGCCCTCACTCTTCAGTTGCCTATATCCTATTGGTAGCGATTCATACCTGGCCTCATTGATGCTCGGGCGACAGTGCAATCCTTGCGGAGCCAGCTCATTTGCATGATTACCCACACCTAGGTTCCTTCAAAAGGAGAGAAGAAGTGTATATAGGACCCGACGTCTGCTCTCTGTTCTGCTCGCCCTTTCGCCCCTGTGCCGAAAGTTTTGCTACGAAGAGAACAGGAGCACCCTTTTGTCTCGAAAGGCGTCCTCCCACTCCTCCGAGTCTGCCTCGCTACTCAACCTATGCGTTGTTCATGCACGCCGTCACGCATCCAATCACATCATCCAGAACTCGCTGCCTTTCTCTCCTCCACTGGACGCACATGCTGCCCATCCATGATTGGCTGGATCTGCGATCGGAGTAAGAGCTTCGCAGCTCGAAGGGTCGTGATGAAGGTGAGTTCAGGAGGGAAGCGTCGAGCGAGATTAGCATATGACTCAAAACCGCGACGCAAATGCGAAATCTCTACGATGGGCCCCTCTTTTTCCTTATGTCTCTACAGTCTGGCTTTGCGGCACAGCTTTCTACCCTTTTCCTCCCTTTTCCTCCCTTTTTGGTGTTCCAAGATCAAATGATGGCCTTGGATTCGAGGTATTCCTCGTCTGGGGTTGCAGTACGGTAGGTCGCTCGTTTCTATGCTATGCCTCTTCGTCACCTGAATGCCCCTCCAAATTACTCGAATGAAATTGTTTCTCGCCCTACCACCAATTTCACATACAACGGATCAAACTTGCTACTCAAAGAGCGAACACTTTTGCTTCCCTATAATTCCTACCAAATTAAAGCATCCACCACTTTATTCTTCAGGTAAGCATCCCCCTCTGTATGCTCTGGTTGACCATCACTGACCTGCTGCCTAGAGGCCTTATTATGGGTGCTAGAACCACCAGAACCACAGACGGGCACACCAGTGGTATAACCAACAGAACAGGACTGGCGGCTGATGCAGAATGGTCATTTTATGGCAATACTGGATATGAGGGCAACATTAACGAAGATCTGGATGCTCTGACCAGTGACGTCTACCCCTCCACGGACTGCAACACCAGCACTTCATCGATCTCTCACAACCATATTGTCGAAACGAGAGGGAACACTTTTGTAAGAGGCACATCAACAGAGAGTATCTATGCAGACACTACTGCTTCACTGATTGCCAATACTGGCTCGGCCCACGATGTGACTACGATAGGGTCGGACGGCCAAGGCTACCGTCGTATATTACCCTCGAGGTTTGACAGCCAGCCCAGCGGCCCGAATCAATTTGAGATGTGGATGAGTACACAGGATAGATATGACCTGGTCTTCTATCAGGGAGTTCAGCCGGCGACGAAGAAACACAAGGCTGCGGAAGGACGGAGTGACAAAACGGCAAATAAGAGCTTGAGCTCCCGATGAGCGACGAATACATGACACGATACGATTGGAAAGCGACGAATAGTACAGGGCACAGGATCCGGCATTAATTTTGAATTGGGTTTATGGTGTTTCTGCCAGGCTAGGCACGGAGTTGATGGCAACGGTTTGGTATTACCGGCCCATTTGCAATAGCAGAGATAGGGAGCGTTGCGTATAATGACCTATAACATACCACGACATGGATTTCATAAATAAAAGCGTTGCACCCTCGTTTTGCCATCTTGAACCATCTTTCACGTGACTCGTCCACAGTTCCACTCTTCTCTCCATACCTTTTAGAGAAGAACAACCGTAGAGACTACGCTGAGTCGAACCGTCCGATCAGAGACAGAGAGCACTTGCCTTCGTATACATGTTGTTTGTGGAATTCAGTGTGTCCCGAGTTGACTTTATTGTAAGTTTTGAGTCTGGATGCTCAACGCTCCTTTTGACGCAAGTCGCATTTTCTGACAGGCAGATCATCCGCCCCGTCAGCGCATCATCCGCTGCCAATTCTCCTTTTTGTTCTGACTAGTATCGAAAGTTCAGCCCTACCTTAACCATATCTCTCCATCAGGTCCATTTTTCCTTCCAATTCCTGATAACTCGTGACAGATAGATGCTTTAGAGGAACAACAACAGACCAGTTTTACATACCAACGATCCCGCCATAGGACGATTCTTCTCACCAACGACCACGACTATCCACGACCACAGACAAAAAGAATGATCCATTGGTCCTTGCGGACGACCGATTGATGGGTACTGTAGTGTTAAAATGATCCGTGGACAACTCAAACCGAACATGTACGCTCGTGCAGACTTGCAACAAAACCAAAAAAGGGAAGGGTGGATTGATAATTTGAGGGCTGTGGTTGGTTGGTCTTTAGTTATCTGATTGGCTGGTTGGGGGATAAGGTTAAGCGAAAATATGGAGAGCGAGCCCCTGACGATCACTTGGGGAGCTTGCATCACTTAACGAGAGAGAGAGAGAGAGCAGTTAGGGAGGCGAATGAGAGGATTTTTTTTAGATGGGGGAGTGGTTTGGGAAGGTTGGTAAAAGAGTAAGGGTTTAGCAAGCACTCAAGGATCGTTCCGCCACAAATTCTCGAAGGGAGCACCTCTGAGCCACAGAAGGATACGGCTGCGGAGATTTGGAAGGAGGAGTACAAAAAGTACCTTTTGGTACTTGGTAGCCGAAACTTACATAGTGGAGCTAACCAAGAATAACCTGTTCAATTTCAAATCGAGTTATACTCATGTCAAACTTCCTGCTTTAACTTCTGGGAATGTTTTAGTAGTACAACGAGCGACACTTTGAAATAACTCCACATATGGTCGCAAATTACATCTATATTAATCAAGATGTATGTCCCCTTTCCAACTAGCCATATCATGTAAGACCAATATAAAAATCACATATTTGCAGTTTGTCGTAAGGTTTCGTAATTCATCAACTATTCTACTTTCTGCCTTGATTCACCCCGGGTATCTTAACACATTCTGGTGATGCCTTCATGGCCAGTTGCCATCTCATAACTGTAAACTCCAATAGGAAATCTGCCTCTAAAGATTTCCCTTGATTCTCAAAAATCTCATTCTGCCTGACTTCTTGAGTCATCTGCAATTTCCCCGAATTGCGTGGTACTGAAGAAGAAAAAGGGGGGCGCATATCCGCCGGGAACGTTTATATCCATGCCATCCAAATCAACACGCTGCATCTCAACTCAAGACAATACCTCAGTCTAAAGATTGGTGTCATATAATCCTTCATCTCCATCATTGACCATGTTGATATCATCAGTATCCTTTTGCTTGCCAGGACATCTCTGCTTCATGTAATAAGAGCGAATTTTGGCGTCGTCAATCTGATGGTCATCACCATTACGCCGAATCGACAGTTGGCTCATGATTTCCTCGAAGAGGTCGTCGTAGTCCCGTGCGACATCAATGTAAGTTGGTGTCTTGAGTCCTGAGGCGAAGATGCATTCGAGCGCAAATTTGCGGAGGGAAGACTCACAATGTGTTTGGTCGTAGATCATTCCCACGCTATAAATCAATCATCAGCTATGGCTCTGCGGAATAATGGGAAAATTGTATGTTGAGCGCAAAATTTGTATTATTTATGGTGCAGCTTTTTCACTTACTGCTTAACAGGAATCGGACGGAGGAGGCTAAGCTCTGTTCGGATGTAAGCTTCCAAGGCTGCATTATATAGATCTAGCCAGCAAATGGTCTCCGCGAAGATACACAGGCTAAGAAGATTAACCACTAGAGTATCCTGCTCCATCAGAGCCTTGGCAATTGGTTGGGTTTTAGGAACTATGAGAACATACAATCAGTCACAGTTTCAGCGTCGAAAAAATAATTGTTAGGATTAGCTAGCTGTGATCTACTCACTACCTGGGATGGGGGCCTTATCATTTTGGGAGGAAACTTCGTTCGAGACTGAGCCGGATTTGGAAGTTTCATTGAGTTCTAATGATTGTTCGCGTGTAGCGGAACTGACAGAGAAACTCTGCGGAGTTGGATTTGAAGCGTTTGAAGCAGCTAGGTTTTGGGTCATAGTAGCAAATATGTAGTTGGGTGTGTCGCTCGTATTGAAAAATTGGCCACTTGAAATTGCATTGTTTGGTAGCTGGGTCGGAAGTCCTAAAGATCGCACAGTATTACCTTGAATAGCCTGACTTTGCTCAGAACCTGACTGGACAGTTCTGAAGAGACTCGATCCGCCACCGGCTTGGTTGTTAAATATGCTATTATTTGTCGAATTTGATAAATTATAGGAGCCGTAGGGATTTGGGAGAGAGCCAAACAAGCTCGATCCTTGGTATACAGACTGGGTGTTGAAGATGCTAGTGGCTGGATTGCTTGTAATGTTGTAAAGAGCAGGTGTGCCCAAGAGCCCTCGTTGGCCCACTGAACTAGCGGTGCCCGCAGTGTTTGGAATGGTGTTGCTAATCAAGCTAGGCGTGATTCTTCGACCTAGGCCTGAAAGTCTGTTAGAACTGTCTATAACAAGATCGCAGTAGTCTGATAGACAGAAAATAGTGCAGGGGAGTCTTACTGTAATCTGCTAATCGAAGCTCTTCTGATGAGAAGGCGGAGTACTGGGGCTGTGCGCTAATATGTGTATACAATTCTCTTCCCGTAATGTCTGAGGTTGTATTCAGTGTAGTAGCATATGGATAACATGTGCCATTTATAGAGGTAGCATTGGGCACTACGGTAGAAGTCTCCGGGTTGGAAGTATTAGATCTTATGAAGGGGCTGATATTCTTTTCCATTCCTGGAAGAGCCCCTCGATAAATCCAGCCGATCATCAACCCAACAGCGGAAGGGACCATTTCTTCCAAATGTATTGCATTCTCGGTAGCTTCCTTGAAATTCCCATTCAAAGCTTTATTGAAGTAATCCGATCCAGAGATCAGTGGCTTCTTATGAACAACAAATCGTTTCCGGTCCGAACCAACAAAGATGTCGACTACCTCTGTACCTAAATCCCTAATTATGAGCAAGGATTAGTATATATCACAAATTAGAGGCAGTCATAGAATAATAGCAACATATGATAATATGTGATAATTATACGACGTATATAAGGCACGGCTAAAAAGCTTTGGTTACGCGCTGTAAAAACTACTTCCACAACTCTCTCTTTCGCGTGCAATCAGTTTCAATAGCATTAGGAATTATCAAAGCGAAGAAGCTCGGGTGGATATCAGTCACAGATAAACGCAATGGTTTTTCTAGTATTGATATCATGTGTTGTAGTCCGGTAGGTCATGGATCTATAAGTACTTACTCGGCAAAATCAAGGCTTGCGACAGGGAAGTGCAACGCCATAAGTGCAGAATCGTTGAGAGATATGAGCAGTAAATGAGTACGTGCTAAGTCAAGTACTTTTAATAGTATTTAACGAAGAGTCACCTTTACTGATGTTGGGTTGTGGCCAGCTCAAGTTATGGGATGTCTATATATGGACATGGGTTAGTTGCGGCCTAAAGCGCGAAGGGGCGACCTTGGCACGAAAACGCCAAGCCAGCCAGCCCACTTTGACTCAAAGAGATCGCGTCGCGTGGGACGCGTAAAGAGCTTGGTTTTCTGATTCTAGTCCGCCTGCAGGACAATAATTCAAGACTCAAAAGCCTTCTAACTCCTCTCCCTTTGAATATATCACGCATTTTGAGTGAAAAGGAATATTCTATCATAATGCCACACTCTACAACACCCGGATCTTCTACCCTACCTCATGACCAAGAGGAGATGATTCTTGACAAAGGGAATGAGACAGCAGAATTCGAAACCACAGAGAATACAGACGACCCTGCTATCAATGAAACAGATGGTGGTAGCCAGCATAGCAATGGCATTGATAATGATATAACCATGGCAGATGTTGGGGTTGAAGGGGATGAAGTGCCACAGATCAAGGAAGAAGTGAAGTCGGAATTTAAGCTGGAAGACCTCTTCGCAGATATTGACTCGGACGAGGAGTTCCCCAGCTCGACCAATCAAGACGTAAAAGTCGCTCCAAGTTCTCCGGAAGAGCCAGTCTCCTCATTGTAAGACTTCTATAAATATATATCAGGAAGTGCTAACAAATGGTAGTCATGTTGGGCCTGCTTCACGAGCCTCAGACCCTGAAGTGATGCGGTCATTCTACCAGCGTTTATTCCCGTGGCGATATCTTTTCCAGTGGCTCAACCACTCTCCAACTCCATCTACAGACTTTGGGCATCGTGAATTTGCATTTACATTGCAAAATGATGTGTACCTTCGATATCAGTCATTCCCAACCTTTGAGACACTACGAAAAGACGTATTGCGTCTTATGCCTTCTAGATTTGAAATAGGACCTGTCTATAGCACCAACCCCCGAGACCGAAAGACGCTTCGTAAAGCTTCAGCATTCAAACCACTGGCAAAAGAGTTATGTTTTGATATTGATCTGACGGATTATGATGATATTCGGACATGCTGCGACAAAGCTAATATTTGCAACAAATGCTGGCAATTTATCACTATGGCTATCAAAGTTGTAGATGTTGCTTTGCGAGACGACTTTGGCTTTAAGCACATCCTGTGGGTTTACTCTGGGCGAAGAGGAGCTCACGCCTGGGTTTGCGACAAAAAAGCTCGACTCATGGATGATCAAAAAAGAAGAGCTATTGCTGGATATTTAGAAGTGATAAAGGGTGGAGCACAGAGTGGTAAGAGGGTGAATGTGAAGCGGCCGTTACATCCACACGTTGCGTAAGTTAGAAATATCTTGTTGATGAAAACCCACACTAATGCCCCTTCAAGGCGGAGTCTCGAGACTCTAAAGTCACATTTTCAACATGATATTCTTCAGGATCAGGATCCTTGGGAGACAGATGAGAAGTTCGATCGTTTACTACAGCTACTTCCAGACAAGACGTTGAATGACGCATTACGAAAAAAATGGAGTTCAGCTCCAGGAAGAGCATCTAAAGCTAAATGGGCTGATATTGACGCACTCGCAAAAACAAGTAAGGGTCTAGACGCGAAAGCATTGCTTGAGGCGAAGCAAGACATTGTATTGGAATACACATATCCACGACTCGATATCGAAGTTAGTAAGAAACTCAACCATTTACTGAAGAGCCCGTTTGTTGTACATCCTGGGACTGGCAGGGTATGTGTTCCAATTGATACCAGAAATCTAGATGGGTTTGATCCCCTTGGCGTACCGACAGTGACAGAACTACTTTCCGATGTCGATGAATGGAAGGCACCTGAAGAAGGTCCAAAAGACGGAAAGAGCATACAAGATTGGGAGAAAACAAGTTTACGGCCATATGTGGAATATTTCAGATCTTTCGTGCTTGCATTGATGAAGGATGAAATTGGAACCACAACGAAGATCAAGCGAGAACAGGGGAAGGATGACATAGAGTTTTGAGATTCTGGGACCTAGAATGGTCATGTTTAATGGTTAGTGGCGTGATATGGAGTATGATTGTATAGTAATGGGTATCATGTCTTAATGAGAAACGTCGCCTAGCAACTCTCCCTTTCTGTAAGATCGGTACTGGGCCTCTCTAAGTCGGACTACTAATACTAGAAACGAACCGATCGTATTGTTACAAAGAGGCGGCTTGAGGTGTCTTTGTCGCATCGACATGAGGCTTGCCAAGCCTCTGGGCTTCAACATGCATATGATGGTTCCATATCAAGAAGAGAGTAGATCATTCCAGCATGCCATACACATGAGCTTAACAGATCGAGCCTACTAATAGAAATATAAACAAACAGGACCTTGAGGTCCTAGGACAAGATAATACTTCAAAACTCCGTAAAAACAGACAACTCCATGATCACGTGTCACACACGATCCCTGCCAGAATTTTGATGTCGCTAACGAGCCCCCAATTCAACCTCGATCAACTTTTGCGCTTCACAGTCCACACAAAAGCATTCCAAACAAACCTAACTTCAAAGCACAGTGAAAAGCCTGGCCTGCAGCAACCAATTAAGACTTCGCGCAAAACACTGTTGCAGCTACATCTTCTCCAAAACCTCTCTGCGGATCCCCACAACAACGCAACGACAGCAGCAGCTTTCATCCTAACTGCCCCTCCTGCCCTCAGCTCGTTTCAACTCCACCGAGCTTCCTATACCCCGATCTATTCCAAACTTGCAGACATATCGATGCTAGCTGCGATATTTTGCTCTACTCAATAACAATAATCACCCACCTCAACTTGCTACATTTCACAAATACTTCACATACCCCTACCACAAAGCCTTGCCCAGGACAAACAACAAATATATAAAATGGCCGACAGCTTAGCAGCACAGATGGGAGCTACAAAGCTAAGGTATGCCTTTTGCATTCTGGTCGGGTTGGATATGATACTAATTTGGGCACAGTGATGGCGCAGAATCAGATAACTGGAAGGCCGAGCTTAATCTCCCTGCGAAAGACACAAGACACCAGACTGAGGTATTTGCCATATGCGCAAACTAGGTTGACACAGAGTTTCTGACCATGTGTATTAGGATGTTACGAATACAAAGGGTTTTGATTTCGAAGATTTCGGTATCAAGCGAGATTTGTTGATGGGCATCTTCGAAGCTGGATTTGAGAAGCCATCCCCCATTCAGGAGGAAGCTATCCCAGTTGCACTTACAGGAAAGGATATACTTGCCCGCGCAAAAAATGGTACTGGCAAGACAGCTGCTTTTGTTATCCCTGCGCTCGAAAAAATCAACCCCAAAATCTCTAAAATCCAATGCCTCATCCTCGTCCCAACTAGAGAGTTAGCTATGCAAACATCACAAGTCTGCAAGACTCTCGGCAAACACCTCGGAATCAATGTCATGGTTACAACTGGTGGTACAACTCTGCGAGACGACATCGTTCGCCTCTCTGATCCCGTTCACATTATTGTCGGCACACCAGGAAGAATCCTCGACCTGGCAGGAAAGAATGTTGCTGACCTCAGCGAATGCCCTATGTTTATCATGGATGAAGCTGATAAACTACTCTCACCCGAATTTACTCCCGTCATCGAACAACTTCTTCAATATCATCCCAAGGACCGCCAAGTCATGCTCTTCAGCGCAACCTTTCCAATCACCGTAAAGAACTTCAAGGACAAGAATATGGATGACCCTCACGAAATCAACCTTATGGACGAACTTACTCTCCGAGGAATTACTCAATACTACGCATTCGTAGAAGAGAAGCAGAAAGTCCACTGCCTCAACACACTCTTCTCTAAACTCCAAATTAACCAATCGATCATCTTCTGCAACTCCACCAACCGTGTTGAACTTCTAGCTAAGAAAATCACGGAGTTGGGCTACTCATGTTTCTACAGTCATGCCCGGATGCTCCAAACTAATCGTAATCGTGTTTTCCATGATTTCCGCAATGGCGTTTGCCGAAACTTGGTTTGCTCTGACCTGCTCACTCGTGGTATCGATATTCAAGCCGTCAATGTGGTAATCAACTTTGACTTTCCCAAGAACGCCGAAACCTACCTACATCGTATTGGTCGTTCTGGTCGTTTTGGGCATCTCGGTCTCGCTATCAACCTCATCAACTGGGATGATCGTTTCAACCTCTATAACATCGAACGTGACCTTGGCACCGAAATTCAACCTATCCCACAATCTATTGACAAATCTCTCTACGTTTACGACACTCCGGAAAATATTCCCCGTCCGATATCTAATTATCAAACCAACAGAGTACCGTCCGAGAGAGATCAGCAACAACAGCCACGGCAGCAACCCGGTAGCCAGCGCGGGTCTGGGAACAGCTACAACAACGGCCGCTCAAGAGGCCAAGGACAAACTTCGGGCCAAGGTGCACAAAGACAACCACGAAGTGAAGGCCAGGGCCAGGGTTTCGGTCGTGGTAATGGAAGATTTACAGAACAATCTCAACGAGGCGGTGCGCAAGGAGTTCCAAACCAACGACAAAATGGCTACTCAGGCCAGAGAGGAGGCCGCGGTCAGGATGCTGCTCCTCAATAGCCCTCTTCCACACTATGAAAGGGATGGGGTGACTGGGTGTTGACTTTGTAAATATTATGTTCCATCCTTTGCGATAGACTCGAAACTGCGTATGACGGCCACGGCGACTTCTTTAACCAGCACACTGGCTACCACGGAACCTGTTTTTGGTGTAGGAACGTCTGGCAGTTCTACATACGGGCTTGGAGTTTGTATCATACGATTTTCTTTTCATTTTCTTTTATTATCAGCTTGTCTCTTGTTGGATGATTTTTGAAGGACAGCAAGTTCAGCGACTTTCAATCCGATACCACGAGGGATAGGCAGGCGTATGGGCGTTACTGGGAGATGGCTCGTAGGAGCAATCTTCCATGGTCAGGCGTTGGCAAAAAGGGCATAGCTGGTTGGTGTATGCTACAGAGCTCTGCCTTGCTTTGCATTTAGGCTCGCATTTGTGGGCTAACGGCGGATGATATGATGGCATGACTAAGGATCGGGAGCATCGTGTGCTTTGAATGATACTTGATCATAAATGTGGATGTGGTGGAAGGAGTTAAAAGGGGTGTTGGTGGAAGGTGTGTGGCGAGGACAATGGATGGTCACCTATCGTACTCTAGGAATCGATGGGCCTGACATCAGTGATGAGGGAGGAAAGTAAAAAAAACCCATTTAAAAAATCTGGGGAGTGCGGGAGAGGAAGAATGGCTTGTATCGAATTAGCTCGATGGCTGTCTTAACGTTTCTTGCAAATGATCACAATTACCCCCAGCCTTGACGCATAAATCCCTTTTATTTCCCGAACGTATTTTCTCCTCCTCGGTGTGCGTACCCCAGATTTGCTAAGGAGGAATGCATACGACGCACGGGTTGTACAGTACCGGGACTTCGGAATTCTGGTAATCGGTGGATCGTCAAAGTGAGATTACACACCTGCTATCTACTACATGGCATTTAGAAGACATGTTGCGAGGCGGGAAGCGGCATCACGGGCAAGTCGACCGAGGGAGTTTTGGGAGATGGAAGAATGTTAAATTGCCTGGGCGCTTTGGTGTCTACACGTAACTCTAACTCTAATCCCCAGTGTGACTTTTAATTTCAACCAGAGTTCACACGGTTCGAGTCCGGTTTTTGACAAGCTTGAGAAAAACAATAGATCACATATGAGGATGCTATACTATACTTTCGTATAGCATCAGACCGAGGAAGCTAGAGAAAAGAAAAGCCGAGTCGGTTGTGAGAATCGTGTGCAAAACAAGCACTCTGTTACGTTTACCGCCGGTAGAAATTGTCACACGAGCTTGAGCTTGAGCCACGTCCACGGGTGCCATGGGTATTCTTCTCCCAACGGTTCCAGAAGCAGTGGAGACCGGAGGGCGTGAGTGCTCTGTGCTTTTTCACAACGTGGGAAGTGGTACTGTCCTGTACTAACTAGTATCCAGTAGTAATAGTACTCCGTTAAGTAAGTACAGTTCAGGACATCTCCGTACCGGACTAGTTCTGCCTCTCATGCTGGTTAGTAGTTAGTTCGCAACTCTAAAGTACTTGCTCCTTACGGTACGGAGCATATGCCCTAAGCATATAAGTCCATCCTTAACAGATTCCGTACAGCGTCCAGCATACAGGACAGGACAAGGACAGGACTGTATGGTATGCACTATGCCCTTCGATAAGCGTAGATTTAAGGTTACGCGAGTCTCATCGGTGGATGTGATGTTTCTTCTCCAATCCGACACGTTTCCAACCTCTCCAGTATTCTCTCCCCCTTCCCCAGCAGAAGCAGAAGCATGCAAGGGTTTGGGGTTTCCTCAAACGCCAAAATGCAGAACTCAGTTGGCCGGTGTTGACGTCGTCCACTGCAATTTCACGGAAGTATTATACTGGACCACAACTCAGCAACGAGATGAGCAGGAGGCGGAAGAATAGAGTGCTGACCATCCCCATTCACCTCTTCCGAACCCAACCTCGTTTGGGAAAAGGTCTACCGTTCCGTTCTGTACCGATCGCACGCTGACTGGACTGGACTGGGCATACCGGTACAACGTCCATGCCTGCATGGTCTTTTACATGCACCGAAACACTCGGACCGTTCCGGGAATGAGGTTGATCAGCACAGGTGCAGGTCAGCGTTCGCGCTGCCATTTAGCCAGAATGCGATGAATGGATGGTTGGCATGGGTTGTCGCCCGTTTTCCCACGTGAAAAATACGACAGCAGCTAAGGGGATTCGAGGGGATGTGTCCGTCATGGAATGTTTTGGTCTGTAGAATACAACTAGGTAGGCAGGTAGGTAGGTAAGGAAAGGAGGAGTCCGGGCGGCGGAGTAGTGGATGAAGGGCGGGTAGAATGGTAAAGACTGGTAGATTGGTTGACTAGTGATGGTGGTGGTGGTGATGATTGTAAATGGTGATGGTGATGATGATGGGAAGTGGTGCAGGGGCAGACCACCACACACACATCCTGACACTACTGTAAGAACTACTCATTGCACCACCACCGGAGACAGATCGACTACTGGGAGAAGAAGACGGAGGGAAGGGAGAGGAAGTGAAGGGAATGGAAGTGAAGGATCATCCATTATGGATGGATGGATACATGGATACACGCACTATACAGTACAGTATATGGATAGTGGATGAATAGTAAGTAGATGTATGGATGGATGGATGGATGAGAGGGCATGGAGCATCTTTTGCAACTTGACACTGGCACTGACTGGCATTATTATTGGCACCGGCATCTGGCACCGACTCTTTGACTGACTACTTGACATGACATGACTTGCCTTGACTTGACTGACACTCCAATATGTAATAATAATAATAATAATACTGACACAACTGAGTCGCGGCGGTGTAGAGCTAAAACCCTCTGGCCAGACACATCTTGCTTATGCTTCCTCTGCCTCCTCCACTTGCCCACTATTATTGTTCTTCTAGCTTTAAACCTAAAGTCCCTCGTTTTAATTTATTCCTGTATTTTGTAAAGTATAAATCCACCTTACAGCAAAGCACCAGCATTATCTGCACCCAACACCACCATCACCAGCTATAATCAAAAATACCTGTCGAGTTGCGGCTCCGAATAGTGACGTTGCGGTATACTGCACCTCAATCTGTACTAAATTGACCTGTCGCAAACACTATCCTGATATCCTCGCTATCGGGCTGTCCACCGACATTTTTGTTCGCCTTCCTTTACCTGGCCACCCTCCCTTCAACACAAACCACAAACCACACCCTCACCTCCTCCCCCCTCCCCCGAACCAAGGTGGTGTTCCTCACACCACCCCCTCCAAAGACTGATCCACGCGATCACCGGAAAGTCTCACTCGGACAAAGATACTGGGAATTGAGAGACATCATGACATCCATTGTGCGTATACATCTCCCACATCGCCCACTGCTCCCGCTTCCCCTGGGATGCCTAGTGGCGCCTGGTGAGAAACTGCGCGCCCAACGCGTTTGCCTCATGGCGCAACGATCGCATCTCAGAGCGCAGCATCTGCGAAGAAAGCAGAGCTTCACTAACACTCTTTCCTCTCACAGTTGTGTCTTGCACACTATTGCGACACCCATGGGCCCACGCCGGTTATGGTTACGGAGGGCCTGTTCGTTGAATGCTCGTCATGTGAAGATGACATGAACACTCTCCGACCCAGCTCGAGTTCGATGGCCCCTAAGCTCTCCGACGCCTCGATACCTCCCGCAAAGAATGCAAGTCGGGCCAACTCGTCATCGTCGGACAAGGAGAATGGGCTGGAGCGGCCAGAACTGGTAAGGAGCCAGAGCAGCGAGCTTCCTCTGGAGACACCGCCAGCAAGTCCCAGGGTGCAGGCTTTACAAAGTGGATTCGGCGCGAACAACAAGAAGGACTCGAGCTTCCGCAAAACCTACGATGAGAATGACAAGAAAAGAGCCATTCCTTGCGAAAACTGCTCACTTACTCTGCCAAAGAAAACGAAGGAGGACCCAGAGGCACATAATAAGGTTGATACCAGCAGACCTGTCTTGCGGACAAGGAAGCCCTATGAACGAGTTGGGCGTTTGGTTCCCATTGAAGGACCCTCGCCCCCAAAAAGCACTCCGTCAAATTCTTCTAGCGACTCGGATACCGCGATGGTTTCTCATGCCCGGCGGCACTCTCGAGCCAATTCTAGAAGCTTAAACCGCGTTGGTACATCGTCCAGCGAATCCTCCTTCACCTCTCGAATTTCGCATACCCATTACATAGACTATACCTCAACCCACGAGCCACTCCTTCCAACCTCATTTTCAATAATTAGGCAATCATGTCTCCGGACTCTCTCATGCGAAACCCTACCTCCAAGCAGTAACCAACCCATGACATCAACGCCAACGTCTCCGCTCGTCCACTCACTCGCTAGTTCCTCCTCATCAACCTCATCCGGCGGTCCCATTTTCTTTGGTGATCCAGTCGCAGGCTACACAACAGCATACATCTTCCGAATTCCGGACCCCAACGCACGAGGTCGTCGACGGGTCTACGCCCTCATGGCTCTCTCCCCCCACCGTGAATGGGTCGCTATGCAAGCGTTCTCCTTCCTCTCTACCGCGTTCACCCAGCTAGCGGCATGGATTCAACGTCTTGCTGAGGAAGAGCTCGAGCGGAATGAGAGTATATCCTCACCTCGGAATACTGAAGACAAAAGCTTTTCGACGCCTACCAGCAGTTTCCTTAGTGGTAGAAGTAGGGCTTCAGATGGCAAATTTGCCGGAATGAGTCTGAAATCTAAGGGACTGGCAGAATTGGTTGGTATGCCTGATTTCTTCATCGAGCTACACACTAAGTTCGTACGACTGCTGATCGAACTCGGCCTCTTGACCGGCTCTTGATTCTGTTACACCAGAAGAGATCACCATCATACTACTTCTCCTGCATATCGGTACGAAAATAGTAGACGAATGCGGTGACTACTAAAAAATAACGCGTAATGACTTGGAATTTTTCCTTCTGGTTGGGTGTAAAATCATGTTTTGATAGCGTTTTAGCGTTTGTTTTTGTTTTTGTTTTTTCGCATGGGCTTTGTTTTCACGGAAGGCAAAAATCATATTAATCATCCTTTTGGGATGGGTTTGTTTTATGGTACATACACTTGTTAGATTTGGAGTGATACCAATGCAGCGGAGCCTACGGAGTTTTTAGAAATGGGAAGACAGCCATGGCATATGAGGGATTCAACGATATGGTGTGGATGAACATCCATCAAAGCATTCATGCTCTGATGGCGAATAGATCTCAATGAAAGAGTACTTGAACCATATCCTCGAACTGAAAATATCTGGTGCTATGTTGGGTTAAAATGTAGTATGCATCTACTAATAACTAGCCCCCTGTCCACAATAGTCCCCGTTACAGATCGATGATAGCCACGGTCTAAGTTTTAGAGGGCACGGAGAAACAATCGTCAGAAGGCGACCTGATGAATAATAGGATGCCAAAGGAGTGGATAGAGAAAGCAACCGGACCGAATCTTCTATTCTTTTTTTTCCTAGCTCTTGAAGTCAGAATTCTTGAAAAAGTTAACTCCCTAATATTTATCCACTTAATCAAATCCGCCAGACTATAGCATAAGCAGACTTAGTTTACAGAATGTAGATCCAGTTTTGCCTATCTTTAAATTTCAATGTAAGGACCATCACGTGAGCAGCTTTCTCGCTTTATTCTCGCTTAAGTCTGGCCTTAATTCTACGACGAGGTTCTCAGAACACCATGCATATCTCTCATCACAGTGCCTCACCTAAAAAAGCGACCTTTGAATGAGTTGGATTCTTAGTAGATCTATTTTATAGAAAAGTGAAAGAGTGTACAGTGAAATTTGAGTGCGAACAGTGGTGGAGGGTGAGCTTCTATGGGAAAAATCATTGCCACATTATTCTCCTTCCCCAATTCAGACACTGACAAGTTATAAACCTTAGCCGAGCCCCTGAATACAAAGTAAACAGACCCCACCAATCAAGATGCCGGCCATGCTCGATGACCCCGATTCCCCAACCATCTATAGAACCTCTGGCTCTGCGCCGTTTCCCGACCCGCACAATGCCCAGCCAACTCTCCCAGTCGATGTGTATCCTCGTCAGGTTACACTTCGCGACCGTGTTACAGTCGCAACCATTGTCCCATTCTCCTCTCGCCATCAGGTACCAGCCTCGCTGCTCGCCTACCTCAGTGATCAGCTGAACAAGGAGATTGAGGGCGGCGACACTTACCCCATGATAGATACCATGCCGTTGGAGAAGTTCTCTGCTTACTGGTTCCAAAACTTCGGTGCTATAATGCTCCTCGGCAATATCGAGAGTGCAGATGAAGTTTTGGAAGGCAAGAACTGGGCAACCGATTGCTTGGGAAGCTTCTACATCAAGCCAAACTATCCCGGCCGTAGCAGTCACGTTTGCAACGCTGGTTTTCTCGTCACTGAAGCTGCTCGTAACAAGGGTGTCGGGCGCCTCATGGGCGAGTCCTATCTCGACTGGGCACCGAAATTAGGTTACACCTACTCTGTCTTCAACCTCGTCTACGAGACAAATGTCGCCTCATGTCGCATCTGGGACGCGCTTGGATTCAAGCGAATTGGACGGGTCAAGGGAGCTGGGAACCTCAAGTCCTATCCAGACCAATTGACCGATGCTATCATCTACGGGCGTGATCTAGGTCCAGATGGATCCGATATCGTGAGTGAAGAGCGCTTCGATAAAATCGCCTTCTACCTCCGCTACGGCAAGTACCCCACAGGCGCTGACCGAGCCGAAAAAAGCAGGCTCCGCTCCGCAGCGACGCATTATAAGCTCCTTGATTCCGGCAAACTGATGCTGAAAGACAAAGAGGTGATTGCGGATCCTAAGCAACAGTATGAAATTGCGCGCGAGACGCATGTGTTGCAACATGGGGGCATCAATAAGACAACGGCGACAATCGCGGAGAAGTTTCACTGGGTTCGGATTAAGGAGACGGTTAGCTTAGTTATTAGGAATTGTACGGAATGTAAAGAATTAGGGAAGGCTCCTGTTGTGCGTGCTGAAGGCGTGACTACTTCCTCCCGGCGTGCTGTTCCAAACTCAATCGAAAACCTCCTGTCCAATCATAGTCAAAACGGAGACAGTGCAGCTGGACGTATTCTTTCATTACCTCCAACCTCGCAACCTGAGTCGGAACTCGATGGTGTGGACTGGAAAGATGATCATCATCACCATCATCATCACCATCACCATCACCAGACCTCAGTCTCACCACAAGTTCTAAACCGTTCACTGCCAGGCACCTCTAATCATCATCCACCCATCTCAATGCACCATCCCCCGCAACCGCAACATCAACACCAGCAACACAACCCGCACCCGCACCAACGAAATCTACAAAACGATTATATGCCACTCGACCCACAGATCATGGAAGACGTACGCCAACATCTCGGCTCCTATAGTTCCGCTACGCACTCGCATTCCCATCATGGCCACAGCTCCCACTTGGATGTGAATGCCAATGTGCATGACTTTGCGCGCGTGGATGATAATGAGCATTCTGGGGCACATCGCACGCCGAGTTTCGAACACCATGACGAGCTGCATGACGGGGAGGATGCTTTTGGCGCAATCTTGCGCAGCACGGGCGAGGTTCACGGAGCCGATGGGGCGGGTGAAGAAGGCGACTTGGATATGTTAATTGATCAGGATGATGAGGAAGATGAAGAAGAGCACGGTGAGAGAAGCCTGCATGATGTACAGGGTGTGGAAGATACGGCGCGGATGGCGGAAGAGGCTCTAGGGTCGCGGAGGGATGGGCGGGTGGAAATTATGGAGCCGTTTGGGAAGCGGGCGCGGTATAAATGAAGCTGATAATAACAATGGTAAGATGGTATAGCTAGTGATATTGGGATAGTCTACTTTGGGACGCTTGGTTTTGTAAGAAAGGAAATTATACCCCTGGTGCTGCAAGTGCGAGGTTGGGAGTTTTTGGCGCTGTACTTGGAGTTAAAACAATATTTATAAGAAAAGTCTGAATTGCATGCATACCAAAAACAGTACAGCCCAACTCTCGATAATATCGTAAATCTATTCCCATATATCAACAAGTGAAAGCTTTCTCTAGTTTCCATCAAACGTATAGTTGAGACTTGCACGCAAACGTTTCCATTTTTCCTGAAGAACGAATCAGCCTCTTGCTTTTGTAATAATTGTAATTTTCCGAGGTGCTCTCACAGATTTTTTTTAAAAAAGGAACCCCCTAATTTGGGCAGGCAAGGTGTATCGTAAGAGGTGCAGGTTAGAGCTGTAGAGGGCTAGGAGGATGCTTGAGCTTACTTCTCGGCTTTTTACAGAAGTTCAATTAACGCAGAAGGTCTCTTTGTCAAACTTTCTGGAAGGTCCTGTTACATGATACTGTTGCATATATAATAGGTATTACTTCAAAAAGAAATATATCTGATCATTTGAATTGGTTCTTCTGCCGAGGGTTTAGGAAGAACAGAGACGTTGATGGGGAAGAAGTATGGATGATATAAAAAGTGATTTGGTTAAGTTTGGTTGAGTATAACTATTTAATATGTTTGGCTCAAAGATTCATCTCAGCATCAAATTCATGTTTAGCCCCCAGCCCTGCTCCCCTTGGGTTTTAAATGTCAATTTTCTTATCGGGTATGGGCTATGATCGTAGTCAAGCGGAATGCCACCGTCTATGCAGTTTCTCCTTCTTAGTTTCCAGTTGAACCCTGCCTTCCTTTTCCTTTTCTCCTTTTGGCTACCCGTGATAGGAACCCCTAGGTGGCGCCATCATTGATTGCGGTCGCCTATTCTGAGCGATAATATGCGGCGCACCCCAACCGCCGTTTCTCGAACCTAGTTCCGGAGAGATATGTGCCAGACTCACCCCAGGTGCAGTTGGATACGGCGCTCGTGGCCTAGGCACATAACTCGAATGATGTGGCATAGCAGGTCGTTCTTCATGTCTCGCAATGGGGCCAGTGGAACGAGGTCGAGGATAGTTCTGATGGTGGGGCATGAGAACAGCTCCTTCGGAAGTAGGGGAGGCCAGGTATTGTGAGTGATGGGGCATAGTTGCTTTCCCTGCGATGGAAGGCTTGGGTGGAGTGGTAGAACGCGGTCGTCCTACAAAGTGTGTGTGGTGCGGCATCTCGAGTTTGGCTTCTTGGAGTTGGCTCCCGCTCTGTGTTGTAGCTCGAGGTCGGCTGTTGTATTGTATATGAAGGGACATAGCTACGGGGCATTCTTCGGCTTCTCTTATTGGACCGATGCTGGATTTTGATCGGGGTCTGACAGATGGCACAGAAAATGATGGATATGTATTCCGTTCGACAGGCGTCCCAGGCTGTAAGGCTGACGGGATGTCTAAACTACTTCGAGCTGATGATGGTGATGTACGACTCGGATAGGAATCGTTCTGCGTACGGTTATTGGCAGCAGGATTTGTTCTCGGGGGGACATATGGTCTGTATCGGGATTTCTCCACAGAAAGTTCAACAGTAAAAGGCATCGGAGGTGCTGATTGCCGACGTGTTGAATAGCTTGGGTCGGTAGGATGTGTTTCAATATTCAGGTAATGCATTTCAGCTTGCAATCCCCCTCCCGCTGGACTTGAAGATGTCGGTGGGCAATTCGTCGCTTCCCTGAGTGAATGTGAGTTTAGGTAGTCTTTCCAGGAGAGTTGACTTTGAGCTCTTTCTTGCGATGGGCGCGTTGCCGAAAACGGACCACCAGGTGTCAGTGATGATGTAGTGGAAGCTGACACCAGAGGAGAGACCAAAGTGTCACGCCACTGATCCGGATTTCGTTCAGAGATGCCATTCGGGGTAGAATCCGATTGTTCGTGTGTCATAATAGAAAGCCGTGGAGGCATTGTCGAGATAGAAGGCCCCGCCCTAATAACCTCTTCTTGGGGACCATTGGTCTGGGTTGAGATGTTTAATAGATGAGAGAATCGTTTCTGAGCATACAATGTAGTCATGGGTTGAGAAAATAATGGCTTGGGGAAATCAGCTTGGATACTTGTGCTATGCTGAGATTGCAGGTTGTTAGAACTAGCAATATTGGATGCGGCTCTTAGACGTTGTTTTGGCGGTGCTTTATCGTCAGCTTCATTAGAGAATATATGTATGTCTATTTACCAGAGATCAAGTTAGTATTGGAGCTTAAATCTAAGATTAGATAGATAACATAGCTCACCATTGTATGTTGTTGGATTTGCCAATGCATTCGAGATAGCCTTCTTCCCAAATTGTGCTGGAGAAGTCGGATCCCAAGTAGCAGTATCACTGGAGGACTGCAAGATTTTAGGAGGAGGGTCGATGGACTTTATATTGGTCAAGAACTCAAGTGGGCTCAGTATATTGAGTATTGCTATCAGAGTTTGATGACAAGTCGCTAGTTCCGAGCATTGATTTTCGAGTCTGCCAAAGTTTTGAAGAACTAATCGTACTCTGGTTGCGAAGTTGGATGGATCACCACTATTTTTATCCAAACGGATACGTTCAATGAATAGACCAATATCGCTAAGAGCACTCTTGATGTTATGAATGCCATTTTTGATCCACGTCCGCTTCAGAGGACTATTTTCCACAACCGAGTGGATGGTAGGAATACAAAGCAAACGCTCCGTCTCGTTGATGTCCGAACGAACTCTTTCAAGGATGCGGACAAAATTATGGTTTGCGGCATCAACATCTGACAGCTGGCTCGCATATTTTGAAAAGTTAAAAGTAGATTCGATCGCCGGATAGGCATCTTCTACTCCAAAAGCTGTCATTTTCATTTACAGATTCCGCAACCAGACCAATATTCATCAGGGAATGAGACTGGTTTTGATATTTCTGATATTTCTGATAAAAGCCTTACCAGTGGGTCAATAAGGGTATTTAAAGAGCGGGAAGTGTTCGTGGCAGTAAAAGCAATTAGCTTCTCAGCCTCAGCTACCTAAGAGTCTGGTCATCAATAGCCGACAAGCCACCAAATTCAAAACACATCTATGGATCCACTTGGCATATTTGAAGTCAGTGGATTCGGCGTATTTTAGCGAGGATCTGACACGTTAGCAGTGTCCTAAGGCTGACTTCGGTTTGGTTCTGCCAATAACTTCCCGAGTATCCAACTACTTACCATGGGATCGTTCCCGTGATGTTTCCTCATCTTTCCAAACGGGCTGCAACTAATTTAGTTACTAGTCACAATAATTATAAGCTAGGTCTTCGTTAGGACCACAATTTGTGACCCCCATTTAAGGATCAAATTCTGTTTGCGGGGAAAGAACTAACTCTTGCCACATGCCGGTGGTTCTCAGCTTATCGGATCTTCATCTAAAGGAGGCTCAATTTTTCAGTGAACCATATCGTTAGCAACCATGCAATGCGGTTGTTCGCCTATTTCTCTTTTATCGTTGTTGGGTAACGTAATGTAACAGAACCTATACATTGGACGGCCCGCTTAATCGATGTCCGTGACAAACCCGGCCCGTGCTTGATCCCATAATTCGCCTTACAATGAGTAGTTTCATTAGAAGCATCAATGATGAATTATAATTTAGTACATTGTACTGTTGCACTGGATGTTTTGCTAGTACCTTTCTGGAGATTCCAAATTACCGGACTGTGGCTATGAATGCCTAAGTCAAGCACCTAGTCTTTATGTATGGATGTATCATCATATAAATATGCTTTTCTATGTTGGAGTTTAAGTTAAGTTTTGGGACTCTCATATTAAACTATATTATCGGTAGGTTTCCGAGTACATTACATAGCTTAGAAATTTTGAAGCCGAGGGAGATAGCTAACCATGTCAACTATATTTTCGCCTAGCGAAACTGAAAAGTTTCTACGTTATTAAAAACTTCAGACAGTTGCTAGGCTTATTCTCTCTTCACTACGGAATCTTTTCACAATGTCATCTTTGCATTCTTTGATCTACTTTAAAAGTAAAAGAACTAAATCAGATTCTATCTTGGTTTTAAATTGAATTGAAACAAATGAGTTTTTATTGAAGAGCTCGAAAGTTTACGGGTACGTTGATAGAAGTTTTAAATATAATAGCAACATAATTTCCAAACTACTCCTAGTTACAACTTATTGCTATGATAACCCTTCCGCCAAAACCTTGCGATATTTCCAACTCTCCGTCATATTAATTTGTGGTTGCCTTTGGTGTGCTAGCCATGACGACAACCGTATGGCCGATACTGGTGCCTTCCCGATGCTTCTTGAGAGCCTCAGCAGCACTGAGGCGATGGGGCAAGAGTTCCGCTTCGATTTGTAGAGCACAAAGACCGGCGCCTGCAGGAGTACGGTTATTGAATACCGACTCGAGTACCGAGGATGGATAAAAGTAGAACTTTGTCTAATTAGTCCAAAGTCCCAGATATTCTTCAAACAAAACTTACCTCTCGATTATAGGTCTTCTCACTTTCAACATACCCACCAATAACAGATTCTGGCTCACTCTGTTCTTTCCACGAAAGAGAGAGTATTCTTCCGGAATAGCCAGCTAATTCAGCTAAGTTCAGTAGCTCTTGGATAGCAACTCTTCCCCCAACACTCGATAAAATTGCTCCGCGAGAACTGATCAAGCCAAATGCTTTTGCTTGAACTAAGCACACATAGTGAAGCTCAAGAAGTGCCGATGAGATTGTGCTGGGAATCTTGTCCTCAGAACGATCGCCAACATAGGTTGAGGAAGTTTGGCCATTTTTCAGGCTAGAGGTATCCGGCAGTGGAATGTTTGGAAGATTCCTATCAGAAATATTAGTTTTCCGTGAACCTCAAGGCTGTACCGACTTCCTTTAACTTACTCATAAATCAAGTCATATTGTTTCTCGCTTTTCAAAGGAGTCAAAATATCTCCGGCTTTAGCAACTGATCGCATTGCGATGTTCCAAGTATTCTTGTCCGCTTTCTCAGTTGCAGATAGCACATTGGACTTGGCTACGCTAACAACTTCTTCATGCATATCCGTCAACGCTACATTTACAAGGTCCGGGAAGGTATCAAGAGCGGCAACAACATCGGTTCCAGAGCCAGTACCAACAGTTGCAAATCGTTCAACAGTCCCAAAACCTCCATCTTGGTACGCTTTGAACGCATTGAGAGCTGCAGTAACTACCCAATCGGCGCGGGGATTGTTAACCTGTTTTTATTTTAGTTTTGGTAATTGATGCCGATGTAGGAAATCTAATATACCTTTGGTAAGTAACTCAGATCCGATAGCTTCAAGTCAAATCGGCGATCCACATGTGTGGGCTCAATACCGTAGAATTCCGAGAAGTCAACATGAACCAGGTTGGGATTGTTGTGAATCTCCTTGTTCTTGATATCATGCACATTCTTGACACCATTGGGAGCACTACGGATGTTTTTGATTCCGTTGGGGACTTGTTGTGGGAGCTCTACTGCGATGGCCATGATGCTGAATGTATTGTATAAATATTGACTACCGTCTAAATTTGCGACTGGAGTTGAAGCGTTTGTAATTTTGAATAGACCGAAGGTTTGGATTATAGATGAGGATTGTGTTGATGAGATTTCTGCTCCGGTACTGGAAAAACCATTGCTTTTATAGCTTTCTTCAACCTCTATACTCGTGAGATTTGTTCTTTACGACTCCCACTGTTGACTGTCTGATGTCGTTGAATATGACTTAGACATTGCTGGAGATGCTGAGTACCCGCAATTCATTAGTAGACCGTGTCATAGTTTAATCTGAAGGCTCACAAATTACTCACGATTCTCTCGAAACTATGCTCATAAATTCGATCTAAAGATTCCCTGCCAATTATGGTACCAAGAAACATGACCAGATCTTCGGCATTTCTGAGCTAACGTGAATGGACACCTTCAAACATGCATTCCTAATGCATGTTAACCTTAATTTTTAGTAATACATATAAGTATTACTAATACGCCATAGACATAATATGAGAGATGTAGCGATGTAGCGATGGGCTCGCTTAATTTTACTCAGGTGATGATCAGTATTTGATAGACGTCAACAAGCAACACGAAACAGTCAGTTCGAGAGTCTAGTCAGACTTGTAATATTATATGGATATACACATCAGGTGGATAAGTTATGATTCATCTTAGCTTCGACGTTATTGTTCAATTTCATAAGAATAAATTTTCTACGACTTGGTCAGTGACATCTGTCTAAATGAGATCGCTTGCACAGTCAACGCGCTACAAATTACAAGATTACAAGCGGAGGGTAGTGACGTGATTTCATGTTTTTGATATATCACCAACGTTAAGATAATGTACAGAAAGCAGAAGAATTACATGGCCTCAAAACCAGGTGTGCCCCTCCTCGTGTGATGGCATTTTACCTTATACTACATAAGAAGACCAATCTATCCTCTTGATACTTGAAATAACCACAATACTCAACCTCTCCTGAAGTTTGACCATTATTCATCATGTTACCAAACTTTTCTCGCCCCGAACGGGCACCACCAGCAGCAATGTCAAGCGCCTTAGAAAACATTGGCAACACACCTCTCATCAAATTGCAACGAATCCCCCAAAGCCTCGGCATCTCTTGTCAAATATACGCTAAATGCGAATTTAACAACGCTGGTGGTAGTGTTAAAGACCGCATTGCCCTCCGTATGATTGAAGCAGCAGAAGCGTCCGGCCGAATCAGGCCAGGACACTCCGTGCTCATTGAACCAACTTCTGGAAATACTGGAATTGGCCTAGCGCTGGCCGGAGCCATCAAAGGATATCAAACCATCATTACCCTGCCAGAGAAAATGAGTTCAGAGAAAGTAGCTGTGCTTACAGCACTTGGTGCGAAGATTGTTCGCACCCCTACCGAGGCGCCATCAGGAAGCGATGAGAGTCATATTGGGGTTGCGAGGCGGCTGGAGAGGGAGATAAGCGGTGGTGTTATTTTGGACCAGTATACAAACCCAAATAACCCTCTAGCTCATGAGCTTGGGACCGCAGTAGAAATTCTCAAGCAGACTGAGGGGGTGAACGGACGACTTGTCGCTGTGGTTGCCGGAGCTGGGACCGGTGGCACGATTACAGGACTTGCAAGGGGCCTTAGAAAGTCTGATGAGAACATCAAGGTCATAGCCGCAGATCCACAGGGCTCGATCTTAGCATTGCCAGCAGAGTTGAATTCTGAGCATCAGGACGAGGGATATAAAGTCGAAGGCATTGGCTATGATTTCGTGCCAGAGGTTTTGAGTCAAGATGAGGTTGATCGGTGGTACAAAACAGAGGATCGGGAGAGTTTTTATTGGGCTAGAAGGCTGATTAGGGAGGAAGGATTGCTGGTCGGTGGCTCTTCTGGGTCGGCAATGGCGGCTTGTCTGAAAGCTGTTGAAGATTTAGATTTGGGGGAGGACGATGTTGTAGTCGTGATACTGCCGGACAGTATCAGGTCTTATTTAAGTAAGTTTGTGGATGACAAATGGTTGGCGGAAAATCATCTGCTTCTCAACCCCGAGGAGCAGCCAATTACGGCACCAGCTACACCAAAAGGAGAGTTGGATGTGGATGAGACGTTTGAAGAGGTGTTGAAAGCTTAGTTCCAGATTCTTGTACTGTAGGGTTGAGACTATGAAACATAAAGCTGGGTACATCGTTTTGGACATACTCAAAGACTAGACGCCTACCCTTGAAATATACCATTCAACCCCAACTGAGCTAGCCATCTCTAGTACTCCTATCCGTGATGCAGAAAACTGTTTTGCAGGTGAGCGGTCCGGCTCGAACTATGCCTCCGTGCCTGCAGTCTGCGGGGTGCATGGCACTGAAATGAAGCTTAGTATGAATCATCAACTGGTGATTCAAAATGCCATTGTCTTCTTGAAATGTTGTGTGCAAGTAAGACCGTATTGACGCTGACGTGAGGCGTAGGAATACTATGGTATGCAGTTAGTCACTTGCAGATTGCAGGACCTTGTTGGCCACTTCTTCCAAATTACCGAAAGAAGACCTACTGATGTCAGAGGCTTACAAGGCGTCCCAGAATTTATTTTGCATGCAATTCTCGACCTTACTTTCGTCATCGACTTTATTACTCTGTTATAAGCGAATTCGGCGAACAATTTGTGTATGATTAGGAGACCAAGAAGAAGTCATCATTAAATCAAACATTGTCGAAGACTGGGCTCTCAATGTCTATCCGTTCCTTCGATATGTCTTGTACATTACAATTATTTTGTGATGAATAATAACGCTTCACAAAGACAAGCTTCCCCGGCTGGAAGAAGAAGGGGATCGGAAGTTGTACAGGATCCAGAAGATTGGTCTACAGCGACAGACGGAAAAGAAAAGAAACGCATCCAAAATAGAGTTGCGCAGAGGGCTTACCGTATGTGAAATTATGTTTTTTGCCTGTCATTTGAATCAACAGATTCGATCTCTGACATCTGGCAGGGCACCGTCTAAAGAAACGCCTCGAAGATCTGGAACTGCAAGTACACGAGCAAAACTCCTCTGATAGCACGAACCATACTCGCAATGTTGACGAGGATGCTCTCCACAGCTCGAAGAGAGGCCACAAAAAATCCAAATCCAAAGCTTCCACGAATGAATTACTAGAGCAGCAAACAGTCCCACATATATTTTCTGACCGAAGAAATTCCTACACCAGCAGTAGAGAGAGTTTGCATAGACCAGATCTGAATTTAGGGATGTTGCCACGATTTTCTCCAACTGTTTCACCGATAAATCCAGCTGTTAATTCCAGAGCACAGCAACAGCAAAGACAAACCTCAGTCTCTCAAAGTTTTAGCCAAGAGCTAGACAATAGCTCAGGCGCTTTTAATATGGCACAGGAGCTTTCACCACCAACATTTATTTCCGCAACAATGCAGCAGGAGCTCATAACTCCTTACCTTGGCCAGTACCAGCAGGATCCAAGTGACAATTTTCTCCCGCAGTGGTCACTAGATAAAGACCTTAATTGTATGTGTGATATCCCTTCACCTTGTCTGATGATTGCAGCAAGCTGACCTAGGTACCTTAGTTCTCATGTTGGACGAAACACCACCCGCGGCGCCAATATTGGATTCCAAGCCTGCTGGGCTAGAACCGATGCAATTAGAAACAAACAACAGCAGTGGTAATTCTGAAAGCCCAGCTCAGTCCAGCTCATCTAGTGCATCTAAAAAGCAATCATTAAATTCCACGCCATCATGTTCAGTACCATCAACACTCTCCGTCGGAGAAGACAACGACAATAGGCTGCAACCTCCCAATTCAAACGCAAGCATAGAAGGTCGCATAGAATACGTGCTTTCCTGTGCGCAGCAAGCAGGGTTTGACAGCCTAGACTCTCTGGTAACTGCATACTACGTCCGCGAATTTAGACAGTCCTCTACGCTATCTGTAGAGCAGCGGATGAGCCGACACCGACGCCTGCCACAATTACTGGCGGAACTGCGACAGGGTTCCACGAATTGGAGTGCCTGGGAGCGGAATGGCTACGAAGATGAGATTCTTCGAGCGGCCGAGGATGTATGTGGCGCCGAGTATAGCCAATTTATTCGGCGGGATAATAGTGCAGTGGAGGAATCTGTGATTGGTGATCTGCAAGCAAACGGCGGCTTGCCAATGCCGCAGGGATCTTTCCAAGACAATGTACGTTATAAGCTTTCTCATCCGGCTGCCGCGACATTTCATACCTTGCTTCCCGCATTACCTCCGTTCAACCTTCATTGCCCTTGGAAGACGTTGCTATGCAGAGCAGCGGCTCAATCTCTCACTTCTTCGTGTTATGCCTATAGGTTCTTCGCTGATCTTGATTTTTCTACTGTAGTTGCCACGCTTATGGGCTTTATTGACGTCGCTAACCTCCGCAAACACGTCTATGGGCCATCGCGATCGCTCGAATGTCGTTCTTGCCAGCATGCTGCTGCCTTGTTACTGGGGGCGTGCACGGCCA
>Ga0247734_1000283_pt1 | contig 45499 bp, 44 predicted proteins | sample UWRJL103311B2_FD_180933 | JGI IMG/M metagenome (GOLD analysis project Ga0247734, IMG submission 180933) | Plant litter microbial communities from Arlington Agricultural Research Station in Wisconsin, United States - UWRJ-L103-311B-2 | ecosystem: Environmental > Terrestrial > Plant litter >...
AAAAAAAGTGAGATGGGGAGGAAAAGAGAGAAACGAGTTCAGGGCGGCGGAGGGTTGATGAGGAAAGGGTCGCGGGTCGATCAAGCTAGGCTCGAATGGGGTTAGTGGCTGATATTCAGGAGAAGACTTGGCGGTGCTCCTAAATGGGGCGACTCTATCCCTGATCGAGCATAGCGGCGTGGCTATTTGGGGGGCTGTCCGTGATTCGGACCCACTTGCTGAATCCACTCGCCCCTCTTGGCTCATGCTGCCCCGTATTCACCCTCTTTTTCCCTCTCTTCTATATTTCCACGCTTTCCACGCTAGCACTTAATACTCATCCACTCATCCACACCAACAACCCCAACTCCCAAGCAAAGTAAAGCAAATTGCAGCATTCTCCAAGACGCTCAAGCAGCGCAAGATGCGAACACAGCCTGAAAACCAAGTCGCCCATACCCAAACCCAAACATTGCACACATATGTTTCATCTCGGCCCTCATACCAACAGCACGCTGGCTTATGATTAATGTTGTATGGATCCCCCCAGCAAGCGAGATTTGCAGCTTGGTTTTCGTCAGCAGCCAATCTCAACTCCATTGGGGCATTCCCTCCCCCAAGCTTATTCGGATCTCCCCCTTGATGACATCAAGACAACCCTCCCAGCCCACAGAAAACTCCATTGGAAACCGTCGTGAAATCAGGATGAGCGCTGCTTCCCCGTTTCACAGCCCCTCTGGCATCTGCAAATCATGTCTGTTATCTACTTCGTACACTATCAACCTAGTGACCAACAGCACAGGACGGTGGGTTTGGGTGAGGGGTGCAGCTTGCTTTGTGCAGCCTATCCTTGATTTATGCAAGTTGAAAGGATCGGTAGGGAGGCGATATCGACGCACAATTCAGTACGCGAGAAATATGTCCTCCCGTGTTTTCAATAGACAATCCTTTGCCACGCCCCCGAGGCCCCGTAGTCTGGTCTGGCGTTAAGATACAGTACTGTATACTGTACTGTACCGACTATTGTTCTTGGCTACGAGTCTGGGACTTCTCATTCCTTCTTGGTACTTGCTTGGATCTTGGCTGGTTCCTTGGACCGTTTGGCATTTTTGGAGCATGGTGATTTGTTCGCTTGGCGACGTTAGATGGATACAGTACGGTACGATACGATACGATGTCACGAGCGAAGGATCCCTCCCCGTGGTGCTACAGAGAGTACTGTACTTCGTACATAAAGATTCCTTCCCTTGCGGAAACAGCTCATTAGTCACGCTTGGTTACTGTACGTACTGTATGTACGGTGCTACGCTACTCATCATTGTATAACACCTCCTTACGTCCCAATTGATACCTTTTCTTTTCTTTTCTATATGGATGCCAACAGTAGTCTCGGCCCTGCTACTTGAGATTTGATTCTTGGTAAACTAATGAATGTAGCCCAGGCTTTCATTTCGCGGCAAATCTTGGGAGGCAATGTAACAACCCCAGCCCATTTCCTTTACAATTCACCAAGATTGGTCTTTCGGGGGAACCATGGCCATGAAATTGCTATTAGACATAATCGATCGGTTGCCATGTGGTTGCATTGCTTGAGCAAAACAGTCTTTTGGGGTGCGACTAGGAAGCATGACACTGCCAACAGTTTGCATCATTTTTACCAGTTTAATAGTCAACCGAAAAATGTTGGAAATGTGTTAACTCTAATTTCAAAGCACAGGTTATAATTTTCCAATCCCATTCCTCCGGTTCCTCCGGATTGTTTGTCGTTCGATGCGGTTTTGTTCTATATTCACGCTAAGGTTCACACCAGCCTTCATCCTTCATTTGGGTGAGGGTCGCGATACACTTCAGATGGATACCAAGCAATATTACGAATTTTGCTCATATTTCTCATATCATGTTAACCAATTACCCTCAAATATTTAAGAGGCGCATGCTCAATATCCGCTAATAAATACAGAATTTCCGCCTACAACGACGCAGCTGTCAATCTCTTCGCGAAGTTAGTGAGCTGGCTCGTGAACCTCGGACTCCAACACCTTACTCAATAACACTTCCTGTTAGCCTACCATAGAGAAGCTTTGAGCTAATATTACGTCTAATTCAACTTAGAGAACGAAACATTTGTGTATTTTGAGTTCCCAGGTCGTCTTTGCTCGGTATTAGTGAGCAAAACAAATATAATGCGAGCTTCAATCCTACCCATACTACGTATGGCATACTATTTCTAGAGGATGCGTCACTTATACCACCACTGCTTGGAAAGACCATCTCCTAATAATGTGCTAATTGCAGCGTCTGTGGAACAGTGGTAGCAAGGTTTCTCATCGGAGAATATACTTCTGTCTGCTGACGCGGGGAGTACGTTTCTGTCGGCCTCGTATTATAGCTATAACCTCGCACAACTGATGCCTGCGTGCGGAAGTTCTCTTGCGTATGAGTACGCCGATGAAAATGCGTCTGAAGATGATGCTGCCGCCTACTTTCCTCCCTGGGCTTTCTATCGGCCCTCTTTCTGCGCCAATTTCGATACGTTCGCTTGCAAAACACGAATATTTCTTTCATTCTAACGGAAGCCTCTAGGATAAAGGGAACAGAAGCATATGCGAATGACTGAATGTTTGGAGCAAGAGCCATCGTGACACCAATGCCAATGATGTAGACGGAGTAGACGATGAGGAGGATAGCTAAAATGTATCTGTACAGGTCAAAATCGTATGGATCATTTCCTGGCTGTAATAGAATATTACGGCGTTCTTTTTCTCGATCTGTCAAGAGTTCCATATCAACTTTCTCAATGGTTGCCTTTGGAATTTCACTTTTTGTATTCAATGAATCTGTTTTAGAAGTAATGGACTCTTTGTTTTGAGTCACTGGGCTGGGCGCTGGTCCAAGTGCTGGTCCGGGCTGTATATCCGGACTTGGATCGGGTTTTGTATAAGGTTGTGAATCGGTTTGCATTTGCACGTCTTCCTTCTTGACTTCATTTGACATGGGCTTGGTTGTTTCTGACCCAGCTATTTCACCATCAGTCATTCGAACCCAAGAGTTTGAACCAATAACATCGAAGCCCAAAACTCACCTTTAAACGCTTCCAAAGCGGCAAGACAAGGAACCACAAGCAGCAAAAGCGCGGCCATCTGTCCAAACCCCATCTCGGTAGAGGCCTCGGCAAGTACACGACTACCAGAGATGTCCGAATATGAGAGCCACACAATAAGCACCTTGCTCAAGCTGAAAGCACCGGCAAAGAGTAGCCAGATGATCTCCCACCAGTAACTACGTCGTATTTCGAGATATGCAAACCAAGCGAAATACACCCCACTGAACAGACGCTTTCGAAACTCACCGGCTTTGTCGTCGCAGCTTTGATGGATGCGCCGTATAAGATTATAATGGTCATCTGGAGGCATTTCTCTTAATCCGTAAAGATGGATGCTATAGCCGTCCTGAAGCGAACGCATTTTTTGTTCGGGGGAATACAGAGCGAAGATCCGGACTGGATATGCCCACACGAGGAGCCAGAGAGTACTAACAAGATCCATCCAGAAATACCCTAAGGTCTTTTCAGAAGAACCGAGGATACAGTAGAAACAAATGTCTAGCCCTTCTTCTAATCTCTGTTTTCGTCTCCAAGCTTTTACGGTTGCGTTGGCTATTGTACTCATGAAGTTTGAAGTGATTAGTAGTCCTCCGATAAAAACCATACCAACAACCCGAAGGGTCAAGACATATTTGTGCTTCCGCAGGTGTCTATACCACTGTTAAATCTCTAAATCTCAATTGAAGAAGCGGATAACAATCTTCCTCAACATACTCACCTCTTCAAAATCGTAAGCGTAGCAAGGTGTGTGGTACACGAGAACCAAGCAATAGCACTAACATTGCGGAAAGAATACACAGAGATATCACACTTCACAAAACCCGCCACCAATATCGCCAGCCCAGTTGCCAGCTGCTGGTCGCTTAAGCTCAAAATAAACGCCTCTACCCCTTGTCTTCTCGTCTTCAACTTCACCTGGCTTTTCGTCGTCTCGCGTCTGGTTATGCGCAACAGGAGACGATCGACATCATTCAGCACAATTTCCGGGAGATAGGACTTGAAATACCCGACAAAAATGGTGGTGAATGTTGCAACAGAGGTTGCAAAAAACGCAGCCATGATCTAGAAGTGCCAAATTCTCAGGTTAGAACTTTTGCATCTGGAGAGGCTTTCTTTGGGGAAAACGAGGCTACGTACTCCGATGCCTACGATGTCGGGATCAGCAGGACTATCTGTCGTGCAGTTGTAAACCTTGCCCAGACATTTGAAGGTAGATGGAGTATTCATCGTGTGGACGACAATAGGCAATCTAGGAAATCGTTACACTAGATTCATGTCGGTGGTGCTATGAGGCTTTTTGGAAATGCTGGGGAAACCTCTTTCTTAACATTTTTGTATTGTGCTAGGGCTTTATGAGAGGAGTATAGTAGTCATTTTATGAGGTTTCCCATGCAACCCCCTTGTGCATGTGGCTTGGGGCTGAATTGAAGGCGGCCACACAGCCCAGGTACAGTACAATAAGCGACCATAAGATATGTTTTGACAATGGCTCTTAAAGGTACGGTTATAATTCAAGTTAAAATTACATTTGTTCTTTTTAGAAATAAACCCCTTTGACGTACAAGAAACCAAAGATTTAGGAATCGGGCAGCAAGCGGAGGTAAGTTCGAAGGTGCTCGCGATAGGATTACTTCTATGTATAACAGCCTTCAAGGCAAGAATTTCCAGTATAAGGTCGCAGACTTAACTAAAAACGTAACATACCGCATTGAAAGCGAGCCGAATATAAGTAAAGCAACCTGTTCTGTAGTTGTACGAAGTATACTGTCTCGCTTAGCGAGGATTCAAAAGCGATGGATTACAGGACTAAACAGCATTAAAACATATTCACCGAGCTTAACGCAGAAAATGTATCTGCTTTACGACTTACTCAGGATAGGTAGTCCAAACAGTTGAAGCTTCTCTTGATAGGACAGTTCGGACAAGAATCGTCTCGGTTGTCAAGCTTTTCACTCCTGGTAGAATATTAGATATACTTATCCAGAAAATAGAGTATGTGTTATTCACTTGTTATTTGGGAATTTTATGGTTTTAAGAAGACGCAGATAGCTTGTTTTCTTGTTTACTACAGCAAAAACTGGGAAGTGTTGGCTTATTCCAAAAGAAATATGTAGGCTTTTATCTCAATAGAAAGAAGGTTGATACACTGAAGATCAAAGACACTGAAGATCAAAGATAACCAAAATAAAATAAGGTGAACCCGTGGAAGGCTGCTAGTTCTTAGATAACACTAAGCAAGCATTTGGTATACAGGAAACATGGATATGGTACAAAGTTGAGGAATACACGTGGGTGATTCCACAGCATGTTATTGGGACCATAGAACTATTGAAAGCAGCAAATCCTTATTAGTGCTATAGAAACCCAATACTGCCATATATGTGTAACGTTCCCGCTGCGATCATACATTTGCTGCTATGATTGTAAATTGCATGTATGATAAAGGGATAGGTAGTAGGTGATGAGCGTGTAGAGGCAATAAATATTTGGATTCACTTGGGTGGGATCAAATATGCTCTTGGGTTTAAGCTTTGGTTTGCATTGGAATGTTTGTGTTGAGAATAGGAAATTCTTGACATGGTTGGGTTAAGATTTGGATGTTAAAAGGATTCTTGTGCTTCTGTCTAGAATAGCTGTTGGCCGTGGAGCATATTGGTTCTATTTGCCTCGATATCGCAGACTGGGAACATAGGACATGTACAGAGGAAGACTAGTACCTGGAGAGGGAAGGATGTCGTGATGTGTGATATCATTTTCCGAGTGAAGCGGACACAAGATTGGTATGCCAAATATTCCTGGACCAAGGGCTCCTGTGGCACAAGACATATATCTGTTCAAGGGGAAGTAGCCCAGATGGCCAGTAAAATATCATACCGAGTGATTTGAGTTAAATTAAAGTCCATTAGGCTAGTAAAAGATATGTATAACAACAGGGTGTAATATGTACACGGCCAGCTTTGAGCCATGCTCTGATCAATCTTCCAATGAAACAGCAACACACCGTCCATCTCCCTATCCTGCTTGAAGACCGCATATATATCGACAGCCCATCGCTACTGATAGCATCCCCCGACCACCCACCTGCATATCCAAGTTCAAGTATATTCTCTAGCCTTTCCCAGTCTGCACAATATCGTAGCTAACATAGACGGAGAATGGTATCTGTAGAAGAGCTGGTTTGTCACACCCTCAAGGGCCAACGGCCTTGGTTAAATGATTCAGAATAGCACTCCTTCAATCGATCGTCCACCGAGCTCAAATCCGTGAAGACGAACTCAGGCTTCGTAAAAGTTGATTACTCTCAGATTTGTCGATCGGGGAACACCATTGCATACCTTGCGGTTGACAGCCTCCATAGACATCGAACTGGCTTGCATCACCTTACAACCCGAAGGTTGAAGGGACGCGCACCACAAATCTGTTGTTGGAAGAAAAGAGAAAAAGAAATTGGAGCGCGAACTTTTTCTAGCTGCAATGCTTGGCACTTGCACCAGCGCTAGTCATAATGAGCCTAGACCCAAAGAGTTATTCCCGATGCACCTTAACGCCGATTCTATTTTGACTTGCCTGGGACTGACAACCACATGGTGAACTCATTCCCTATACAACGTCCCTCTATCTCTCTCTTTCCACACCTTACCTCGCATCTCTCCCAAAATGGCAGATATCTCTATCGAAGAGACCAATCGCCTGCGGGTTTCGTTGGGCATGAAGCCACTGCCTGTCCCAGGAGCACCAGCCGGACCAGTTTTTAAGGAATCTTCCGGACCCGTGGAGGAGGTAGCAAGTACTCTTGAGACTCGCCAGGCGGAAAGCTACGATAACTACAACAAGGCTAAGGAACTTGAGGAAGCCAAGAAGAAACGTGATGCGAAAGCCGAAGCCATCAAGAAGGCGCGAGATGCTGCGAAGCGGTTCTCGAAGCTGGAAGGCAAAGGTCTTGGTGACGAGGATGAGAATGAGGAATTGGACACACGGAGCTGGCTCATAAAGCAGAAGAAGCGGCAGAAGGAAATTGAGAAGGCCAGACGACGCGAACAAGAACTTGCAGAGGCAGAAGCTGCTGCGGCTGCTGAGTACACTGCTAAGGATCTTGCTGGTGTCAAAGTCGGCCATGAATTGGACACTTTCGAGGAAGGAGAAGAACAGATATTGACCTTAAAGGACCATACTATTGACGAGAACGAAGAGGAAGGCGATGAGCTTGAGAATCTAAGTCTGCGTGAGCGCGAGCGCTTGAACGAGAACTTGAAGCTGAAGAAAAAGAAGCCAGTCTACGATGCCATGGCCAGGTGGGAGACGGACTTCGAGAAGGGAGGCATATTGGAACAGTATGATGAAGCGATAGATGGAAAGAAGGGAAAGAAATTCACATTAGATGGTCAGGGAAGCACAACTGAAGCTGCTGCTTTAGGCGGACCCGCGGCCAAGGCAAAACCCAAGGTCATCAGCCTCGACTTCCTGAGTAAGCGAAGCTCAGTCCACTCATCTGAAAACTATGAACTAATTGATGAAGCAGAAGATGAACCTAAGTCCGATTATCTTGACATATCTGAGATCAAGATCAGAAAACCCAAGAAGAAGAAGGCAAAATCCACGCGCCGGAAAGCTGCAGATGAGGATGATGTATTTCCTCCTGGTGAAGCCCCAGATACGACAGATCAAACCGAACACTCGATGGATGTCGATGAGCCTGCCAAGCCTGTTAAAAAGAGAACATATGAAGATGTATCATTTGTTGATGATGACGAACTTGCTGCTTCCCTTGCTGCACAGAGACGAAATGCGTTAAAGAAACGGCAAAAATTTAGGCCAGAAGAGCTTGCCCAGCAATTTCGGGAGGAAGCGGAGTCGCCGAAGTCAGAGAACGACGAGGGCGATGGTGTAGGATTGGTAATTGACGAAACATCCGAATTTGTCGCAAATCTCCAGAAGCCAACTGCGACGGTACCAAAGGCCAGGGCAACTTCGAAGAAGCCAGAAGCTATAACATCAATGGGCGATGGGTCGGACGAAGAAGGAGATGTCAATATGACCCAATCATATGCCGATATTGAAGATGAAGAAGACAGAGCTGCTCGACTCCAGCGCCTGGAATCCGCGGAGGCCGAACTTGATAACGGGCTCGGACTAGAGGCCACACTTGAAAGAGGTATTGGTTCTACTCTGAAGCTTCTTAGAGATAGAAATATTCTTAAGGACGAAAACTCTGGAGACAAAAATGAACAATTCAGAAGGAGACAGCAGTTCATTGCCGACAAACATCGTCAAGCGGCCGAAGCCGAGCGCCAAGCTAGAACTCAACGAGAAAGAGATCGCCAGAGTGGACGTCTGGATCGGATGTCAGCTCGCGAGAAAGAAGAATATGCTAGACAACAGAACACCTACCGTGATCAACAAGAGGCTCGCAAGGCTGCTCAGCATTTTGAGAAAGAGTACAAACCGACGGTGGAACTGAAATATATCGATGAAATGGGTCGAAGTTTGAACCAGAAGGAAGCTTTCAAGCATTTGTCACATCATTTCCACGGCAAGGGTAGTGGAAAGCAAAAGGTCGAGAAGAAGCTTAAGAAAATCGAAGATGAGAAACGCAGAGAAGCTCAGAGCTCTTTGGACGGTAGTCAGATTGGAGGAATGAGCGGAGCAGCTACCCATCAGATCAAGAAAAACAGACAAGCAGGTGTCAGGCTGGCATAATATCATGAACGTCGTTATTGGAGAACCATTGCTTTGATACAAAAGGTGCAGCCTCCTCACAATTGTGTAATTAGAGTTAATCATTGCTGACAAACTTTTCGAGAAGTGAGATACGCTCTTGCGTAGACCTCTAAACCCAAGTAGGTCATTACTTTTATCTTATTATTCGCACTAATTTTAGGTACTCCATATCATCGAACTAGATGCACAGTAAGTTCTCTCAGTTACGGTCGTTTTGGTCAATGTACTGTAGTTTCTCGTGACCAGTCGTTCAGACTGTTTAAATGCAGCATCCATTCACCTTCCATTTGCCCTCTTCTCTTTAGCCTCCATTTCTTGGTTATTTGTACTTTGTACAATTAGTCTGTTCATTCCCTAGGTTGATATATGCTAGTGAATGTCTCGTTAATGTTAGTTTGTTGTCATTCTGTGGATAGTTCCTCGTTGACTCTTCGCAGCCCACGTGCAAGAAACTCAAATCGTACCACCAGTTTGTTACTATCTGAATCTTCTATATTCTTAATGTTTGAGACATTTCCCATCCGGACGCATATGAGTTGAAACTTCACATTACTATCATTACAATGTTAAACTTTACAAATAGAGAAAAGTTCAATTGATTCCAAGGCTCAAAAAATGCCATGCATAGAAGTCCTATTTAAATAATCCCAAGCTCTCCTTTCCTCAAAAAGGGCCACTAAACCATCGCTTTTACGAATAAACTCTTTCCTAATCCTCTACTTGATAGTTATTGAAATGAGCCGAGATCCAAAGGGGCTTACAGGGGTGCTGCTGCCATGGACGCTTCCCGGCCAGGATAGTCAAATTTCAAAACCCATAGCTAAATATTAGGATAGATTGAAGTTTTAAATGTATAGAAACCAAAACGAAATGTGTCTGCATATATTTCAAGTTTACATACAACTAACTACTTCTAAAGTTTATAATATTATTTACTAACCAATAAATACCCTTATAACAATTTATTTATAGAGCTCTGACAATTAAATACAACCTCAGTAACATGTAGTCATATTTAAGGAACAAATAGTAGCTAAATTAAGAGTTTAAGTGTCCTTTTTTAGATAACTAAATAAATCACGGAATCATTAAAACTTTTGTTGAGGTATAATACAGTTAATATTTTAAAAGTGACAAAAGTATCATAAGTATTGGTTCGGCCTGGTTCAAAAAGGGCGATTCATGGCCAGGATGATCTGACGTGTGTTATTATGAAGTACTATGACATAATAGCATATGCCAAGACTAGACGATATCCTTGGATCTCAATGTGCTTTTCGACTCCCATCGTCTCAAACTTTACAATTCTGTACCTCTATTCTCAATGTTTTAACTTTTGGTATTAGCAGCAGCGGCAGTTGAACATCATATGATTTCAGCCTTCCACCCACTTTACAGTGAGAGTAAAGTATCCCAAGAACCATTCGGAAAGCCAAGCCACAGGCAAGACTCCAAGAACATGAGATGACATCGGCCAACCCCAGCGCGTATGATGATTACCACAAAATTGTTCCTTTATTGAGTAGGCCAAGCGCTCTATGGGTGACTATCAATGTCTATCCACTCAGCGAAAGTGACAGAAAGTGTATGTGCCACATTTTATGAAGCGGTATGGCGTGTGCCAGACGTTTTCCAAGGACATCTTGTTAATCCATTGTGGTAAAAGTTTGGCTAAGAATCTTGGGAGCCTTGAATAAGCCGAGTTATCCCCCGAATTATGCTTGGTTGCTTGACGTGTAGTAGACATTTCTAGTATTCAGTCCACAGAATGCCGAGACACTGGTTTGTTGGTGCGTGGGTCGAAAGCTGGAGAAATTGGGGAGTTGTTGACCATTGCTACGTATAATAACCATAGGAGCACCCCGCTTCCCCAAATATTTCAGTGTATTATCATCCGTTGGGGACGGAATTTGTATTGAGCTTTGAACCTTCTAGCCATTCCTATTCAGCACAGTGACGTTTCTAAGGAGCAACCCTATCTATCATGGCGAAGCCTGTTCCTCGGTTTGACGAGGAGAAACCCGAGGACCAGAGAGCCTCGTCGCAGGGTTCGACAGCAGTGGGTGGTCTCGACCCTGAAGTGGTTGATGCAAGCAAGAAGTTGAGGAATCCGCTAGCGGGAATTCCCAGAGATGAGCTCTTTCGCGACGTCGAGGAGTTCGCGGCTGAGAAGAACCTCGTTGACATTGTGGACCTATTAAAGAAAGGTGCACTAGCTGCCCAATCTCCAAAAGACTTTGAAAATATTTCTGAGCTAAGTGCCGAGGATAAAAATTTCCTACGACTAGAGCAGACAAAGCGATGGAAACAACCGTGGATGATGTACTTCATGACCAGTAAGTGATATTATAGATTATTTCGGATTCTTTCCTCATGAAACATACTAACTTCAAAATCCAGTCCTCTGCGCTGGATCTGCTATTGTTCAAGGAATGGATCAAACTGCTGTGAATGGGGCTCAAATCTTCTACTTTGAGGAGTTCGGTATTGGTGAAGATCAGGTTTGGCTTCGCGGCCTTCTCAATGGTGCGCCATATCTCTGCTCAGCAGCCATCGGCTGCTGGACTACCAAGCCTCTCAATTACTACTTCGGCCGACGAGGCTGTATTTTTATCTCTTGTATCATCTCATTCATTACCGTAAGTTCCATTGCAATTGTTTTATTCATCACTCTCTCAAAACAATTAGGGGATCTGGATGGCCGCAGCCAATTCTTGGTATAACCTTCTCCTCGCACGTTTTGCACTCGGTCTTGCTGTTGGTGCCAAATCCAGTACTACCCCCGTCTACGCAGCAGAATGTGCTCCAACAGCCATTCGAGGAGCACTGACAATGATGTGGCAAATGTGGACAGCTTTCGGCATTATGCTTGGTTTCGTCGTCTCGGTCGCCTTCCAAAATGTCCGATATGATGCCACTAACCCGCAAACTCCATACTGGAATTGGCGTTTGATGCTTGGAAGCACTTCGATCCCACCATTCTTTGTTTGTATGATGGTCTATTTGGTGCCCGAAAGCCCCCGTTGGTATATGACTAAGAATAATTACCGAAAAGCATACGACTCATTGATTAGATTCCGCAGCTGTCATTTGATGGCCGCCAGAGACTTATACTATATTCATAAAAGTCTTGTTCTCGAAGATAAGATGCGTGCTGGCAAGAATCTATGGAAGGAATTTTTCGCTGTACCTAGAAACCGTCGCGCGGCGCAGTCTTCTTTCTTTGTCATGTTTATGCAACAGGTACTGAATCACGCTCAACTTTGCATCTAGTAAACTAACTGATACGTCTTAGTTTTGTGGAGTTAACGTTATCGCATACTATTCGACCGAGATTTTCATCTCGGCCAACTTCACCCGTTCCAACGCGCTGCTTATATCACTTGGTACCGGAATGGTCAATTGGCTCTTCGCCATACCTGCCGTCTATACCATCGATACCTTCGGGCGACGAAATCTCCTTCTCACCACATTTCCATTGATGGGGATCATGCTCCTATTTACCGGCTTCAGTTTCTTCATTGAGGCAGAGCAAGCACGCCTCGCCTGCGTTGCCACTGGTATCTACGTATTTATGGCCGTATATAGCCCCGGAGAAGGACCTGTCCCTTTTACCTACTCTGCTGAAGCCTTCCCCCTTTACATCCGAGAGTACGGGATGGCATTCGCAACAGCTACTACTTGGGGATTCAACTTCATTCTCAGTTTGACCTGGCCAGCGCTTGTACAAGCTTTTACAGTACAGGGTGCTTTTGGATGGTATGCAGCCTGGAACTTCTTTGGCTGGGCCTATGCATATTTTTGCTTGCAGGAGACCAAAGCACTCAGTTTGGAAGAACTGGATATTATCTTTTCCGTCAGGGTCCGAGATCATGCAAGTTATTATCGCAAAATGTTGCCGTGGTATTTTAATAAATATGTTATGAGAGGGGATGTAAAGCCAAGGAAGGCTTTGTATGATCTGGAATAGATCTCTTTTCATATTGATCAAATGGAGTATATTGGTAGAGCTAAAATTATGGGGTTTAGTAGATAAGTTGGATAATGTAACTATTAATTACCTAAGACTTATGAGCCAATGTATGCAAAACATATTTGTAAATATCTTTCCCCCCTTGAAATCTATTCGATTGAAGAACGTATTACTAATCCTAGTACTTAATTTGAAACGAAATCTTGTTCCAGTACAAAGGCAATCCTGTACTTTAGCAGCCCAACTTTCCATAATAGTTTGATGGGCTTGTGTGATTTACAAAGGCTCATAGTCACTATATATTTAATATTATGATCGGTATACTGTATGCTCAGTTACCTTGACACAATAAATGAAGTTTTGTTTCAAATTTGCTTGTTGTCAGCCTTTGTCATTCATCGCTTCAACTGACTGGTTAAATTTTGTCACATAGATTGCCTAAGGTTGTGATTGTTTTCCTAAAATTATTGTCTGATATACTTTCTATCCTTGGCACCTGTATATATGTCCGCATCAGCGGAAGAAAATAAGTATGGTAAATCTAACTATTTATTAGATCTAGCGTTCAATTCTCACTACCAAAATGCCATCACATCAACATAAAGCTCACAAACGTGTCCATGAGAAAGACTGCCACCAAGGTCGCCCTGATCTTTTCACAGAAGGTCGCCACACACCTAGACACCTGGCTGAGCGACTAATTGCTTGTTCCAAATTACGCAATACTGAACTATCTCCTCTTCAATACAGGAAGCTGTATAAGTATTCTACACACCCTATATACAGACTCTGGGACAGTATTACCGACGTCGATGACATAGAAGTTGTGACGGCTTACTACCATCTCTTCAATGATCTGTTCTTTTTTCACACCTTGGCTGGCCGTTGTATAATTCATCTCGTAGAGTGGGATTCTTTTAGCAGTAAAGCACCAGCAAAATTCGGATACATTAAAACTAAAAAGCGGTTAAGAAATTGGATTAGCCGAGAGAAAATCCCCGAAAGAATGTTTGAGATCCATATGCATGTTGATAGACAGGAAGAGCGTAATAGGAGATTGCTCGCATGTATTGGCGCCTTGCTGCATGAAATGATTCCCGGATTCTTATATTGCTGGGCTTGCACCGATGGTAGATGCCAGGAAGAACTGAAGAAACAGGCGATCTTTGGTTTACCTGATCATAGATATTTAATTGTGGATATTGCAGATGCACTACAGAATGCTGTTCAGGATCCAGAATTTCTGGGCTTAGAGGCTTTGATTGTGAATTTACTGGATACTGTTGCAATGGGGGCAGGTTTGAGTGGGAACAATCTTTTGTAGTATTTGCGGAGATAGGATATATATGGACATATGGGATGACAATGATTCCGCTGCGGTTTGAAAGAGTTGATAAAGAGTTGATGACTGTGTCGAAAATTCTACAATGCCGTATAATATATTCTAATGCAGTCTTTCGAATTATTAGGAAGAAGGAACTCCTTCCAGTTCTTGTCTTATATCTATAATCATTCACATTACGTCTCTTAGAACTAGATCACCTATCGAAGGGTCCCTTTCATCCTTCGCCTGCCGACAAGTCCCAGCCCTATGAAATTAAAATAACAGTCTTTGCAAGTTGTGGAACTGTGGGATCATCAAAATTTGAACAGGGAGGTAATCTTATATGGAACTTTGTGCCTTCGCAATGGTCGCCTGATTATAAACCTCGGAAGTAACTTTTACAATAACTCATCTATTAAGCACTATCTTTCATCTTGTGGTATATTTTCAAAAAAAAATTGTTTCAGATTCACGCACATTTCGTACGGCAAATGTGGGTAAGTGGATCTAGTCTCACTAGGGCTTGAAAAAGGGGATCCTCGGTTAAATTCCTTGAAACAAAATTCAAAGAATTGTCCTACTCAAAATTTCAGTAGTAGTTGGCATCTGCAACTTGAATCAAGAAACCAATTGATCTATTTAGAAAGATGACAGGCCGAGAGGTGAAATAGTAAATCAATGACGGAACCATTGGGTCTTTAACAGACCCGATGGAAACCAAACCAAAAAAAAAAAAAGCTCTCCCACTAAGGTTTGAACTTAGAACCTCCCGATTATCTGGATACCAATGTATAACAGTCGGACGCGCTGCCAATTGCGCCATGGGAGAAGTGTTTGGCTGATTTGATGGCCGTGGCAGCCCAGTTTGGCCTGATATAGTTGAAGATGTTGTGGGTCTATCTATCTCTGTGGCCCAATTTTTGAGATATTTACTTCTTATCATAATGTATTTTGTAAAAGCTTACCAAAACCCTGGCCTTAGAGAGTTGAATCCCGTTAAACTAAGATGCGCCCACTTAGATCTAGCGTGAATGCTTCGGTCTTGTGTAGCCGTGTATGTGAAGCTGTAAATTTGAGGTTATAAATATCACTACCAATAAGCGACCAAATATTAGACGACCCCGCATAACCAACAAATCCCTTGTTGCATCACAGCCAACTTCTATCAAGATGCAGAGGCTAAGACTCATCATTAATTAGAATATATCAGAAAGAAGTGAGAAGCCATGGCTTTTGGCGATGCCTTTATTGCTGCACTTGCGGGAACGGATTTCAAGGCCATTGAGCCCTATCTTCTTAAACTTGACAGACATCTTACGTTGCGATCTTTCATTGACGGCTACTCCCTCAGTGACACGGACCAGAAGATCTGGGTGACACTTCGCAGTAATAAGGTTGCCAATTCTTTTGTGAAAAGGGCAACTCTTGTAAACCTTGCGCGCTGGTTTACATATGTAGAAGTGATATACCCTGAAATTCAGACGGAGATCGAAACTGCAGATAATGCTATCAGGAGAAAAAAGGCTGCCCAGAGCAAGGCTGGCGCTGGCTACAATTTGGCACTACAGGAGACCGAGAAAGGAGTTGTTACGAGGTTCCATCCGGAGCCATCGTAAGTCCAATTCCTATTATGCTTGCTAAATGTAGAGCTAACAGTTCATTTAGTGGATACCTTCACATTGGTCATGCGAAAGCCGCTCTCCTGAACGATTACTTCGCACACGACCTGTACAAGGGAACTCTAATTCTTAGGTTCGATGATACAAACCCGTCTAAAGCAACAGAGGACTTCAAGGACGCAATTGTTGTAGATCTCGACTTACTTGGTGTTAAGCCGGAAGACCGATTTCATATACAAGTGACTACTTCGAGCTGCTTTACCAATTCGCTATCCAATTGATCAAAGCTGGCTATGCATACGCAGACGATACGATTCAAGAAGAAATGCGTGATCAGCGATATAAAGGAATTGCCAGCAAGCGCCGGGACCAAAGTATTGAAGAGAATTTAGCAGCTTTTGAGGAGATGAAAAAAGGAACAGCACTAGGCTATTGCCTCAGAGCCAAGATATCTGTCGACAATCCAAATAAGGCTATGCGCGACCCCGTAATATATCGCTGCAACCTCGAACCTCACGGTAGAACAGGGACCAAGTGGAAGATGTACCCTACTTATGACTTCTCTATGCCTCTCGTCGATTCTCACGAAGGCGTCACCCACGCTCTCCGTACCACTGAATACGCAGACCGTAATCCGCAATACCAGTGGTTTATTGACGTCCTCAAGCTGCGACAGGTCTATGTCTGGGACTTCTCCCGTCTGAACCTTATCCGCACGTTCCTTTCTAAACGCAAACTAACTAAACTCGTCGATAATGGTACTGTTTGGGGATGGGATGATCCCCGTATGCCTACGGTCCGTGGGGTCTATCGACGTGGCATGACTATACCAGCTCTACGAGAATACATATTGAAGCAAGGCCCTAGCCGTAGTGTAACTTTGCAAGACTGGAAAAGCTTCTGGGCCACGAATAAGAAACTAATTGACCCAATAGCCCCTCGGTATACTGCTGTGGAGACTAAGGATGCCGTAATAGGAATAATCATAAATGGCCCTGCCGATGCCTACACAGAAGAAAAACCTAAGCATGTTAAAAATCTAGCTGTAGGGACCAAACAAGTAACATATTGCAACCAAATCATACTTGATCAGGAGGATGTTAAGCTATTCGAGAAAGACGAGGAAATCACCTTGATGAACTGGGGCAATGCCATTGTGCGAAAGATTGCTGGCTCCAGCCCGATAACGAGCATCGAACTCGAGCTCCATCTTGCTGGCAATGTAAAGAAAACGAACAAAAAGATAACGTGGTTATCAGCTGTTGAAGGTCAGACCCTGGTACCTGGTGAACTTAAGAATTTCGGCTACCTGATGACCAAGGACAAGCTTGAAGGGGATGACTACTGGGAAGACTTTGTTACCAAAGAGGAGGATTTCTACAGCGTATCCGAGGCAGTTGTCGATGAAAACGCAAAGGAGTTGAAGACTGGTGACATTATTCAATTAGAGCGGAAGGGATACTATCGCGTTGATGAGGAGTATGCTGGGGCTAGTCAACCGCTTGTTCTGTTTAACGTGCCGAGAGGGAAAGAGAATCAGTAATGTCTATACCAGTAGAGAGAAGCTTGAAATTGACCTATTTATTTATCGTTACACGAATTCGACTTTTATTTGTTAAGGGTAATCTCAAGTACTTCAATTACTAGAAAAAGATCTAGAAATATAATATTCTTATTTTCTATATGATTTCTACATCGAAGTCTTAGCGAAATAATGTAACGACTTTTGTTTGAGATAAATCATATCTGAAGACTTGAGAGTATACCAAAGGCAAGCGACTAATCCACAGAAATCCTTTACAGTCCAAACTTGTATAGTATTCGCACAAGTTGAAGAATCTAGTCGTTCTTGAACTCATTCTATCAGTATCAATCATTGCGTTGCAAATATAACACGTGACATGAACTATATATTCATCTATGTTCTTGGTATTCTTGTAGATTGCATTCCATCAAAAACAGATTTCTCTAAAACTCATGATCTATGGCTGAAAACTAAGGGAAGTTGCTAAGCTCCTGTCGGTATGCATTTCAATCGGTATTGATTGACGATTCTAAGTGCGTCACTACCACGTGACGCAACGCTGCCTAAAACTAGCTGGTGGTAATATATAAGCGACTAAATTGTTAGCTTTCATTCTCTGGCGGAAAGCTTTCAGCCGGAGATACCTCCTCATTCGACGCAAATGACCACTGATAAGATGCAAAGTATTATGTATCACGGGCATAAGCGAGATGTAAATCTGTATTTCCGATACGGTCGGTCGGCAACTGGCTAATCGGATTGGATGGCTCGTGAGGTTACTTTCAATAGTTAGATGGCAATCTACATGGATTGATTTACTCATACATTTATGCATAGAAGATGTCAAGACACTGCTGCCGGGTGAGTCAGGATCTTGTTCCGTATTGTATTGGTTGTACAAGGATCGGCTGGGTGCTGCATGTCGGCTTTGTTCCAATATGTATCAATATAAATCTACGGCTCTCCCAGCAGAGAGACCGGTGCTAAACAGAATCGTTAGCTGATAGACTGATAAACATGACAACTCCCAACCACCAAAACACGATCTTCCTGACACCAGAAGAGGATGAGCGGATACGTACCACCCTCAAAGGAAAACTCCAAAAATGTCAAGCTCTCAAAGGTCAACCGCGAGAATCAGGTGATCCACAGTATCGCCTGAATCAAGTGAGGATGGCCTCTTTGATGTCGGATTTCGCCGTCTCTGGGCGTGAAAAGCAACAGAATGCTATCATAGCATTTGCTGTCGGAAGTCCATATCCACCTTGTACCGCTTATCTGGAAGACTTGAAGCCGATGGGGTTTTCCGAGTTGAGGATGGAGACACACCATCCTGGTCGTGTTCTAATTGCGAAGCGAGTGGCTGATGTGGTCAAGCTGACAGCTTATTCGTGGACAATGGTACAGGAATTAGGTTCTAAAGAGTCGGAAAGATTAGAGATTTGGTTGCATAAGAAGAGACATGGAAAAGAAATTTTGGAATTGGGAGAATTATTGAGGATTAAGGAACCTTATTTTACCTTAAGTGACGAGGGGGAGCCGACATTGAGGGTTGAGCACCCGTCGGATCTTGTTATTGGGAGAGATGAAGGCGGTTCTACAGGTGTAGTTGACCCAGAAGGCGTCCCGGTTGCTGCATTAAAGAAAGCTAGAGAGTATAAAGATGAAGGAAATACTGCACTCAGACAACATGACCTACTCCTAAGTCATGCGAAATATACCTATGGATTGAACTTGCTCAAAACAGAGAACCTTACAGAGGAAGAGTTGGCTCATGACCTTTTCCGAAATCGTGCCCATGTTAATCTCCTCCTAAATCATCTGGATGAAGCTAAGGCGGATGCTTTGGCATCCTTCACCGGCTTAGACGATGAATTGCACAGAGAACTTGATGGCAAAGCCTACATGCGTGCCGGGTCTGCAGCATACAACCTTGGCGAGTTCCGAGAAGCTAGAACTTACTTCGAAAAGCAGGAGAAACTCATGCCTGGGAGCAAAGATGCAATCGCAAGACGACGGAAAACTGACCTACGTCTAAAGGAGCAGACTATCGGTGCATACGACTTCAGGAAAATCAGAGCCGGTCTGTCAACAGGTCGCCCACAAGTGGATGCCGCAAGCTTTTCCAAGAATGTCGAAATTAGAGAGAGCTCCGGCAAAGGTCGAGGCCTCTTTGTGACCAGTGACTTAAAACCTGGAGAGATTATCTTGGCCGAGAAGGCGTTTTGCGCTGTATGGGGCCACGAGGATGAAGCCTTGACAGCCATGACCTATGACAAACGTGACGACAAGATAAGGGTATTTCCCGCTGGATTACCGAAGTCCATTGTGCAAAAGCTACAGGATAATCCATCTCTGGTTGAAAGAGTCCTGGATCTTTTTGGCGATTATGGTGGGATTGGCAAGGAGCTTCTGTTACGAAACTCTAACCCAGTGATTGATATCTTTCAAATCCATGACATTGTCACGCGGAATGCTTTCGGGCTCCATGCCCTGGATTTAAGCAAGCAGAATGAACAAGCAAGTGTTGGCAATGCGAGCACGGCACTCTGGATTCTGGCTGCATACGTCAATCACTCTTGTGTTCCCAATGCGACAAAGGAATCAATAGGTGACCTTATGGTACTGCGTGCCACCCAGTCTATCAGAGCTGGTGACGAAATCACGCACAGTTATGATGCTTCTAGTGATTTTGATGCAAGATCTGCAGCGTTGATAACAACTTGGGGGTTCACATGTACTTGCGCACTGTGTACTGTGGAGAGAATGGAAAGTCCTGAGGTGCGCAAGAAACGTCGAGAGCTAGAAAATGAGGCCAAAGCTTTTGTAACGAGATATGAGGCAGTTGGAGCGAAGAAACTCACGATTGTGAAAGCCCGGCGTCTTTTCAACTCTATCAATAATACTTATGATAACTCGAGACATAAAGACATGCCTCGTAGGGCACTTCTTGAAATCCAGAAGTGGCTCAACGAAGCTCTGGACTAAATTCGACGTACGAATGATGTGCATGCCGTTGAACTCGACCTAAAACCCCAATCATTGAAGCAGCCAGTATCAGACATTCAAAGTGAAGAGAGAAAGGAGAGTAAGGAGAACAAGTCGGTTTTAATCCTTGGTACTCCGTACGCTGGAGAAAGTAACGAGCTGGAATCCACACCACACTTCTTCCATCCTTCTTCCATCAAAGAAGAAAAGCGATATCAGGAGGAAGTTGCTGAAGCTTCAGAGCAGCGATAGCTTCGCGGAACATGAGATAATCTGATGCTAATTTGAGAGCTGGTTAGAGAGAGGGGAGAGAAACCGACGTTGGGATTGACTTCAAATCGAAAAAGCCCTCCTTGATGCGTGCCTTAAATCACTATACCTATAGCCTGTTAGATTAGATCTTGCAACTAGCAAGTTTATCTATTCTAGAACTTGTGAAATTGATATCTCAGACTAGGAGAGTGGTTATCTCAGAAGGATTGGACTATATACAGTGTGACTAATCAAGTCAATCACCATCCAAAGGTGGGCCGTACCGCTTCCACTTTCGGCTCGCGTATATTATTCTGCTAGACAACGTTGAACACGTCCTAATGAAAAGCAAAAACATAAACCAAACAACCTTCAACTTCACCACCAAGCATTGTTTCTACCTAAGCACACAGACAATTTACCGATTGATGCTACGAGACAAGCTGGCTTGATATGAACACCTCTTGAACCGACTCATCAACACGCCATCATGGCGGAAGTTACTCACAACCAAGACGACCCGCAGCGGGGTACACACTCCATCACAAATTGGTACGATTGTTCACGACCCATGTGGATAGACCTTGTTGGAGATTACGCTGGAAAGGAATTGTTCCTGGTGGAGGGAGACTCTTTACTTAGAGAATGTTTTGAGGATCCGCGGATTGATTTCAAAGGTGAACATCCCTTAGGTTACGCTTCGATCACAAGTCTCAATAGAGTACAATCTCCCTTTGGCCCAATATCCCCTTGTCACTCACTGCTCCAGATCACCAACACCCTCATTTGGTATCCTTGAATCCCTTCTCATGGTAGAAATAAAAGCCTACATGTCATTGCCACCACTCCATAATCACCCTCTTCTCTAAACTAGAAGCGAATGCTAATGCTTCACAGATGGTTTCCAACTCCTGCATGCAGTCTATGTGGTTGAACGATTTCTCGAAGATCTGATCAAGCGTCACTGTAACTTCCATATTGCGTTTTTTGAAGGTAAGTTATTTTCTACTAAACAACGGCTGGTTCCTAATGGGTTGTCTAGAAAATGCAGAGCTTTGTATCCCTCGTGGCCTACGAGGCACGCGAAAATCCCGGTACCTGCTGGCACGCACAGTAATTAAGAGACATCTAACGATTCACCTCACATCTGCACAACCAAACGTTCTCGTGAACACCTTTCCTTCCCTTGAGAGCGCTGAGTTCAAAAGGTATCTGGATGTCACTCCCATATACTTCGTCATGGCCCACGATGGAGCGGTCAAGATCGGCCAGAATAGTACGGAGGAAACCAAAGAAGAAGACGAGATCGCCAAGGTTCTCCTACGCGGAATGATCTGGTGGTTTAATACACATAAGCAAAATGTGGCTTTGATCAACTTGATCGAGTTCCGCGACTCTAAGGTATTCACCATGATAGTGGAAAGCTTCATAATGAGAAGCAAACTACGCTTGACTATGGGGCCTCAATTCAGCAAGGAAATAAATGATTGCCAAGAGAAATTAGAGGATGCTGAGGAGGACGACGAATTGTCGTTCCCGCCAACTGCAAATTTGACTGCATTGGCTGAAAAGCTACTAGCTACAACAGATGACGATAACGTTAGCGAAAGCTCGTATGTGTCCTTGATGGCAGCGATTATACTATTAAAAGGCGAGGGAGATGACGAGCACGACATATCACTGATATCTGCACTCTTACTACATAACATCGCATCGAGATATCTCCCACTTTCGCAACGCCGACTTCCTCTGGTCGAATTTGACACCAGATCAGAGCAAGCCATCGACCGGTTTTTGACCCATTTCTCTTCAGTAGCTAAGCGAATAATGGGGACTAAGAGCTGGAACGATGAGTTGGAGGAGGCAGAGATAGAGTGTGATATCGTAGACTTGGTTGATGGAAGGCTATTAAGAGCTATTATACAAGCTGCGAGCAAGGAGGATTTTATCAGTAACTTACCTGCGTCAGCTCAAAAGGAGTGGTCGTCATACGTGCATGTTATCAAAACACTATCGAGCAAGGACCTCGCTTCACAAGGAGCATGGGAGCCTGAAGTTATCAACCCCGAAGCATTGATCGACAACTCTGAGACGAAGCCTGATAATTTGTCAGTCCTTCCGTTTTCCAGCGAGATCTTTGACAAGCACCTGGAGTGTATTCATGTGGATGCGGATGATTCCGTCACCGCTCGGCTTGGGGCTATGAAAATTTATCGTGAAACAACCCATTGGCACAGTATTGGTAAAAAGCTGAACACGAAGCTTCTGAGCTCCGAGCCTGCACCTGTTTTTACTAAATGGCGCAATCCACTACGCATGAACCAGTTCTATATGAGGGAAATGACTGCGTATGCGGCCAGTCTAACAGGTTCAAAAGGTAGAGCTCTAGACACAGAGACCATAACCGTCGGACCAAAAGCGCTGGTCAAACTTATTGAAGACAAGCCAGGGAAGCCTGCACCCAAAGGAAAGAAAGATGACCAAAAAGAAAATAAGAAAGCGGCACCGGCAAAGAAAGGGACCAAAAAAGCAGCCGCAGGACCATCTAAAGCAGAATTAATGAAGGCCGAAAACACAGCACAAAAGAGCTCTACTGAGGCGATAAAAGTTTTCTCCGCATGGGCCACAGTACGCAAAACTCTTGATATAAATCCTGACGACCAGGATCGGTATCTGAAAACTATGGTCTATCTCAATAACCTTGATTCTACCAAGACTGCCTACCTCGATGGCGAGGTGAACACATATATCCTACACTCTCTTCTACATTGGTGGGCAACATACTGCAAAGCAGAGAAAAAATCTGAAGGTTACCATGTTGTAGCATTGATCTGGACTACAATCCGGTCAATATGCACAACCAAAAGCCCGTTGAACAAGGAGATGATCGAGCATGCAACTAAAGTTTGTACTCTTTTGGGAATCACTGATGCCTTGAGCCGTCTTACCCCCTCTGGACCGGAATCAAAGCTTTCATTTGCTTTCAAGTACCCACTTCAAACTCAAAATCTACACATCGGAATCAGTCAAACTGAATTTCAATTGAACCATTGCGGTCCGTATATGGATCGAAATCTAGATGCTAAGCCAGATCCGCGAGTTTCAAGCTTTGTTCCAGATGGGTGGCAGCGAGAAGTACTTGATCAACTAGATGCTAACAAAAGTGTTTTCGTTGTTGCACCTACATCTGCTGGAAAGACTTTTATTTCGTTCTACGCGATGGAGCAGGTCTTAAGAGCCGACAATGATGGTGTTTTAGTTTATGTGGCTCCAACTAAGGCTTTGGTAAATCAAATCGCTGCGGAAGTGCAAGGTAAGCTTAGAGCTTTAATGATCCATGCTTGTCTACTGCTAACTATCTTGTAGGTCGTTTTTCAAAGAAGTTTCCCCAGGCTGGTAAAGGAGTCTGGGCTATCCACACCAGAGATTATCGAGTTAACAACAGTACTGGCTGTCAAATCTTGGTCACTGTACCACATATTCTGCAGATAATGCTCATGTCGCCACCCAATGCACGCTCGTGGTCTACCAGAGTCCGTAGAATCATCTTTGATGAAATCCACTCAATCGGTCAAGCTGAGGATGGCGTAGTATGGGAACAACTTCTGCTCCTAGCTCCATGCCCTATCATTGCCCTCTCAGCTACTGTGGGAAATCCCGAGCAATTCAGCGAGTGGCTCACCGAAACTCAAAAAGCATCAGGGTCTGATTTGAAGATGATTCAGCATTCCACAAGATACAGTGATCTGCGTAAATATATTTATCAACCACCTAAGACCTTTGAGTTTAGCGGCTTTGGTAAATCATACGGAGTTGGACTGGGCCTTGATGGTCTTCCAGGACTACAAGCTTACCATCCGGTCGCATCTCTCGCGGACAAGTCTCGGGGAATGCCAGACGATCTCGCTCTTGAACCACGGGATTGTTTTTCATTATGGAATGCAATGATCAAATATCAAACTGCAGAGTATAAGGTACCAGAGAGCCTAAACCCAGCCAAAGCACTACCACCCTGTATCCGTAAGGTTGACATTTTTGCATGGGAAAAAGACCTTAAGAAAGTCCTAATCAAATGGATGGGTGATGATGCGTCGCCCTTCGATAAAGTTGTCCAGGAACTCACTCCTCCCGAGTTACCAGAGGTCCAAGGATTAGCGCCAGTATCGTCATCTGCATCTGCCACCACAGATACAGATGAGAATGCCATTGATCCTCTTGACTTGAAAGCAACCACCCTGCCATTACTTTATCAATTGCACAAGCGCAGAGCTCTCCCTGCGATTTTGTTCAACTACGACCGTAATGCTTGTGAGGAGATTGCATTCACACTACTAGCACAACTAGAGGCGGCAGAATCGAAATGGAAAGAAGGTTCACATTGGAAGAAAATGATGGCTGGGTTTGAAAAGTACCAAGAACAGAAAGATAAAAAGTCTGCCCGAAAGCCCGCAAAACCTTCTAAGAAGCAAGACGATGATGAAGAAGGTGGATCGAAGACTGATCGTATGCGTGATGAGTCTACAGATGGGGTATCTGTCTACGAATCATTCGATCCTCAGGCACCTCAAGCTGAGTTTAGCTTTGCCAATCCAAAGATGCTCCCGAAAGCGGATCTCGAGGAACACGAACGTCAACTTCGAAGAAAGTGGGTCAGTGAAGAGCTGATCGGTCTTCTTCGCAGAGGAATTGGTGTCCATCATGCTGGTATGAACAGAAAGTACCGACAATGTGTGGAGATGCTTTTCCGGAAAGGTTTTTTGAAAGTAGTCGTTGCTACAGGTACGCTAAGTCTGGGTATCAACATGCCTTGCGCAACAGTCGTCTTCAGTGGTGACTCTGTTTTCTTGACTGCTTTGAATTTCCGTCAGGCAGCCGGTCGTTCCGGCCGTCGTGGCTTCGATCTCCTGGGTAATGTTGTATTCCAAGGCATCTCGCAAGAGCGTGCAAGCAGATTACTCAGCTCTAAGCTCCCAGAGCTAACTGGGCATTTCCCAATTACCACAACATTGGTTCTAAGATTATTTACACTTCTCAATGACTCCAACAAGTCCCCATACGCGGTCAAGGCAATAAACTCCTTGCTCTCTCAACCCCGACTTTATCTTGGAGGCAAATCTTTCAAGGAACAGGTCTTGCATCATCTGAGGTTTTCAATCGAGTATCTCAGAAAGAATGAGCTACTTGGACCTCGTGGAGAACCCGTCAACTTTACTAGTTGCGTTTCGCATCTATACTACACGGAGAATTCTAGTTTTGCATTCCACGGTAAGTGTTTATTCAACCAATCCTCGACTGTTTGCTAATCACATTTTAGCTCTTCTTAAGAGTGGCTACTTTCACAAACTTTGTGCTGATATAGACACCAATTCAGACGCAATATTACAAGATTTAATATTGGTCCTCAGTCACTTGTTTGGCCGGCGAGTTTGTAGAGAAGTTGATGATGAAGAGGAAGCTGAGAAGATCAAACGTTCTCCATCGATAGTCTATCTCCCGCCGCTTCCTCAGGAGGCTGCAGACATCCTGCGAAACCACAATAAGCAGACGCTTGAGGTATTCACAACATACGTGAAGACATTCGCTGCTCAGCACGCCAAGGAAGATGACAGATACCTTCCCCTCACGAAGACACCCGTTGGAGCTTCCCCACCAAACAATTCAAAGGTTCCAACTGGTATCGATTTCTTGCCCAATCTCCCAGCTCCTCATGCAAGATCGCCATTTGTTGCTCTTTCGGGACTCGGCGATGAGTTCAAGACCATCGAAGACCTTTGCAGTTCAACCAGAGAAGGGGTCTTCCTTGAAGCAGCTGTCATTCCGCATTTGGAACTTCATCCAGATGAGACAAGATCACCATTGAACTCCTATCTCCTGGACTTCTTCAAGCACGGCAGTGTCTTGCCTCTCGAAATGGCAAATGGTATCCGCAAATCAGATGTAAGTTAGCATTCACTTCCCCTATGCATAAGCTAACAATGTCTAGGTTTGGTTTGTCCTTAACGATTTCTCCCTCGTGCTCGCAACAATCTCCACCAGTCTCGCCCAATACCTTGGTCTCGGCGACGACCGCGATCCCGAAATGCTTGACGTGATGGGTGGTGGTGATGCTGCCGAAAACGATGGGGACGAGAAGGTAGCTGAGGTCACCATGCCTGAGCCGGCACCAACGAAATTTGAGGCTCCCAAGCCTCCCCCTATCGTCAAGAAGAAGAAGGTAGCGGATGACTGGGATGCAGGTGAGGATGAAATTGCTGAAGAAGAAGCTTTCATAAAGGCAGAGCGAGAGAGTGGATTAGGTGGTACAGATGCGGAGGAATTCGAGCAGTTGATGAATGTCTATAAGGCGTTCAAGAAGTTGAAGACGGAGTTTGATGAGAAGTTCAAGGTTATTTGGGCTTAGGGAAGTACAGATAAGATGGTTATGATGATAGTGATATGGTTCGACATGAACAGATGAACGAAGTACAAAAAGCAATTAGTCTTTTATGCCAGGATTTGCATGATAGAGAATAGACACGAATAACAAAACTTGCATACAGAATGGTTGTATTGCTTAGGAGCTAAGTCCTGTATGTGAAATGAAATATAACTCTATTTTAACTCTACCAGAAGGATTTTCCTTCCAGCACTTCAATTATTTTTAAACTTTACTTTAGAGCTTCGTGGTTGTTGAAAAGGTTCTCTATGGTTGCAACACACTCTAAGCCAACAGGCACAGAAGTCCAGAGGTTGAGCGTTATGCATCATGGCTCGTCAACTCATCTGACAACGAGATGAACCGTTGGCTACGCATGCCATTCACCGAATTTTCTCCCATTTTTGCGACTTGTGAGAAAATGACAGCTTTGGGCAAATCGAATAGAGCTTCCGGGGTTATAAACTTCAAGTCGGTGGCTTGGATATGCACTTGGATTTGGGGAACTGCTAGAGCCATGGTTTCCTCGCGTCTGTCTGAGATCTGTAAGCCTTGTGTTAAAAGCTTTGGTAGCTCTGAGATTATAAACTCCTAAACATGGTTCAAGAAGCACCAGTTTTGAATTAGAAAGAATCATCTCTTGGCAGCTTGGAATTCATTTGCTAAGGCAACATTCAAGTAAAACCTTGTCCGGAGGTAAGAAGAACCAAATTAATACACAGATATATTGATGTTAAGACTGATTAAAGACCTTGTGCTGGACTTTCTATACTTGAAGTGTTAGTTTTTAGACGAATTCCTGAAGTATTTTAAGATCCATACCGCCAACATTAGGGTAGAAGTTCAATTTACAGAATAAGATACTCATAGACTTGTACAGTGATTCATGTTATATAAGGAATCCATGTACCAAAGACTGGGTCTGCTACTTAGTCACATAAATTTGACCTCATGGGATATTAAAAAAGCCTGAGGGGTGCCTGTCTTTTTGAGTGACTACGTTCGATGCAAGTCCAACCATTCTTTATTAACCACATGGAGGTGACAGAGCTTCCAGGAGCTCATTGTCTGAAATTTTGTTGTATTTGATCACTCAACAAGAATTTCAGGGTGAACTAGTGCAAACCATAGTTTCTAACCTCCTAGTCTTGACAAATAGCGTCAAGACACGTGTTACCTTCTCTAGTAAGGGCATTAATGATTAGAAGCGAGCTTAGGGAGGACGGAAGATGGTAAGAGGATAAAATGTGCTGGCCAAATATATTTATATGAAGGCAATGTATAGTAAGCTTATAACTGTCTTGGGGAGACAGAAAAATGAAGCATTGTGTAGGCTTATGAATTGAGATTTTACTGTAGCTTCTCTTGCAGAAAAGTGTACAGAGAAAAGCAAATCACCTTCCTACTACCTAGGCTACAGAAAAGGAAGATGACAAAACGTGTATCGCAAGAGTAGTTCTACGCTTAGATTGATGCTTGGTATTCGTTATCTTAACTCATAAAGGCGCCAAATATCAGGCTATATCATCCCATATCTTTGATCAACCTGACGCCGTATCTATCCTTCGCCTCGTGACATACCGAGGCTTTAAACAGCCATCTTATTCAAAAATCCTAACAATAACTTCTTCCCTTTCCCTTGCTTCCCCTCATCTAGTACGTCTACCATACCTTTGGCTTTCTCCCCTAATGTCCTAAGTACCTCCCTGCAGTAGTCAAAACTACCCGTTCCCTCCATATAGCTAACTGCATATCTCTTCACCTGCTCGTTTTCTGTCTTTTGCTTCAAAATATTGAGCAGCGTCAAATTCTCTGGTTTTGCTCTTATGCTGTGGATGATAGGGAACGAAAATTTCCCTTCCGTTAAATCCTCACACAGACCTTTATTCGAAGCATATTCAGCTGAGGAGAGATTTTGATAGTCATCTCGGATTTGGAAGATGATGCCAAGAAGGTTGACAAGGGGAACGCAATCCTTGGGGTTTGGAGATTCTGCTTGCATAAGTTTTATCGCGAGACGGAAAAGCCCGCCTGTTTTATTGCCGACCATTTCAAGGTAGTCGTCTTCGCTTGGACAGGTTAAGGTGTCACGCCAGAAGAGGTCCATCCCCTGCCCTCGATGGAGATTTAGGAGTTCTTCTGTGAATATTGTGATTGCTGATGGGTTGTTCAGTTTTTGGAGTTCCTGAAGAGCGAGAAAGTAGACGTAGTTGGACGAATTGATTGTTTGCGCTGTGCCAAATACTGCTTTGTGTCAGTCCAACCATACGCTGCACGGATGGGCTAAAGGCAAATCATTGAGCTTACTGCTATGCGCAACGGGCATTCCTCTCCGCAATGTTGAGGAGTCCTCAATATCGTCTACTAGTAAACTCGCGGTATGTAACATGCCCACCACTTTTGTAATGATTTCCACACTTTCTGGTGGAATCTCTAACAACTCGTTAAATGCCGCAATAAGCTGTTTACGTATATCTTTTCCTGGCTGCTCGTACAAATAATCAAATGGTCCAAGAAGCACAGTCTCTTTTTTGGGAGACCAGGAGCTGTGGCCATGGAATGCTGCATTGATGTCCGCATTCTCGGAGGGCTCGGCTATGCCCTCTGCTGGTTTCTGGACTGAGGGATTCAAAACGCTGGATATAGCTGGATGGGAGTTGAGAGACGTTGACGGCTTAACGCCATCGACCACGGGCTGTGGAAGTGAATTCGAAAGCATGCTTTGTCTATGTGAGGAAGTTCGAGGGGGGATCGCATTAGGTCCGCGGAGAGGTTCCGATGCCATTTTTGTATTGTATAAAAATATGTTGTCCTGCAACAGATGACGCTTTAGGCTGCGAGTTTGTGGGTGGTCAGTGGCCTGATAAATTTGTACAATTTAGTCCGTAGGCTCCAACTGCTGACAACGTGTGGAAGAACAGCGGAGCGGACTTCAAGACAGAAAGTTTCCGAGTATTGGGAATATGACAGGTCGTAGATATAAACACTGTTGGGGCTCAAGGTCAGGATCCGGTTGAATCGGACTCCTTGCTTCGTCGGGTGTGATGGTGGACAGGACAAAACCTCTCCTTGCTTGCTTGTCCTGAGAATCGTTCCCACTGAAACCATGGACGGCTATATATCAATAGTAATTATAGTGATAGTAATAATACAAGCATGAAGTAAATGACAGATCGCTCTCGGAAGTGTGTTGGTTTAGTTGGTACCAACTTCACATGCGAGGCTGACGTGCCGCACATATACGGCCTTTCCCCGCCAAATCCACACACACGCATGAGACGCACCAAGACAGACTAGTCCATATTAGGAGTTTTCTGCCGCTTTGAATGGATTCACCGCTTACGTTGCTCCCCGGTTGCTATGAGCTCGATAAGACGGGTGTCTTAAGACCCTCAGACCAGCATCGTACCTCTATCCCATTAACCAGCAAAATATCAAAAACAAACTACCTTCTCTTCATTTTTCTTGTATTAACATTTTAGCTCTGGCGTCTGCACTTTTCTGTCCTTCAGCACCCTCAATCACCCAAATCGCTCTCAAATCAACTTATAACCTCAGTTTATTCAAAGCATAACAAAACAGTCAATAAACTAGCAAATATGGAAGCCCTTCTCTCACTCAGCTTTGATAATCTTTCCTCCTACGATTCTTCCAAAATCCGCAAAGGACTTCGTCAAGTTGAAGGTCTTCTCGCGCAAATTTGCCTCTCTTCGCAATCTTCACAGTCGCAACCCAAAACCAACGCCGAGAAACGACGTAGTGTCCTCGAACCGGATCGTGAGCCACCACCCAAGAAAGCACTCGAAGAACTCGGCGCCGACCCTGCCTTTCGCGAATTCTTCAAGCTACAGGATGGGTTTGAGTGGAATGTTGCGATGAGACTTGTGAATTGCTTGGATAGGTTGTTGGGCAAGGCGAATGATGGGGAGTACGATTTGTTGATTATCCAGACACTGGATTTGATACAAGGGATCTTGTTGTTACATCCCCCAAGTAGGACTCTGTTTTCAAGAGAGTTATACATGAATGTGAGTATCTGTACCCATAGATTTTCATTTCTACCGACATAAATACGATTTATGGTAGCCAAAGCTAATTTGTATAAGCATCTTTTGGATCTCCTCGAGCCAGTAAACTGTCCAGCTATCCAATCTGCAACTATCATCACCCTCGTATGCGCCCTGATCGAAACGCCACAAAACACACGTACATTCGAAACCCTGGATGGCCTCCTTACAATCACATCGCTGTTCAAATCCCGCGAAACCAGTCGAGAGGTTAAGCTCAAGCTAGTGGAATTTCTGTACTTCTACCTCATGCCCGAAACTCCGTCAATCCCATCTGCAAGTGCCACGGTATCCGTCCCAGCAATTATACAGCGCAGTCCAAGCAAGTTAGCAGGAGCGTTCAATCGCGGCGAAAGCGCGGGGAGAAAGCGTGCCGATAGCGAGAGTGAAGCTACGAAAACTACAGAGGAGAAGCAATATCTGCTTGGCAGACATCTAAGCAGTGTGGACGACTTAGTTGCGGATTTGAGGGAGAGCACACCATTTGGAGGTGCAGTTTGCTGAACAGCTTGTTTCTTTTGTTTGGGCTGTATTTAGAGGAGTTTTGGTGGAAATCGGGGGAGTTGAGGAGCATCTTGTGCAGGCATTGCGATGAAAATGTGTCTGGCTAATTTTCCGGTTCTGGCTTTTTTTTTTTTTTTGGTAATATGGAATCCTCCGCGGGAATAAATGTAAATAGGTGCTGAGAAATGGTGAGTTATCAAGGCAATTCAGTTACCTTTGTTGATATTCCGTCCTTCGGCGGATCATAAGCTCCTGGTGTATTGACATTTGACTGCTCGGTTGAGTCGATCTCTACTGGGACGGCAATGTCTCCTGGGCTTTGAGGATTAATAGGTACACCTCTATACATGTATCCTGGAGAGCTTGCTGGAGAAGTATCAGTGTAAGGTCCAGCTTTCGCACTTGGCCCAAAATAATCTGCAGTTTGGCGACGAACAGGAGGAAGTGAAGGTCTCGTTCCCGCCGACCCAGCCTTTTTCGATCCAGCTACTTTTGATCCAGATGTCTGCGACATAGCAGGTACCGATTCCTCCTCAATTCCTCTCGCCTTTCTTCTCTGTAGTATGCAGAAATACAATACTCCACTAGCCACCAGCAAAGCAAGACCAGCTATCCCACCCCCAATTCCCGCCTTTGCACCGGATGACAGACCTGAATGATTATTTGTATCCATTGTTTCACTGGCAAGAACACCTTTCGGTCCAGTTCTAACAGCAGACACACTCCCAGCCGCACAGTAATTCGTGTTCCCAACCACCGTACACATCTGCCCAACACCACAACATCCGCCACCAACTTCCTTCGCACAGCTAATTTGTGAAGTTGTACATCCGCTTGGCGCGACTTCAACCACCGGTTTTTCTGTCGCAGTCGGTCTTACTGTACTACTACACTTTTTTCCTTCTCCACAGGCAAACCCATATGGACAGCAACCTCCCCCAAGCGTAGCGGCGCATCGGAAACTACTGGCGCTACAAGCACGTGGGCAGCAGGTGGGTGATGCTTTTAAGGTCCCGTTGATGGTTTGTGTGGTTTGGCAGAGATAAGAGGATGTGGGACAGGGGATTCCACAGTCGGATCCGAGTTCGCAGCATGAGGGTTTGTTGTCGTTGGATATGACGCAAAATTTGGAGTTAGCGCAACAGGCGGTTGCGTTTATATCGAGACCTAGTAGTTCATTAGTTACAATTTGGAAGAAGACTTGGAGAAAACCGAGTTACAGGAATGTTCGTCGACACCGCAGAGACCGCTTTGGCGTTTGAAGAGATCTGGAGATGTGCCTAGATAGTAACGTGGGCTAAGCCCTTCGCCGGCTTGCATTGCGACATATTGTGCAACCACGCCCAGGAGCAGCCAGCCGTGTAGAACAAGCATGCAGGATGAGGACATCGTGAAGCTCCAAACTAGAATGTTAATTCAACACAACATAACATCTAAGAACATAGAAATTTATACAAAGACGAAACTTGTTCAAGGAAAGAGAGGAAAGAGGAGAACAGAGCGCATTAATAAATGAAGAAGTAACGTTAACGGAGTGGTGCTGAGTGTACCACACCCACCCACACGGTCAGACGAGGTGTGGCTTGGTGTCCACGATGAGATTGCAACCAACTGAGGAAGCTCTCAGCTGCAGCCACAGCCTGCCTGTGCTTGGTGATTGGTTGCTGTCATCTCTGTTACGGCTGCACAGAGAAGAGGCTGAATCCTGCCCTGTCGATGGGGATTGGGGATCATCTTCCGGTCTGCAGAATTCACATGCAGGTGGGGGACATCGTTGGCCGATCGGGAAATCCGAGTTGGAATCCCAAATGATCCGAGGGTACCTTCGGGGAAGGGAGGAGGTGGTCTTTGCTTGGATCACTTGAAGATGGTAAGATGATGATATTAATGCTCATAAGCATACGAAGTACATACATAACATAAGCAAATTCATCAAGTTAAGGAAGGACAAGAAGGGGGTGACCCAAAGGGGGGTCATGTGACTTATGGCCTTGGTTTCAAGAAATGATAAATGAGAAAAGCAGCTTGAGTAGGCACAAAGGTTGACAGTTATGGTATGTATACATGCATGGTCTATACAGCACTACTTTATTCTATCGTGGCAAGCGTATATGACTGATGAATGCTAGAAGCCAGAAGGCAACCATAAGCTCAAATTATATATCCTACATCGTAGTTTATCAAACAGAAGTTGAGATATCATTGAGGGACTACTGTTGCTATAAAATCAAAACCTCATCACCCCCGAGGAGCTATGAAAAGATATATGCACTGTAAGACTATACGCAGCGAGGCAGCTACAGGGCAGGCTCTGAGGCTCTCTTGTTTGACCACCCCCTTTCTTAGCGAGCTCGCTAATCAATACTGTGGGCACTCTTGAAAGCAGTACCAGTTAATTTGTTCTACAGATGGCACGAGAAGAGCCACGATGCACTATGATCATTTAATGAACATACACCATTGTTTTGCTTTTCACTTGCGGGCTTTTGGAGTTAATCGTAGGCGCTTTACATTGTCTACTTCGTCAATAAGGAGTTGGAGATTACCTCCTACATGAAGTGTCTTATGACCCAGCATTCTTATGAAACTCCTAGTAAACCCTCCAATAGACTGAGATCTTGTATTCAAGATCTATAGAGCTCTACAGTTGTGTTCATCTTATTAGTTTTGGTGAACTGGGAGACATTCAGCTCAGGGAGGAGTTTTAAAGTTGAAGAAATTGAAGAAATTGCTATTCTGATTAGCTCTGAAAGCAAAACTGTATTCAAATAGCAATCTTTGTGGCTTTTAAGGGATTGTTGATGGAAGGGGTACTGGGCCGTTTGAGGGCGGGTTCCCAGCGAATTGCACCACTGCTCTGTGTCATATAGATCGTAAGGATGCCAATCGATCTAACCCCATGAGCGACTTCCTCTTTAAGCCCAGGATAATTATCTGTAGGCTGAGATGTGAATTTACGTTAGGCATCTAAACCAGGAGCTCTGCATGGGCGACCAAATCTTGAATACCCACGAGAGGACAGCGGGATTAAGTATTTCAAAGATGGCCAGGCTATCGAAAAGATGTATTTATTGTAAATCATTGATGTAGTCTACGTCCAAGTTTTCACATCTAAGACCATTAATTACGTTCACTCAAGCTACATAACGCATTAAGAATATTTGAAGTATATCGTGATAATTGATACGTAAATATGGTTTTTGGATAGATGAAGCAATGAAACAAAGTGGCGTGCCCCTTCGAATAAAATATCTACTCTCCAACAGGTGGAATCACTTCAACCATGAAAGAATGGAGCTCTTCACTCCAATGGCTGGGGATCGTAACCCTTTCTATAACACCAGGTAGAGACAAAGGTTACCAATTTCACATCAGTATATCTCGGCTTGAAAACTTGGAATGAAAACTGCATCATGCAGGTTCCAGTAACCCGGTAAGTGCAGCTTTGGTTAGTATTCCTTTGGACATCTAGTGCCGAGGCCTGCCAAGGCTCAAACTAATTTGTGGGGAGGGCAACGTCTCCCATGTTTCATCTCATCTCGATGCCTCCTTTTCAAACACGTTGAAACTTCAGGAAAATCGTTCTCATTCCATCATATGATTCTTAAAGCTATTTTAAGAACAATAGACTGAAAATACCGGGAAATTCACGTTAACCATTTCCCACGCCTATCAGAAGGCGTTGACCATCAGCTCACCCGCCTGTATGGTCAGCTTTTGACATCTTGACCCTGGCGGTTTGGTGACTTGGCGAATTTACGTGTATTCTTCTTATGTTCTCGGTAGGATGTATCTTCTTTTACATTTTACGTATCCCGCATAAAATCCAACGTCTTCGGTGTTCCTTTTTCCCGTTCCTCATAGTTGAGTGCTTGACCATGTGAGTTCCCGAAAAGATTTAGGACCTGAAGTCTATCTTCATACCAAAGGACGTATAACTAAGCTAGCAAAGGGATTATCTCTAGAGATACTCAGCTCACGTACGTTTCATTATTCAATTTCTCTTTGACAGATACTATAGGCTGAAGTTGAGGTTATTTCTCAAAAAAACTCGCTTCGACTTCCCACACGCAAGGTTCCCCACAGATGCCGCTCAATCTCTGAACACCATTTGTTTTGAGATCGTACTTTACGTTCCGACATTCAAAGCGCCGCGTTACCCTTGATAATAGACCCTGCTGTCGTCAGCGAAATAGTCAAATCACCTTCCAGCCCGATGTTTCGAATGCCAAGCCATGATTTAGAGTCGAGAGAGTTCTGGCGATCTTACCCGGGAAAATGCTTCTAGGGAGGGTGAACCACACTAGCGATCAACAAGTACATAATCATTGGCTGTAAAAGATGTCTACTTCAGGAGAAATCATTAGCGTCTACCTTTAGACTCGTGTTCAACGCTTCCATACTGGTGGATAGACCCGACTATGGAGCGCTGGCGCATAGGTTCCATAAGTCCTCACTTATGGCAGACCTTGGCCCTGGGGACTTGGGGTTGCACATCACACGTATCATACTATTCTAGTGTTAGACACCTGTCAAAGGCAAACTAGTGGACCATATGTATATATATATGGTGCACGATCCCAACCATAATAAATCATCCGGCATCAACAGTTCAATTTCATATTTTCCTCTACATTCATCTCTGTATATCTTCATTTTTCGGCCGGCCCGACCTTTTAATTTCAAATCTCTATAGCCTCAATTTATTCTCAGGCCGCCAAATCAAAATGCAGTTCACCAACGTCCTCATCTCTCTCTTGCTCTCTTCGGCCGTCATGGCCAAGGGAGGCAACAAGACTAGCAAAGCCGACAAGCCTATCACGGACAAATCTCTTTGCCAAAACATGGCTAAGCTCACTCAACTCGTCGACTTTGCTGCCAACACCACAAAGCTCGAGAGCAAGACAAAGGGCAATGCCACCAAGATTGCCGAAATCCAGGCCAAAGCATCAGCTGCTTCCACGGAGCTTAAAACTATGTCAAGCAACACAACCCTGGTAACTACCTGTGCTGTTGTTGCGGCTGAAAACCAGCTCAAAAGTGATTGCGGTGACATGAAGGAGTAAGTGATCCATCATTTTGCCATGAGTCAAAGGTTATCAAGGTCCATCCAGGCCTCTCCCTCGAATTAAATTCTGACGAGTTGCTCATAGCCTGACCAAGTTCGTTAAATTTGCCACCAACCAGACCGCCCTTGAAGTTAAGACTAAAGGAAACTCAACCAAGATGGCAAAAATTCAATCAGAGGCCACTTCTGCTTCGGCCAAGCTCTCATCTCTTAAGAGCAACACAACACTTGTAGATGCCTGCGCCAGCATGTCCGCTGCCAAAGATGCTAAGAAAGGTATGTGATCTTGTGTGGATATCAAGTTCAACCTACTAACTCCTCAAAGCTGAGAAAGCTGCTCAGATGGCTGCTGCTTCTGGTACAGCCACCGCCGGTGCTGCTACGGCTTCATCCCCAGCCACTGCTTCGACCAAAACGGGTGCAGCCATGGCCATCAACGCAAAGTCTGGTGGTATGTTCTCGACCATTGTTCTCGTGGCCGCAGCCATGCTTTTCTTATAGATTGGATAAATAGGGTAGATGGGTTTATCTTTGAAAAATGGGAATCTAGATTTCTTTAGCTAGCCAGACAATAGTCCGACCCAGCGATGTTACGATCGTTACGACTCACAATAGAACTTTGAATTAAGCTGTAATTTCCATCACGTGCTCTCGTGGAACGGATTTCCTCTTTTGGTTGTAGTCCCACAGCGCGTATTTTCCGGCCAATGTGCCAATCATATCCATGGCGGGTATTTACGGCAGCCACCATTCTACTGGAATAACTTCATCTTGTGTGAGCGCAGAACGTGAATCACTCACTGACGACTGTAATAGAAAAAATTGTACGAATGAGACAATATATAACTGTGTTCTCCACTTGAATCTCTTTACGGTATTGAAATTCTTCAATTCTTTTATGATAACTGTCCATATTTCCTTATCATTTCCCCTTACTTTAACATCTATCGCCTTGTTTGTTCTTTGTTACCGTCGATGAGAAATGCCATGATGTGCCTGCCATCCAAGAGCTAAAGTTTGCGTTGAGGCCAGTCAACATGTTTCCGTTATCAATAGAATTTCTCAAGTGGACCATCTCATTACGTTGAGATGGTCTTCTGATAGCCAGTGGCCGGAAAGTTTCCGGCCTCAACACTGATAAAAGACTGAAAATTTTCCCGCTCTGGCTTCAATTTCTTTGTTCTCTCCTATCAGCAAAACCCTCCAGCGACCTCCATAACTACCTACCTTTTCACCTTTTTATTTCAAAGTTATAAACATGGGTTCTATCGAACCATCACCTGGCTTTGAGGTCTTGAGAGACACAAGACCAGATGATGTGAGCCTTCCAGCCTTCATGGTGTCTACGACTCGTGGCTTCTTACCTCGTCAAGAGCCCATCGTGGCCTTGCCAAAGGAGTTTGACATACTTGAATCTCTCCTTACTCGCATGCCAATCAAGATGCTAGATGGGAAACCAGGCCTCCTCGGTACATTCACCCTTGGTGAAACAGTACTGAATGAGCTACCCGATCTTACTCACGCAATTGAAAAGTACAAGGATAACCTTCCACTTATGAATGCCCTATATAGAGACTATTCCTTCCTTGCATCGGCCTATCTATTAGAGCCATGTCATGAAAGGTTTGTGAATGGTGAGGGTTATGGCCTTGGTCGTCAGACACTTCCTTCCATTATCGCCTTACCTATCTCTAGATGTGCAGAACTGTAAGTTTAATAACCTTGGTGTATGTGAGAAACAATTAACATGTTCTAGTGCCGGCTTCAAGCCATTCATGGAGTATGCGGGCTCCTATGCTCTCTTCAACTATCGTCTCCAGGACCCCAAAAAGGGTCTAGAGTACGACAACCTTCGACTAATCCGAGCTTTCGAACATGGTCTTGATCCAAAGTCGTCAGAAGCAGGATTTGTGCTCGTGCATGTCGACATGGTGCAGAATTCAGGTCCACTTGTCGATGGTGTTGTCTCTTCACTTGACGCATGCGAGGTCAACGATCGCGACGCCTTTGACGCCGGAATGAATAAAGTCATTCAAGCTATGTCCAAGGTTAACAAAGTCATGGATGGTGAGTCTTTCCCCAACCTTTTGAGTTTTCTCTTCTACATAGACGCCTGAAATTGACTCGTACCGAGGTATGTGGGCAAAGTCCAAGCCAGGAGATTACATTTCGTTTCGAACATTCATCTTTGGAATTACTAGCCAGTCCATGTTCCCTCATGGTGTTATCTATGAAGGTGTATCGGAAGAGCCGATGTCATTTCGTGGAGAATCCGGTGCCAACGATAGCATGGTAAGTCCCACTTCACAACAAAAGTTGTCAACGCATACTCATACAAAGGAAACAGATTCCGCTATGCGACAATTTCCTCCAGATCACCATGCCAGACACGCCATTGACCACTATCCTCAAAGACTTCCGCTCCTACCGCCCTGGTAACCACCGCGAGTTTCTCGCACACGTAGCATCACGCTCCGATTTTCTATCTCTAAAGTCCTATGCTCTAAAAGCGTCTAGTTCAACAGCATTATATATCTTGGCGTTAGATCAAGTGCGCGAGTTCCGGTGGCGACACTGGTGTTTTACTAGAGAGTATATCCTGAAGAAGACTAAGCACCCAGTGGCTACTGGTGGTAGTCCAATTGTCACTTGGTTGCCAAACCAGCTTATGGCTGTTTTGGAAGCGATGGAGGAAGTGTCGGAGGGTGCAAAGGAGAGCCTAGGAGAGAGAGTCAAAGAAGTCATGGAAGGGGCGATTGCGCAGAAGGTTACATTGATGAAAGAGGTTGAGAAGTACCGTGGAGAGAGGAAGGTCGATGGATAGGCTGCAGGTTATGGATCCTTGCGCTGGGACGGAGGACTAAGATAGATGTGAACCACTTGTTCTAACGAATTCACTCAAGAGTTATATGTTTTAAAAAAGAAATAGATCAATGAATTCGAACTAAAATTCTCGAATAATGATTTTAGAGCCCAGGGCCGAGCATGTCAGTATATATATGCTATAATCAATATTTTTATATCTACAATATTATTTCAAAAGACACAAAACTCCACCCTAGTCTATCAGGAATCCATACACCATAACACCACTCGACGCCAACTTAGTATAGAACCGCCTCACCCTCTCCACAAGATGTGTTAGTTTCCCCTTCAACAGCGTAGACGGTTTGGTTATCAAGAAAGAAGCTGCTGAATAAAGCCTTGGCCCATTCGCATCTAGTTCACAGCACTGTCCGCCCCAAACATTCCGCAAAACAAGCTAAAATGGAACCGCCCCGGTAATTCTATACATATACCGACTTATCCTTTCCTCCACGCGCATTTTCACTTCCGGATCGAGATCCATCTGCAGCAAAACACTGCTCTCCTCATCTCCCACATCGTTGAACATCTTCAGCATAGCATCCAGCCGCTGCACATCCCAGAAGACATATCCGCAACGCCTCAGCCCAGACACGATCTCGAGGTTGCTTGCGGTGCAGCGCCACAGCGGATTGATGTATACATCACACGGGCGGAAACCATTCGTCCACACCCAAGCCGAGTTTGGGAGGTCGAGGGCATCGCGCTGGAAGCGCACCCGCAGCCCGTCCCTTTGGGCGCCCCAGAAATTCAACATCTGGCCTTCTGCCCTCGCGGCGTTCAAGGGGTAGGGGAACTGCCGCAGGGCATCGGTGAGGGAGTCCAGGAAGTGCGTGCACTGATTTGGAACGCAGGCTAGCTGTGCTGGCGACGGCGCGGCATCCAGAATCGCCCTCACCTGCGCTTGCAAGGACGGACCCGATTCGGAAGCAAACTCGCGGAAGGCCGGGAGTGCAAGAGCGGCGAAATGGGCTTTCAGCCAACGGCGCGGGCAGTTGAAGGGCCCGTGAACGAGCTCCCAATGCGACATGTGCGGGTTTGGGCTGGTGCGGTAATGGAAATCGTGCGGCCGAACCTCATTCCACTTTTTGTTGATGATATCCGCCATGAAGTCGTTGATGCACGCCACCTCCTCAACCTCCCAGGCGGTAAACCGGCACAGAAACCACGAAGCCTGGTCTTGCGGGCACAGGCGATTTGCTTTTGCAATGGTTCGTGTATCTTCGTAGGCAAATAGGTTGCCGTGGATCGCATAGCGATGAATGGCACGGTATAACCTCATCATCTCAACCCGAGATATCTCAACATAGCGCTCGTTAAGGCTGGTAACTGGATCGGTAGTATCCAACCATGGGATTCTCTTGTAGATGAACTGCGCGGCAAAGTACTTGATGTCTTGATGGATCCGTGCCATTTGTACAAATGCATGCATGGATATTTGGTCTAGCGGTAATGATACGTTCTTCAATAGAGCGTCGTGCTCGCTCATCCATTTTAAAGCTTGCTTCTTTGGGATACCACGTTGCTGTAACCGCGAGGACTCTAGGTTGGCTTGAGCTATGCCCAGGACCCCTTCCAGATCCTCCTGGGCGACGAAGCGTCTAAGTAACCTCTCTTTAAACTCTTGAAATACTCGGAATATAAATGGTGATGCGGTGATGCAGGACAGGATAGTTTCCGCATTTGGAGCCTCGGAGAGCAGCTGGAAGACAACGTCCCGATCTAGTTTCTGAAAAGGATCCATGATTCGATATTTTTCAAAAATGGCTTGGTTGCGGTAGTCAACTAAGTGGTGCTGTGGAATACACACGCGCCAGAGTTGCTCGGTCCTATCTCTGGGTGTGAATATATCCCGTGTACCAACACGTACTCTTCAAAAGACAAGAAATTTCCAGAAGAAAATCTATGTGGTTCAGAAACAATTTGCGGTAGATAAGATAGAGGTTAGTACGTACTGTACCTCAATAACTCAAAGAACACCAAACACGTACTCTTCAAAAGAAAAGAAATTTCGAGCAGAAAATCTATGTGGTTCAGAAACAAATTTTGCGGTAGATAAGATCTCTAGAGGTTAGTTAGTTAGTTAGTAACGTTAGTACAGTACGTACCTAGGGCAATGACTCCAAAAAGAACCACCTTTTGAACAAGTTCACATTGAAATATTTACCAAACCCCCAAGCACGCACTTAGTTAACAGCAACAGCCTATACCCTATACCGCAAATAGCTACCGTACCGGACAAGATCAAGCACTTCCAAAAAAAAAAACCCCATTCATTCTGAAATCTAACAAAGAAAAATTTATAACCTTCTACCTTCTACCTTCTACCTTGTTTTGGTCGAAACTCTGAAAATTTCGACCAAAAAACTTTTTTTACCTTTCAAGTTTCTTATATTAGGGAGATTTAAATGTAAGTTAAGTATACATTATGGTTGTGATGAGATGAGATGAGTATTAGTTAGATGGATTTTAGGTAATTTTTAGGTTAGAAAGTTGAGGTTGAGGTCACGGTTAAGGTCAACTCTTATCGTCAAATCAATATGGTCAACCGGACCAGACCATAAAAGCATATACTCTCAAGAACAAACATACTTCACTTCCGTTTCTATAATAAATAGCTGTGAAGATATAAGTAAGTAAAAGAGAGGTTAGAGCAAATTAGGGTATATTATTAATTCTAGGGGTTACGGTAGGTAGGTATCCTTAATCTCATCTCATCTTTCATTTCCCTCTCCTCCATCCCTTCGCCGTTTTGCACAATCTCTTCACACCCCAACGAGGGACATATGGCCGTTCTTCTCTTGCCTCACTATTTCCCGTCCAGAAAAATAAAAACAATCAATCTATAAACACACACAGCAAAAATAAAGAGACAACAATAACACTCCGGGTATCCTATTTCTCCCGCAGCCCCTTTATACGCCCGCTGAACCTGAAAAAAGCTGTGAGTGATTCAAGGGAACTACCTATTCCCGTATCCTTCCAAAAAAACACAAATGAAACAAGTGGTCTCTTGTCTAGAGTTCGATGGTCATCATCCCAAACCATTCATATACAAATCTTATCACCCCAACCCTCCCTCCATCAAAACTTCTTTCAATGCTTCCCGATCTACCATAACCGGACTAACTACGCTCGGCGCTTTGTCCACCTTCTTCAGAAATCCCGGCACGGGTCCTTTCTGATTGATCCCTGGCGGACGGCCCATGAACAGCCGCAACGGATCCAACTCCTCTCTCTTCTTAGGCACACTCGGTGGTGGCCGTGGCAAATTTGGCGAGCTTACAACGCGTATTTGCGGTGTGGTTGGGGTAGCTGGTTTAGGCGTTTTAGGACTCGGTGATGTGGTGGGACTAACACCCCATCTTCCAAATACCCAACCACCCACCTTTTTACCAATACCATCTGCGGATGCCGAATTAGAATTACCAGAATTGCCGGAGTGGCCAGAGTGGATAGAGCGGGTGTCTTGGTTTGAAGTGTAGGGCTGTCCTATGCTTGAGCGAAGATAGGCTGAGCTGTCATGTCCATGTCTTGAGAGTGTGGGATGGGCAGTGATCATTGATGAGCCGGTTAGGGTATCGATTGAAAGCGTGGATGTTGGTGTATTAAGTCTACTTCGTGGATGGAGGCCTCGACCTGTGATGGTCAATTGCGATGGTCGAGATTTCAGGGTGTGAATGTCCAGACCAGAGATCGAGAGGATAGATTCGTGGGATGTTGAGCGTCGCAGGGAGGGTTGGAAGGATGTTGACCATTCGTGATGCACATCTTGGTTCTCGAGATGGTTGTTGTAATTAAAGGTAGAAGAGGCGTGATTGGAATCATTGGACATATCTGATGGACTGAGGTCATCTTCCATAGATGGCATACTTGGAGTTTGAAGATCCTCGATATCTTCCACGTCATCATCCTCTTCATGAATAACATTGCCTGGCTGGAAATTAACAGGAGGCACAAAGCTGCGTACAGATACTTCGGATGGTCGTTTGCGATGTCGGTGAGGTGCGAATTGGGGTGACATAGGATCCACGCTTGAGCTGGGAGACGTCGGTCTCGACGAATCTAGATCAAGGCCACGATCAAACAACCCGCTGTGTCGATACATTGACTGTGGGGAGCTGGGAACGGAAGACGGTGCAAAATCTGACATCTGACCAGATTGTATCGACCATCGGTTATTTGGAGTAATTGGTGTGGGAATCGTAACTGAGGTTTGTGATAAGATCGCACTGGCTGTCTCATGATTGCGACCAGGAGTCCGGGGAGACATGGTTCTTGGAGGTGTGAATATTGCTGTGTTGATAGGACTTCGCTTCTTTTTCGGCCGACGGATGTCTTCCTTCTTTGGTGCATGGTAATGATGATGTATATGCACGGCTTGGTTGACAACTCTCGGTTCAGGGTCCTTGGAAGCCAGTTCTGTCTTGAGCGTCGATGCTGCACTTCCATCTCCTTGATCTTCAATGGGTTGATGCATAAGTAGCTGCTCCCGTAAAGACTGAACCTCGTCATTGGAGTTCATTAACATTTCTCGTAGTTCCACGATGCCAAGTTGGAGGTTGGCGTTGTCCTGTAGGATATCTTTGACGAAGTGCGAAACAACATTACTGCCATTTCTTCCATTGGCAGTCATTGCTGCAGCACCCTTTAGTCGTCCAGCAGCAGTATCCAACTCCCTTTCCACAGCACGTTGTCTCTCCATACGTCCTAGAACCTCAACATGCCGTTCTCTCTCTTCCCTCGTTTCCCGTTCTATCCTTTCTAACTGGTCTTGCAAATCCAACAAGTGACGTTCGGCCGTCTTCCATCTCTGCATGGCCGACCGCTCTTCCGCCTCCGTTGTCACGATTGTGCGCTGTAGCATCACCTGCTCTTGTTCCAGACTTGCCAGCTGCATCTCCAACTCAAGCGTCCGCGAAGCCAAGTCTTCCAACCTCCTCAGCTCCTGGTGCGTCGACTGCAAGGTTGCTTCTAATGCCTTGATGTGCGCCTCGGACTCAGAAACCGTGGAATTCATGCCTTCAAGCTGATCCAACAAGGTACGGTTCTCCTCGATGGTCTTTGCATTCACAGCTTCGAGCTCCCGCTTATCGGTTTCCAACTTCTCGATCTTTGCCCCCATCTCTGCGCGATCACGTTCCGCATCTACCATGTAGGCCTCATGACGAACCAGCAAAGCCTGTAGTGAGAATGTTAGTCCCTTGCTCATTTTCAATTCAGGTCCGCGCAGATCCTCCGGCAGTGGACATCCCGCTTCTTGGATGTACATGATTTCATATAACATCCGCCATCCGTCAACTTAAGTAAGCCAGATGTAGGAAGATTGAAATTAATCCGAGTCAAAGAGAGCCATAGACTAAAGTCTACACAAGACTAAACTCTTGTCCCGCGGCACTGTACGAGGTGCTACCTACTCCCTTTGGGAGGGGAGGGGGGGAGGCCGGTCACACCAGGGGGATTAAGGTTCAAAAAGTAAATAACAATCCACATACCTGACCCAGCTGGGCGGCGCGCTGCACGTCCTTCTCCAAACCGTCTAGAGCGTGGGCATTATGGTTTAGATATGCGCAGTCGGTATGGCCACAGCAGCATTTCAGCGGCGAGCGGAGCGCGGTCTCGGCGGCGGAATCAGCATCGTGGTGGTCGTCGGTTGACTGGTGAGCCGCCGGAATGCTCTCGAGCAACGTCTTGAGTTCGTCGTCCGGCATGGCGTATTCCACCAAAGGGGGAAAACCACCACCAAACTACCACCGGATCACCCACTGGTAGGTAGCTACGTCGTGTCGTACGTGGTACCGTCGTGGCGTCTGGGACTGTGTACGGGACTTGACTAGATTTGTAGGATGTCGCACAGCTTCTCGTCGCGTTGTACCTGTATCATGGCTGGCGAGCTGAAGAACGAGAGACTATGGGGGAAGGTTTATTATTAATCGTGTTGGGTGGTGGAAGGAGTGGAAGGGGTCGCGGGCGTGAGGGCGTGAGGGTAATGTGGTGATGGTGGTTATGAGGTATCGCGGGTGGTTGGGGAATTGGCGTTGAGGACGACAGCGAGACTGACACCTGCAGATGTATGTATGTGCAGTGCAATACAAGTGC
>Ga0247734_1000284_pt1 | contig 45384 bp, 58 predicted proteins | sample UWRJL103311B2_FD_180933 | JGI IMG/M metagenome (GOLD analysis project Ga0247734, IMG submission 180933) | Plant litter microbial communities from Arlington Agricultural Research Station in Wisconsin, United States - UWRJ-L103-311B-2 | ecosystem: Environmental > Terrestrial > Plant litter >...
TGTTCCCAGGTGGAGAGATATGCTACCGATTTGGCGGTAAGCAGCACCCCGTCTTCCGAAGCGCCGCTGACAAGGAGCTATCTAGGCCCACCTCCCCCACCCGTCAACTCCACACTGCAATTTTGTGGCAGAGCGAAGACGCTTTTTCAGAAAAGCGTTCTAGAACAAGGACTTGCGCGCGCATCGAGCTAGGGAACCAAATCGCAAAAGCGGCCTTGGCTATGCACCCTGCTACCGAATCGCGGCGATCAACCGGCGATATACGCCCGCATCGCCTGTGCCTCGCTCTCGATCCGATCGATCCGGGCCTTAACGAGATCCCCGATCGACACGAATCCGATCAGTCTCCCGTCGTTCATCACGGGCAGATGGCGAATGCGCCGCTGAGTCATCAGCGAGAGCCCGGCCAGCAATGTGGTGGTTGGGTCGACGCTGATCGCCGGGGCCGTCATCATTTCCCGAACCGGCCGATCGAGCGCAGCGGCGCCGAGCCGCTGCAATGCCTGGATGACGTCGCGCTCGGACATCACGCCGACGACGGCGTTCCCGTCGATCACCGGCACCGCGCCAATGCGACGCTCCGTCAGAATATCGACCAGCTCGCGCAGGCTGGTCTGGGGGGAGACATGGACGACCTCGTCGCCCTTCTCCCGTAGAATCGCCGCGATCGTCATAGCGCAGCCTTCCTTCATCCTCTGTCGCCGGTCTCGTCGCCGGCCGAGGGATGCTTTCATGAGCGGGACACAAAGGAAAGCCTTTTCCGCGCATTCAAGGAAGCGGACGTTAAATGCGGCAATCTTTCCTAACCTGGCTTTAACCACCGCCATGGCATTCGCAGCCGCATGTCAGACAAGCCGGATCGCGACGAACAGACAGAAGCCCCGACCGACAAGCGTCGTCGCGAGGCCGCCGAATCGGGCGATGTCCTTCAATCGCGGGAGCTTGGCACGGCTCTGGTCGTCTTGTCCGGCGCCGCCTGGATCGCGCTCGCTGGCCCCTGGTTCGTCGGCGCCTGCCGGGATATCCTAGGGCGCGGGCTGAGCTTCGATCGCAGCGCGATCGACAGCTTCGATCCCGCGCAAACCGCCGTCGGCTTGATCTTGCCCGTGATCCCGCCGCTGGCGACTTTGTTCGCGCTGACGCTGGTCGCGGCCATCGGCACGCCCGCCATGCTGGGCTCGCTCGGCTTCCGCTGGGGCGCCGTCGCGTTCAAGCCGGACAAGCTCAATCCGCTGAGCGGCTTAAAACGCATCTTCGGGATGCAGGGCCTGGTCGAGCTGGGCAAGGGTCTGGTCAAGGTCACTCTGCTGGGTGCGGTTGGCTATTGGATGCTCAAGGGGCGGATGCCCGCGCTGATCGGCATGGGCCGGGGCGATATTGCCGGCGAACTCGGCGAAGTCGGCCATGTCTTCACCGTCTCCATCCTCGTCATGGCGCTGGCTCTGGGCATGATCGCCGGCCTCGATATTCCGACGCAATTGTTCCAGCGCGCCGGCCGCCTGCGGATGACCAAGCAGCAGGTGAAGGAAGAGCATAAGCAGAATGAAGGCTCGCCCGAAATGAAGGGCGCGCGCCGCCGCCGCCAGCATGAGATGCTGAGCAACGCCGCGCGCAAGGCTGTTCCGGAAGCCACCGTCATCCTCACCAATCCAACCCACTTCGCGGTGGCATTGCGCTATCGCCCCGGCTTCGATGCCGCGCCGATCGTGGTCGCCCGCGGCAAGGACGAGACGGCCCGCGCTATCCGCGAACTGGCGGATGCGAATGCGGTGCCCATCCTCAGCTATCCGCAGCTCACCCGCGCGCTCTATTTCACCTCGCGCACCGGCCAGATCATCCGCGACGATCTGTATATTGCCGTCGCCACCGTCCTCGCCTTCGTCTTCAATCTTGATCGGGCGATGGCCGAAGGCGTCCGCCAGCCGATCATAGACGTGCCCCCCGCCGCCCGCTTCGACGAGAAGGGCCAGACCGCCACGTCCTGATCGTACCGGTTCGGCGGCGGGCGGCGCCGCACGCGCTAAAGCACTCCTCGCCGCCGTCGTTATCGAACTCGGAGACGCCGCCGCTATGACCACCACTTCCCCCACGGCCGCGTCGAGCGGGTCGAGCATCCTGACGGCGCTCAGCGCTAACAATGGCATCGATACGACGAGCCTCGTCGGCAACCTCGTTTCGGCAACCTACGATCCGAAAACGTCGGCGATCACCGCCAAGGAAACCGCCAACGCCGCCAAGATTTCAGCGTTGGCGACTCTGTCGAACGGCATCGACGCGTTTTCCACGGCACTCACCACACTGATTGCCGGCGGTACGCTTTTCACGCAGCCGACCAGTTCGAACCCGGCCGTGCTGACCGCCACCGCCAAGGCCGGAGCGCAGATCGGCAGCCTCTCGGCGCAACTGACCGTCCGCCAGGTGGCGCAGGCCCAGAGCCTGGTGTCCGGTTATTTTGCCAACGGCGGCGCTACCGTGGGCACCGGCAAGCTGACGCTGGCGAGCGGCGCCGGCAGCGTCGATATCGTGATCGACCCTTCGAACAATACGCTCTCCGGGGTTGCGCGTGCGATCAACGCCAGCGGAGTTGGTGTCACCGCCGCCGTCGTCACCGACGCGAACGGCGCGCGCCTGACCCTGAAAGGTCCGACCGGCGCAACCAATGCCTACACGCTGACGCCCGCACCGGGATCGGATCCCGGCCTCTCCGTGCTGGCCTTCGGCGCCTCGGGCATGAGCGTCTCGGGCGCGGCAGTGCTTTCGCCGGCGCTTGCCGATGCGACGACCGCAAAGGTCGGCCAGGGCAGCTATGCTCTTACCGTCGGCGGCGCGACGCAAACACTGACGATCGACGCCAGCAACGACACGCTCGATGGCCTGGCGACGGCAATCAACGGCGCGGGGCTCGGCCTCACCGCCGCCATCGTCACCGATTCGGCAGGTTCGCGCCTCTCGATCACGGACGGGAGTGGCAGCGTCCCCGCTTTCACGCTTGCGCCCCAGGGCGGCGCGCAATCCAGCGCCGCCCGCTTCACATACCCGGCGCCAGCCAACGGCATGACGCAGGCGCAGACGGCACAGGATGCAATCGTCCGCGTCGATGGCGTCGATGTAACGCGCGCGTCCAATACCATCGATGATCTGATCGACGGCGTTACGCTGAAGCTGGGCGCGGCGTCGCCCAATGAAACGGTCTCGCTCGGCGCAACCCGGCCGACCGAGGCGATCAAGCAGGGCGTTGGCGATTTCGTCGCCGCCTATAATGAACTCAAGGCACAGATCGACACCGCTACGGCGGTCACGACAACAGACGCGGACGGCAAGATCACCGCCGGCGCGCTTTACAATAACAGCGCAATCCGCACGATGCAGAAGCAGCTCGCGCAGCTCACATCGACGGTGCTGAATACCGGCGGTGGCCCGCGCACGCTGTCGGAGATCGGCATCTCCACCAATCGCGACGGCACGCTCTCGCTCGACAACGCCTTGCTGACCAAGCAACTCGCCACCTATCCTGACGCGGTCGAAGCGATGTTCAACCCCACCCAGCACGCCTCCAGCCCGCTGATCAAGATTACGAGCGCGATGGGCACGGCCAAGCCCGGCACCTACACGCTGACAAATATCGTCGCCCAGACTAGCGGCACGTCAGCCTCCGGCATGATCGCAGGCGTGGCCGCCATCACCACCGGCGCCAGCCTGTTCGCGGCCTCGATTTCGAAGGCCAGCGGGCTCGTCATTCAGGCCAGCGGCAACGTCACCGATGCCACGATCACGGTGGATCTCGGCCTCGGCGGCGCGCTTCAGGCGATCCGCGATTCCCTGCGCGCCTCCAATGGCGTGCTCGCGTCGCTCAGCAGCTCCCTCACGACCGAGAAGACGAGCCTGAGCGATCAGATGACCAAGATCACCGCCCAGAGCGAGACATATCGCGATCGGCTGACTACCCAATTCTCGGCGATGACGACCCGCATCGCCGCCTACAAGGCGACCCAGAGCTATATCGAGCAACAGGTCGCCGTCTGGACGAAGAGTAGCTGATCGAATGTTTGGAGCCCCTTCCCGTTATGGCGCGGCCACCGCCGCACGCTATCGCACGGTTGATGTGAATGCGCGCGTCGAAGGCGCGACGCCGCACCAACTCATCATGATCCTGTTCGAGGAGCTGATGAAGGCGCTGGATTCGCTGCGTGCCGCCGAAGCCGCCGGCGATCGCGGCCGGGCGGCTCCGCTTCAGTCGCGCAGCCTTTCGATTCTGCACGGATTGGAAACGGGGCTCGATATGGACAAAGGCGGCGAGATCGCGCTGAGTCTCGCCAAGATCTACCGCGAGGCCCGTCGCCTGATCGGCCTTTCCGGCACCAGCCGCGACGAAGCGCTCCAGCAGGCCCGAACGATGCTGGCCGACGTAGCCGGCGCCTGGGCCGCGATCGGCTGACACTTCCCCGTCACCCCAGCGCAGGCTGGGGCCCATGTCTCTCGACGCGGGCGGCACCGCCAGAAGATAAAGCGATAGACCTCAGCCTAAGCCGGGGCTCCGCAGCCTCAGGCCCCCGCCAGCATCAGTACCGTCAGCGTCAACGTACGTACGCCCGTCCGAATTGCCTTGTCGTGGTTTGGCACGAAGAAGGGCGAATGGTTGGTCGGCACAGGCTGACCTTTTTGGGCATAATCCGCCAGCACTTCGGCGTCGTATCCGCCGACCATGTAATAGAGCGACGGCACACCCGCTTCCACAAACGCCGAGAAATCCTCGCTCGCGGACCAGCCCGGAAGCTCCGGCCTGACGTAATCGATCCGGTCGCCGCCGGCTTTGCCCAGATAATCCGCCGCCTTCACCGCCAGATCATGATCGTTCATCACGGCATGATTCTCACCCGGATGCGCGATGTTCGGCTCCGGCGCCCCGGCCATCACCGCCGCGCCCTTCGCGGTCCGCGCTACGCCATCCAGCAGCTTCGCGCGCACTTCGGGTGAGAAGGATCGGATGCTGAGCTTCACCAGCGCCGTATCCGGGATGATGTTGGCCACCGTTCCCGCCTGGAAGCTGCCCACCGTCACGACGCCGAAGCTGGCTGCCTCCCGCTCGCGCGAGATCACGGTCTGCACATCGCTGACGAAGTGCGCGCCCATCACGATCGGGTCGATCGAGGCGCTCGGCATCGATCCATGCGCGCCGCGCCCCTTGAAGGTGATCTCCAGCGTGTCGCTGTTCGATGTCGCGGCGCCGTCCTTCACGCCCACCGTCCCGGCCTCGCCCGCGCCGACATGCGCGGCGATGGCGTAATCGGGCTTCGGAAATTTGGTGAACAGTCCATCCGCAATCATCGCCTTCGCGCCCTGGCCGATCTCCTCGGCGGGCTGGGCGATGAACATCAACGTGCCCTTCCACTCGGCCTTCATTCCCACCAGCGCCTTGGCCGTCCCCAGCCACCACGCCATGTGATTGTCGTGCCCGCAGCTTTCGGCGACGAAGCTCTTGCCTCCGCCCGCCGTCTCCACCTGCACCCGGCTGGCGTAAGGCAGGCCGCTTTTCTCCTCCATCGGCAGCCCGTCCATCTCGGTCCGCACCATGATGGTCGGCCCGGCGCCGTTCTTCAGAATCGCGACGACGCCGGTCTTGCCGACCCCCTCCGTAACGGTGAAGCCCAGCGCCCGCATCTCCTTGGCCAGGATCGCCGCCGATCGCACTTCCTGGAAGGCCAGTTCGGGGTGGGCGTGGATATCCTTGTAGAGCGCGTCCAGCTTCGGCCAGTCGCGTGCGATGCTCGCGTCCACCGCCTGCACCGCCGCCTTCGGCTCCATCGCTGCCGCCGCCGATCCGGTCAGCAGCAGCGCGGCGGCGCTGGCAAAAGCGCGTCTCATCGGCCGCTCCATATGCCGGGCCGCTTTTCGACGAAGGCGGTCATCCCCTCGGTTTGATCCTCGGTGCCGAACAATCCGTGGAATAGCCGCCGTTCGAAGAGGATGCCCGTGGCCAGCCCCGTTTCGAAGGCGGCATTCACCATTTCCTTATTCGCCATCGCGGCCAGCGGCGCCATGCCCGCGATCGTCGCCGCCGTCCGCAGCGCATCGTCCAGCAGTTCCGCCGCGGGCACGATGCGCGCGACGAGGCTTGCGCGCTCTGCTTCGGCCGCATCCATCATCCGCCCGGTCAGGCACATCTCCATCGCCTTGGCCTTGCCGACAGCGCGCGTCAGCCGCTGCGATCCGCCCATGCCCGGCGCCACGCCCAGCTTGATTTCGGGCTGGCCGAACTTTGCGGTGTCGGCCGCAAGGATGAAATCGGCCATCATCGCCAGTTCGCAGCCGCCGCCCAACGCGAAGCCCGCCACGGCCGCGATCCACGGCTTGCGCGTCGCCGTCACCCGCTCCCAGCCTGCGAAGAAGTTCTCGCCATACATTTGCGCGAAGCCCTTGGCCTGCATCTCCTTGATGTCCGCGCCGGCCGCGAACGCCTTTTCGCTGCCCGTCAGCACCAGGCAGCGCTGCTCCGGATCGGCATCGTAAGCGGCAAAGGCGGCGGTAAGATCAGCCAGCAGCTGGCTGTTGAGCGCATTCAGCGCCTGCGGTCGATTGAGCCGGACGAGCTTGACCGCGTCATGCCGTTCGATCAGCAAAGTCTCGTAATCCGCCATTGCATCGTCCTTTTGCACGCCCGACGCTTTTCGTCGCACGACGCCACGATTGCAACGCGGCGGCGCGCGACAGCACTGTTCCCGCCTGCCATAAGGCTCCCATGTCCGGCACGCACAGCCATGGCCACGATCATGGCCACGCCCATCACGCCCCCGCCCAACATGGCCACAGCCACGGCGGCCATGGTCACAGCCACGCGCCGGCCAGTTTCGGCCGCGCCTTCGCGATCGGAACGGCGCTCAATCTCGGCTTCGTCGCGGTGGAGGCCGGCTATGGCATTGCCAGCGGATCCATGTCGCTCCTGGCCGATGCCGGCCACAATCTTTCGGACGTGCTCGGCCTCGGCATCGCATGGACGGCGGCCAGCCTCGGCCGGCGCGCGCCGAAGGGCCGCTATACGTATGGCCTGCGTAGCTCCTCGATTCTCGCGGCCCTGGTCAATGCGCTCATGCTGCTCGTCGCGATCGGCGTGATCGCGGTGGAGGCGGTCGGCCGTTTCTTCGATCCCCAGCCTGTGGCGGCGGGCACGATGATGGTGGTCGCAGCCGTCGGCATTCTCATCAACGGCGCAACGGCAATGCTGTTCGCGCGCGGTCGGCATAACGACATCAACATACGCGGCGCCTTCCTGCACATGGCCGCCGACGCGGCGATTTCGGCAGGCGTGGTCGTCGCGGGCTTTCTGATCCTGAAGACCGGGCTCGTCTGGATCGATCCGGCGGTAAGCCTGATCGTCACCGCGATCGTCGCGGTCGGCACCTGGAGCCTGCTGCGCGATTCAGTGAACATGAGCCTGCACGCGGCGCCGGCCGGGATCGATCCGGACGAGATCGGCACATTCCTTTCGCAGGAGTCGGGCGTGGCCGCGATCCACGATCTTCACGTCTGGCCGATGAGCACGACGGAAACGGCGCTTACCGTCCACCTCGTCCTTCCGGCTGGCCACCCCGGCGACGCCTTCTCCTCGGATCTCGCCAGCCGCCTGCACGACAGGTTCGGGATCGATCACACGACGATCCAGATCGAAACGGACGCGTGCGAGGGCTGCACCCTGCACGCGGAGCCGGCTGTCTAGTCTATCGCGGCAGCTTCAGAGGCGGCGAATAGTCCGTCATCGTCATGAACACGCTGTCCACCTTCGCCACCAACTTGCCGTTGGCTTCGGAAGCGGCGGCCGTCGCGCGCCACTCGGGATCGCTGGAAAACGCCGCCCAATCCTCATCCCGCGCCGCCCGGCTGGGATAAGCGAGCACGTAGACGACGCGTCCCTCGGGTGCGTCGGTCGTGGGTAGTTCGTTCCAATAGGCGACATTGGTCATCCCATGCTTGACGAACAGCTTGAGCGTATGATCCCGGAATCGCGCATTGAGCGCGGCCAGCTTGCCGGGCGCCGGATAATACGTCCGCAACTCATACACGGCACTGCGGGAATCGAGCGCGGGCGGGCGTGCCGGCGAGGAATTGGCACCCGCCAGCATGGCGAGGCAGGCTACAATCGCAAAGCGCATTGATCTCTCCGGGATAAGGTAAAGCGAACGATCGCGTAGCTTTAGCCCTTCAGCCGCTGCGCATGCCACGACAGATGATCGGCCATGAAGGTCGAGATGAAATAATAGCTGTGGTCATAGCCCGGCTGCATCCGCAGCGTCAGCGGTTGCCCCGCCGCCGCGCAAGCATCGCGCAGCAGTTCGGGGCGCAGCTCGCTTTTGAGAAACGTGTCCGCCTCGCCCTGATCCACCAGCAGATCGCTGGTACGGGCGCCGCCCGCGATCAGCGCCACCGCATCATGCTTCGCCCAGGATGCCCGGTCGGGCCCGAGATAGCTGCCCAGCGCCTTCTCGCCCCACGGCACCTGCGAAGGCGCTACGATCGGCGAGAAGGCGGAAACCGCCCGATAGCGATCCGGATAGGTCAACCCGATCGTCAGCGCGCCATGTCCGCCCATCGAATGGCCCATGATCGATTGACGGGCGCCATCGACCGGGAGATTCTCGGCTATCAGCGCCGGCAGTTCCTCGGTCACATAGGTCCACATCCGATAATTGCGGGCGAACGGCGCTTCGGTCGCATCGACATAAAAGCCCGCCCCGAGCCCGAAATCATAGGCGCCCGTCGGATCGTCCGGCACGTCCGCGCCCCGGGGCGACGTATCCGGCGCCACGAAGATGAGCCCCAGTTCCGCACATGCGGCGCGAAACTCGCCCTTCTCGGTCACATTGGCGTGGGTGCAGGTCAGGCCCGAAAGATACCAGACGACCGGCAGCTTCGCTCCCGCTTCGTGCGGCGGCACATAGACCGAGAAGGTCATGTCCGTGCCCGTCGCGGTCGAGGCATGACGGTATACGCCCTGGACGCCGCCATGCGCCTTTGCGGTGCTGATCGTCTCCATCGTCAATAGACGACCACGCTGCGGATGCTCTCGCCGGCGTGCATGAGATCGAAGCCCTTGTTGATCTCCTCCAGTGTTAGCACGTGGGTGATCATCGGATCGATCTCGATCTTGCCGTTCATGTACCAGTCGACGATCTTGGGCACGTCGGTCCGGCCCTTGGCGCCGCCGAACGCCGTCCCGCGCCAGTTGCGGCCGGTGACGAGCTGGAATGGCCGGGTCGCAATCTCCTTGCCCGCTTCGGCCACGCCGATGACGATGCTGGTGCCCCAGCCGCGATGGCACGCTTCCAGCGCCTGCCGCATGACGGCCGTGTTACCCGTGCAATCGAACGTATAATCCGCACCGCCATCGGTAAGCGCCACCAGATGCTGGACGATATCGCCCGGCACATCTTTCGGGTTGACGAAGTGGGTCATGCCGAACTTGCGGCCCCATTCCTCACGATCCGGATTGATGTCGACGCCCACGATCATGTTCGCGCCCGCCATCCGCGCGCCCTGCAATACATTGAGCCCGATGCCGCCCAGGCCGAACACGATGACATTGTCGCCGACCTGAACCTTGGCGGTGTTGACGACCGCGCCGACCCCGGTCGTAACGCCGCAGCCGACATAGCAGCTCGTCTTGAAAGGCGCGTCCTCGCGGATCTTCGCCACCGCGATTTCCGGCAGCACGGTGAAGTTCGAGAAGGTCGAGCAGCCCATATAATGGAAGATCGGCTGGCCCTTGTAGCTGAACCGGCTCGTGCCATCCGGCATCAGCCCCTTGCCCTGCGTCGCGCGGATCGCCGTGCACAGGTTGGTCTTGCCGGACAGGCACGATTTACACTGGCGGCATTCGGGGGTGTAGAGCGGGATGACGTGATCGCCCGGCTTCACGCTGGTGACGCCGGCCCCCACTTCGCGGACGATCCCGGCGCCCTCATGGCCGAGGATCGAGGGGAAGATGCCTTCCGAATCGAGCCCGTCCAGCGTGTACGCATCCGTATGGCAGATGCCGGTGGCCATGATCTCGACGAGCACCTCCCCTGCCTTTGGCCCGTCCAGATCGAGTTCGACGATCTCGAGCGGCTTCTTGGCTTCAAAGGCGACGGCGGCACGTGTCTTCATCTGGCATCTCCTGTGATCGCCCTCCGACCACAATCAGGCGCCGATGAAAAGTCCGGTCGAACGAACCGCGCTTTCGGCAGGCGCAGCTTCGTCGCAGCCTCGCGCCTTCGTCGCAGGACAGGACGTCCCCGTCTTCGGCCTATTGGATGTCGCCTGTCGGGCCGCCAGAGGGTCGATGCCCAAACAGGCAAAGGAGAGGCGTGCAATCAAAGCAAGCGAAACGATCCGGCGGCTGATCAAGAGAAGCCCGAGGTCGATCGCAGGCGCACTAATCGCCTCACTTGCCACGCACCTGACATGCCATGACGACAATAGCCGCGACACAACACCTCAATAAGCCACGCCGCTTGAAACCCACGGCGGACATGCTGCGCCGTGCCGCGCGTCGCGCCGATATCGGCCGCAAGCTGCTCCGCCGCGATGTCCGATCGGTTGTCGCCGGTATCGCCTTGGGTGTGGCCGGATTGATGATGCCGCAAGCGATCGATCATCACGAAGGGCTCGCGCCTACGCAGATCGCCGCTCTGGGCAGCGATCTGGCGATGGTCGCCGGAAAGGGCGCAGCAAAAGCGGCGCGACCCACCGGCGCGTCACTAAGCCGCGCTCCCGATGGCCTGTTCTATGCCACCGCGCTGATCGACGGCCAGCCCGTCCGATTCCTGATCGATACGGGCGCCAACGTCGTCACGCTGACGGAGAAGGATGCCAAGCGACTCAATCTGTTGCCGGACAATCCCGCGGGCGGCCATGCGGATACCGCCAATGGTCGCGCCGTCTTCGGCTGGACGCATATCGATTCGGTGGACGTGGCCGGCAAGCATGTGGAGGACGTTCGCGCGGCCGTCCTGTCCAAGGATGCCGGCGTCTCCCTGCTCGGCCAGAACGTGCTATCCCGTCTCGGCACGGTCCGAATGGAAGGCGACAAGCTCATCATCGATTAAGGCTAAGCCACCGGACGATTTTTTTGCAGGCGTGAGACACGTCTGGATCTTGCCGATATCCAAGTGACGAGGGAACGCCACTCACGCCTCTTCGTTCGATCCCGCGAGGAGAATGATCATGGCAGACGACAATCTCGCGAACCGCGTATCCGAAGCTGGCGCCGCTGCCGGCGGCCCCGCCGAGAACGGCACCGACGATGCGAACCTGACCGAAGAGCAGCAGATCGAACTGCGCCGCCGCCGGGCGATGGCAAGTGCAGTGGATGATGCCGATGCCGCTCACCAGGGCGGAATGGGAGCGCAGGGCGGTGCTGCCGACTTCGGTCGCCCCAAGAATTTCGGCCTGCCGGAATAACCTCCAACGATGTGATGGAAAATGCGCCGCCGCGCTCACGCCGGCGGCGCTTTTTATGGGCTGTATGACGTAAGCCTCTAACGCTCACTGTTGCTCCCGCGTTTCCTCGATTTCCTCAGGCTCTTCCTCGTCGACGTCTTTGAGATCTGTGCTCGCCGCGTCATCGGCCTTCAAAAGCTCGTCTAGCTTCGCGTGGATCGCCTGCGTATCCCGATGCTCGGCCCGTTGAATGAACAGCGTCATCAGCCAGGTCGCGATTGTCGCGAAGCCGTGCCAGTCGAACGTCTCGGGCTCGAAGATCAGCCATGCCGCCGTGTAGACGAACACGATCATGAAGGCGGCGGGATGCGCAGTAAGCACGCCGATCTTCGTCAATGTGCTGCGGATGAGGGACGAGGCCATTGGGCCTGAACCGCGCCCATCCAGCGCCGTTCCGCCAGCAATGGTTCGTTACAGACTCACGATTGCTGCGGCAGACCGCCGCGGGAAACCGGTTGAGGTGAGCCTTCGCCCGCTGTCCTCACCCCTTTAATCGGCTGATAAGGCTCTGATTGTAGGCACAGGCTGTCTTGCAGGGATTCGCCCGGCAGGCAGTTTGGGGACAAACGGTGAGCAGCTTGCGGAACGTGGGCGTTGGATTGGTCGGTAAAATGATGGGGGCCGTCCTGCTGTGCGGCGCCATATCACCCGCCATGGCGTCCGCCGCCAGCCAGAACTCGAGCTTTGAGCGTCAGGTCCTTGCCGCCTTGAACAACATGCGGGCCGAACCAGCCGCCCATGTTGGCGATCTGCAATCCTATAGCCGCCATCTCCGGGGCAAGCTCGCGACCATGCCCGGCACGAAGGTCGTGTACCGCACGGCCGAAGGCGCCGCGCCCGTCTATGAGGCGGTCTCCTTTTTGCGGGACATGGATGGACGCGCGCGGCTTGTGACGGATGACGTCCTCGCCGCGGCGGCTGCCGACCATGTTTCCGAACAGCGCCGCTCGGGCAACACCGGCCATTATGGATCCGATGGTTCCAGCCCGTCAGTCCGCGTCACCAGGCGCGGCGGCGGCCAGATGGTTACGGAAGTGATCGCTTACGGCGCATTCGATGCGACCGATGTCGTGCGGCAGTTAGTCATCGATGACGGCGTTCCCGGCCGGGGGCACCGGAAAGCCGTGTTCGGCGCCCGGCTGCGCTATGCCGGCGTCGCCTGCGGCCCGCATCCCACATTCCGGACAATGTGCGTCATCGAAATGGCAGAAAGCCCCGGTGGGCGTGTGGAAGGCTATCCGAGGATAAACATCGCTTTGGCCGAGTGATCCAGCCGGGGAGTCAGCACACCATCCGGCCACCAACGCCCGGTCCGCACGGCTGCGGCTTTGTCCACGCCGGCATGGGGTCCGCGACGGTAAGGCGCGGTTTCTCCGGCCGGGCACACGCCGCCAGCATGCTCGCCAGCACGACGAGAGACATATTTCTGCGCCAAGGCATCGGTAGCTAACAATGCGTTAGGCCGGATGTTCCTGATTATCTGCCCGATGTGCCATACAATCCCGGGCGGCATCGCACTTCACCAAGCCAGCCTCGGCAACCCTCAGGGAACGCTGATCACATCCTCGGGCTGAGCGGGATAGGCACGCATCAGGGCATCGATCAGATCGGTGGCAACCGCCTCGTCGTTACCTTTCGGAGTGCCTGCCCCGCGCACCGTCATCGCCGTTCCCTGCCACAGCACGGTGTCTTGGCCCCGTTTGTGGATGCGAAGTTCGAGCCGCGTCTGCTGAAGAGGGACCATCCTCATCTTCGTGCTTGGAAGCGCGAAGCTCACCCCCGCGCCGACGCCCGGAGCATTGCCCGGCGCCGCCGACGATCGCGACGGAGCCACCTTGGCACTGACCGTGCCGACCGCGCTGCGTCGCACGGTCAGCGCAGCGACGAGCCCGGCATGTCCCGGTTGTTCGATCGTTGTGAAGCCACGCGCTGAGAGTGCCTGCTCCACCGCCCCGACGAACGTTGGGACGGACGCTCTCACATCCGGTGCGGCATCCGGCACCTCGATCGAGATCGTACCGGGTGACAAGCTATACGCGGCCGACTGAGCCCAGGCAGAAGCCGGGGAGATCGACAGGACGCCTGCGGCAAGAAAAGCACGCTTGGTTCGCATTGATCGTCCTTATCTGGATTACGGCTGACTCGGGGGAGCTGGGCCGACGGCCCAATGTCCTCCCGCACCCTCCCTTTGACAACCTGTATCACGGCTGCCCGGGCTATTCCTTACCATCCTAGTCCAGATCTATACGCTCACCACATGCTTCTGATCGTCGGAACAATCCGCCTGCCATCACACAGACTGGGCATCGCCCGGCCGATCATGAAGCGCATGGCCGATGCCAGTCGCGCGGAGCAAGGCTGCGTCGAATATGGCTATGCTGAGGATGTGTTCGAACCCGGCCTGATCCACGTGAAGGAGCTCTGGACCGACCAGACCGCGCTCGATCGCCACTTCGCCTCCAGCCACATCGCCGAATGGCGTGCCGCTTGGCCGAATCTCGGCATCGGGGATCGCGACTTGCGGGTGTACGATGTTGGCGAACCACGCAGGACGTAGACCCGCTGGCATTGAGCCGATGCCAGAGCGCCGCGATACGCAGATTCTAGCTGCCGTCGGTTGATCGGATCCCTTCATTGTCGGAGGCCGATGCCATCTTCTTCTGCCACGGCCAGCGCCCGTCAATCTCCACCTCCAGCGAGAAGCTGAGGAATGTCCGTATGAGTACGATGCCCGCCAGAACGAGCAGGCTCCGTATCGTCGGCTCCACGGCAACGGTGTTGATGATGTCTGCCGCGACGAGAAACTCCAGCCCCAGAAGGATCGAGCGGCCCAGCCCGGAGCGAAACTGCGCGACCAGGATCGCGCGCGGAGATGATCGCTTCGCCATTTCGATCAGGAAAAGCCCCAACGATCCGAAGGCGCCCACGACGATGATGGCCGTGCCGACGATCTCGACTGCCCGCGTCGCCAGATGGATCCAGGACTCTTCCGTGCCCATCACGCGTCATGCTCCCGCCCACGTATCGTCCTGCGAGCGGGACAACGCGTCACGGCTTCGTCGCCAATGGCGCCGAGCCTGTGATCGTCTCCGCTTCTTCGCTGGTGATGTAGCGCGTCACCCACGCGGGATACCCTTCGGCCGACCGTTCGATGTCCGGTAACGCTATCGGATCGATACCCGTTTCGACCCAGCCTGCGCCATAGCAACGCCCGCAGATCGATCGCTTGCAGCGAAAGCTCACCAGATCGATCTCGACATTCCACTGACCATGCCCCCTGCAGACGGGGCACTCGGCATCGAGCGTCCCGTTGCGGGGCTGCAAAGGGACGATATCGAATGCATGCGGGCTGTCCGGCCCCTCACAGACGATGATGTTGCTGGCATGGGGCATCGCCCCTCAACGTCGCGTGCGGCAGGAGGTTCAGCGGCGATGATCGGTTGTGCCCGCGTTAGGAGCCCGCAAGCTGATCGAATGGATAATCGGGAGAGCGCAGGTCGCTATGACAGCGGCTGCACGTCGCCAGCTCGGCATGGCGCCCTTCGGCAAGCCGACGTCGGAATTCGGCTCGGGCCATACCCAGCATCGTCTCTCGGAAGCTTTCTTTTGAGAGATCGCCAATCGGCTCGATGCGCGTGAAATCCTGGCAGCAGGACAGCACGCGCCCATCGGAATCGACAATAAGGTCCGTCATGACCTTCGGCTCGCAACGGATCGGTACCGGCGCAATGGCAAGCCCGTTGAAGACGGTTTGATCTTCGGCGCATCGGCTGGAGAGAGGATCAAAAGCGACATGCTTGGCGCCGCGGGCGGAAAACCAGTCCCGCATCTCCTCCAACTCGTCCAGATTGGCCCGGCTCACCGGCACGCTGACCCGCACACGCCCCGGGAAATCTTCCAGCAGCCGCTCATATTTGGGTCGAAGATTCTTCGCGCGGAGCGGCGCCATCATCCGATCGAACGTCGCCGGTACGAGGGATTCGCAATGAAGCGCGATCACGCTGACATGATCGCGCAATGCCAGATGCCGCGCAGGATTATACGCCGCGCCGTTGGTGTTCACCGACAGCAGTACCTCGGGCAGCCGCTCACGCACATAGCGGGCGCGCTCCACGACATATGGATCCAGCAGGCCATCCCCGAACAGGCCGAAGCCGATCATGTGGCGGACGTTGACGCCCTCCTCTTCGATCCCGTCGATGATAGAGCGGAACAGGGGCATCGCCATTGGCGTGCGCGGGACGTGCGCCGTGCTGGCCTTGCCGGTCGGGCAGCTAAGGCAGGAGGCGTTGCAGAGGCCGGTCGTGCCAATCGCGACCGAGCCGAGATGCGGCACATCGCCGAAGCTGCGGGCCCGATGACGCACGACCTCCCGCCGGGCCGCGCGCATGGCGGGCGCCCACGCCCAGGCAAGACGGGCCAGCCCTCCGCCCAGACGCGCATGACCGCGAAACCGGGCCATACGTCCCCATTTGACCAGTTGCGCGGCACATCGATCGCGCGTTTTCCTGGCGGAACCGCGCGATCCATCTATCCAGTCGGCACGTGATCGCACCGGGAGAATCAGGAGAAGATCCAATAAGGCCATACGTCGAATTGCCGACCGTGCGAGGCCGGGTGCGAGCGCTTCTTCGCGAACGGGCGAACCGGCAAACGGGCCTTGCGATCGCGATGGCGCATTGCATAAAGGCAACATGACTCTTTCGGACCTGCTGGGGAGGCCCGAGCGCTGGGCGCGATTGCTGTGGTGGGCACTTTGCTTGGGCCTGCTCTTCGGCATCATCGGCCCGTTCGGTAGTTATCCCGCGAATCTGTTCACGCGTACTGCTTACTGGGCAGGACTGTTCGTGGCCGGAACGCTGCTGCTGTGGCCGGCTGTCGCGACGGCAGCCGTCATCGGGCCGGCCAAGGGTTTTCCGCTGTCGTTCGCCTGCACGATTGCCGTGCTGGCGGGCGCGATCCCGCTCGCGATGCTGGCTGCAGGCGGCGGGCATCTGTTCTGGCCGGTCCGTGCCTCCGGAATGCGGGCGCTGGAATGGTATGGGCAGACAGCGCTGATCGCCCTGCCTTTGTCCGCCGGCGCACTATGGCTGGAAAGACATCATTATGGAGCGGCACGCGTGCGGGAACCGGCGTCGGTGGCGGCTCAAACGACAGCGTATGAGCCACCCCGCCGCCTGCCCGATCATCTGCTGGAAAACGCGCTCTGCCTGCAGATGGAAGACCACCATGTCCGCATCCATGCCCATCACCGTTCGTGGTTGCAGCTCGCGACGATGCGCGAGGCGATAGACCAGATCGATCCGGCGCGAGGACTTCAGGTCCACCGGTCATGGTGGGTAGCGCGCACGGCGGTGCGCGATGTTGTGGAGGACGGGCGCACGGTGCGGCTGCGGCTTGCCAACGGCATCGAAGTGCCCGTCGCGCGCAGCCGCATCGCTACTTTACGGAGCGAGGGCTGGCTCCAGCCCGCCAGCGAGTCCGATCCTGCGAGTTAGCCCGTCACCCACAATGGTGCGCGGGCATCGGCTGCTCAGGGGCGGGCCGACCCCGACCGACGAAGCGCTGGGGGCAACCGCGAGATCAATGCTGCATATTGCCGCGGCTCGATCGACGCATTCTCAAGCGCCGTTTTTCATAAAAGTTTAGCGGTAGGCACGAACGGCTTTGATTCTGTCACGGCCCATGAACCGCCGGCCGTATTGGTGCTGAGCTGGACCCAGATGTTCTTGTCCGCCTGATGGATCAGGTAGATGTCGACCGGATCCGAATACCATCCGCCAAGCCCGGTGTTGGACGAAAGCCTGACGTCCTCCGGTAGCTTCTTGATGATGTCATTCGGTATCGTGCCCTCGAAAACCAGCTTGCCGCCCGCCTGCTGAACAAGTGCTTCAATGTTGCGCTTGACCTCATAGCCAGAGAAATCCTTGCCGGTTTTCCCGCTAATGCTCGATTGATAGACCTTGCCTTCGATCCATTCAAAGTGATCCTCAACCCAATATGGCACCTTCGCCAAATCCATGGTCTTCGCGTTTCCCGCCTCGTAGCCGTCGGGCAGCGAGAGATAGGGGAAGCTACCGAGTACGACTTTGGATACAGGCACCGATGAAATGTCGAACTTGGCCGCCGACGCAACAGCGGCGCTGTTCTGGTCAGTCTTAGGCGCTGTTTCAGGCGTTACGCCCACCGGCGCAGTATCGTTCATCGCCGACACCTGAGGGCTCGCGGCCCCTTCGCCTGCCTTCTTTTGGCAGGCGGTAGAGCTCATGCGAGCGCGAGTATAAGTGCTGCGGCGAACGACTTAATACGCAATCCACTCCTGTAACGACCAGGATCACTGACTGGCATATCGCGCCGTAAGCGGAACCCTGCCGAGAGCGCGAGGTCGCTGCCGCAGGACGTGGCGAGAAGAATCCATCGCAGACGCACGAACATCCCGCAATTCGGCTGCACTTCAGCAGCAGCAGAAGCGACCGCCTGGATTATATCGTCGGTTGGCGACACCGAGCGCGATACTCGCTCTCTGTTCGGGTCGGGGCTGTAACGCCACCGCCAAGTCATTGAGAAGGTGGTGCCCGGGGACGGAATCGAACCGCCGACACCGTGATTTTCAGTCACGTGCTCTACCAACTGAGCTACCCGGGCAGGGGCGTTGGGAGGCGCGCCTATAGAGTGGGCTTCCCCTAACTGTCTAGTCTGTCTTCCAGACCTTCTTCACTCTCGTCAGCGGTAGGGCCGGGAATACGATAGCCGTCGGACAGCCATTGCAGGAGATCGCGGTCCTTGCAGCCCTGCCCACAGAACGGAGAATGCGCGGCGGACACGGGCTTTCCGCAGACGGGGCAGGCGCTTTTGCGGCGGGGTTCAGGCATGGTCGCGTTGGGCATGGGCGCCTGACATGGGAAGGCCCGCGGCTGCCTGCAACCGCACATCGGCGCCGATCCGTCGCGACAATTCCGCGATCCAGGATGGTCGCGCCTCGATCGCGGCGACGATCGCCGGTGCCGCCGTGAGCGTCACCGCGCCGGCCCCGTGCGCCCGCTCGGCCCGCCGCAACAGCGCGCGTGCAGCAGCCAGAGCGGGATCGGTGGCGAGACGCTCGGGCAAAGAAACGCGCTGGCGGCGGCGGATGATCTGGAGGAAGCCGAAGCCGTTGACCGCGGTGCGCTCGAATGGCTGCGGCAATACCGCATCCAGCGCGGCCGCAGCCGCCTGACGATCCGCGCGATCCGGCAGGGTCGGCAGATCGATGCCGATCGAGCCTGCGATATCGAATCGCCGGATCGCCTCGCCAGCCCGGCGTGCGCCCGCACTTGCCAGAGCGGCAGGAGGGCTCGTCCCGTCCACATCGATCAGCGTCATCGCCGGCGTCAAGCTTATCCGCAGGAGGGCGTCGGCATGGGCGACGATGCCGCTCGCGGCCTCTTCCATACGCTCAGACCAGCCATGCGCCTCCAGCGCGTCCTCACCCGGCGCAGGCCGCTGCACGGCCATGCCGGTACTCGTAATTCGCTCAAGCAGATCCGGGCCGTCCCGCACATCGGCAGCCACGACGCGAACACGAGGCAGCTTCACCGTGCCACGCTCTGGCAAAGCTTCACGCACGATTTCGACGCGAAGGGTTTGGCCGATGCTGGCACCCGCCGGCACCGCCGCCAGGTCCGCCTCGCCCCCGGCAAGGGCTACGCGCGCTCGGCCTGTCGCGTCGGCCGCGCGGATAAGGCGGGCGTCGCACACCGCGCCGACACGCAGGGGCTGATCGTCCGGCTCCACATACATCTCGACGATCTCGCCTTTATCGATGAGCGCCGCCCGTGCTTCGCCGATCCCGGCCTCATAGAGCCAGACGGCCATCGTTCAGGCCGGCAGCAGACCTGCCGATATCAGCAGGCCACGCACTTCGAAGAGGGGAAGGCCGATCACGCCGGAATGGCTGCCATCGATCCGGCGCACGAAGGCCTCGGCCGCGCCCTGAATGGCATAGCCGCCCGCCTTGCCGACGCCCTCCCCCGACTTCGCATAACCGCGAATGGCGGCGGCGGAGAGCGGGGCGAAGGCGACGATCGTCGTCGACTGGCGGTGTCGGGCGATTCCCCCGGCATCGATCACCGTCAGCGCCGTCAGCACGCGGTGCCGACGCCCGGACAGCAAGGCGAGGCACGCCGCCACCTCATCCGCCGTTTCCGCTTTGGGCAGAATACGGCGGCCAGCCGCGACGACCGTATCGGCGGCAAGGATAACTGCGCCATTATGGCGTGCGGCAACGGCAGCGGCTTTCGCTGCCGCAAGCCGGCGCGCATGATCGGCCGGCAATTCGGCCTTCAGCGGCCTTTCATCGATATCGGCGGGATCGATCGCATCGGGCTTCAGGCCCAGCCGCGCCAGCAAATCCAATCGACGCGGGCTCGCGGACGCGAGAATCAGGCGCGCGGGCACTATCGCGCCGGCCGCTTACTTGAAGCGATAGGTGATGCGGCCCTTGGTCAGATCATAGGGCGTCAGCTCGACCAGCACCTCATCGCCGACAAGCACGCGGATACGGTTCTTGCGCATCTTTCCGGCAGTGTGGCCCAGGATCTCATGATCATTCTCCAGCCGCACGCGGAACATCGCGTTGGGCAGGAGCTCGACCACCTGGCCGCGCATTTCGAGCAGTTCTTCCTTCGCCAAACAAAACCTCGAGTAAAAATGGGGGCCGAAAAAAATCGCGCCGCCTTAGCTCCGTAGGCTCGGAAAGGAAAGCGCGCGAAGGTCTTCATGTGGGAATTGGCGTTCTTCTTCGCCAGTGCTGGTTGCGTTGCGGGCCGTAGCGGAGATAAGGGCAGGTGATGGTTCGCTTTTCGTTCTGCGGGGCCGAGTTGGCGGCGGTCGGCTCCGGCGCTCTCTATTGGCCGGCCCGGCAGGCGCTGCTGGTGGCCGATCTGCATTTCGAAAAAGCGAGCTGGTACGCCAAATCCGGGCAGATGCTACCTCCCTACGATACCGCCGCGACGCTGGCGGAATTGGAGGCGCTGGTAGCCAGCCTTCACCCCGCCGAAATCTGGTGCCTGGGCGATAGCTTCCACGATGCGGAGGGCTGCGCCCGAATGGCACCGGCCGACCAAGCCCGGTTACGCGCGCTGACCGGATCCTGCGACTGGATCTGGATCACCGGCAATCACGATGCCGGCGCACGTGACGTGGCGGATCGCTGCGGCGGCGAGGTTCGGGACGAGGCGTGGATCGATGGGCTTCTGTTGCGCCACGAAGCCGATCCCCGGGAACAGCGGCCGGAACTGTCCGGTCATTATCATCCCAAGCTGCGGCTTAACTTTCGCGGTCGCAACGTGGCGCGCCGCTGCTTCGTGGCCGGCGCCACCAAGCTGATCCTTCCCGCGTTCGGCGCGCTGACCGGCGGCATGGATGCGGATGATCCGGTGATCCGCAAGGCCGTCGGCACGGCGGCGCAGGCGCTGGTGCCGGTTGCCGACCGAATGCTGCGGTTCCCGCTCGCCGCCTGATCGGTGCGGCAGCGAGCGGCGCTATGGCTTAGCTGCGGACCAGCACCGGTTTCTCGCGCCACAAGCGCGGATACAGCGTCTTCAGCGCGGCGACCTTGGGCAGATCGTTGACGCGGATGTAGCCGGCATTGGGGTGCAGCGTCAGATAATCCTGATGATAGCTCTCGGCCGGATAAAAGGCCTGGGCGCGCTCGATCCTGGTGACGATCGGCTTCGTCCACAGCTTCGCCGCCTTGAGCTGGCCGAGATAGGCATTCGCTACCTTCAACTGCCGCTCATTGGTAGGGAACAGGGCCGAGCGATATTGCGTGCCGACATCCGGTCCCTGCGCATTTAGCTGGGTCGGATCCGCGACCACCGAGAAATAGACGCGAAGCAGATCGGCATAGCTGACCAGCCGAGGATCGAACGTAACCTTCACCGATTCGGCATGGCCGGTGTCGCCCTCCGATACACGCTCATAGCTCGGACCGCGCAAGCCTCCCCCCGTATAGCCGGATACGGCCGAGGTAACGCCCTTCACGTGCTGGAACACGCCCTGCACGCCCCAAAAGCAGCCGCCCGCGAACACCGCCGTTTCCGAACTGCCGGTGGCGGGTGCAACGACGGCAGGCACCGGCACGCGAACGACGCTTTCGGCAGCAAGGCCGGATGTGCCGCCGATCAGGGCATAGCCGAGGCCGAGGGCGGCAGCGCCGGCGAGAAATCGGGAAGCGAAAGGCGACATGACGGCTCTCCGTTCACAGGCGAAGGCCCGGATCCGAAAACCGCATATGGCGCGCCGCGCGCCGAATTTAAGAGCGCGCGACGGCCATGCGATGCAGATCAGCGCAAAGCGGCGCAGGCTTCCTGAATGCGGGTGCAGGCGTCGGTCAGCGCCTCTTCCGATGTCGCGTAGCTGACGCGGAAAGCCGGCGAGAGGCCGAAAGCCGCGCCGTGGACGGCGGCAACGCGTGCCTCGTCCAAGAAATAATCGATCAGTTTGGCATCGGTATCGATGATTTCGCCCTTGGGGGTCTGCTTTCCGATCAGACCCGAAACGTCCGGATAGACGTAGAAGGCGCCATCCGGCGTTGGGCAGTGGATGCCTTCCACCGCGTTTAGCATCCGCACCACCAGATCGCGGCGGCGCTGGAAGGCCGCGTTACGCTCGGCCAGGAAGTCCTGCGGTCCGTTCAGCGCGGCCACCGCCGCCGCCTGGCTGATCGAGCATGGGTTGGAGGTCGATTGCGATTGCAGCTTCGACATCGCCTTGATCAGCGCCACCGGGCCTCCGGCATAGCCGATGCGCCAGCCGGTCATGGCATAGGCCTTCGAACAGCCATTCACCGTCAGCGTCCGCTCGTACAATTCCGGCACGACCTGCGCGATCGTGGTGAACACGAAATCGCCGTAGGTGATATGCTCGTACATATCGTCGTTCAGGATCCACACCTGCGGGTGCCGGACCAGCACCTCGCCCAGCGCCTTCAGCTCGGCTTCGGTGTAGGCGGCGCCGGTGGGGTTGGAGGGCGAATTCAGGATCAGCCACTTGGTGCGCGGCGTGATCGCGGCATCCAGCTGCTCGGGTGTGATCTTGTAGCCCTGTGCAGCGCCCGCCTTGATGAAGATCGGCGTGCCGCCCGCAAACTGGACGATATCGGGATAGGACACCCAGTAAGGTGCCGGCACGATCACCTCGTCGCCCGCTTCCACGGTCGCCACCAACGCGTTGAACAACGTATGCTTGCCGCCGGCATTCACGCTGATCTGCGATGCGTCGTACGTCAGCTTGTTCTCACGCGAGAATTTGCCGGCGATCGCGGCCTTCAGCTCGGCCGTGCCATCCACGTTGGTATATTTGGTCTTGCCGACGCGGATCGCCTCGATCGCGGCCTCTTTCACGAAGTCCGGCGTATCGAAATCGGGCTCACCCGCCGCAAGACCGATGACCTTGATGCCCTTCGCCTGAAGCTCGAGCGTGCGCGATGTCATCGCAAGCGTGGGCGAAGGCGTGATGCGGCCCAGTGCGGCCGAAAGGAAGGGCATGAGGCTATCCTGCAATTAGGGAGAAGCGGGCCGGCCTATAGAGGCCGAGTCGCAACGGCTGCAACCGCTATGGCGCGGCTCAGGCCAAACGCGCGGGGATCAGACCGCGCAGGGCATTGCCGATGAAGAAGCCTCCGACCAGATCGACCTCCCGCACCTCGTCCTCATAGGCGCGGCTCTCTTCGATCAGCTGCCCGCGCAACACGCCCGGCAGCAGGCCCAGCGACAGTGGTGGCGTTCGCAGCCGGCCGTCTTCGCCGGGAACGAAGATATTGGTGAAGCTCCCTTCGGTGATCGCGCCGGACGGATGGAGGAACGCCACTTCGAATTGCCCCGACGCGCTCCGTGCCTCGGTGTAGAAGCGACGATCGCTAGTCTTGTGGCGCAGCCGCACATCCTCCGGGCTGACCGGCAGCGGGCGTAGTGCGACCATCACCTCCCCGGCCGGGATCGGTGGAACCGCCGCAACCTCGATCGCAACCGCACCGCTCCGGGCCAGCCGCACCCTAACCCGGCTTTCGGTGGTGCGATGAAAGGTGGCGGCGTGCAGATCGTTGCGGACCGCATGACGATCGAGCGCGAAACCCAACTGCTCCGCGCTGGCCTTCAGCCGCGCGAGATGACGTTCCAACTCGGTCAGGCCGTCCATCGGATCGAACCGCATCGTTTCGATCAGGTCGAACCTGGGCAGTCCCGCCGTCACGAAGGCCGCCTTTTGCAGGCATTCGGCCCATTCGGTTTCCGCCGTCGAATCCGCGACGATCGCCGACCCAAGCCCCAGCCGTGCCGCATTGGCCCCCTCCTCCCATTCGATCGTCCGGATCGCGACGTTGAACATCGCGCTGCCGTCCGGTGAGATCGCTCCGATCGATCCCGTATAAGCATGGCGTGCGTCTGGCTCCACTGCCGCGATCGCCTCCATCGCCCGCAGCTTGGGCGCCCCGGTGATCGATCCGCACGGAAAGAGGGCGGTCAGCACGTCGATCGCATCGCGGCCCGGCGCCAGCGTCGCCTCTATCTGGCTCACCATCTGCAGCACGGTGGGGTAGCGCTCCACCGCGAACAGCTCCGGCACGCGGACGCTGCCGGCATGCGCCACCCGCGAGAGATCGTTCCGCATCAGATCCACGATCATCAGATTTTCGGCGCGCTGCTTGGGGTCGGCCGCGAGCGATGCCGCCAGGGCATCGTCCTCCGCCACATCCCGCCCGCGCCGGCTCGTCCCCTTCATCGGCCGCGCGGCAAGCTTGTCGCCTGCCAGCGTGAAGAACATTTCGGGCGAGAAGGAGAGCAACCAGCGCTCGCCATCGGCCAGAAGTGCGCCCCAGCCCGCGCCCGATGCCGCGCGTAGCCGGGCATACAGCGCCGACGGGGAACCTGCGACGGGCAGGCGGGCACGGAACGAAAGATTCGCCTGATAAATGTCACCCGCCCCGATCAGGCGGAGCATCTCCGCGATGGCCGCTTCATAGTCGGCCCGCGACATGAGCGGCTCAGGCACTCCGGCACATGCCCCCGCCGGATCCTCCCAAAAGGGCGCATCCGTCACATCCTCCGGCGTCCCGAAGGCGCCGAACCACAGCAGGGGTCGTCCATCGCAGACGAGAGGTGAGAGCCGCTCATCGAGCGCGAAGCCCGCTTCATAAGCGAAATAGCCGGCGAGATGATGCCCCGCCGCCACAAGCGCACGCATCCGCGTCAGCGCTGGCCACACCTCGCCCGCATACTCGGCTTTCACGATCTCCATAGGATCGCGGTACAGGAGCCGCCGCCCGCGGGGCCGGGCATCGTCGAGCAGCAGAAAGGGCGGGCGGGGCGGCACGAGGCCGGCCTTACGCGGCTCCCGTTGAGCCGCAAATGGCAGACGCCAGCCTCTTCGCTTGCCCTATGCCGCCGTCATCCTCATTTCGGTGCGTATGACGATCGAACCTCCGCTCCGCGCCGCCATTCTGCCGGTTACCCCGCTCCAGCAGAATTGCTCGCTGATCTGGTGCACGAAGACGATGCGCGGCGCCTTCGTGGATGCGGGCGGCGATCTGGCGCGGCTGAAGGCGGCGGCGGCGCAAGCGGGCGTAACGATCGAAAAGCTGCTCGTCACCCACGGCCATATCGATCATTGCGGCGGCACCGGCATCTTCGCGAAGGAACTCGGCGTCCCGATCGAGGGGCCGCACGAGGAGGACCGCTTCTGGATCGCGCGGCTTGCCGACGACGGCCGGAAATACGGGATCGAGGGCACGCCGTTCGAGCCGGATCGCTGGCTACAGGACGGCGATCAGGTCACTGTCGGCGAACTCGTTCTCGACGTTTATCATTGCCCTGGCCACACGCCCGGTCATGTCGTGTTTCACCACGCGCTCTCGCAATTCGCCATCGTCGGCGACGTGCTGTTTCAGGGATCGATCGGGCGCACGGATTTTCCGCGCGGCAATCGTGGCGATCTGATCGAGGCGATCACGACCAAGCTATGGCCGCTCGGCGATGCCACCGCCTTCATCCCTGGCCACGGCCCAATGTCCAATTTTGGCCATGAACGGAAGAGCAATCCGTTCGTCGCGGATGCCGTGCTGGCGCGCGGCTGAGTTCAGCGCGGCATCGCGTAGGGCAGGTACAGCGCGTAGCCGGCCAGGATCAGCAGCACCACCCAGGTGACGAGAATGCCACCGCCCCGCAACGGATTGGGCGCCGGGCGTTCCATCCCCAGCGGGTGCGCGATGCGAGCGGCCATGAACAGAGCCGATACGCCCCACAGCCATGATTCGGGTCCGCGCGCATATTCGATCAGACCGAGCAGGATCAGGAAGAATGGCGCATATTCCACGAAATTGGCATGCGCCCGGCTGCGTGCCAGCATCCGCGGATTGCCGCCGTCTCCGATCGAGATCTTACCCGCGATCCGCATCTGCGAGGCGCGGAATGCCAGCCACAGGTTGATGATCGTCGCCGATCCGGCCATCGTCGTCGTGATCGGCAATACCATCTTCGTCCGTCCTTCCACTACAAGGGCGCCGGCCTGCCACGCTCCGCATCGGCTTGCAACGTGGGCCGAATTCGCTATAGGCGCACCGTTCGCGACGAGCCGGCCCCAAGCCTGCCCCCGATCCTTGCGGTTCTGGGGTGGCATCAGGTATTGGCCCGTCGCGCATTTTTTTGACCTAACGCAGAACAGGTGCCTCGATGGCCGTCCCCAAGAGAAAAACCTCGCCGTCCAAGCGGAACATGCGCCGCAGCCACCATGCGCTGCAGGCCGAATCGTTCCAGGAATGCTCCAATTGTGGCGAGCTGAAGCAGCCGCACATCCTGTGCGGGCATTGCGGCCACTATAACGGCCGTGAGATCCTTCCGGTCAGCGCCTGAATCGATCGTCCGGAACGGACTTTCCGGGGAGTGAATCGGGAGTGAGCGGGACACCGCATCTCGCGATCGACGCGATGGGTGGAGACAATGGGCCGGAGGCGACCGTCGCCGGCGTGGCCCACGCGCTTGCCCGCGATCCCGCGCTTTCCTTCACCCTGTTCGGCGATGAAGCGGTGCTTGGGCCTTTGGTGGCCCGTCACAAGCGCCTCGTCGGTCGGGCTGCTATCTCCCATGCGCCGGAAATCGTCTCGGGCGAGGAAAAGCCTTCGGCCGCGCTTCGGCGCGCCAAGAAAACGTCGATGGGTCTTGCCATTGCGGCGGTGAAGGATGGCAAGGCCGATGCCGCAGTCTCGGCCGGCAATACGGGCGCCTTGATGGCGACCGCCAAGGTCGCGCTCCGCACGATCAAGGGGATCGACCGCCCTGCCCTCGCCGCGCTGTTGCCAACGTTGGGCGCGCATGATCTGGTGATGCTGGATCTCGGCGCCAACACCGAATGCGATGCCCGCAACCTGTTCGAATTCGCGGTAATGGGCGCTGCCTATAGCCGCATCCTCCATGACGTAGCCGAACCCAAGGTACGCCTTCTCAATATCGGCACGGAGGAGATGAAGGGCACGGATACGCTGCGCGACGCGTCCGCCATGCTCCGCAGCGCCCCGCACCTCCCGCTCCGATTCGATGGCTTCATCGAGGCCAATGCGCTGGGCCGGGGTGAAGCGGACGTGATCGTCTCGGACGGCTTCTCCGGCAACATCGCGCTGAAGACAGCAGAGGGCACGGCCACCTTCATCGGCGATCTCATCCGCCGCGCCTTCACCAGCTCGTTCCGCTCCAAATTCGGCTTCCTGCTCTCGCGTCCGGCGATCACCCTGCTGCGGCAGGGCCTGGATCCGAACACGCGCAACGGCGCCGTTTTTCTCGGCCTCACCGGCACGGTGGTAAAGAGCCACGGCAGCGCTTCGGCGGTGGGCTTCGCCAACGCGATTTCGGTGGCCGCCAAACTTTCCCGCGCGCGAATCACGGACCGCATTGCCGAGGATCTCGCTCAGACGCGCACGTCGCATGCAGGATCCGCTGCGTGACCCTGCGCGCGGTTATCGCCGGCACGGGATCGGCGCTGCCGAAACGCCGCGTGACGAACGAGCAGCTCGCGGAGACGGTCGACACGTCGGATGAGTGGATCGTCGAGCGTACGGGCATCCGCGCGCGCCATATTGCGGGCGAAGGGGAAACCACCACCACCTTGGCCGCAGACGCGGCGCGCAATGCCCTTGCCGCAGCCGGCATCGATGCCACCGCAATCGATCTGATCGTGCTGGCGACGGCTACGCCCGACCAGACCTTTCCCGCGTCCGCGACGAAGGTGCAGCACATGCTGGGCGTCGGCGATTGCGTCGCGTTCGACGTGGCGGCGGTCTGCTCCGGCTTTCTCTACGCTTTGTCCGTGGCGGAGAGCATGATTCGCGCCGGCAGCGCACGCACGGCCCTCGTCATCGGCGCGGAAACGTTCAGCCGCATTCTCGATTGGGAAGATCGCACCACCTGCGTGCTCTTCGGCGACGGCGCCGGCGCAGTCGTCCTGCGGGGCGAGGACACCGAAGATCGCGGAATTCTATCCGTCGCGCTCCATGCGGACGGACGTCACAATCAGCTGCTGTATGTCGATGGTGGCCCGTCCACGACCGGTACGGTCGGCAAGCTGCGGATGAAGGGGCAGGAGGTCTTCCGCCACGCCGTCGTCAATCTCGCCGCCGTGCTTGGCGAGGCCATCGCCAAGGCTGGCCTCGATGTCTCGGCGATCGATTGGGTGGTGCCGCATCAGGCAAATCGACGCATCCTGGATGCGACCGCGCGCAAGCTTGGGCTGCCTCCCGAAAAGGTGATCGTCACGGTTGACGAGCATGCCAACACCTCGGCAGCCTCGGTCCCACTGGCGCTCGATTGCGCGGTGCGCGACGGGCGAATCAAGCGCGGTGATCTGATCGTGCTGGAAGCGATGGGCGGCGGGTTCACCTGGGGCGCGGCCGTAGTGCGCTTCTGATCTTCGAACTCTCTGATTTTCGGTGACTTGCTGGCGATAGGGAAGCCGGTCTAGAACCCGTTTCGTAAGCCTGGGGGAAAGCAATGGCGGAATCTGGCACTCTGACGCGCGCCGATCTATCCGAACTCGTCCATGAGAATATCGGCCTGTCCCGCGCGGCCTGCGCGGAGATCGTCGAAGACCTGCTGGGCCACCTGTGCAAGGCGCTGGATCAGGGCGAGAACGTCAAGATTTCGGGATTCGGCACGTTCGTGTTGCGCGACAAGGCGCAGCGTGTCGGCCGCAATCCCAAGACCGGCATCGAAGTGCCGATCGCGCCACGCCGCGTACTCACCTTCCGGGCTAGCCAGTCGATGCGCGAACGTATCGTCGGGGCCGGCTGATCATTCCGACGATGGCGGATACCGGCAAGTCTGACGGCGCATTTCGCACGATCAGCGAAGTCGGCGAGATGCTCGGCTTGCCGCAACATATCCTTCGTTATTGGGAAACGCGTTTCCCACAATTGAAGCCGCTCCAGCGGGCTGGTAATCGCCGTTATTACCGGCCCGCCGACGTCGCCCTCGTCCAGCGGATCCATCAGCTGCTCAACCGCGACGGCTATACGATCAAGGGCGTTCAGAAGCAGCTGGCGGAAGAGGCGCGGAAAGGCGGAACCGAGCTTCCGGCGGCCGCCGCTCACACTCCGCTTCACGCCATCCGCGACGCATTGGCGCTCGCGCTCGTCGAGGACGCCCGCCGCTCCGCCTGATGGCTAGCCCGCTCGCGTCCCCGGCAACAGCATTTCGTAAGGGCCAAGGTCTTCGCCATGGGCGAGACGCCACCATCCATGCTGCACGATCATGGCCTGCTGCTCGATCCCGTAGGCCTCCAGCGGCCGCCCCGGAACAATCGTATAGGCATAAGTGCAGAAGGGATGGCGCCGCAGCGGCAGGAACAGGCCGCGCTGATGCTGCCAGACGTGGGTTAGCTCGTGTACGAAGAGTGCCCGCAACGGCCAATCGGCGCTCGCATAATCCTCCCGCCACAGGCCATCGTGGGGATGAATCCAGATGTCTCCATCCGGCGCCATGATAACATTGCGGGGCTGAAAAAGCCACCAGCGCGCACGATGGATCCGCGCCCCCGACGGATCGACTGAAGTGCCGAATGCCTCCGCCGCCAGCGCTTTTTCTCCCGCCGTGAACGGCCGACCGGGATCGCGGGAGAAACGCAGGCGCGTAAGGTTATCCTTCCAGTGCGGGCGTCAGCGGCATGCCGAGATCGGAGAAGCTCGCAGCAACCGCCTGTGCGCTCGTGAGCAGGCCGAGGCAGGATTTCACCCCCAGTGTTTCCGCCAGCGCATCGTGCGCGATCTCGGGGTGATCCTGTGCCAGCGCGACCGATGAAAGCAAGTCCCGCTCGTCGGCGGTCATGCGTCCGCAGCAGCATGGCGCCACCATCAATCGCCTGCCGGCGACTCGCGCCGATTCGCCCATGAACGCCCGCAGCAAGATGAGCGGGCGGCGGAAGTTCACGCCGAAGCCGCCGATCAGCGCCTGGGCGGCGAAGGCGTCGTTCAGCCCGCCTGACGCCATCCGCCGGACCGCGTAGAGCAGCAACCGCGCATAGGGGCTGTCCGGGACCGTGAAGGGCAACATTCCCGCTGTCTGCGAACCGCTCTCGCGCATCTGGATCTCCTTCTCCAACGGAAGGATGCTGACAGTGTCGCTATTGCAAGTCAATCGCAATAAGCCAGGTTCAGACGGGCGGCGTGCCGTTCGCGGCCAACAGCATGCCGGCCAGATAAAGCGATCCAGCTACCAGCACGACCGGCGCGGGTTGATCGGCTTCCGCCGCGATCGCGGTCAGCGCAGCCTGGATGCTGCCATCCGCCCGTGCGGCAAGGCCGGCCCGATTCGCGACGGTACCGATCGCGGCCGGGTCGTGATGCGCATGGCCTTGCACGGCCGTCGGATGAATGACGGCGCCGCTGCCGGCGAACGGCTCCAGGAAGCCGACGAGATCCTTATTCTCCAGCATTCCCAGCACGATGTGAAACCGCCGCCCGGGCGCGACGCGCACGCGGAAGAACTCCGCGATGGCGCGCGCCGCCGCTGGATTGTGACCGCCATCGAGCCACAATTCGCTGCCCTGGGCGAGAAGCTCCGGCAAAGGGCCCCGCTCGATCCGTTGCAGCCGCGCGGGCCATTCCGCCCAGCCCATTGCCGCCCGCAAGGCACTGGACGGAACGGCGAGCGCCGTCTGGTGGCGGAGCATCGCGATGGCGAGTCCCGCATTCTCGGCCTGATGTTGCCCCGGAAGCCGGGGGAGCGGCAGATCCAGCGCGCCCGCCGAGTCGCGATAGGCAAGCCGGCCGCGTGATCCTTCGGCATGCCAGTCGCGATCCGCGGCGAGCCAGCGAGCGCCGGCCGCGTCCGCCGCTCTGCCGACCGGCTCCGCGACACGCGAGGGGTAATGGAGCGTCACCAGCGGCGCATCCCGCTTCGCGATCCCGGCCTTTTCCGCCGCGATGACCTCGATCCGATCCCCCAGGAACTGCTGATGATCCAGCCCCAGCTGCGCGATCCCGCAGATCAGCGGACGCTCGATCACGTTGGTTGCATCCAACCGCCCCCCGAGCCCCACCTCGATCACACAGGCATCGGCCGGCGTGCGCGTGAAGGCGAGGAGCGCGGCGGCGGTCGTCACCTCGAAGAAGGAGGCGCCGATGTCGTTCCCTGCATCCAGCACCTCCGCCAGCAACGCGGCAAGGCTGGCGTCGTCGATCAGGCTGCCGGCGATACGAATACGCTCGTTGAAGCGCACCAGATGCGGGCTGGTATAGACGTGAACTGTGTGGCCCGCCGCCTCCAGGCTCGCCCGCAGGAACGCGCAGGTCGATCCTTTGCCGTTCGTGCCTGCGACGTGAAAGACCGGGGGCAGATCATGTTGCGGATTGCCGAGCCGGCCGAGCAGCGCCGTGATCCGCTCCAGCCCCAATGTGTCGGCACCGGGCGACAAGATGGCCAGACGATCGAGCTGCGCCTGCACCGCAGGATCGGACGAAACGGCGTGATCGGCCATTGTTCAGGCTCCGCTCGACACCGTCTGCCGCCTGCCTTCAGGCAGCGTTCCGCTCCGGACACAGATAGCCGATCAGCCGCGCGAGTTCGGCACGCAGATTATGACGGTGGACGACCATGTCGAGCATGCCATGCGCCAGCAAATATTCCGCACGCTGGAAGCCTTCCGGTAGCTTCTCGCGAATCGTCGATTCGATCACCCGCTGCCCCGCAAAGCCGATGAGCGCACCCGGCTCCGCAATCTGGACGTCGCCCAGCATCGCGTAGCTGGCGGTGACGCCCCCGGTCGTCGGGTCGGTCATGACGACGATATAGGGAAGCCCCGCCTCGCGCAGCTTCTGGATCGCGACGGTCGTCTTCGGCATCTGCATCAGGCTCAATATGCCTTCCTGCATCCGCGCGCCGCCCGCGGCAGTGAAGATGATGTACGGGCAATGCTCAGCAATCGCCGCCTCGACACCGACGAGGAACGCCGCGCCCACCGCCAGCCCCATCGATCCGCCCATGAACGCGAAATCCTGGACGCCGACAACGGCCTTCATTCCCTCGATCCGCCCGGTCGCGTTGATCAGCGCATCGCTTTCGCCGGTTGCGGTGCGGGCCGCCTTCAGACGATCGACGTAGCGCTTCGAATCGCGAAACTTCAGCGGATCCTCGCGCACCTGCGGATTGGGCAGCGGCACATACACGCCGCTGTCGAAAATCTCGTCGAAGCGCGCATCCGGCCCGATGCGGCCGTGATGATCGCACTTCGGGCAGACCGACTGATTGTCCTCATATTCCTTGGTGAACACCATCGTCCCGCAGCTCGAGCATTTGTGCCAAAGATTGTCGGGCGTTTCCTTCTTCTGAAGAAAGGGGACGGCGTTGCGAACGCGATCGAGCCAACTCATGCGGCCTGCTCCTGTCGTGCATCGGCGAGCGCCGCCGCGAGCCCGGCCACCACATGGCCGGCGGCGGCGGCGGCATCCCCGCCCGAAGCCGCGGCCTGTGCGATCGCATCCACGATCGCGGATCCGACGACGACGCCATCGGCAACCCTGCCGATCGAGGCCGCCTGATCGGGCGTGCGGACGCCAAAGCCCACCGCGATGGGAAGAGTAGTCGCCGCCTTCAGCCGCGCGACCGCATCCTCGATGCTAGCCTGTGCCGCCTGCTGCTGCCCGGTGATTCCTGCCACTGATACATAATAGAGAAAGCCGTCAGCGCCTTCCAGCACGGCCGGCAGCCGCGCCGCGTCCGTCGTCGGCGTCGCCAGGCGGATGGTCGCAATGCCCTCCCCGCGCAGCGCCGGCCCGAGCGCGGCATCCTGCTCTGCCGGAATATCCACGCAAATGACTCCGTCGACACCGGCTTCGGCGCATGCCTTGGCGAACTTCGCCGCGCCCCGCCGCAACATCGGATTGGCATAGCCCATCAGGACCAGCGGCACCTCCGGGTGACGCAGGCGAAATGCGTGGGCGATGCCGAGGATCTTGTCCGTCGTCGTGCCGGCGCCCAGCGCGCGCAGATTGGCGCGCTGAATGGCTGGGCCGTCCGCCATCGGATCGGTGAAGGGCAGCCCCAGCTCGATCAGGTCCGCACCTGCCGCAACCAGCGCGTCCAGAATGGACGGCGTGGTCTCCGGCGTGGGATCGCCGCCGGTTACGAACGTCACGAGCGCGGCGCGCCGCTCCGATTGCGCGCGGGCGAAGGCGGCTGCGATCCGGCTCAAATCGCCACGCCTTCCGCAGCGGCGACCGTCGCCATGTCCTTGTCGCCCCGGCCGGACAGATTGAGCAGAATGATCTGGTCGGCGCGCATCGCGCGCGCCTTCGCTGGGATCGCGGCAAGCGCATGGGCGCATTCGAGAGCGGGAATGATGCCCTCCACTTCGGCCAGCAGCTTGAAGGAATCGATCGCTTCCTGATCGGTGACGCCCTCATAGGTGACGCGGCCGATATCATGCAGCCACGCATGCTCCGGGCCGATGCCGGGATAATCGAGCCCGGCCGAAATCGAATGCGCCTCGGAAATCTGGCCGTCCTCATCCTGCAGCAGATAGGTCAAATTGCCGTGAAGGACGCCCGCGCTGCCGCCGCCGATGCTGGCAGCGTGCTGGGTGGTGTTGAGGCCATGCCCCGCCGCCTCGATGCCCAACATCGCGACGTCGGCATCGTCCAAAAACGGATGGAACAGGCCGATCGCGTTCGATCCGCCGCCGACCGCCGCCACCAGCAGATCTGGCAGGCGCCCTTCCGCCTCCAGCATCTGCGCGCGCGCTTCAGTGCCGATCACCGACTGAAAATCGCGGACCATTTCCGGATATGGATGCGGCCCCGCGACCGTGCCGATCAGGTAAAACGTGTCGTCCACGTTGGCGACCCAGTCACGAAGCGCCTCGTTGAGCGCGTCCTTCAGCGTTTGTGCACCACTCGTCACCGGCACCACCTCGGCGCCGAGCAGCTTCATGCGGAAGACGTTGGGCTGCTGCCGCTCCACGTCCTTGGCGCCCATATAGACGACGCACTTCAGCCCGAAGCGCGCGCACACGGTGGCGGTGGCGACGCCGTGCGATCCCGCCCCCGTCTCAGCGATGATCCGCGTGCGGCCCATGCGGCGGGCAAGCAGGATCTGGCCGATGCAATTGTTGATCTTGTGCGCGCCGGTGTGATTCAGCTCTTCGCGCTTCAGATAGACCTTCGCGCCCATGCCGGGCGCAGCGCTTTCGCGGATCTTTTCGGTCAGCCGTTCCGCATAATAAAGCGGGCTCGGCCGGCCGACATAGTGGGCGTTGAGATAATCCAGCTCGGCCTTGAACGCCGAATCCGCCTTGGCCGCACGATATTCACGATCCAGCTCCAGAATGAGCGGCATCAGCGTCTCGGCAACGTAGCGGCCGCCATAGGCGCCGAAATTGCCCTGTGCGTCGGGCTGCGAACGGAGGCTGTTTGGAAGAGTCATAGACGGCCGGTCGCTTGAAGGAAGGCTGCGATCTTGTCCACATCCTTCACGCCGGGCGCGCTTTCCACGCCGGAGGAAACATCGATCAGGCCAGCGCCGGTGATGTCCACCGCCTCGGCCACGCTGTCGGCGTCTAGCCCGCCCGAAAGCCCCCACGGCAAGGGATGATCGAAACCCGTCAGCAGGCGCCAGTCGAACCGCAGCCCCATGCCGCCCGGCAGGGCGGCGCCATCCGGGGTCTTGGCATCGTACAGGATGCGATCGGCAACGCCGCGATATTGCGCTGCGTGCCCCAGATCGGCCCGGGTTCGCACCGGCACCGCTTTCCAGATTTCCAGGCCGTGACGTTGCCGGAGCGCCGCTACGCGCTCCGCCGTTTCGTGGCCGTGAAGTTGAAGCACTGTCATGCCGGCGCTCACGGCGCGGCCCACCAGATCGTCATCCGGATCCACGAGCACCGCCACCTTGCCTACGCTGCCGGGCACCGGGGCACCCAGAGATGCCGCTAACTCAGGCGAGACATTGCGCGGGCTTTTCGGAAACAACACGAAGCCGAGCCAAGCCGAGCCCCCGCCCAGCGCGGCAGCCACGGCCGCAGGAGTGGAGATGCCGCAAATCTTTGCCTGAACGCGCATTCCTGCTCCTTAGCGCCTCAAGCCAACCCGGCGCTACCGCAGCGATCGATTGCAGAAAGCGCAATCGCTGCGGTTCACTTCGCAGTTGCAGCATATCCGCCGTCGCAGCACTGTTCCCGGGCAAGAAAGAACATATCGAAGTCTAGAGAGAGGCAGACCCGCTTCAATGGAGACTGCCATGATCAAGTTCGCTCTTCCGCTCCTCGTCCTCGCCGCTGCTCCGCTGGCCGCGCAGACCCAGGTCGCTCCCATCGCGTTCGAGCGCGACGGCGTTCGCTACGAGGCCAACGTCATCACCGCCGATAATGGCGAGACGCGCATCACCGGCAAGGAACTGGGCACCGGCCGCACCTTCGATCTGAAGCTGGTCAACGGCAAGGTCGTAGGCCGTTACGATGCGACGAACGTGCGCTACAACGCACCGACCACCCGCATGAACTAATATCGCGTCTGCGAGCTTCCCGGGCCGGGTCGTCGAAGGGCGCCCCGGCCCGCTTAAGCTGCGCTGCGGCGCGGCAATTACGTGACGTTACGGATCGTGAAGGCCGCCGAATTATCGGCTGCGCGTTTCGATCAAGCTATCGACCCAATCAGGCACCAATATGCTCGCCGGCCCTTGGCGAGCCTCATCGAACAGATCACTCCCGGCCGATCGCTCGAGATTGAGTTCCAGTGTCGCGGCGTTGGTGTGATTGGCGAACTGGACGAATCCGGCAGCCGGATAGACGGCGCCCGACGTTCCGATCGACACGAAGAGATCGCAGGCGATCAGCGCCCGCTCGATCCGCTCCATCTGATACGGAATTTCGCCGAAGAAGACGATGTCCGGGCGCAACGCATCCGCTCCGCAGGCGGAGCAGCGCGGTCCATCGATCATGCTGCCGGTAAACCGCTCGCGGGCTCCGCAGCGCCTGCACAGCGCCGACAGCAATTCGCCATGAATGTGGACGAGGCGGGAAGCGCCGGCGCGCTCGTGAAGATCATCGACATTTTGGGTGACGATCAGCAGATCGCCCGGCCAAGCGGCGTCTAAACGAGCGAGGGCGCGATGGGCGGCGTTGGGCTCCACGGTGGCAAGCGCCGCCCGCCGTGCATCGTAGAAGCGCTGGACGAGCGCCTCGTCACGCGCCAGCGCCTCGGGGGTGCAGACGTCTTCGACCCGAAGGCCTTCCCAAAGCCCGTCCGCCCCCCGGAACGTGGCGAGCCCACTCTCGGCGGAAATGCCGGCCCCTGTCAGGACAACGATATTGCGAATATCCGCCATGTGCGGAGATCTATAAGGTCGACCGGCGATTGCCTAGGATGGCGCCGCTACCCTTCAGAGATCGACCCCAGCCGCAATCGCTTCCAACTTACGGATGCGTTCGCGAAGATCGGCCAGTTCGATCCGCGCGGCGGAGGGATTTGCCACGGACGCGCCGTCTCTCTCGCGCCGCCCGCCCGACAGAGCGTAACGCTGAAGCTCCACCCATTCGTGCCAAGCCCGCAAGCCGGCCAGGGCGATCACGATCACGCCGATTAGGGCGGCGAGCGTCACCGTCGCCAGAAAGATCATGTCGGGCATCATTCCGCTCCTCCCCTCGCATCGCGCAGCGCCTCGATCTCCCGCTGGAGCGCGATGCCGCGCGTATGATCGCCATCGGTGACAATCCGTTCGAGGACGGCGATGCGGTCCTTCATCTGGCGGATCTCACCCTGCAGCCGCTGCGCATCGGGGTCATCCTGCGGCCGGCGGCCCACATCCTTGCCCGCGTCGAGTCGGGCCCGTTGCAGGCGGGTGAAGGAGACGATCGCCACGATCAGGACGATCATCAGGAAAGGGGCGAACTCGATCACGATGAAACTCCCTTCGCGGCTCGGTTATTGCCGGTTCAATTGATCGGCTTGTCGCGCAGCCGCTCGATCTCGTCGCCGAGATGCGTCGAACGGTCGGTCAGGATGCGTTCCAGCACCGCCACCCGCTGCTCCAGCCGTTCGGTCTTGGCGGCATATTGCGCCGCCCGCTCGGCCGTATCGTGGGTCATGCCGTCCAGCTTGCGCTCCTGAAGCGCGAACCACCGTTTGAGGACGCCGGCACTGATCGCAGCGAGCGGGATGACGACCCATACCCAGGCCCAGATATCGTGCATGATGATTCCCCCTATCGCCCGGCGCCTTCAGCGCAGCGCTTCGATTTCTTCGGCTAGACGCGTATTCTGGCTGGTCACGTGCGTTTCGACATCGGCAAGCCGGCGATCGATGTCGCGAAAGCGCGCGCGCACATCGCGAACCGAATTGGCCGGCCGCGCCCGAACCTTCTGCCAGAACTTTCGGTCCTCGCGATCTTCGTAATCGAATTCACGCGGCTTATCCTGGGCGAGCCAACCGACCAGGAAATATGCGAGCAGCTGACCGCCGCCCATGAAGCCCGTCGCGAAACCGATCAGCACGAAGCCGACGCGGATCAGCAGGGGATCGATGCCGGTATAATCGGCAATGCCCGAGCAGACGCCCATGAATTTGCCGTTGCGTTTGTCGAGGTAGAAACTGGTGCGGCGCGCAGCCATGTCGATATCCTTCCCTATTTAGGAGCGGCCGGCGCTTCAGCGCTGGCGGCGGCGCTCAGCGATGCGATCGAACACATGATCGTCGCTCAGATCGTCGGCGATCCGCTCCGTGTCCGGGCGGCGAAAGCCGGGATTGTCGACGGCGGTGATGCGCTCGATCGTGGCGAGCCGGTCATCCAGGCGGCGGGCGAGGTCGTGGAGTTCATCCAGAAGATTCTCGTCCTCGATGCTCAGCGAGCCGGATTTCTTCCACTGCGTGACATAGTGGAAGATCAGCCACGGCAGACCGAGGAAGATGGATCCGATCGCGGCGAGCGGTATGAGGATGTCTTCCATCGCCTCAGCCCTCCCGGTCGCTCAGGCGGGCCTGCGCCCGCGCCTTCATCGCTTCCAGCTCCGCATCCACCTTGTCGGCGGAACGCAGCTCGGCAATCTCTTCGTCCAGCGTCTTCTCGATACCGAGACCGGCCGCATCGGCACGGCCCTCGGCGAAATCAACGCGCCGTTCCAGCACATCGAAGCGCGAGAAGGCCTCTTCCACCTTCTGCCCCGCATACATTTCCCGCAGCTTCGTGCGGTTGTGCGCGGATTCCAGACGGGTCGTGATCGAGTTCTGGCGGGCGCGAGCTTCGCGCAGCTTGTTCTGCAACTTGGCGATATCCGCTTCGCAGGCGTGGAGCGCATCGTCGATCTGCGTGATCTCGTCCTTCAGCTGATCGGCAAGATCACCGGCCTTCTGCTTCTCGACGAGCGCGGCCTTGGCCAGATCCTCGCGGCCCTTGGACAGAGCCAGTTCCGCTTTTTCGATCCAGCTATCCTGAACCTGATCCAGCTTCGTGATCTGGCGGCGCATCTCCTTCTGGTCGGCAATGTGCCGTGCGGCGGAGGCGCGCACTTCGACCAGAGTTTCCTCCATTTCGAGGATGATCATGCGGATCATCTTCGCGGGGTCTTCAGCCCGATCCAGCAGGTCGGTCATGTTCGCGGCGATGATATCGCGCGTGCGGGAGAAGATGCCCATGATGAAATACTCCTTGATACGAAATGTCTCGCGCGGCGACGGATGAGCGGCTTTCGTCTTCCAATCGCCCCACGATAGTACCGGGGCCGGCAGAGGGGGAAGAGCCGACCCCGGTATCGCCGTCACTTCGCGACAACCGTGGGGTTGCCGGAGCGGTTAGCGGCGGCGAATTGTATGCCCGTCGAACGTTCCTGCATGGCGATATATTGCGGCTGGCTGTCGGCGCGGCCGAAGAACAGGCGCATTGCCACTGTCTGCGGCTTGCCGCGCAACGGTTCCGGCATCAGCGGATAATCCAGCTTCGAAGCGACGTTCAGAGCGTGGCGATCCAGCGCCCGGTTGCCGGTTGAACGGGCGATATCGGCGCTGGCGAAAGTGCCGTCGGCTGCGAAGCGGATCGCTACCACCGCCTCGGTGCGCTTGCCGCTCGGCATGTGCAGCGAAAAGGCATCTGTGCGCGCATCCAGCTTGCGCTCGACGGCGGCCTGCCACGCAGTGGCCGCAGCGGCGATCGGCGTAGCGGCACGCGAAGGGGCAATCGCGGCGCCGATGCAGGTGGCGGACAGAGCGACTGCGCCCAGGGTGGAAACCGCAAGCCGCTGCAGATCGGTGGTGTCGAACGTGAACATGGTGAAATCTCCTATTCTGAAATCCACGCCGAGCTTCCCCGGCATCGTCCCAAGCTTTGCAGGAGCCGTGCCAACTGGATACGTTGCTGTTTTTACTGAATATTGTCTTAAATCGGCATGGCGCTGCAATCATTGCACTTGCCAACAAGTGGGAAATTTCGCCAAGGAAAGGGATGGACCGCGACATTCAGTTCATCGGCCAATCTTCAGCCTTCCTGGACGCGGTGGAGCGCGCCAGCCGGGCTGCCGGGCTCAATCGCCCGATCCTCGTCATCGGGGAGCGCGGCACCGGCAAGGAGCTGGTCGCCGAGCGTCTGCACCGCCTGTCGGGCCGTTGGTCCGGCCCGCTCGTCACGCTCAACTGCGCGGCCCTTCCCGAGACCCTGATCGAGGCCGAATTGTTCGGGCACGAGGCCGGCGCCTTCACCGGCGCGACCAAGGCGCGCATCGGCCGGTTCGAGGAAGCCGATGGCGGCACCTTGTTCCTTGATGAACTCGCCACGCTCAGCATGGGTGCGCAAGAACGTCTGTTGCGCGCGGTGGAATATGGCGAGGTGACGCGCATCGGCGCGAGCCGAGCGATCCGCGTCGACGTGCGCATCGTTGCCGCCACCAATGAGCATCTGCCCCGGCTGGCCGAAGAAGGTCGCTTCCGGCCCGATCTGCTGGATCGCCTCTCGTTCGAGGTCATCACACTGCCGCCGCTGCGCGCCCGCGACGGCGATGTGCCGGTGCTTGCCGAGCATTTCGGCAAGCGCATGGCCTCCGAGATCGGATGGCAACGCTGGCCCGGCTTCGGCCCACAGGCAGCCGAGGCACTGCAAGCGCATGACTGGCCCGGCAATGTCCGCGAGTTGCGCAACGTCGTCGAGCGCGCCGTCTATCGCTGGGAGAATGAGAACCGACCGATCGGCGAGATCAGCTTCGATCCCTTCGCATCGCCCTGGCGGCTTGCCGAGTTGAAGCCTGCCGAGCCGGTCACGCCCGTCATCGCGCCAGCGTCTGCACCTGCTGCAGTGCCCCCATCGACAGACTGCGAGGATCTGCGCGCCGCCTGCCATGCCTATGAGCATATGCTGCTGGAGGCGGCGCTGGCCCGCTGTCGCTACAATCAGCGGCAGACCGCACTGGCGCTGAAGCTCTCCTACGATCAGCTGCGCCACGCCTTGCGTCGCCACGATCTTCTGGAGAAGTCCGGCTCCTAGCCGACCCGTTCTCCACCCGCGAACGACTCGCAACAGTCGATTTGACCGTGACCTTTGCCGGGCAGCGGCGTTAGGGCAGCGCGACTTTCAGCCAGGAGACAGGTCAATGGCCTTCGAACTTCCCCCGCTGCCTTTCGATAAGACGGCACTCGAACCGCACATGTCGGCCGAGACGTTCGACTTTCATCACGGCAAGCACCACAAGGCATATGTCGACAAGACCAATGGCTGGATCGACGAGAAGGGCCTTGCCGGCCTCTCGCTGATCCAGGTGATCGAGAAGGCGAAGGCAGGCGGCGACAAGGGCCTGTTCAACAATTCGGCCCAGATCTGGAACCACACCTTCTTCTGGAACTGCCTGGCACCTGCCGGCCAGCAGCCCACGGGCGCGCTTGCCGATAAGATCAATTCCACCTTCGGCTCCACGGCGGAACTGGTGAAGAAGCTGGAAGCCGAAGCCGTCGGCCATTTCGCCAGCGGCTGGGCGTGGCTGGTGCTGGAGGGCGATAACCTCAAGGTGACGTCCTATCACGATGCCGACACGCCGATCGTGTATGAAGGCGTGAAGCCGCTCCTGACGCTGGATGTGTGGGAGCATGCTTATTACATCGATTATCGCAATGCCCGGCCGAAGTTTGCCGAGACGGTGCTCGGCAACATCATCAACTGGGACTTCGTCGCCCAGAATCTTGACGGCAACGGCGCCAGCCGCGCGGATCAGCAGCAGGCCTGATCCCCATAATTGAGTGACGAAAGAGCCCGGCGTTGCACGCGATGCCGGGCTCTTTGCGTTGGGGACGCCATTTTTCACGCCAGGGCAAAAGACCGGACATGATCCCTTCCCATGTCGAGAGTCACGTACGGGCAGCATAGCCCGGCGTGCGCAGGAAGAAGGATATCTCTGATGATCTTTGCCACGATCGCCGCCGCCGCGATGTCGGCTGCCGCTCCCGAGGGAAACCTCACGCACCATGTCAGCCACGACAATCAGGGCCGAACGGTCACGGCCGCCTATGCGGGCGCCGTCGATATCGGCTTGCGCCAGCGCGGGATGGCAGCCGCTCCGGGCCGGATGGGCACGCAGCGCTGCGACTGGAGCGCCACCGTCAGCGTCACCCGCAGCCTCCCGGAGGGCCAGGCCACTCCGCTCGGCAGCAAAACGGTCTTGACCGGCATGCGGGCGGGCGATTGCCTGACCGTCGCCTCCGGGATCGAACGCGATGTCGCGCGGCGCAGCAGCGCGCTCAAGGATCATGTCGTGACGGTCGCCGAGGCCGATCGGCCGAACCTCACGGCCTCGCTTGCCCCGCGCACATCCGTCGCCTCATCCGACTAAGGTGAGCCCCGCCGCCCGACTCTTCGCTACGATTGTCTTCACCTGCCTCCCGGCCGGGGTAGATGCAGCGACCGGAACGATCGAGATCGCGTCCGATGAGCGGCGGCGGGGAATCAGCTGGAGCCAGAGCCGGGCGACGGCACGGGCCGCGCTTTCGATCCAGCCGACAACGACGTTTCGCATCGATGGTGCCGTGACGGCGCTGCGAAGGTCGCGGCGTCATCGCGGCGCGGATACGGTCGTCGATCTCGGTGCCGGCTGGCAAGATCGCAGCGGGCCAGTCCGTTACGATGCGGGCGTAGTGGCCCATCTGTTCGCGGGCGGCGCCGGCCGTCTCGATTATGCCGAGGTACAGGCCGGGCTCGGCTCCACGATCGGCCCGGCCGATTTCGGCCTGTCGGCCTCCTACGCGCCCCGTCAAAACGCGATCGGTGGCGAGGTGCTGTACCTCGCCGCCGATGCCCGAGTCGCGGTCGTCGGCACGCCCTTTTCTATCGTCGGCGGCTTGGGGCGCTCTTCCGGCGCGGTGAGGGATCCGATCCGCGCAGCACGGCTCCGTCCCGAAAACCGCTATATGGATTGGCGGCTAGGCGTGGAGCATGTCAGCGGCCCCGTCACCGCAAGCCTGCTCTACCTGGGAACGGACCTTTCGACGCCGCAATCCCCAACGACACGCGGTAGCGGGGATACATTGATCCTCCGCCTGACGCTGACTCTCTAGTCTACCGCGGCGGCGCTTTTTCCAGTTGATCCAGCTGGGCCGCAGCAGCCTGGCCGGATGGATCGCCCGGTGCCAACGTCTTCGCCCGCTCCCACGCAATCTTTGCCGCCGGCTCAGCCCCCGCCGCCATCGCGATATTGCCCGCCTCCAGGGCCACCGCCGCATCGTCCGGAGAGAGCTTTCCCGCCGTCGCGATATCCCGCGCGGCGCGCGCCAGATCGTCCTCCCGCCGCGCCAGCGTCGCCGAGAGCAGCCACGCAAAGGGATCGTCCGGCGCCAGCTTCACGCCCTGATCGATGTCGATCCGCGCCGCCTTGGTATCGTTCAGCATCACATCGGCCCGGCCGCGATCCAGCCATGCCTCGCCCTGCATCGCCGCCGTCAGGCCCGGCAGCTTCAGGGCGCGGTCCAGCGCGGTGCGCGCGAGCGTCGGATCCTCACCGGCAAGCGCGGCATTGGCGGCCTGCGTCCACAGCAAGGCGGCGCGCGGATCGCTTGATCCTTCGGCGGCCGCCGCAGCGCGGGTGAAGGTGGTCGCGGCCGGCAGCCAATTGCCCGCCGCCGCCTGCGCGAGGCCCAGACAATGGCGCGACGGCAGATCCTGCGCCTGCTTCGCCCAGGCGTCCGCTTCCGTCATCGCTCTTGCCGCATCGCTTTTCGTCAGGGCCACGCAGGCGTCGAAGCGCGCCATATCTCCGCCGGGCATCTTGCCGAGCGGTATGGAGGCAGCAGCAGCGGCAAGCAGGAAAAGCGGTGTCATTCAGGCCTCGATCAGGGCGGCGATCGTCTGCACCAGCAGATCCAGATCCTGCGGGCGGGAGAGCCGATGGTCCCCTCCCTTGATCAGAACCGTCTGCACATCGGCTGAACGCAGTGCCCGCCCGAGCCGGAAGGAGATGGAGACGGGCACGTCAGGATCCTCCTGACCGTGAATCAGCCGCACCGGAGCATCAATGCCGATCTCGCCATCCAGCAGCAGCAGATCCTGCCCGCTTTCCCACAAAGCGCGCGTGTAGATGGTCGGCGTCTCGGAATAAGGCGATTCCTCGACCAACAGGCCGTCTTCGGCCAGCGTCCGGCGCATCGCCTCGTCAAAGCCCCAGTCGGTAAAATCGGGCGCGGCGGCGATGCCGACGAGCCCGGCAACCCGATCGGACCGAGCGAGCGCCGCCAGCAGCATCTGCCACCCGCCCATCGAGGATCCCACTAGCACCAGCGGCCCCTCCGTCACGGTATCGATCAGATCCAGCACGTCTTCGTGCCAGCTCCGCAGCGTCACCTCCGCAAACACGCCTTCGCTCTCGCCGCAGCCGGCATAATCCAGGCGGAGCATGGAGCGGCCCGCGCCTTGCGCCCACGCATCCAGCGCCAGCGCCTTGCCCCCATTCATGTCGGACATGTAGCCCGGCAGGAATATGATCGTCGGCCCCTTGCCGGGCCGATAATTGTAGGCAAGCGCGGGCTTGCCGTCGCGGATCAGATGATCGGTCATGCCGCCGCTTTATCCGCGCCAACTGCGTGACCCAAGCGGCGCGTCAGGAGCGTCTTAAGCTTTCGCCGATAAGGCGGGCGACATGACGATGATGGACTTCGCCCTGAACGCGGCTGCCGATGGCGAGATCGAGATCGGCCGCGTGCTGGAGGTGTCCGCCGCCGCCGCGCGCGCGACGCTCGATTCGCGGATGCTCGCTTTGTTCGGGCAGGACGGGCCTGCCCAGCCCGGAGCCATGGCCAGTCACCTGAAGCTGCGCGTCGGCCCGGCCTGGGTGGTGGCGCAGGTCCGATCGCTCCGGCGGGAGGAAGCCGACGGAGACCTGATCGTCGCGGGCCTCGATTTCGTCGGCGAAGGCGCGGCAGACGGGGATCGGATCGCCGGATTTCGTCGCGGCGTAAGCCACTTGCCCATGCCCGGCGCCCGCCTGCTGCCGACCACCGAGGCGGACCGTGCGGCGATCTTCGCGGCAGACGAACGCGCCCACATCACGTTCGGCCGAATCCACTCGGCCGGGGGAACGCGCGCGGCCTTGTATGTCGATGCGCTGCTGAGCCGTCACTTCGCGATCCTCGGCTCCACCGGCACGGGCAAATCCAGCGCGACCGCCCTGCTGCTTCACCGGATTTGCGAATCGGCGCCGCATGGCCACATCCTGATGATCGACCCGCACGGCGAATATGGCGCGTCCTTTGGCGACATCGGCGCGGTCTTCGACGTGACGAGCCTGGCGCTGCCGTATTGGCTGATGAACCTGGAGGAACATGCCGAGGTGTTCGTCACCGCGCGCGGCCCCGAACGGCAGACCGACATCGATATTCTCGCCAGAGCGATGCTGGCCGCGCGCGGGAGAAATCGCGCGGCGGAAGGCATCCAGCGGCTCACCGCCGACAGCCCAATTCCCTACCTCCTCTCCGATCTCGGCAACATTTTCTCCGCCGAAATGGGCAAGCTGGATAAGGCCGGCGCGGGCGTCGCGCCGTACCTGCGCCTCAAGGCCCGCATCGATGAACTGAAGGTCGATCCGCGTTACGCCTTCATGTTTTCCGGAATGCTGGTGGGCGATACGATGCCCGCCGTTCTCCAGCGGCTGTTGCGGCTGCCGGGGGATGGCAAGCCGATCGCGATCGTGGATCTGTCCGCCGTTCCGTCGGAAATCACGCCGGTGCTGGTCGCCTTGCTCGCGCGGCTCGTATTCGATCATGCGATCTGGTCGCGCGGCAAGGATGCCCGGCCGGTGCTGCTCGTGTGCGAGGAGGCGCATCGCTACATCCCGTCGGACGCCCAATCCCCCGCGCGGCGCATCCTGGAACGGATCGCCAAGGAAGGCCGGAAATATGGCGTGTCGCTCGGCCTCATCTCCCAGCGCCCGTCCGATCTGGCCGAAGGG
>Ga0247734_1000285_pt1 | contig 45301 bp, 39 predicted proteins | sample UWRJL103311B2_FD_180933 | JGI IMG/M metagenome (GOLD analysis project Ga0247734, IMG submission 180933) | Plant litter microbial communities from Arlington Agricultural Research Station in Wisconsin, United States - UWRJ-L103-311B-2 | ecosystem: Environmental > Terrestrial > Plant litter >...
ATTAGCGGCAGACTCAAGCGGATTCAAGGAAATGCTGCAAAGGTTCATGAGAAGATGGAAGACGCCATTCAGAGCTTGGAGGATTTAGAAGCTCAGGTTGCAGTACTTGCGAGTCGGAAGACTGGAACTGCAAAGCTATTCAAAGACTGGATCGAAGAACTTACAGAAGACTCGCATCTTCCGGAATCGCGTCCTCATACCCTTAGCAGACGGATGTCGGTCCCAGCTGTGACGGTGCCCAATGTCTTGACGGAGCAATACTTAGCAGATTTGAGTCGCAAGCTTGACCGAGCAAGGCATAGTCGTGCAAGATTCTTAGATGAATGGGATCGCCTGCTCTATGATGCTGTAGAAACCCAAACCATACTCGACTCTGCAGCATCCAAGAAAATTGAGATTGGCCATGCATCACCACACTCCACATTTCTGGACCGTTTTACTATCCTCACCCCATACACAAGATATCTATACAAGTACTATCTCGTTCCCTATTTAAGGGTATCTTTCGGATGCTTTTTAAGCCTAGCTTCAATATGTATCATCTGGTCCGAATTGATCAAGCCAATCAATCCATATTTCTCCGTCATTGCCCTTACTGTGGTTCATCACCCAGACAGCGAAAAAGGCCAGATAGGTTTTGCGGGACAAGTCATCGCAGCCGCGTGGATTCTATATATGTGTACCGCAGCGCTATACTCTTTGACAGAGGTCAAAGTTTGGAGAGGGCGAGCCCTGGTGAGGAGAAACACGCACGGTGAAAGTGCTATGTGGTATGCTATGCAGGTGGCCAAGCTATCTGTACCTTTGGCCTTTAACTTTCTTACTTTCGTTCAACCACCAGATCGGCCAGACATCGGAAACGATACGGTGTTCTACAAATTTCTCGGTGTATATATCAACCTCACACCTCTCGGTGAACGCTTCGATGCATTGTTTCCTATATTTATCCTTGTTCCGGTCTGTGCTACCCTCTTCAACCTATATGGCAAAATCAAGAGGTTTGTTGGATTTGGAGGAGTGATTGATGATGATGATGAGGAGGAGAATGAAACAGGCTATGGAACAGGTTCATGGCGTGAGGGCCGCGACCTGATTGAGCGAGAATTGGGCAATTCATCTTTGGGAAGATTGAGGGATGGGGCGAGTGATCGTCGTGCTCATGTTCCAAATAATCCCAACAACCGCACAGCTCCTGTTCTCTCTGTTCCTCCTGCAGAGAGACACCGGTCTCTTGGACAGGGATCCGCTTCAAGATCTCGGCCTACCGCTAGTGCTCGAGAAGGGCATGATACAGAGGAAGAGGATGAGAACTTTTTGGAAGCTTTTGGGCATCGAGTCAAGAATACGTTTGACACTGTGCAAACTCCCAAATGGCTACAAAGTGTAGGTGAAGGCATCAAGCGCCCCAAATGGATGGGAGGCAATGATGATGTTGAACCGAGTTCCAGCCGCAGTGGAAGCGATTTCACAAGTTGGTTTGGGGGGAGGCAGGATGGACGTGTGAGATTATGAGTAATATCGGCAGGTACAGAGTTTGAAGCATAGCGTGGAGTTTATAGATTGGGAATTTGATGATACCATGTTTTTGCCCGCATATCTGTTTGGTTAGACTATAAGGCTATTTTTCTTTACTGCCCAAGGGGCTCATATATTTAGTGGGATTATCAAATCAGATTTTCTGTCTTTGATCAACTATCATCGGTGCAGATATTCGGTCTGATAGATTGGCATGTGTCCATTGCATAGATACCAGATTTGTTACTTCAACCGTAAAGTTTAGTTTAGCTGATGTTGATATTCCTAAGGTTCTGATACGGCAACACGGCAGAAGCCCTCAAAATGAAGCAATGATTAATTGTTTGATTGAAATATCAATCTCCTATTATACGTAATGGGCAGTTTGAAGCGACATCATACAAGTTCGATGTTCATAAGGGACAAGGTGTAAATCCAACCAGCTTGAATTAGCTTATCCTATAGTTTAAGTTAACTGGGATATACTTGCTATTCATTTCATAGACATTCAGAATTCAATAAATACTGGACTTATATGTTATGCATAAAGGACTGGTACAGCCGCTTATCTGCTTTTGAGTAATGATCAAATTTCGATGTCGACAATCGACAGCATGATTCACATTGGCAATCTTTTTTTTTTATCTTGGCTTAAGATTTAAAATATTAGTGATTTAGTTCATAAGCTATAGTTGCTGATGAAGGATGCTATAGATCTTTTGCCAAGGAAAAATTCTTCTATTCTGGTGTTTTTTTTTAGTAAGCATACAGTAGTTGAAATGCTAACTAAATCACGATAAAAGCATTACTACGAGTTCTCCTATAGGATATGGTACGCTTTATAGCACCATAAAGTATCGAAGAAGATCTGTAGACTTGAATTTGGACAACTTCCAAACAATCACTTAGCCTGGGTAATGCTTCTGGCTACTCGCCATTCAACCCTAGGAATTCGAAGTTACAGTCCGTGAAACCGAGCTTGGACGTGCGCTTTGATTTGATATGCAACATGGAAAGGAAGTACAGGGGGTACTTCAGCTCCATTCGAACGCTTGCTAATAAGACGCCAAATTATACTGAGTTGCCGAACCGAACTATGGGGAGGACCTGAGCTTTGTGTTACCATCCTGAATACAACAGAGCCATCACAAATAATTGCATGTAAACCCGCATGTTGGAATCCCTTCGGGTCAACAAACTCCTTTCTAATGATTATACTAGTTTCTTGTGTAATAGTTGATCTTTGCATATGGATAGCAAATAGAGCGTTGAATGAACTGTTCCGTTGGCATTCGCCAAAATTACGCCTACTGTTAACCTACGGTGACCAGCATATCTTTAGTGTTACTTCTTTTGCAACTTGAAGTTCGGGCTTTTTGTAGTAACCAAAAGCTAGTTCCTTATTTTTTCTCTCGTGTTATAATTCTATCTTAATAGCAAGGTTCAAGTCACGGGCCTAGGGAGCAGCTGTTCTGTCAGCCTTGTCTCCCTATTTTAGCCTTACTTCACTAGCTCCTCGGTACGGCTCGTACCTCTTGGTATCAATATCAATATCATTTCAACGCGATTATTAAACTCGCGTCCACTACTCAACAATAGTTCTTGCCAACATACAGTTCACGCTTCAGTACAGTGTTCTCAAATTTCCAACAGTCTCCCCAAAGCCTTCTACATCCGTCACGATGGCTACACAAGCTTCAACACCAGCGCGTCGCGTGTTATCCGATCTGAATGTCAACTCCAATGTTGCGCGACAAACTCCTGTAAGCTGTATTCCAAGCTCAATGTTATACCTTTTGAGGCATGCTAACAGTTGATCATTCAAGGCTACACAAAAATTAATACGTCCCACAGGATTAGAAAATCCATCACACCAAGATTATAAACCACATAACATCCTGTACAAGACAATAGAAACTGGAATCACAGAAGTTGTCCAAATGGGGGACCGGAAGCGTTTGCGAGTAGGGGAACCCGAAGAATTGCCAATTAAGAGACGGTCAGCTGGAATTGCTTATGGCGGTCTTGGAACAGGTGCCAGTTCACTACCTCAACAAACCTTGGAGCCAATCTCTCCCTCAGACACATCGATGGAGGGGTTCAATAGTATTCCTTCATCTCAGGAGACAATTAAAACAGTCGAGGGTAAGCTATATGACCATTGCAAACGCATGTATCTTGGTACAAGGGAACCTTTACTCACCTCTCAAATCTAGATGAACCATCCAACCCTGTACCTACCCGTTCCTCCTCCTTGTCAGCTATTCCACCGGCCGAACTACGGAAACGAGCACAGTCAATGGCCCTTCGCCTTCGTTTAGCCAACTATAAAGTCGAGACTAACCAGATCGACATTCCCATCTCGAAACTTGAGGTCATATCATCACCAAGGCTCCCCGCCCTTCCACAATACTCTGGATCATTCACCTGTCCAAAGCCCCGTACTCGCACACCTCTGCCAACTACGGTCCCAGATATTCAAGTCCGCAGGCCATCCTCTGAGCCTAATCCCAGAATTCCATCGTCCCCGCCATCCCAAGTCGAAGAGCATAATGAAGAATCCATGTCTCCAACCAAACCATTTGTTACTCCTCTGTTGCCTCGTCGACGTGATGGTCTCTCCAACATGCCAGGAAACGCGAGTCCCACTCGAAAGGATCCCTCTGGCAGAGACTTGACGAGCAGTGTTGTGAAGAAGACTGCGGCTGATTCTCTTCTCGATCTTATGCGTCAGAATGAATACTCGCGGTCTTTTTAATTCGCCCTTTCTCTTTTAATAAAACTGTATGACGATTCCATCAGTCATAGGTCTATTGCATGGTGGTGGAGTTATTGTATAAAGCATAATGCTTGAGAAGCATGGGTGGTGTTTGTCTCTTTGGAAGGGAGTTTTGTTTCTTGATATTGGGTGGTCATAAATAGGTTGATTGCATATGGATTGGTGTTTTTGTACTATTTTAGAAGTGGGGATGCTTTTGCTGTAGCAGTAGAGCTTCTCTCCATGTACTCTTATGACGAAATGTGCACGTTACATTTTACCTAGCTTGTGCACCGTAGGTATCTAAATTATTTACTGTCAAGTTCAATCGTTCTTGCTGTACAGAAACATTCTGAGAACTCTACTCGAAATTGGAGGTTAGAGCGGTTTCTATATAGGGCTGAATCCAAACTCCAGCAGGGTCCAATTGTAGGTCAAAACACTATTTTCCTCCCACTCCCAAATCTGCCGATGGTTGGAAGGTTTCCTTCCAGGGCGGCCCATCAGATGATATGGACCTGTACCGTGCCTCACCGAAACCTACTGCGAAAGACAACGCTCCTACCTCATCCTGAAATCCCGAGGCAAAAGGCCGCAAGTCTAGAATTTGCTTCATTTTAAGCTACACATGTGGTAAGCCTTGGAGCAGACATTTATAGCCTAATGAAAGCTGATATCCTACATATCTATTATGGATTCTGAGCACTTTCCTCACTAAAGTCTATTACTCGAAGATCGTGTCTATCCATATAGGCAGACCATATTATATAAGTCATATATCTCATATCACGGTTGTATAGCCTGGCAAGTCAGAATAACCCACATAGGTGAGACGGTTTAGGAGCCTAAACATGGTCGTCACATCGTTTTCAATACAGCGCACTTATCAAACTTCGACAAGTATTTCCCTATCACGGAGCAACCAGTTTTAAAAACAGAGTTTGTTTCAATTGACTGGTACTTGGGTATGCTAATGATCGAGCAGTATATAGGGAGGAACAGAAGAGTATAGACATCCTCAGCTGGACCATACATCTTGATAGATGTATCCCAAATGACCTATCCTTCGACGAACATACAAAGCACGAGTAAGATCAGTAACAACCATGAGATGAGGCGAATAAAATACTGCGTAAATTGATGCTATGTAAATCTATGGTAGCGACAGTATAGTCTAAATCTAACTTTGCAGTGCCGCTGACTTAAGCTCCTACAAGCATTAGTGATTGTGAAAGTTTATAGCAAACCTACCATTAGCCCTCCCAGCACCCCCTATGAAGAGACACTAGTCCCTGTGTTATTAGGAGGGTGTGCATAGCTAAAAGCCCAGGTGATTGTCAGCATAGCTTTAAATTGGCATTGGTCCAAGATTAAAACCCTGAAATTTTGGTTTAAGCTTTCCTGATGGAACACCATCTGCAGCTTATTTTTGTGTGTAACACCTTAAGACAAGATTTCTTCATCCGACGGCACAGTATGGACTTTAATGTCCGCAAGTAGGCAACTGCACCCTGCTCTTCATATCAGCCACCGCGTCGTCACAAAGGGGCATTACCTTTATGATTTCGATAGTATCCAAAAGGTGCACGAATGGCCTATGCGAAGTACTGAATTGTGTGCAAGAGTTTACGATTAGTTGCCTAATTTAAGGGGTTGAGGGAGGCGAAGGGGTTGCAAAAATTTAAGATCGACTTCGAAATGATTTGGCACTAGCTGTCAATGATGAACTCTTTTTGCTTGCGAGTGCGAATATTGTTGATCACGGGATTTTTCTGAAGTTGGTTTTCGAATTTTGTTTTGCTCTTGGCGACTAAAAATGAGGAAGTCGAATACAACCATCGAAGGCGTCAAAATGGCCGCAACTCAAAAGGTGTAATAGAAGCTCAGCCAAAGCTGAATATGGTACAAGGCAATGCGAAGTGCTCAATCTAAGGGCGAGTGATGAGAAACAACCAGACACCTCCCAAACACACCATCGACCCCTAAAGGCCAATTTTGCGCCGATTGAGAACCAATGACCGAATATCGTGCCGACGAAATCTGAATGAAAATGAAATCCTAGCATCCGCGAAAGTTTTCCATGACCCGAAGATTTGCTCGATCCGTCGCAAGTGATTCTGCTTTTGCAAGTTCCGTCCCTAGATGCTCCAGACCATTATGAAAACAAAGGGAAATAAACAAGCACAAGTGGAAGTGCACCCGCATCAATGAAAGCCGCAGATCCAAAGCTATAATCTCGCTGTCGATCGTGCAGTTTAACGAGCAGGGCGCTCCCCTATGATTGTCAGCATTTAATCGCGACGAGAATAAGTTCTCTCATCTGAGTAGCGGCTACCATAAGGTTGATCAGGTGCCTCTCTACGAGGAGCTGGGTCTCCATATTGAGCAGGTGGAGGGCCATCGCGGCGGTCTCCACCGCGATCATATGATCTATCATCACGTCCACCTCCGTAACCACCACCTCGTCGATCACCTCCGTAGCGATCATCACGTCCTCCACCTCCGCCATAGCGATCAACACGAGGTCCATCGTCGTAGCGATCACGTCGGTATCCTCCTCGGTCTCGGTCATCATAGTCGCGGCCAGAACGGTAGTCACGTCCACCGTAGCCTCCACCTCCACGTCGATCACCGTATCTGTCATCACGGCCGTAGCCACGGCTTTGTCGTGGGTCATCTTCTGGTGTTTTAGTTAATTGTGTAAGTACAAGGGAATCAGAAAATACTTGCCTCTCTTTGGTGGGCCAAAGTATTTGCCTGGGGTGGGAGTGCGTGGGCGAGAACGACGAGCCTTTTCAATGCTCAAAGTTCGGCCTTCGATAACCTCACCCTGAAGTCCTTCCTTGGCGGCATCAGCTTGGTCAGCAGTGACCATCTTGACGAAACCGAAACCACGAGACTCCTTGGTATGGGGATCAAGCATGATCTGGCACTTCTCGACATCACCATATTTCTCGAAGAGACGGGTAACCTCTGTCTCGGAGAGACGGGGATGGATGCCGGTAACAAACAGGTTGGAGCCTGGGTTGATTGCGCCATCATCTGGAGGAGCACTGCGTTCGTTCTTAGGAGGGCCACTGTTTCGGTATTAGCAATTGACCTTTAGCGGGATCGGAAAGGTACTGACCGGCTGTCTGCACCATTTCCACCTGGTGAGGCAGATCGGCGTGGACCACCTCGAGGGCTGTCGTTGCGACGAGCTGGGCGAGGGGATGCGCTACGGTCACGCTCGTAACGTGGAGCCTCTTCTACGCGTCGCAGATCGAGTCAGTTTCGGATTCTAAATTGTGATCGTTCCAAGGAGATGAGCTAGAGCAGCACATAAATAACATACCGTACTCACGAGTACCGTTCTCGTTCTCGTAGTCCATGGAAGCCATGATAATTACAGGAAATGGTTGTGAAGCTGAGGGCGTCAAGTTCTGGGTCTGAGTCCAACAATTTCAGGCGACAGTAGATACGTAAAGTAGGCGGAGTGATATAGAGGTGCAATTACCGACGAATACCGATGAATGCAGGTTGTGTTTGATGGATACAAAGAATCCGTTGTTTATAAGAAAGGAAGCTGTTGAGACTGCGAAGCTGAATTTATTTGAGGCCACAGCTCTTTGTAATACACTAGCCGGATTAGGTTAGGCATCATGCTGACTGAACAAGGGGCGGGGCCCACCCGTCGACAAAACAGAAGTCCAGAAAGGAGACATTTATTCACCCAATTATAACAAAATACCGTTGATTTGCGGTGGCATGTTTACAAAACTATATCAAGATGAGAAATACAACGTGAGTATCACAGGATATTCTTGAACGCAAGATAATTATGCTATCCGTATAATTTATGTCTTTCTTTCAACTCACTTGTCCATCTACAACCTTATTTCTCTCTCAGCTATCTAAGGTTCTTAATCGTCTCTGTCATTCAAGAAGTCCAAACCTGCAACAGCCTTACCTCCGCAAGCTCTTTCCAGGGCCAAAAATGCAAAATGACCTCCAACAACAGGTCTAGCCTTGAAAGCAATGCCCGGGAACCCCCCATCTCCTTCCGTATCGTACAGATCAGTAAGAGGTTTATCTGAACCCATATCAGTCACTGCAAAATGATTGGGGGTCGAATCCGCTACTCACCAGTCGAGGTCTCATTCACCCACAACGCAATGGAATCTACTATTTCTTCTCTTACGCTCTTACTAGCAACTGCAACAGCAAAGAACTCCCAGTCACTCTTGGCATACAAATGTCTACTATCCAGTGGCAACCCATATCTTTGTCGCACCTGATGATACCAGTCGCTCTGCATTTTGTATATTTTCGTGCTAACAAAGCCGGACTTCGACTTTGTTAAATCCATGCTCGCTAGAGGCTTTTGATCGACTAATTCATCGTTTGCGAAGGTATTGGTAGGAAGATGGAAACATAGTAACGAGTCTGCGAACAAGTTATATAGTGTCGTCCATGACCCAAACCAAGTATAAGCAAGCTTGGCATGAGTCCCGTCTCGCGAGATGGCATATTCTTCTTCCCATGTTTTGATGTATGAGTTAGAGATATTTCTGTAGAGTTTAGCATCTTCAGTCTCGCCAACAAGTTCCGAGATCTCAGACATCGCTCGAATGCCAATGATTCCCTTTAGTGCAAGATTTGTTTGATTTGCTAGCCAGCCAGCAAAGTCATCGGTGGACAATTGGTTACTAGGAATTAGGGTTTCCCGGACAAGATACCCCGTCCATTGCTTCCATAGCTTGTATGATTTCTTGACCCATTTATGAGCTTGTTTCTCTCCTTTTGAGTTGATAGGGCCACCAAAGCTGTCATCTAATCCCTGCTTGTCAACATATAGAGGAAAGTTAGAGGCCGAGGAATGTTCTATCTCGATGGTGTCTCCAGCTGCTGACCATATACTTGCTGGTTGTGTGTCATATTTGAGCGCGTTAACGAGAGCAAGCCCCATGATCAGCATATTACCGCATTCTTCGACGGGCATATATTCATCCCGTCCGTCAGAATGCCCAGTAGCGTTAGGGAAGCTGGATCCAAGGTCATGCATACTGTAGTCATTTCTTCATTTGTAATTAGCCACTACATTATACGCCATACCATATTGGGCACCTACGGATATTGGCCACTAAGCTGATGCTCTATCAATGGTTCTAATAGATATGCCAACCACCTGGGGTTCGTATAAAGGAAGAACGGAAAAGCCGGGAAGATGACATCGACGGTATTCATGTTGCCATCAGAAGATATCTCCTTGAAAAAGATTAGTGGATCATCCGGAGTTCCTGCGAAGCTCGTAGCACCTAGAACCTGGCGAGCACTCAGGGCAAGAATGTCTTTATAGTCCTCGGATCCAGATTTCAATGCATCTTCTTCCAGTTGCAGGGAGTAATTGTTAGCAAGATTGAAAGCGCTTTCAAAATCATGGTAGTGATAATCCAGGACAATATCGGCAGTCGGGTGATATGATTCCCATAGTGGACGCATCAGGGTCAATCCTCTTGCTGAAGCGAACTGAATTACGGTTTCTTGAACGTGGGCTATCGTGAAGAGTACACTATCGTGAGACTTTCCGTTATAGCGTGCGCCTGAGGTTCCGTTCAATTTGAATGACTTCGAGAATGCGAACACAGGCTCCTTGTCCATAATGGACCTAAAGTCACCGTCTATTTTATTTTGTAAAGTACCACTTAACGAAAACCTGCGTCTAAGCAGAATCGACTCTCCAGCCTCATGCTCAGCGTCGGCAGGTCCGATGAAGTGTAGAGTACCCCATTCTGCTCGATCGGCATCCTCGGTCAGCAGTTGTTCGGTTCTTCTCTTGACCTTCCACGTCTTCAAGGGTCTATTATTCGTCTTATCTGTTGGTGCTGACTGGCTAAATGACCACTCAATCTCACTGCCTCTGTTAGCACTTACCCAAAGCCCATTTATATCAACATATATATCAATATTAAAGGCGCCACTGACATGAACCGTCAGGTATGAGGCAGGAATAGATTGCCGGAGAGTGGATGTCGGTGTAATTGGAGAGAGGAAGGATAGGATCACTTCGAGGGGTGACTGAGAGGAGTTTGGTGCAGGTATTTGGTATGTGAGATTTGTAGTTGAGGCATCGAAGGTAGCCCCTAGGTAGACTGGGTAGGAGACATTGAAACTACGAACATATCAGCATGAGACGAAAAACTCACAGCCAACTGCTACTCACTGCTCTCCAGTCTTGGGTAAAGAATCATGGGGCCTGCCAAGTAAAGGATACACAGTATCAGAATTTGGAACAGCTGCAAGCACCGAAAGCCCTAGCTCTTGACCAGTCCAAAAGATGGGCCACGCATTCCAAGGTGGTTCTCTAGCATTGCCTAGCCAAGTACTCAAGTATGGATTTCGTACAATGAGAGGCAGCACGGGAGGGGTCAAAGTCGATGCTCTAGCCGTAGCAACCGCGAGAGCAGCTCCAAAGTATATCGACCAGCGCATATTGAGGCAAGAGAAAGGTATGGATTTGAGACAATTCAGATCATTGGGTAAGTTGCAAAAGTGCAGCAATGGAACTTCAAGCAAAGAAGGGAAGCATGGAGATATACAATTCTATGTAAAAGTGTGCGAGTAGTAAATCAAATCAAAGAAAGCTCGAAAGTGAAGTAAGCGGCAACATAGAGAAGGTGGGCAGTCAGACGACGATGTGAGGTTCCATTCCTTCCCCAGTGCGGTCATTTGACAGGGTTCATCAAAACATGGGGAAGTGGCGTTTTTTGTGCATCTTCCTTTATGCGTGTTATGCATGCTGTGCATCATGATGTCCTACCTCACTCGCTTTGTATATGCATTAGACAGAAGCGAGAAATATAGGGGATGTCGTTTACTTTCATTAGCCTTGCTCCATAGTGATAGATACAAAGGGCCTTGGAGGGTTACTGCTTTGCCTTTTGGAATTGGACCGGTTATATATTCAATCTTAATCTAACTGTAGGTAATCTTGCTCTAAAGCTCTGCATTTATCGTGAACTTTTAAACATTACAAGCTCCCTCATTAATTGCCTGTAACTGTATGCCACATCTAACATCAGAAAGAAGCTGATTCACTCATTCTAAAATAGATGCAGTAAGAAAGATAACTTCTCAAGCTTCTCTCGATAACTCCAAGTGTGGAGTTTCAAGCCTGGGATGTGGTTGGATAAATGTTAATCCGTACTCCGTATGTGTGCCAGCATTCAAGTGAGGGGTTCCTTAATACCATTTAGACTTTACGCCAGCCAGAATTCCCGTTCCCTTGGGACAATCAACATTCTAGAAATGTCTATGGAAGGCAAGATTATAGCCATAACCGGCGGCGCAAGCGGTATTGGACTTGCGACTGCCAGGCTACTCTCCAGTAGAAAAGCAACAGTATGTATTGGGGACAACGATCCCACTACACTTGCTGCTGCGGAGAAAGAGTTTGCTTCTCATGGTCTCCCGTATTCCGTACAGAAAGTTGATGTTACTGTACGATCTGATGTCGATTCTTGGATTGATGGAATTGTCGAAAAATATGGTCGTTTAGGTAGGTAACAATCCTCACCAGATTTATAATCACCACTCTCCAATGATGTTTTTTTCCCGCGAGGATCCACACTGATACAGTGTAGATGGCGCTGCAAACTGTGCTGGAATCGTAGGGAAACACCATGGCATCAGGCCTGTTGCTGAGCTGGAAGATGACGAATGGCATAAAATTATTGCCGTTAATTTGACTGGAATGATGTACTCTTTGCGAGCGGAACTCAGAAAGATTTCAGATTTTGGTTCAAGTATGTTCCACAGACCTTTCATTCCCCATTATGAACACAGCTGTTTTGAGAAAAAGAAAAAAGGTCACGCACGAAAGAAAATAAGAGAAGGGGGGAGGGGGGAGACCGTGTATAACAGACTGCTAACACATCTCACCAGTTGTTAACATATCGTCAATTCAAGGAGTAATGGGTTTTGCCGGAGCTGGAGCCTACGGCGCTTCAAAGCATGGAGTAATTGGTTTAACTCGCTCTGCCGCAAAAGAGGTCGGGGATCGAGAAATTCGAGTGAATGCAGTAGCACCTGGAGCCATCCTAACTCCATTGTTGCTGAAAGCTCAAGAGGCGAACCCAAATGAAGGATTTGGGAACCCAACTGCTATCAAGCGACAAGGAACTGCCGAAGAGATGGCTAACATTATCTGTTTTTTGCTTGGTCCAGAGAGTACATATGTCACCGGTTCGGTATATGGCGGTGATGGAGGTTGGGACTGTTAATATGTTTATTGCCGGGGGAAAAACAGAACGTGTCACAGAGGTCTCCGGGAAGTGGATAAAACTTAGTATTGGGTCTTAGGGCACGAAACATGGAATACAAGACTAAGATACCTCTATTGGCTCTAGTTTGATGGGTAACAGCTATTTGAAGAAACAACCTGTGACGATATTCAAAACGAGAACCGTGACAACAATTTTTGCATTCATAACACCCCCATAGCAGCCCTGGTGTATACTCCCATCACTGGCAGATAGGAGAGCCACGTCGACCCTGAGTGTGATCAGTTATGTTTTCAGACGATATTTAAATCCCTACTCTAAATCAAGAATCAGGAAACTCTTGTTCTAGTTTCTAGCAGATGCAGTGATTCCGTTTTTATTTGGAATTGTCGCAGTGTATGTCGAGGATTTGTTTGCGGCCTGAGTCGCCCTTGCTTTTGCATATCGATCAAAACACTCGGCGATGACATGCTCTCTAGTAACGCCTTCTTTAACAATACGGCCGTACATAATCTCCTCTAAAAACTTCTCCACCTTCTCAAACTCAACGGCGTCGTTCTTGTATCGATCAGGTGCGCCGGAACCATTGATTAAAGCTAAGAGCCCTGCATTGACGGTATTACATGCTGCAATGACTGTAATTGCAAAGTCTTGTGGTGGTTTGGAGGCTGAGAGTGCAGTAATAATGGCGCCTATTATTAATCTATTTGGTTAACAAGAAGCCAAAAAAAGATTCAGGAATATCAGCATACTGAGCGACTAATGAGAAGTTGAAGAATACAGAGCAGGCATGATACCGACACTGGCTTAGGAATCGAGCTGAAATCACGTCTTTATAAAGACCGTCGGGAAGTCCTCTGGGTGGCCACCAAAACGATTTAGTGTAGAGTAGAGTATGGCTCTCATCGAGGCTAGTCGCGCCTATTGCCTGACACACATAAGAATGATCAGAGAGAGTGAGTTGGATCATCTTGACATTCTCTATGGCATCTTCCTCGTTGTGAATAGACAGCCATTCGCCTTGTTGGTGTGGCGGTGGTCCATCTAGTGCTCCTACAAGAGATATTTCTCTCGCGTGCTTGAATGATGATGAGGCTTCGAATAATCTATCCATGGTGCTGTCTTTGGGGTCATCTTTTATGTGACTGAGTGATGCTAAGCCTTCAAATACGGAGTCGATAGAACTGTCCTGAGGGTTATGGCTTCCGTGGGTATGAGGCATTGAGGGTTCCAATGGTGTATCGTTGGTGCTGTCTCGAAATTCATGTTTTGATTGAGTTAGCGAGCCGGTAAGAGATGTTGGGAATTTCAGTGCCCCGTCAGTAGCAAAGTCTTGAGGGTCATCCCTTACGTATTCAGTAATGGATGACATTGAACTGATTGGAGAATTTGATGGATGAGCTTTGTGATAGTACCGTAATGATTCTGTTTATTTAGGTCCATGATCCAAAGTGTAGATAGGTAGAAGAATCCAAGTTACCATGCCTCCATGCGTAAACTCAAAAGGAAGGAATAGGAAAATAAGGAGGAAAGCTGTTTGAAGAAAGAAAGAGCAATCAGTAAGTAATAAGCCATTACCCGTTCTCATTTTCAATAAACAGCGTGGTTGGAAGTTCACAAATAAACTCTGTAAAGTACAGACGGCATTTTAAACCATTCCCCAACATAAATATATAAACCCGTTCTGTGTCCGGTCAGAATAACACCTCTAGAGTCACGTGATGTTTATTCTGCATTCAGAGATCATTTACAACCTAAACAAAATTACTGCGTTGAATGCTAATATAATATAATGTTATGTAAATAGTGATGTCTCTAGAATTCACGAGGGTATGTATGATTGACTTGTTAGCAAAACAATTATTGGATACACAAAACTCTCTCTTTCTCTGACAATGGGACTTAACTTCATTACATGACCGTGACTATGTAAGGTTAAATCATTTAATTCGATGAGCTACTGTCTGAAGTTTGCCATGACTTTGATACTTTTGGTTATCTTTTAACAGCAGCCTGAAATCATATTGACTGTAGTTGGTCGCGCTAGTGCAAACCCCTGCAGATGTGACCGACGTCAGCAACCACCGGAAGGAACTCAAATCGAAAGATCTCTACCTCGCAACCACATAATCATGTCACCAATCCATAACTTGCCGACTCTGGTCCGAGATAAGTTTAAAACTGCCAAATTGAATGGGGACTTGAACTTCTATGAGACGCACGTATCAATATTGCAATGCAATGGAATTCCAGTACGTATGAGAAAATCACCACCATTTGGCGATCATAAATATTAACCGACAGTTTGACAGTTTCAAGTGCGATTCTCTCCAGCTTTAGCAGATAAACCAAAGTCCAATAAGCCTCGTAATCTTAATGAGAAGTCAGTCGATCCATTTTCAAATCCGAAGGGAGGTCTTCTTGTCAGTACCGCCTTCAACTCCCACTTTATAGTGCTTAACAAATTCCCTGTTATTCCTGATCATTTTATATTGGCAACGAAACAATACAAATTGCAGACGAATCTGCTTGAAGAAGATGATATCGGGGCTGCATACCAATGCGTAGAGGCTTTTCGTAATAACGGAGAAGAGCTTTTTGGATTTTTCAACTCAGGAGATCATTCTGGGGCAAGTCAGCCACACCGTCATATTCAGTTTCTGCCCGTGGAGTCCATGAGGACTGGTATGGATGAAAGGGAATCCTGGGACGTACTTGTAAATACCTTAGCGAGTAAGAGTCCAAGTACGTTATTTATTATCTATCTTTCGATGCCTAATACTAATGATCTCGATAGCTATGCCATTTGTGTACTTCGCCTCTAATATTGAAGAGGGAGTTAACGCAAGGCAACTACATGAAATTTACATCGATCTTCACGACAGAGCTTGTGCAGCATCTGGAAAGCTGATAGCTCTCGCATCTGGGGAACTTAATTCTCCAATTAGCTATAATCTTGGCCTCACTAGCAGGGCTATAGTTATATGCCCACGCACTTGCGAGGGAACAACCATCGAATGTAATGACGGTGAACGAGTGGGCCCAGTGTCTCTCAATGGTACGGTTCTAGGAGGGACAATTTTAGTCAAGAGTGAACCTGAATGGGATTCGTTAAGAAGCAATGACTCGAAGCTGATAGAAGTTCTGAGTTCAATCGGTATTAATTCTTCTGATAAGAAACCTGGCGGAAAGATATAAGCCAAGCTTCATTTTATCAAATACAGAACCACACTCATGGAGATGGTAGGAATTATCTTGTTCATGCAAATGGTATCCTATCAAACATTAAATCAGACTCCTGTTCCATATTAATACAAGGTCGACTCTCGATGTGACATGCCCGGATCATTTTTATTGGTCACCATCTTCGTTGAGCTCATCCCACTTCTTCCGACATGTGGCATTTCCAAAATGATACGAACCCCCATTGTTCGCTATGTACTCAGCAACCTGCTTCCAAGGAACCCGAGACTGCGCATAGTCTGCTGCAGTAGTCAACCTGCGAACTGCCTTTTTCAGAAGTCGAATCTGCCACAATTTAGCCAATTTAGGATCACTTTAAACTCCAAAGTTACTTACATCATTATTGCTCCATTCTGGCTTTCGCACCCTTGCCGATTTGGCCTTTGTTAGTGTTCGAAAACGTCCTCGGAGTGTTGATTCTGCTTCAGTAAAACCTCCCTGTTTTCTAATATCCTTATATGACATGCCGGCTAGCTTTGATTGAACAAGGAAAGTGTCTTTAGCATCTCGCTGATGTGTCATCTTCGCTGTGTGGGGTGCCTTAGCAAATGACTGCTGAGTTAATGGATCTACTGGTTTCGGTTCGATACGTTTATGTGCTACCATACTCCGCGAAGGTTGAGTTACTGGCGGATGCCTTTTTTCATTATTGCGTGATGTAGCAGCTTTTGTTTGCTGGGTGTTTGATTCTGTGTCCAGTTGTCGATTCTCGCTGCTTGTTCCCGTGATATTGTGATCATTACCAGCCAGTACAGGAACTATCCTTTGCGAAATAGATATAGAATTCGGAATATTCTGACGAGGGCGAAATGGAACCGGCTTTTCTAACATCAACTTCTCATGGGCAGAGAGGTCATCATCCTCAGAGCTTGCTACTGTGCTTAAATCTGATAGCGATAGTTTGTGGTCATTTGAGGATCCACAAGATGACACGGGTGCGGATGGAAAATTGAGCGTCAAGACCTTGGGAGAGATTGTTTCAGAGCTTGCTGGGTGTGGCTCTGATGCCCAGGTTCCATCTTCCTCGTAATTGATGTTCCACATATCTCCATAATCTTGACGGGTTTGAAAGTGCTCCTCCCGAATTCGACCTCGCGGCAAATCGTCATGGAATTGAGCCAAACCATAATGGTCCTGGAACTGGTCATTGCTGATGTCAGATATTTCCGAGTACCATGCGTCCTTCGATGGTGTGTTTTCTTTCAGTATAGCTGAGTATGCCAAAGATGATGGACTGGCATAAGTATTGCTAGAAAGGCAATCGATCTGGGTTGCAGAATTTCTGAGCGACTCAAATTTGAGTAATGGACTTTTTCCGGGCGTATTATCCTGGCAGTATGATTGTGCCGGTGCCAAATTTGATGTAGATGCATGTAGATTGAAATCTGGGCCTGTTTTGTAATTCATGAAGTTCGTGGAATTCCGACCATCTGTGAAGTCGGGGAAACTGCCGTTCTGATGCTTGAAACTCCATGAAGATCCGTTTCCTAACATTGAATTATGCTCAAATATGTAGTTTCGGTTTGATTCCGGCTCGTAACGTTGTTGAGATGCAAAGCTCTTGGTTTGGGTTTGATGTTGGCTATGAGATGCAGACACCTTCTCGTAATTGATGCCTGGTGTCTGTGAATAAGCTGGTATCGCAGTTTGAAGATATTCCGAGTGTTGTGTTTGAAGCTATTGAATTTAGCTACCATCTAGCATGCTAAAAGACATCTCTAACTGACTGGAGAGTTCTCGTTACCGTGGAAATCATCAAGAATATAATCCCAACTATCACTCACTGGGGCGGCCACGGGCCAGAAGTTACCCCCAGCGTTGATCTTGTTGTTCGTCATCTCGACAAGCCTTTGGTGCACCGGCTCCGTTCTCCGGGTAATGACAAAGGTTTCGAAGCGATTCGAGACACTTTGTGGTCGTGCGTTCATAAACATCATGATACCGTCTCACCGCTATAACTTTTAGTAGGATGTAGCTTTTCGGGAGTGCTGCTTCTTACGCGGACAGCGGACGTACTCCAGAACCCGAATGCATGTACAATCCCCGAATGTAATGGAGAATGGCTTCAAACACCAGACGATATAGAGGCGGTCAAGTGGTGGCAATAGCTATCAACTTGGCACCAATCTTAGAATTTGCGATCACTAGTCGAGACCGGAATATTGCTCCGTGTGTTGAGGATTGTTCGACACCGTTATCAATAGAGGTTGTCTTTCGCCTGGAGCTTAGAAGATATGACTGTTCCTCCGGTCACCACTGCACTGCCAACAAAGCAACCGGGTGGGTGGTCTATACCTTTGAATTGCTTGTCTCCCTCCAGTTACCAAATCTTTTAACGCAATGCGATATCTAATAAATCTCTTCCTTATAGACAGTCGGTCGAAAATGCAGCAAATTAAACTGAGTAGCAAGAGAGAGACTTTGGAACAGTCCTAATACTTCAACATGGAATTCAATGTTATAAAAAGGAACTAATAGTTGCCAGGTTTGGATAGGATCTTGATGGTGCTACTAGGAAAGTGGGTAAAACATGTTGCTTCGGAAATCCTAGACTATGGACCTTCTGGAGGTACCGTGGAATACTTTTGCATCCGGGCCGTGCTCCCTTCTTCGGATTGTCATCAGTAAATTATTGCTTGACTTTGGACTTAATCAATTTGTGAGCCTTAGATATTCATCGGTTCCCAAGCCACCCGCTGCTCGCCTCAGCGAATCTTGAAAGGTCTGTCAGATCTCTATCTCTATATCTCTCACAGTCACTTTGCATAGTATCATCCCTTATTAATTCCCATGTTCGGCTGGGAAGTTAAAGCCTCTTGAATGGAATTTGCAGTTCTTTTTGGGCACTTTCTTTTGGATGGAGTTGTTAACACACGTGGCCGCAAGTGGAGGCACAAGCAATTTGTGCGAATGAACTCGTTCGCTTGTCTTAGTTGCAACGGTGGTAACATAGGTTCATGAAGATCTGAGATAGACTCATGAACCAGCCGTTTTTGACAGATAGCAAACGCGCGGGTAGATGCATCCCCATAGCCGGGCTTGGTTGTATCACTTCCATCTTGCAAACGAACAATGGATAGACCAACACTAGCACTGCAAGTTTTACCATTCTAGTCAACAGTGGAGTCTGTGTTCCCAAGCTTTGGAGCCAGAGGCGATGTTTTGTTTCGTGAGGTGTAAAGAACATATTTCTAATATGCTTGCTAGGAAATGAAGTTAGACAAACTTGTCTCCCTGGCTCCATCATGAAAGTTAAAAGCATGGTTTACTGTGCAGGAGCTGCAATCAATTCCCCCTTCCCCATTATTTTGTTACAAGAGGGAGTGAGATCCCCAGCCGTTCGAAAACCGCGGCCGCATCTTCAGAAACTACCCGCACGCATCCCGGGAATACACCTTCACAAACGCTCACATATTTTGGTACCCAGATTTACGGTAGGTTGCACATGCTACTTAGCGATTATGCATGCCCATACCCTTGCTTGCATGAGCGAAGTCTGTAAAGCCTGTCTCAACGTCAAGTCTCACATTTCGTAATTGACTAAGGAAATACCCTGGAAAACTGTGGTGCAGGAGCTCCTAATATGATATTATACAGAATTTCGAAAATTTAAAAGATGAAAATCACATTAGGAGAACTGTCTTAGGCAATGTTCCCTAGTCATGTTACACATAGATGAAGAGGAAATGACTTTACTTATTCGACCTACAGGCCAGCTCCATTAAATAATGCTCCTACTGGAATACATTTCCCCCTCACAACTGATCTAAAGTAAAGACTCTCTTCTGCTCGCTGTATTGGGGTACTCGTGACGTTGTAGCGTACCTCTGAAAACAACATATGGTAAGCCCCCGTTCGAGATGCTCCTGCAGTAGCTCCACGTCTCAGTTTAACAGATGGATAGTTTTCACAAATCCATGTTAAGTGAGACCTTTACCAGTCAAGAGATGCAAGATTATTTTAACGGCTTTTCCATGTGAGATGTACGGTGCCCAATCCGGAGACATCTCCTAACTTAATTAAAACGAAGAAGGCTCTGAATGGGTTATATGGCTTCGTTGGCCTTGCGGCAATACGCTGTAAGTGAGATAAGGCCTGGTGGATACTTTACTAAGAGTTGCTTCACTGGTCCTTCAGCAAAGAAACTGGACAAAAGAATTTAAACGCTATGGAATCGCTGTACTTACTCACTTAGTTGGAACCCATTTTATGTGACACGAAAGAACCATCTGAAAGATTAGTCCATACTAGCTTGATTGTACTGTACAAAAGATACTATTTGGATTAGACGGTATGAGTCAAGCTTAACGAAATCCAGTATTTTCACAAGTATTCCAATTGTAAGTGGCCGCATCAGCTATAAAGGCCCCAAGAAACCACATAACCCGAAACCCAAGCTACCATACTATATGTCCAAATAGATTTCTTCTATGTTCTGTGTAAGACAAAACTCCTTCTTTGCTTCACTCCTGCTAATGTAACCCAAGAAACCTCCTCAAATTTCTCGGAGCTGAGGACCTCATTCATCTACTAAACACTATAAATAGCCCTCCAATTTGGATTACCCCAATGGATCCACAGCGAAAATAACGCCATCGGGTACCTCCCTTCTTGAAAGTGAGGTAAGAGGTTATGGATGGGGTTGATCGAGATAGGCTCCGCTTTCGCAAACATCTTTTGGCTCCTTCAAAAGTTCACTAAAGGACGTTCTGATGTGATAACGATCTAGGCGCGCGAGGTGTATGGGGACTAATCGTGTCCGCAGCTTCAGACGGGTATGCTGTTAGAGGAGTGTTGTATGCCCTTCCTGTAAGGACATAGATCAGGCGTGCGAAGAAGATCGCAGATAGGGAGACTGCGATAGCTTGCCAAAGCATGATGTATATTCCGTGATGCCGAAAGAATCCCTCAAATTGAACACGATGGATAGTTGTAAAATTTTGTCACAACATGATCTTTGAAAGGTCTTCACAGCACATGTTACCGTGAGTCACTTGAGTGGTCAACTCGATGACATAATCAGATTATCGGGCTTGTTGGTGCCAGACTGTCGGGTTCTTATAACAAAGGCTGGTGTAACGAAGAATAAGCTGGTGTAGTATTTTCAGTTTGACCTCTATGTGTCGTTTGTTGGGGATTTTCCTGATTGAGTGTGCGGTGATGTCTTTTTCTTACTGAATGGGGTTGTGGTCTTCAAATCTGATATCAAGCTTTCGCTCGATACAGCAATCTGACTGAAGACTAGATTTTGGTATTTCAATAGAGTAGAAGATAGAATGAACAAGAAGCTGATGGCTTTTATATATGATCTCACTTTGAACTTTAACAGTTTCGACAATGCCAAGAAAGGGGCTTAAGCGAATAGGGGAACTGTCAGCTGGAGGAAGAATCCATCTATCAGCTCAAAACTTTAAAACTCTAAAACGGCAAATTTAAATCCAAACAGTCTAACAATTGAATGATAAGCATGTATACTGCAATTGAAGGATGGAACTTCTAGCTCACGTTAAATTATATGGTGAGCGTCTTCAAATTCGGCTATATTCTGTCTTTTCATCTCAGTTGTGCCGTTAATGAATCGTTGGGCCAAAAATGCTCAAACAGCCATCATCCTTTATATCTAAGTGGTACTACGAGTCCAGGAGTCTCAATTGGAATACTCCGTGCTAGTATTTCAAGGATCCTAAGAGTTACTACAAGAGTAAAGCACCTACTAAACCCCTCTCTCAATTCTTTTCAGGTCAAAGTGCAACGTTAAGAGGCCGGCTTTTAGGGTTTGCAATAATCAAAAACCTCGAAGAATTTTAAGACTAAATGGGTAGCATGGTCTTTGTGCGAATCACTAGTATATCTCAGCATAGCTGCCGCAAATTTAGACTCTGTTCTTTCTTTAGCCTCTGGATCGCTAATTCTGTAACCAAAAATTCCCAGATTAGACTTTAAAAAGGTGCTCTGTTGATGATAGTATTTTCCCGTGCTCAAAAAAGGGCAATCAGCTGAATATATAGTTAGCCGAAGCTCAGAACTGAATATTGTATTTCTGTAATTAAATTTATTAGACGGCCTATGAGGTTCGTTTCTACTGACCCTAACTATGAACAACCAGCCTTTGCCTAATTTTGTTCAAGTCCTCAACAGAAAACCCCAGCTCCTCAACCAAGTAGCATTTAGCCCCAGAATATAGAATATTACCTTCTGCGAAATACCCTATGGCACTTCCATAGTTTTTGTTCAACGAGCGTAAGAAAGCAAGGATTGTGGGCCCACGAACACCCGCCATTGCCTCGAAACCAGGGACCTCTTTAACTAGATCCTGCAACGTCATCTCGCTGCCTCTCCCCATCCGCTCTAACATTGTGCCTAGGAGCATCTCTTTGAAAGGCTCGACTCCCACTCGAGTCATGCCGTAATCGAGTGCAACGATATCCTCCGGGCTATCTAAGAGGGCATGTATAAGAGCTGCCAAAACTCCTGTCCGGTCTTTCCCTGCCGTGCAATGGAACAATATTCCGCCCTGGCCATCCTTCAGTTCCTGAAATACTGCTTTGTAAGGCTCTTTGTGTGTTTTCAAGATATTGGTATACATGGATATATACCCAGGCTCACCACCATTACTTACAAAGTCATATAGCTCAACACCTTGCAATGATAATTTATCCTTCTCTAATACTCCCTTTGTAGTGGCTGTCTCAACCATGCTGGCATTAGGCTCAATATCAATGCTGCTAGGAATCCAGACTGTTTTTATTCCATCAACTTCAGGTGATGGGTGCTTTTCTCGCTCGCCCCTGGAGCGAAGATCAAAGATGGTAACGATACCAAGGGCCGATTTCAGCAATGAAAGTGAGGTGGCTGGTAAGTGCGATAGTGCACCCGAGCGATAAACGATGTTGGAAGCCAGTGTTTGGGAAGATACAGTACGAAGGTTTAGAGCCAGGGCAATGGGTATGAACGGTGGATTTGAGAGCACTTGATTAACTGTCTCCATTGGAAGGTCTTCTCGAATGGATATTCCAACAAGCTTTGACAAGTCGATTGTTGGATTATCCGATGCCATGTTGTAGTTTGATATTCCTGGGTTTCCTCTAATTGGGACTGACTGGCACCAAATAAATTGTTTCATAATTGCTCATTTGGCTGGCTTTATTGTTGGCGATCGGCTCAATTTAGATCCCGATTACTGTCAGCTTGGCATGATTTTCAAATGCAGGACTTATATGCAGGACTAGAAACAAGGTTTGTCACCGAACGTAAGCTATGATGCCCAAAGAACAATGATAGAGTATTAACTATATCTAATAATAATCACGTATATTCCATTGGTTCCGTTTCCTTCTGTAATCGCACGCATCATTTCATGGTGAGGAAGTACTGGGTTCTTGAAGATAATGCTCAGGTGGAAATGCACAGGAAAGAAACAAACTATTTTCGCGAAGTAGAATAGACGAGTCACAGTAGAGAAGAGGATTCACGCCAGAATACCGGTGTTGAATGATGCATACTTGTACTATAGATTATTCAATATGGACTTTGATAAAAATAAAAGCTAGCTTAGCATGAATCCAAATTCTAAAGCATATTGAATTACCTCACTGTCTCAGGCTAGTTTCATGGGAAAGCTACCTCTCCTCTCAATGGGCTTAAAGTCATCATTGGTTAGTATTCCTTTGCTTTATGGAAGAAGCTATTAATCTAAATAGTGCGATACGAATTCATCATCTACTTCGTAGCTCTTTTCTAAACACAGAGGAATAAAAGTCAAAACACGTTTGTAGGAATTCGAAAATATCTTTAACAGTATGTGTGTGGATAAAGAACGCAGCAATAATAATAATAATAATAGTAATAACTGGTACGGAAGGAAATAAATATGAGTACTCGACACCTCCCTCAGAGCCTTCAAGTTCCTAATTTTCACGGGAGCGATTAAAGTAGAATAACTCTTATATAGGAAGTTCCAACTCATCAAAAACTTAAGGGTTCTGTTGCTGAACTTTTGTTGGAATTGAAGGCTGGAGAGGTGGAGGTGTGCGGTGGGAGTGAGATTGGAAAAGTGTGGGGAAGCTGATCCGCATGACGCCGACGACATCAGTACAAACAAATATAGATCAACCGACAGATATGACCACCTTCACCATAAATTGAGCCTGTCAACTTGGCCGAATCTGTGCCAGCAAAAGACACGATGGTCAACATATCAAGATATCTGCCATTCGCATCTTCGACCACGACAGCCCAAGCTTGTTCCTATCTGTTCGCTGTATGCTTGTTTTCGATATCCTTCCTGGTATTCCTCAACAGCAGCGTCTCTTTCGTGATCACGGACTTGATTGGAGTGAAGGACGGAGTAGGAGATCTGGTTGGCACATTGGGTTTCGTTGATGAATTGGTTGCACTGTTTGCTTGCCCATTATGGGGCATACTCTCTGATCGACTCGGTGTTCGCATAGTTTGCGTGCTAGGATATACGATCGTGGGACTGTCTCTTCTCCTTTTTGTGCAAGCTCGAAATGTGTACCCTCAACTTCTGCTGGCAAGGATGTTGTTTAGTGTAGGAGGTGCTGCGACGTACGTTTTCACCGCTTGCTGATGTTCAAACATTCTATTAATACATTGCACAGAGCTACTATGGTTACTGCCATCTTACCTACGATGACCGGAGGTGGGCGAGGCACTGAAAATAGCATCGAAACCAATAGCCATGATACTCCAAGATCGGCAGCATCGCGGGAAGTACGGAATAGCATTGCAGGTTCTTTGGATTCCGAAGCTACAATTACGCCTTCAAGATATGCCAAACCACCTGGTAACAATAGCTCAGTTACGCCATCTTCCTCAAGCCCGCCGCGGCTGGCTGGATTGGTCGGTGTGTTTACAGGGTGTGGAGCTCTAGTGGCACTGTCACTGTTCCTACCACTACCTGCTCAATTCTCACATATCGAAGGTGTGACGCAAGGCCAGGCAGTTGCTGATAGCTTCTATGTCGTTGGGGCAATAGCATTACTAGTAGCATGTTTCTGTTTCTTTGGACTACGTGGTCTACAGGGAGAGGATGGCAAAGGTTGGCGGTTGCTGTTTGGAATAACATCAACTTTGTCTGGATACGAAGCCTTGACGCAATCCGAGATCCGAGAAGTTGGAAGAGCTCCATTCCTTCCATACTGGCGACTGTTGATCGACTCGTCGGTGCTGGGATTTAAGGATGCTCAAATCGGCCTAGGCTATCTTGGAGGTTTCGTTGCTCGAGCCTCCTCGGTAGGTATTTCACTCTTCATTCCTCTCTACATCAACGCTTATTTTATACGTAATGGGTTCTGTCAAGGCTCTCCGAATGATCCTTCTCCTGAATTGAAGAAAGAATGCAGAGCAGCGTACATACTGTCAGCTGAGTTGACAGGGGTTTCCCAGTTGATTGCTCTCTTGTGCGCGCCAATATTTGGTTATTTATCGGATCGGTACCGCAGATTCAACTTGCCTCTTCTTATTGCAAGTGTCTTTGGAATAGTTGGTTATACGGCATTTGCAAATCTTATAAGCCCAGAAATTAGAGACGTTGAGGGACGAGGAGGAAGTCCGATGGTTTTCTTGATAGTAGCCCTCATCGGGATCAGCCAGATTGGGGCCATAGTGTGTAGCTTGGGACTTCTCGGTCGAGGTGTATTAGGAGATGAGGGAGGTTACAACCTCTCATCTCAACTGGAACGCACAAGAATCTCGCAGGCTAGCGATGCTGATGAGACCCCTTTACTAATTGCAACATCACCCAACAGACCCGCTTCGAGAAGCCATCTTAAGGGCTCCATCGCCGGTGTTTATAGCCTTTCGGGTGGTGCCGCGATTCTTCTTCTTACAAAGCTGGGCGGTTATCTGTTCGATAGCTTATCTACCGGTGCACCTTTCTATATGATGGCGATCTTTAATGCCATACTTCTTGTAATAGGCATTGCAGCCGGGGTCTATCAAGAGGTTCGGGCGCGCTCTAAAGAGGCGTGATGAAAACTACATATACTCTGCATTAATATAGACAAGGGCTACGTCTTGAATACCCCAGAACCGCAATATAGCATTACATAGTGTTATAAACAGGAGTGATTCTGCTCAATCGAGAAACCGATCCAGAAACTAATTCCTCCTCTTTTACCAGTGTTAAACATACTTCACATATTTGGTACGCTCTCCCATTTGCTGATTGGGGTCTGAACAATGTCTAGGAAATAACATGCGGGTTTAAATTGTCACGGTGTACGATTTTCTATAAGATCCAACGGTTGTAATTCGTAATTGCATTGATCGTTCTAAGACGCTTGAACGTCAGTCGATTCTTTTGGTTGTCAATATGTATGAATATTTCTTTCAAAGGAGAAACAAGACAGAGTCTAGAGACGTATGCATAAAGAGCAGCTAAGCAAATCTTCCAGGATATCAAATTCTATAGTGCTATTGCAGAAGGCAAATGAAACAAAGGAATGATATAAACTACGTGTGTTAAATACAGTACAAAACATCCTCCTCCACATTCTAAAATCCTGACCCTTCTTTATATCCCACACTCTTAGTGTAGCTCACCAAAACATCCTCCTCAGCTTCTACTGCTCTTGCATTTTTATGGCCACGCGCCCCTAACTTTCACCGACCGCTTCAACAACCTTCGTTTTGCTCCTGCTAAGCATAGATGGGCTAATAGATTAAGCCATTCGGGTACGCTTGCGTTGAGAAGTTGGCTTGCTGGCAACATTGTCACCGTTCTCCAAATGCGGATCTTCAACCTCATTTGCTTTTCGCTTTTTAGTAGATGGTTTGGTTGCCTGAGCAGCAGTTTGAAGACGCGGAAACCCTCGAGTGGAAGTTTCACCCATTACATCCTGCTCACTACTAGTAGGCATGAAGCCTGGTTGCCACGGCTGGCTAAGAAAGCATTGATCATCAGGATATACTGGATCAAGATCCAAGGCAAGTTCAGAGTATTGACTAGGTTCAACATTAACGTCTTGGTCCACTCGACCTTTTTCAGTGACCGGAGGGGCTAGCTTGTTCAATTTACGCTTACCTTTTTTCAGCCCAGACTTCACCACGCCGTTGTTGCACATCGGTCTAAATTGGTATCCGGGGAAAGCAGCCCGATGATTTATTCGATCAATATCAGCCCAATGCTTGAACCGCAGCTTCAATTCCTCAGTCTCGATGGCCCAGCTCTGAGCCGTAACCATGGAAGCAGCTTGCCCACTTATCAGATCACACCACTCCTGAGCTCGTTTATGGTATGCCTTTCGATAAAGTATAAACGCATTCTCGGGGCGCGGGATCTTGCTGCCTTTGTTGAGCTCACTCAGGCGTGTCTCTGTAGATCGGTTAACGTGCGCCTCGATATTTGTGATTTCGGATTGCCAGGTCATACCATCACGGTTCTTAGCCATGGTGCTGAGAGGCTGCTCTAGCTTCGAAGGCAAGGTGATGACGGTTGGTTTTTTATTCTGCTTGATACGCTTGCTGCACTTCTGTATTGGAGTTACCTCCGCTACAACCGTCGGTGTGGAAACTGCGATATTAGCGTTGTCATGCTGCACCCCACTGTTAGGTTCTGCAGCTTGGATAGGTGCTAGATTCTGAGAATCCTTGTGTTCTTCGGCTGTAATTTGATTGTGAAAAGATTGACCTTGCAACAGCCACTCGGAATTCTGTTGCGGCATACTGGTGAGGGCCGGGTTGATATCTGCTTGTTGTGCAGAATCCCACTGCAAATCACCCCATAGACTTTCAGCTTGTTGCGTCTGATTCAAAGTTGAAGACACAGGATGAGCATCCCAAGCAGTCGTCGGATCTTGAGATGGTAAATCTAGAAAGTCGAAAGCTCCGGGATTAATATGTTGCTGCATTCCTCCATAGTTGCAGGGGCCTAAATGTAGATTGTTAAATTCTGGTTCAACAGGGACTGGCATTGAGTTGTCATAGACTCCCTCAGCAAAAAGAGTGGTAGAATAACTCCCATCAGGAGAGTCTAGGATCTCTATACATACTAGACAATAGGGATCTGACAACAGCGAGTATCCATGCATCGGGCAAGGGCCAACATATCTAGCTTCCATTTTTGGCGTCACGATCACTCGCTGGTATTTACTTATCGTTTATTTTTATGGAAACGAAAGACAAAAGGACCGGCCAAGGGGAGATTGGATTCAAGTGCAAGAGATAGTCATTAATAACATTGCCTTGAGGCCTGTTCGTAATTCTATGAACATACTTGGCACTGGCCACCTATATCTGACAGGTCCACAAGCCTGATTCCATAATATAACTTTCTTTGTTGTACGAAAAAGAAAAGCTTGTCCGACGATAAAGAAACTTGACAATGAATTAAGCCACATTGGGAAAGAACTTGGATGATAACAATGCCGCCTTTCACTCATCACCGAGCCAGTTTTCGTAATTGCAAGGTCATAACAAATTGATAGTTACGACAGAAAGGATGTGGGAGAATTGGCGTGAATGCATCTCTTCATTCATACCACGCTGCGCACTGTAATATATACACACCGTCAGTGTCCTACCATACATTCCACCATGTTCCGCGCCGACGCTCTTGATGTCAAATTGCAAATGCGCCTCTTGGGTATCATCAACTTATCTTCTCTCATCTTCTATGATCGACGTCTAGACTGACTTTCTTCGGACCTCTTCTAGGAATCTTGTTTTCCTATGGCGAAATTCGCCATTCATGGTTTATTTCTGCCTTTAAACATAATTTCAATCTCTTGCCTCACTAACCCTCAATCACCCTCGTCGGCAACACACCATGGGTGGGCGATGACCTCCTCTATGGTGATTCGCGATTCCACATCGCGATCCAACATCAGCCGAATGAGATCGATGCTGTCGTCACTCATGATGTATGGGACTCGGAGATCACGATCCATAATCTCGTCGATGCTGTAGAATGGATTCTCCTTGTACACGATAGTGTACAAAAGAATTCCAAGCGCCCATACATCTTGCTCCTTTCCACGGTAAGGTTTACCTGCAAGGACTTCAGGTGCTGCATAATCTGGTCTCGTTTAGCGTATGATCAAATACTCTGGGAGAATAACTTACCAATGGTTCCAACGAAGACGTCAAATGGGCCGTTTTTTATATAAGCCGCACTACCGAAATCAATAAGCTTGATATTTCCCTCACCATCTAGGACGATATTTTCATCCTTGATATCTCGGTGGACCACAAGGGCTCTGGTATGAAGATGATGAATGGCTTTCGCGACCTGAACAAAAATGCTCCGACACTCGTTTTCTTCCATATTGACACGAAGCTCAATATAATCGAATAGATCCATGCCGGGCAGTCCGTGAGGAACCATCTCGATGTAGTAGTTGACCTCGTCTTCGAAGAAATCGGCCATTTCGACAATATTAGGGTGCTTGAGCCCGTCTCGACGCAAGTAGTCAAGAACATGTATCTCGAGCGGGACTGTTCCTAAACGTCGGTCTCGAGTCCACGTGTCAACAAGAATGCGTCTTTTGGTAACATACTTGAGTACCATCTTCTTATTGCCATTCTTTTTATACCGTGCTAGCTTCACTTGCCCATAAGCACCCTGCCCCATTTCTTCGAGGATCGTGAAATCATCGATGGTCTTTTTGGGAAGGGTTGATACAGGGAGTGGCTCAGTCTCCTTGGGTTTCTCAGGCTTTGGAGGAGGTGCCATCTCGCGACCTGTAACCTTAGCGACTGTTTTCTTTGCTGCAGCCTTGAGGTGAGCTGTGAGTAGAGAAGCATGCGACTGCTCCTTCTTGGGCTCATCCGAATCCATTTCAATAGGACTCCCAACATGTGTCTGTCCTGGAGAAGGTTGGTGCAATGGGGATTGGACTCTAGAAATAAATGGAGATGCAGCTCCGTGGCCTTCATGGCTCGCATGGATGTGTCGTGAATACGTAATCCAGAGGGCATACACAAGCTCTACATGGTTTTCGGACCTCGCCGTATGACTCTCATCTTCATCGCTTAATTCTTCAATCACGTTCTCGTCGAATAAGGGAGCAGATGTTTCCGATTTCACAACTCTTAGCTGAGCATCAATTTTGATTTCTGAACCATCCCGATGTTTCGCGGGTAGCCCATCAGGTCTCAAGAACAATGTAGCAGCATCTGCACTTCCTTCTCTAACCGCTAAGATGGCACTGGCACGCCGGAAACTATGTTCAGGTATCACAATACCTTCGACAAGATCTACACCGTCCTCATCCGAAAGGAGATCCAGTATTCGTTTAAAATCTGGTATGAGATCGGTAATTGGCCGGCCATCAGGTTTTTCTTGGCCGAAAAGAGCAGCAGAAAAGACAGAATTGGAACTCGTGATTTTCAAAGTTTTTGCTGACAGGACCATGATACCAGCGATATGAGGAAGACTTGATACTCGTAGATCGGTGCAACCAGGTACTCTGTCAACTGCGCAAGGGATATTCACACGCCCGGAATTTCTTGCTGCAAAATATCTCCGTTTTGCAACCTCAGCGTAATCAAGCTCGCCACTTTTGCCATCGATTCCTTGTCGAGATATTCGTGGGAACAACTTCCCTATATCTATTCCGACTTGAGCAGTTTTTTCTCCCCATATCGGTTCTATCGACCCAGAAATTTTGGTAAGAATCGCATCCTCATCAAAACCGATTATTGCTACATCTTCATGAATCTCTTCCAAAACCCATATTAGACCCCCCCTTTTTTCCTTGACCCATAAACTAGCTGATCCAGTGGCACCATTCCGCTTCTGTATTGGAACTACATCACCACACAGTAGAACACCTCGGGATTTGTTGCTTGGATGAAATAAACCAGCTTTGGCTGCTTTATTTCTTGCTACGATACTAGACCCTGCTCCATCATCCGATTGTGCTCGACGAGACTGTTGCTGTTGCTTCGTTTGGCGAGAATTTGGTCTGTTCAAAAGTTGTGCAGTAAGGCCTCCTCTTCCAAGAAGAAACGATGTGGTTGGTGTTGGACTCGGTTGCGTATTATGGCCGCTTGGTGATCGAGAGCTGGACTTTCCCAAATCGGGTGTCGTCCCTGTAGCCCCCAGCTTCTCCTCAAGCCAGGATCTTCGCTCCTCTCGCACGACTTCCAGAATTCCCATCTTCCGTACTTCTGCTTTGGTAACTCCAAATACGAGGCATGCAAGGTCGTTTGCTGCTAATATAGTATACGGTGATGTACTCTCTGTCGTAAATATAGCTTGTGCTGCTGGCGCCCATCGACTTGAGTGGCCGTGTACGGCAGGTCCCATGGGATGGGATGTGGAAACAACGAAAGAAGAAGGCCCGGTCCCAGATACTATAGGAGAGAGTAATTGTTCATGTAACGTATCACCAGATGCGAATGGCCGCCCCAAAGTATCTAGGAGAGTGTTTTGTAAAGCTATAGGACCAGTATCGGTAAATGTACGCATCAAGCTTGGCCGTCTTGTGACAGGAGGCGACGCTTTAGCAGTTGTTTGGCTTTCCGCGGTTGGGTCCTTTGAAGATGCTTCCGACTCGGTTGGAACAAACAAGTTATTGTCATCCTTAGATTGTACTTTAGTTATTTGGTCCCATGCTGCAGGCTTTCTTATTGTGACTGGGGAGGTTCCAGGACTTTCAAAAATGTCAGGGCTCTCCGACCGTGGTATGAAGCTTTTGTCAAATATGTTGTCAGCGTCTTCAGTGCCTGCAGGCCCCGTCAGAGGCCCGCCATAGCTTGAGATATTGTTTGCCGTCACCAACTTCGCCCTTGCCAGTAGCTCAAGCATGCCTTGCATTTCCTGGTCTCCGCTAACTCGTGCTTGTGCACTGGCAAGCCCAAGGCTATTCGAGCTCCCCCATGCTATCTTCTGTGTCATAAATTCGAGTGACCTCTTCAGAACATTTTGGCGGTTTTGTATGAACTCTTCGGACTGATGGGCGAAGGAGAAGGAGTGCAGGGACTCGGAGGGAAATCGACTCAGATCTTCGCCATAATTTAACGTAGGAGAGGTGGGAACCGAAGCAAGGGCCATAGATCCAGGCCGGGAGCTCGGGAATGTGAGATTCATCGACCCAGACCGTGGTCCTAGGGAGGTATTTCGAGACGAGGACCCTGAAGGTAGAGTTGGTGTTCGAAGGCCAGGTTGCTGGCGTATCCTGCGTAATCCAGATGCACCGAGTCCATGTTCATGTTCCGTCATAATAGGAGATCTGCCACACCGGCTGATTAGCCAAAGTGATTCTCTATGTTGTATGGCATCGTTCCCTTATGCGATAGCAATTCGGAAGCCTGCGGAGCCCTCTATCACTTTGGTTCAAAACGCTTCAGGCGCGGCATGACTACAAGATAAGACTAACCTTGTGAGGGAATCCAAATCTGCGTGCCCCATACCCGCGTCGAAAGAAAACCGTATTCGTGATCTATCCACGCCTCCTGTCCCATGTGCGAGTAGATTTCCGGTACTGCGGTTCTTAGGAATGACCAGTTCGCTCGGTGGGTTCGTGATCCGACTTCTCCCCCGTTCCCTCTCGGTAGATTGTTCGACGCCTGGAAAGCAACTCAAGTCAATGATTGCCACCAGTGCTAAGTGAATGAGACTATACTATAGAAAAGCCCGGATAGCGACTGGCCATCACTTAGGACTGTGCGACGGATCGTGCGGAGACGTTGGTTTTATGGCCTAACATTTCACACTCGCAGAATGGGGCTCGCACTACGAAGAAATGGGGCGCTCAGGTACTGCTCACCATTTGTTTTTGGGCCATCTGGCTCCAGCATAATTGGCGTGATTATACTTTCAGGAAGGATCGCAATACTGGCCTGGAAAAAAGGACGATAGGTACGGTAGTGCGGGGTCTAAAATGTGTAACCACCAAAGCCAATGTCTTCCTAACGCGCCGGATGCTGGACCAACAGGAATCGAATGCGCTAAGGAACCGGCAGGGCGCTGCAACTGGGGCTTTGAATTCCTGAAGATATGACTATCCCTTCCGGTGCAGTGGTAAAGGTAACGGGACGCGAGGTTTCCAATGAGATGTTTGACGCGCGGGAGGGCAGTCAGCACGGATTTCAAAGGGGCGCTGCTGGCTCGACTTGAAGGATGGAAGGATAGATGGATAGACAGATAGACAGATAGACAGATAGATGTTCTGACGGTGGTACCTGACTCGACGAGGTACTAGGGAAACGGAGAGAGGAAGAGGAGAGAAAGAGGGAGAGAAGGAGAAAGTAAGGTTTTGACAAAAGTAAACAAAAGGATACAACAACCACCCAGGCAGGCCGTCTAGGTAGAAATAAAAAGTGATTGTTGTAAAAATTGAGAATGGTGGTGTATGTAAGACTGGGGTAGCCGGGCGAAAGAGAAGAGTTCAGGTAATTCGGTTATGCTATGCTATGCTATTGGGATGGATATTCATCATGATCGTCGTTCGCGCCGAGTGGGTGGGTGTTGATCCATCGGTTCCCCGACGTTTGCAAGCAAACCCAAGGTGGGATAGGGAAAGGGAAAGGGGACCGCCGTATATATAGATGGAGATAGATGGAGATGGAGATGGAGATTGATGTGGAGGTGGAGGAGGAGGAGGAGGAGGTGGTGGTGGTGGTGGTGGTGGATGAGGCGATGGATGAGGTGGTGCTGCTCGGCGTGTAGTGGTGATGTTGATGGTGTTGGTGTTGATAGTGGTGGTGCTTTTTGAACACTTACTACTTGCTACTTGCTACTTGCTACTGCTACTACTATTACTACTACTTACGTATCGATATGTAGGTAGCTATTGTTTGCATGGGCAACCGATGGCGACGACGACGGCGATGGCGTACGTAGGTGAAACTAGTGGCTTGACTCTTTAAGGTTTTATTTTTCTTTCCCCTTTCTGCTTCTCGCCCGTCAAAGTGAGTTTGGTTTGATTTGTCGATAACGGTCGAGTGGTGTACGATACGGTACGATACGGTACGATACAATATTGTCAAAGGTAGTAAGTGAGCTTATAGTTCTGATGGAGAGGCAGGGTCTTGCTCTTGGTTACAACGCTGATACCATGCTCATGCTACACGCAAGGTTAAAGACCCAACCACCATAGACGAACGACCCTTTTCTTTACAGTACGCACCGAGTGTTTATTGTTTTTAACCACTTGACCCAACATCCAACATCAAGTCAAGTCAACTTCGCAAGAAATGCAGGTCATATGATACATTCAAAACCCACTCAAATAATGTGATATGTTACTATCTAGCTTTACGCGAAGGTGGGAGGCGGCACACTCCCAAGTTCTGGCTTACTACTGTTGGCATGGGCTCGGACTATTGATCGGAGTTGGATACTGCCCGCAGCAACCATCTAATGATATCTCTATCTATATCTACCAATATATACCTGTTGAGGCAACCTAGCAGTGCTGAACGGTTTCGCCTGCTTCCGTGGATTCCCTATTGTAAGAATTCTCGTATCAGCAGAGCTCAGCTCATCGTTTTTCTCCTCCAACTTATGGACTGGAAGTCTCAAATGGATCTCGGACTTAAAATCTTGTGATCCACCTCCCAGTTGACTTCCATGTGATTCGCCTGGGATGCTTTATGCAGCTCGTTTTCTTGAAGAGCACGGGACTACTGGTAAAAGCCATTGGAAAATGGTACCGATCTACGCATGTGCATCTCGAGTAGACCCAATTTATCCTTTTACCATTTCTCTAATTACCCGCTCTTCTTGCTCATACTTGAAGTAGATAGGCGACAGGTTGAGAGTTTTATAAAAGTATCTCGTAGATTTTCTTGAGAAAGGAAATGGTGCTTGGCCAACAAAACTTCGCTGCAAGGATACAAAACATTCCAAAATCTAAACAGCCCTTGGTAATATTGGATCGAAAGATCAATATAACACGGGAGATCATCCACCCAGCCTGCCGTCGAATCTACAACCCTGGATCACAACCGTAGACTTTGAACGAATCCTCGTTGAGCGTTCAGCGCCTCCTGGCCAAATTCCCGTTAAGGTGCAGCACTATTTTATAGACCAAATCGGAAAGCTTCAAGGTATTGGAGTCAGTAGTTCGTGACACAGCTTCCTCCGAGATAACCGAATGATTTTGACGTTGATGGTGGGTGATACGAGTGGCATATAGTGCTGTGGTCATATGAGAGCTTCAAACCTAAGATCTCACAACTCGAAGTAAAGCTGTAGCCCAGGCCCATCTCACCGATATCAAATCTTGTAATACAGTCAAATAAAATAAAGTGGTGGATGCTACAGCTTCGTACAAAGCCAGAAGGGTGTCTGTCCCAAGATTTGTTAATTCTATGCAGAGTAACACACGGTTTCTGTGTAGCTTGAAAGTTGGACCCTGCGGCAATTGTGTATTGTTACTAGCCGTGATTTGCTCTTGTTGAAGCAAACGCAATATGATGAGTATATGACCCCTGAACGTTTATTCTTCCGACTGAATGACCTCTTTCAAAACACCATTCCAAGTTCTCCAGCTAACCTTCGGCTCTTCACCTTCACTACCACTAAAAGACCCGCTTCCCTCGATCATGCTGACATCCCGACTTGCAGTGTAGTCATCCTCTAGGAGATAGTCAGGATAGGTATCACCATTGTCTTCAAAGTAATCATCTAGATCTCGAAGGATTCGTCCTCCTCTCATCAATAGCTTGATATCAATCTCAGGGATCTTCCACGCTGGGTGCTACATCAAGCAAGTCAATATCTAGCCCATTCTCTATAGTCTTTTTTAAGAAAACCAAAGACTTACTTCACTTGCGAGCGAAGAAAATTCTTCTCTTGCCTCAGCTTTCATCCACTCTATGTGTTCTCGTCTATTTCTTCTACTCGGGACCTCAATTCTGTCATCGATATCTGCATAGTTCAGAAGAACACTTTCCTCTCGAGACGATAACTCCCTGCCGCTCTCAGTAATAGGATATGGGAGCGCAGTGATGACAATAGTAATATGCTCAAGATTCTTTAGTGAAAGCAGCTGGTTAAATGTGGCTTTATCCCTCTCGCGCCAAAGAAGATACTAGTGGATGTACAAGTCAGCTATTATCAAAACATCACAAAAGAACATGATAGCCTATGTCTTGGTTCTGTATAAAAAAAAAGGGTGCAAAATATTCGTATTTTACGAAGATGGGAGACATGCTAGAATTGAAACTCGTAAAGCATTCTCAGCTAGACAAGTTCTTTTCTGGCAGTCGTCGCAATCTAAGCTAATGCAAAAATTATTGTGTCATGATATCTGACGCAAGAATGAACCTACATTGATAGCCAAGTGCTTCAGGCTCTTCTTAACCCCTTCGTCAATGCAGTCGAGGATGAGGAGACAACCACATATACCCAAGCCACACTGAGTATAGGCAATGAAGCATATATCAATGGCAGGGTTGACTAAAGGATGGCATGGTAGCTCGCTACTTTTTTTGAAGAGTGATACATAAGCTCTCTGAGCTTCACCACGGGACTCTTTGGAGACTGCCAAAATGCCCGCAGATGCAAAGGAGGCAGTGGGATGGCATGCTAAGTTGCCGTAGCCTATTGTGATGAGACGAGGTACATGAAAAAAACTGTACACCTTAGCACGGAGCTCGGGGGCGAGCTCTTGAAACCGGGCAAAGGATTGCATGTTGAGATTAGAGGTACTGTACCTCGCAGGGTATTTGATGGTTCAATGTTGAGGGAAGGTGCGCAGGTAGAACTCCTGTTTGAAGTAGGCAGAGCAGGTCATGTATCGAGATCAGTAGTTTGTAATGAATAACGAACATTGAAGCATGCATGTTGGTATATTCCGATATGATTCATGTACGGGTTACGTGACCTAGTACGTGGTTGCCTATTCGGGAAATCCAAATTAGCACCATACTGTATAGAACTTCTAATATCAACTCAATCACCACCGAATACAACGAGTACTACGCTATCAAGAAGAGCATGGGGTGCCCCGTAGTCAAATTGATCCGATATAACGTGTTTGCTGTGTTGGTTTTTTTGATGTTGTAAAGATCCAATTCTTTTCGTTTGAAACCCCCCAAGAATTAGTATTTTTGAGTAGCTCTTGCAACACTTGAAATTCTAGTGTATTAGACAAGCATCCTGTACTTCGCTTCAGATTCCTCATTGAAAATACAAAGCGGTGGAACGGTATTGCATAGTCGCTAGTTCATCTTATACATCTTCCGGCTAGTGGTACTATAGACTATGCAAGACTCATTATTGACCGAGACCAAGACTTAGACTAAGATGCATTTGTATGCCGAAGAGATAAACTCTAGATCCAGCAATACTAATTATCTTCACTAGTAAGTTTCCTGTTTTGTTCGTAATTCCTGTAACAGATCCCATGTGTGTTGTGTGCGGCAAGTATTCTTCTGCAAGACCTAATCTTTCCTACACACTCATAGTAGTACAGTACAATAGTTATGAGCCTAAGACCAATTGGTAACATCCGAGCTACCAAAATCGAAGAAGAAGTAACCACTTCCAAAGAATCTTGGGTAAGTTACCATTCGCGACTGATATGGAGTAAAGCTGTAGCAAAAGTAATAATAGGATCCTATATGTAATATTATTACATCGTTCCGCAGGATTCGCTGATAACCTTAATAGTACTGCATATAGCTTAGTCAAAGAAATACCTGAGAGTAGACATTGCAATTTTTAAAGGGTGCATGGGTGAAGATCTTATCATATATATGTAGTCGGAATCCACTATATATTCCCTTTGAGGACCCCAGTATTTGCACCACGCCGCTAGCAATGACAAGCCCCACCTCCAGGTTCCGAGCGCGCCTCACTCTTCGTCACCCTCGTTCCCTCGTGCAATCCAGGGTCGCTACAGTAGCATAGCTGAGTCAACATAATAGAATATATATTTCCCAATCAGACTGACATGCCAATCGAGATATGGCAGCTGTGCGAAGGGGCCAAGGCCCTATGAACATCTCCCTGGAATCAAATGACCTCCCACCCATCTCAGCCCTCTTCCTCATCTACTTCGACATCAAGGCTGGTTATACTATTGGATGGAAACGCTCACTGCCTGGGATTGAACTCGAAGGTGTTGTAGAATATAAGAGTCTGCCATCAGGGTTGCATACGGTTAAGGAAGATCTGATATATTTCGTTCATGGCGAACATGCTGGTCTCAGCGCATTCATCAATGCGCCAGCAGCGGAGGAATCCAGGAATGCGCGAATGATTGCGGTGGGAGTGATGGTTCCTTTAAGCTATGGACGGCTTGGGAGGAGCTGGAGACATGCGGAGAAGTTAAAGGCAATGGCCAGGTAGGTGGAGGCTGCTGCATGATACTACCATATTCTAACCTAGGTTATAGCGAGCTTATTGTTGATACATCAAATACTAAAGTACTAGAAGATTTCTGGGAACAGCACAAGGGTTATGATACCTCTGCTCCGAAGGCTGAATCCGACTCTCTTTTGAATTCTCCTGTCACCGGTGTACGATTTAGTTCAGAGCAGAGAGCGCCTGGGAAGCCGAAACATGGCAGAAACCGGTCAGCTTCCGACGGAGCAGCACTACTCCCTCCCGGTAACAATCTGTCTGCGCATCATCCGGCCTGGAGCTTGTTAAATCTACTGGAAACTTTTGGGCCTCTGATATTTCCTATACATCGTGCGGCTATTCTGCGGAAGCGAATATTAATCACAACACATGCACCAATAGAGCAGACATGCAACTTTGGTGAGCAACCTGAACTCATACTCTAGACAATTTACCTAACAGAAGGCAGTGTATGATCTTTCTGTGCTTTCCAATATTCCATTGGCAGTCAGTGATCTCTTAGCAACAGATGCCCCTCCCCAAAGGCTAAGGCCCCTATTTTCAATAGGAGTGCACGATATTCCCCTGCTAGAGGAAGATCTTCGAGCTTCCAAAGAAAGACTACTCGCTACAACTGAAGATGAAGCAGTAGAGACCAGAGATGAAATAGGTTATGGGTGGATAGCCTGTACAACAGATAGCATCCTTGCTATGAAAAATAATCTCTATGATGTCCTGATCACCCTACCCCCTCTATATACCGAAGACGCCTCTGAAAAAGTATGGCCAAAGGTCCAATCCTCTCAAGGCATCGAATTAAAGGCGACCCAGCGCGATCTTCGTCGCTACAAAGCTCTCCGATGGGGTCTAACTCACCATGCCTCACCCCCATCCACCCCTCAGCCCAACGCCATCCTTGTAGATCCCGGCACTCCACGAGCGACATCTTCTCATCCTCCCCATAGAGATGACCCCATGCTCGACATACCTGATACGGACAACATCGTTGAACCAACCTCTTGGTCTGCACTTGCTTATTCTGGCTTCATGTGGTGGGCTTCAGCAGGAGAACAACGTCTTCATTCCGAAGAAGAATCCGAAGCAGATGATTCTCTCCTCTCTGGTCTCTCACTTCTTCATTCCACCCCCCGAACGCCAAAAACACCAAATCAATCGACTCTTAGCCTTAGAGTCGAGGGAGCGGCAAGACAAGAGATGGGTATCATTGCCTATTTCCACCGTCTCACCACCCAGATCCTAACCACACTGAGTGATATCGTTGACGTGACAGACTCAGATGATGAACGAGAAGACAACGACATCTCAAGTGAAAGCGAAGAGCACAACGGGCCTTGTGTCTACGTAAGTAGCACAGATATGGAACATATGGGACTAGATGTTTGGAGCGCAGCAGACCACCATTTCATAGAAGAGGTAGCGAGGGAGTACTTCGGGCGGAGAGCTGTCGTTGAAGGTAGAACTGTGGATATTTGCGGCGTGAGGATTTGTTAACAATTTATTACCATATGTATATGTAGAATCATGGGCTATGGCGTAAAAGTTCCGCAAGGGAGTGTATGGTACATCTGACGGGAAGGATGTTTCTTGGACTTCTTTTTTTGCTTATGGTAATCAGCTCGAATGGATTTACTTTCGAGACCCTGATATTTTTTGTTGGCTTCCTTTAAGGTGACTGTTACCTGTAAATCCTTCGACTTTTGATCAACTAAATCAGGGGAGTTGAATTTTGATGTCTGACTTCCCCAATACAGTAGTGTCGAAACAGTAGTGGGCAAGAATAAAGACAATATATATTACAGAGGACTTGCGAGGTCGCTCTATAAATAGCAATCACAGCACATATACACCCGAAAATAGATTTTGAGTAAATAAATTTTCCTGTTACAGGATCTAGCGCTCAAAATCACTATCAATCGCCGCTCCTTCCTCCAGCAGTACGATCAATCATCACCAAATGTGTATATAACGCCTCCCATCATGCAAAAGAAGCCCTATTTTACAGAACCGCCAAAATGCGCCGCACCAATAAAAAAGCAAAAGTAAACCGAGGCGTTATTTGATTTATTCCTCGTCGGTGTCCGTGTCAGTCTCGCTTGTATCATCGGCGGCCTCCTCCCCATCAGTGTCACTCTCCTCATCACTGGAGTCTTGAACAACTTGCTTCTTCCGTTTAGGTGGTGGAGCACCACCGTTCTTCAGCATACTCATCTGGCCAGCGATGGAATCCTCATCAGGCTCGCTGATGTCGTCCTCTGCGTCGATCTCTGCGGCTTGGCTTGCATCGGCGACAGTTAAAGTGACTTCCATCTTGGTATCAAATCCAACATAGGAATCGCTGTTTCAAATTAGCACAAGACATGAAGGACTGGGATGATTATCAAACTTACCACACCAGATGCATGACGAAAGTGTATTGTCCAGCTTGAGGGGGGGCTTGAAATTGGGCTTTGAGAGTCTGCACATTGAAAGTGGGCTTTCCACTCTGATCATAAATAGGCTTGTCAAAAGTGGTAAATGTGAAAGGAGGAACAGCCATTTTTCCTTGCTTGGAATCCGTAAGGAATACATGCCATCGGGGGCTATAATCTCTTGGGAAGTAAGGGGCATGAGCAAGTGGTGGAAGTTCGAGCTTGTCTTCGGCGGCCTTCTCCGCTCGGATAGCATCAAGATCATCTTCGGCAGCGTCCACGTCATCTAAATCAGACGCTTCAACTGCAGGTACATTTTGAGATCCAGGGGGGATGAATCGGCCCTTGACTACCAGAGAGACGAGTGATGAGGGAGTAACAAATTTCTCGCCTGTGACCTTAAAAAAAGCCTTCTCAACTTGGAAATTTGGAAGCTGGCGTGCAACATTCATTGCTGTTTGATACTGACTCTCTGTCAAAAGTCCTTTTCCAACAGTGAGCTTCTTGCGGTATGCCTCTGGAAGTGCCATATATTGCTGCAGGGTCAAGTGTGTTCTTGAGTCAACTCCCTCGACAGATTGTGCTATCTTCTTAGTGAAGTAAGGAAGTTGTAGAAGTGGTGATGCACCGGGAGGTACAGCCTGCATCAAATTTTGTGCGGTAGAGTAAGAAGCCAGAATTGGAGCAGTGGTACCAAAAGCAAGTGCGATTGCCGTGAAAGAGTTGTTTAGCGCATGTGCGATTGGCGCAACCTCGACTTTGGACTTGTTCAAACTGGTATCATCAAGCTCAACACGACCAAGGTAGCTCCAGAGAAGTGCAAGTGCTTTTCGTCGAACACCACCTTCTAAATCTTCGAGAGCTAACCGGTCTTTTGGAGACAGCCCTCCAGCTAGACCAGATGTTTCAGTCTCTGCAAAAACTCTCGACTCCAGCTTTCCAAGACTTGATTCAGATTTCTCGCCCTTCAAAGTCTGTTGGAATTCGACACCGGTACTGAGAGCGGTTATGATGCCTCCTTGTGTGATCTCGTCATTATATTCTCGGAAAAGATTGTTGGCAGACTCAATTAAGACCTTTTCCTTGGACATTCGCTGGGTCCCGTACCACCAAGAACCGACAAGGTAGGGCAAGAGGACACCAAGCATAACCGCATATACAAGGATGACATATTTTCCGTTTCCATCTGTAATAATGAATTTTGGCAGGGCAATTCCGATGCTGAAACTCTGCTTTCCATCAGGGTGGCCATACTGAATGTAGTTGTTTCGGATTTCCTCATCAGTTAATGCCTTGTAAGCTTTGGTCAACTCGACAAAGAAACTAGAACATATGTCAGTGAAAATTCCTAAATCCTAGTGTTTCCCCACGATAACAGCTCCTATAGACATGGAATATGTGCAAAACTCACTCGTTGAGCGACTCCAGGGTTTGGTTCTTTGCTGGATCAGGTTTTGCTTTGTCGGGATGGTGTAGTAGTGACATGCGCTTGTAGTGACTCTTGATCTGCTTTTCAGTGGCAGACTGTTCTTCATCAGTCAAGTATCTCGCAGTCCAGGAGAATGACTTACATCAGATATCCCCAAAATATCATACGGATTCCAGATTTTGTTGATCGATCTTGCGGTAACATTGATCAAATAGATCATGAAAGCTATAATGACCCAACCAGCAATGACAGTGATTATGCGCTTCAGCTTCCTCTCTCTCCGCTTCTGCGCCCTTCTCTGCCCATCAATAAGATCCGCATGTTCAGGTCGGAAATCTGACTTGACCCTCGGGGCAGAGGCTGCTGGATCGTTGCTGGGCTTAAGGATGTTATAGGTAAGTGGAACAGTGACTATTCCAACAAGTGTGGCGACGAAGAAGGGGAAGAATTGTCCCTATGCTGTGTTAGTAATTCTTTCTTCGGGGGTTTTAGATGGGATTGTCTATACCTGCTCATCATACGAGTACTCGCTGCTCATGTTTTAAGAGCGGTTGGTCTTGAGACCAGTTTCAAATACTTGCGCGCAAGATGTATAGAAGAATTCCAACTTGCTAGACGTTATGAGCAAGTGAAAGAAGTATGTTTAAGGTCGAAAGTTGGCGGGGCGAAGCACGTTGTCTTTATTTAGGTATTAGAGGGAAGGGCTCAGTAATAAATAGCTTGGCATTGGAGAAGCGATCTGTACTTATTTTGACAGGGGCTGAGTTCGGCTAGCTGACTGCGGTGTCTCCACACCGCCCGCGCGCTTAGCGAAGAAGACATGACATTACTTCGTAGGTATTGTACAGACGACTACGACGACGACGACGACAATGTGGAATATATACATTCTAGTATGGGGTATACACTTTTTCGCCTCCATACGTTATATTATATTTATTCTAATATGAAAGATGGTGAAATGGATAATTGGATCTAACTGGTGTATACCGTAGACATTCCCACTCCCCTCTACTCTGCTCTCGCTAGTGCATCGTAAGAACCTACACCTTGTCTTCAGTCGGTACTCAGATTCAGATCAATAAATACATATGTTGTAGCAGAAACTTCTCTCCAGGAGAAATGGATGATGCGAGATATTTGACAAATCCTTGCCATTTATTGAGTAGATCCTGGCTTGGTCCTAATGAAAAGTTCAATCAGCTTCAGTTGTTGGCAGTGTGGCATGTCATATATGCACTACCACTATACGTAGCTCCGTCGCGGCCACACGGACAGGGTCGAGAGTTAAGCTGATTCAAAATCGATGTGATCAATCCTAGAGTACGTCAACTTAACTACAACGACTTGAAGCCCTCTGCGTCGTGGAGTCGAAGTTCGAATTTGTTCAATATGTAGAAAGAGTAGAAGGGTGTCCTCGAAAACTGTACAGCATACTCAAAGAAGTTGCAATGGTAGTTGGGGGCATTGGCAATCTTCCCTATTCGATTAAAGTCTCTGAATAAGTATCCGTCGCTGGATATGTAGTTCAAGCTTGTGAAAGTCAGTACTTACAATAAGCTTCAAGCGACATTTCGACACCCTTTCTTCGATAAAAATAGAGGCAATTGAACGCAAGTCCCGAACTTAAATGATAGTCTGGGTGGGCATTATACATATATGGGTAGTTCAACTTGATAGGACAAGGCGCACCAAGTTTAAATACTTGTATATTCTGAACATCGTGTCTACAGAGAGATCTAAAAAGGAAGGCATTTTGTAGGTGGACCTTCGGTATTGTAGATCTGTTGTTTCGGACAAAAGAATAGCACCGCATCTAGGGTAAGTGAGAAGGAAGTGTTGGTTTATTCTGTGGGTAGGCTCAATTGGTCATGTGACCAAGTCACATGACCCATATACTTTGTTGAAGATATAACTATCTCATAAACTAGATTATCTCGTAAAGCAGATTCTCTTCCGAGAACTCAGTAGGCTATTGCACTTGTGATCCTATGAATAGGCATAACAGCTTTGGTTTAGATGTTCTTCTCTATCGGGAAACATCTGTGCCAGGTTATTGGCCGAGGAGTGAAAAAGCGCCACATTTGTTGGCGCTAACACAGGTTATTACCCCATTAAATGGTCTGATTTCTGATTTATGAGATAAATCGAGGCTTAAGGATCACCTCGTAGACGAATAACGGCGAAAACTACCTCGCCCCTATACATTTCAAACGCAGATCTTCCCGATTCTGAATAAGCTACATATTCCTGAAAACACTTTTGCTTGCTAGTGCTCTTCTTCTATATTGAGGCTATAATGCTTGCATCTCTTAGCTGACTCTGGCTTTAGTTTTTGAACTGAAGAGGTCAGGGGTCGTGACCATAAGCAAGTTCGTTTTGAAATGGAAAAGGGGTTAAGCGATCTGGTCTCCACTATAAAAACAGCAGTGCTGATAGTAGAGAAGAATACTAAGCGGTTACAATAGGCTGGGTTCCTAAAGTAAAAAATATCAAAACTATAACACGAGGAAAATTAATCTTCTTGGATATCATCGAGATTGTTCTCAGGAAACACTCGATTCATCAAATCTATGATATTGATCAATTGGTGTGTTTGACGAAAAAACGGACCGGAACTCATTCTAATTTGGTTGGATTCCAAGTGGCTATATATTTGTGTATAACGAGAAATTCTCAAGATACAAAGCACATTAGACAACAACAACAACAACAACATGTATCCATACTTGGCATCTAATGCGGCCAATCCCTAATGCTGTGAATTAGATATGGTCATAAATGATCTCTTTCATCGCAACATCCTCAGCTGCTATCAGTCTTCCACTCAAATTAATGTGGTGACTGCACTAGTAGACTGTGTGAGCTATGTGGGCCGTAGCTCTATTTATATAGCCCGGGAGTTAAGTCTTTGGTGGGACTGTTATGCTAGCATCCTTAAATTGTTTCTTCTACCTCTCAAGTAGCCGTATTTAGGTTCTTTTGAAAGCTGTATACGTGCCACCTAAGTCAGTCATGATAATAATTATCTGATATAACTGTAAATTGTTATTAGAGGGCATTTTTGTTGCACCTCGCATTTTTGTATATCAACTCACTAGCACTTAGCTACCTCATTGCGGTCAATTGCTAAAGGCTTGATAAGTTTTTGGTTGCACATCACACTTAGTTATACATGCACATACACACTAACAACGTGGAATTCTCTTCAAGCTAGTGTGCCCCCATGTTTGTATATTGGGACACATCACACTTCTAAATAACAACCCTCTAGCAGTGATATAACCCACTTCAGCTAGCGAGTCTGTCTCTCAAGGTTTGTCGCATATTTCACTTCTGTATATCGAAACGCTAGCCACTAGCTTTCCTCTTCAGGTTAGACTATAAGATTCGCTAGACTTT
>Ga0247734_1000286_pt1 | contig 45208 bp, 28 predicted proteins | sample UWRJL103311B2_FD_180933 | JGI IMG/M metagenome (GOLD analysis project Ga0247734, IMG submission 180933) | Plant litter microbial communities from Arlington Agricultural Research Station in Wisconsin, United States - UWRJ-L103-311B-2 | ecosystem: Environmental > Terrestrial > Plant litter >...
GGGCGGTGGGACGAAAGTGTTCGAGCGTGTCTCCTATTGCTTTGCATTTTACATTATTTTAAGTACGCAAGATTACCTACCTAATTCTACAGTCATATATCTACCTATCTATCTATCTATATATGTGCGTGTTTCATCAGACGGAATAAGGTTTAGGTTAGGCAAGGGAGTCTTTTTTCCCTTCCCCTTCCCCTTCCCCTTTCCCTTTCTTTTTTGGAAATTTGTGAAAATGCTCGACGGCCCAGGTTTCAATGTGGAAATCCAGCTCGCCATGCTGTCGAACTGCTTCGGGATCGACGTAGACACGCAGGCCGATCTTGCCCTTGAGGTCGAAGACCCGGAAGATGATGTAGACGTTTGGCGGGGTTTCGGTTTCGGTTTGGGTTTGGGTGGGAGTGGGGTTGAGTCGCATTCTTTGCATCTGTTGAGTTGGAGGCGAGGAGGTTAGTTAAGAGGTAGGTAGTTAATATCTCATGGGTCAGTGGGCAGTGGGTGGGTGAAGGGGGGGGGGGAGTGGGGTCGAAAAAGAAAGATTGTATGACACTTTATTCAAATGGGGCCTGGCGATTTGCTTACTTACCCGGCTATATTGCGAATTGCTCATGTAGAACTTCTCGTTGCATCCGCCGGTGGTGGTTTTCACATCCAGGTGGTAGATGGGGGTTTGGTCCTCCCATGCCTCGCGCGGCAAGTAGCCGTGCTCGATCAGCACCGCCGTCAGCTGGCTGTCCGTGTCGTAATATTTGATATTCGAGGCTCCGTACTCGACCCAGTTGGGGCCCATGTTTGCGTACTTGTCGTGCAAGCGGACTTCGCGGCGGATTTTGCTTTGCCAGTTGGAAATGCTGAAATTGGTGAGCCTAAGCTTGAGGAGAAGCTCATATATCTAAAATGAGAGCGCGTTAGCATAGCTTTAGGTTGTAGAAAATAGTGTTACACACGAACAGCTCCCCTGCGGCGCCGAGCTCGGGATTATGGTCTGTAGGATGTTTATCTAAGGTTGAAAGAAACAAAGCGTCTTTAAGATGAAGCCCAGTGTCTAGGTTATCGACCGATTTTCCTCCACGCATGGGGATAGCCATCCTTGCAGCGCTATTTATTACCCTCTCTAGAATTGCAATATAATCTTGCGAAGAGTTGCACTTTACACACGGAATGGCATTTTCTACCGACGGCAAGCCGAATCGTGATAATAATGGCGAAGGAGAATTGAACCGGAATGGTGAAGGCGATGCCCGGTTTGGCTCAGAGCCTTGGTGATCTGGTTGTGGGCTCCTTCGAGGTACACTTCTATTGTAGCTTCTATCATTACGACCTAAACTTATCTGTCCCGCTGAAGATTGTGGAGTAACACCACTAAACCCCGGAATTTGAGAAGCAGTAGTTGAAAATGTAGTTTCTCTAGCTGAAACGTCCTCGATATCAGGTTGATGAGTGCTTTGAACTTCTTCTAGAGGTCTTTCAATTCCATCAATCTCAATAATTCCGGCAGCTTTTAGCATGCGATCAACTGCGCCTAAAAACTTGCAGCTGATGATTCCGCTCAGGAAAGCTTCTGCAGCGGGATCTAAAATCTGAAAATGGTCCATGAGTCGTCTTGGTAGCTGTTGGTGATAGCATTGTTCTCGAGCAACTTCGTCCCTAGGAATGTAGAGGCCGAGCCCATCCTGGTTGTCTTCAAGATGAAAGTTTGCTGGGCTATTCTCGACAGTAATCGTTTCACCATACTGCAAGATATTTAGTGACTTGTAAATACCGTTACTAATATAAATGGAGGACTCGAGTAGCCGGTGGTAAATAGATTTGTCGTCACTTTCACTTCTATCCTGGTAATGAACAATACACCTGTGTGCTGAGGTAAGCAAATATACAGCGTAATGCTGGCTTGAAATGCTCCATGCCCAATGCTTACCGGAAGATCGCGTATGCCTTTTGTCGGAAGGCGCGGGTTAGCTGGTTGTTTACTTGACCGTCTCTCACCGTTGTTGTCTCCTCCACGAGCTCTGAAAGATGCTTGCTCTTCAGGCCGAGAGCAAGCAAAAGTGGGCGGCAAGTACGCACTTCTTCAATAGTGTAATCTAGAACTCTAATCTTTCCATCAAAGGCAGAGCCAAGCTCTGAGCGATCAACTATGGCAAAGTCGCTCGTTGTATCTGTCAGAGCTTTCTGTCCATTTGTTTTGGTCACGTTAAAAATATTAGACCTTCGAAGGGCCTTAACAGTATCCCAGGTGGGGCCCATAGAACTTATAACCATTATCTTTTGCTTGATCTTTGATGCAGATGGTGGAGGCCGACTCGCTGCTAGCTCTTTTAGGGCTTGGACATGCATATCAAGATTCGGCTTCTGTATATTCAATATTCTACAAAAGAAATCTTCGAGGTTAACATAAAAGGTCTTGATAGGGTGCATTCGTGGGATTTGAACCTGATCGTCGGCCCAAATGCATAACGAAGGGGGGTTCCAAGTATTCTCGGAAGGTAGGAAGACTAGATTTGAGTCTTCAAACGATTCTCTGAGGGACGGAAGAATTAGCGTAACTCAATGCAAAGTGATTCAGTTGAGATTTTTTCTCACCTTATCGATTCAGAGCTCGAATCGTGTTCAAATTCGCGCCACAAGCGACGGTAGATCTCCATAACCCTGCTACTAATGCCACGGTTTTCTTTCTTTAGTGTCTTTAAATCCTCTAAGTAAAGTTTCCAATCTGCGTCAGGGATTTTCAAGACCACGTGGAACAGATGCCTGAGCTTTGTATAATCCAATACTTGATCTAGGCGACTTCTTGCCTCGAGCCATTCGGGGGCAGTCCAAACACAGTCTCTAGACTTGACCCATCTTCCATCTTGCCCTGTTTTCCATGGGATATATATAAAGGCGTTCTCACAGAAAAGTTCACTGTTATTGAGTTAGAGAAACCCAATAAATTAGAAGAGAGATCCTACCAAATATAGGCAACATTATCTTGGCTTGAGCAGTTTTGTTCTATGGCTTCGTAGATTCTGAATAAAGCTTCTATAAAACTAGAATCGTCGTCATAATTCTCAACTTGAATTTTGTCCAATGCCGCAACATAGAATTGAAGATTGTCGGTCGTTGTAACGCCAAATCGTTCCAAGAACAACCATCCATCACCAATTCCGCCCGTGGGTAATTCAGGCAGAATCAAAAAAGGGAAGTCAACTATATTTAGTTTGTCCACAATTGATTTCAACCTTGGCAGAGGTAGAAAAGTCTCTTTTAGGGGATACTCCACATCGGCCAGCCGAGGGTCTAGACTTAGCCCTATGAGACATACAGTTGTAGAAGTAAGCTGTTGTTCATACAATTCCCAGTATCGCTTCAAGAGTCCAACAACAATTTCTGGCTTGTGGTCAAGAATGTACTGAAACTCTTTGGAGGTGGTGTCAAGCTTTGGGTCTTGAATCTGGAGGTAGCTGTGGACACCAGCGAGCTCTTCGAGCCACACTTTCCAGGATCTGCCATTATGGCGGGTCTCTTCTGGAACTGCATCCAGATATCTTGAATTCAAGAAGTGAAGAACAGGTATTGTGGAGTCGAGCGCCGAAGATGTTGGAAAGAGCTGCCATGGTCCATATTGTTCATTCTTTTCCTCAAAGTAAATGTATTGTATTCGTTCGGTATTGCGAAATACCTGCAAGTAATCTTGATTGAAAAGAAATATATTCTTGTCTAAAGATGTTGTGTCTTGGGGAAGGTTCCAGTAAAGATAACGTAGATGTGATATACTGTCAGCCACGGTACACAAGAAGTATGCACCATACTTCTTGATAATTAAGGCTATTATTCTTTTCGAAGGCGCATTTTTAACTCCAATTTTTAAGAAAAGTTCTTTCCTAGCTACGTTCAAGGCTGCAGCTGATTGGACAAGATTGAGACTAAGATCTGTAGGAATTGGAACTTTGCCTGTGGTAGGTAGAAAAATTTGTTCTGGCAGAGATTGATAGGAGACCCATTTGTTGCCTTGCAGAGGAATAAATTCAAGTGACTGCAGCATTTCAATACCCTTGAATGTCTCGTGGCATAATAAGAGCAGCCTAGCTAATCGTGTGTGCCAGTCTTCTTCCGTGGAAGCATTCTTCACCCTCGAGTCAAGTTTTGAAAGATCGACTCGTATCATTCTAATAAAGATACTTAAATGCATTATCTTGGTTCCAAGTGGCTTCAGACTCAGGTAATCGTTCATATCGTAGAATCTAGACATATATTTTGGTTCGAATAATAAGTCTTCAACTAGAGGCTCATCGTGTCTATCTTTATGCGCACCGATTAGAAAGTACAATTGGCTTGGTAGGTGAAGAGAATCCTCACTCCATGACCGTATGCAATGGGTGTTGCTCAATAGAGATATGATTTTTGGCCTAAGTTTTTTCCAGAATTCATCAGAGATTGAGTCACTAGGTAGGTATCGTATCCATTTGTATTGAAGCTTGCGATGGCTACAAAAGTGAAGCACAGCATTCCTGAAGGTCTCTGCGACGGCTTGAAGCAGATGTTCGTTGCGAGTGGAATATAAGACATCCTCTCGGCTTGCTTGTGTCACGAAGTCTGACTGGATCAAGAACTATTTTTGCAGCGTCAGGAACAAAGAATCTAAGGGAGATTTATAAAGTTTTATCTTGCATAAAACTTCGCACACATTCATAAAAAGAGGAGGTTGTGAAAAGAATCAACATACGGTAAATCCGGCAAGTCGTAGTGGGAGGAAAGCGAAAGCATACTGTTGGCGAATAATCGGCTCCTCTCTCTGATCAATGGGGAAAGCTAAGATGACACTTGCATGATCGATGTCTTTGCGAGCTTCATCAGCTGGCAGATTTTTAACCTCGTTCCTTATCACAAAGAATTCTTGGAGTTCTTCAGTTGCTTGTCCAGCAATTTTAACAGTCTTTCTGATAGCTTCGCGCTTATTACTTCCACTCGTTGTGTGAATGTACTTAATTTCGGTTTTTTCTCCATCATTGGGGTATATATTGACGTGTAGCGTGGTCAGCTTGGTCAGGAAAAGCAGTAGTGTGTCGGGAATATCCAGTAGGTCTTGAGCTCGTTGGTCAAAACTCGAAAGATTCAAAAGCATTAAAGTGATTCTCGTGCGTACACCTGTTGATAGTTGTTCGTGCTCCTCATCAAGGGGTGTAACCATTCCAAGACCGTCATCCGAGGAGCCTTTTGTATACTCGAAAGAGAAGGAGAAAGGTCCGGACTGCACATGTACCTTCTTCGCAACCTTGAAGACGGATTTAAATCCAATGCCTTTCTCGCCAATGTAACCCTGAGTGGTAGTTTTCGTACTTTCCCCTGTGCTACATATTGCTTTGACGTGCTTCTCTTCAAAACCATCTTCGTTGGATTCGAGCACAATTCGATCAGGATACAAACTGAAGCTGAGAAAAATATCCTCATTATCTTTTTTAGCTTGGCTATAGTTGTTGTCTTCTGCATTTTGGATTAGCTCATACACAAATCGTGTATCTTTGGAATACAGATTAGTCGCAAGCCTAGAGAAAGAAAATTAGCCTCTGCTTCCAGTTATTTGAGCTTGGAAGACTTCACGTTTTTGTCGCAGCACCGAGTTTTCGACGAACATTATCCAAAGCTCTTAGGATCGCAGGTGGGCAGACTGCTCGATCCTCGGGGGAAATGCCGCCATTGTCCTCTCTTATTTTCCCTACTATAATTCGAGCGGCTTCTTTGGAAAGTATAGCCATCGGCACAGCAGTGTCGCATATAGGAGGTCACAAGATATGGTAGGTAGTAAAATTAATTTAAGACTCGTTCGTGAAATAAGAACATATATAAACATACATAAATCAACTAGCTGTCAAATATGAACCATTGCTCTCAATTATTTCGAACAAATGTTCATGGTTCTCATTTCCAACATTATGAACGGCCTTCTGTTCTGCAGCACCATTGACTAGCGGCAAGTTGACAAGCCTATGTTGGAATCTGTGTTTCAACCTGCCTCTGCTGAAAATGTTGGTGTTTCCGGATGCTTCCCCCGCATTAGTGGCTCCCGAGGCTCGAGCGTTGCGTTGGACTGAGAACATAAAGGCGCAACGTAAATCATTAGTGTGCTAACACTGCATGGAAGATCTAAATATATCACCATTATGCTCGATCAGGAAGATATATGGACTACACCTAACAGCTGATAGAATTGGAGGAAGCCTATCGGCTTTAAGCGTGGGAATGCAGCAGTTTTCAGGAGAAATCGATCCTGTGTAGACAGAGCCACAAAAGTCAAAGCCATAAGGCGATGAATACTAATGCGCAGCGCAAGGTTCAATCCGTTCCTTTGATCTTGTATTATCATGGCGCTTATACAGCACCCCAAATTGTTTTCCCCGTCTTCCCTCATGACCAGAAGTTAGAGCACTTCGCACTTGTAGCGAGTCGATATTGTCGTCCAATTCTCCTTCTACCAGACCAAACAGAAGCACATCAGCGCCACACATCGTATAAACCGTGTGCAGCCTCGGAGCATCAATGCATCTTACTATGCTGAAACTTTTTTATATTATTATCACCTAGGTGAGGACCGCAGAGTTTTGAAATGTAATTTGATTATTAACGCAAATAACTTTTTTACTCAAAGAGAATCGAAATCTAAACCATACATCAAATCATACATACACACCTCTTTCAAACCAAGAAAACGCCATGCCACCTATTCCGAAATCATCACGGAATAGGTCATGCACACCCATTCTTCATTTCTCTCCCCTTTGCCATGTCCATCTCTATATAGCATTATCCCCCAAGTCAGTCGGCATGCTACTTTGCATACTAACCCTCGAGTGATTCTGTTGCGCCATAGTCTCTGGCGTAACCAGCCTTACATGTTTCTTCGGCTTGGCTACTAAAACTTGGGCTGGGCAAACGACAATCTCCTCGTCGCCATCCCCACGATCGTCCCCTTTCTTTACTACTAGCGGAAACAGTACGATGCGTACAGTAGCACCTTCATTCTCAAGTTGCTCATTGGATACGCTCTCGCCGCTTCGCTCGTTCATTAATGCTGCGTTGAAGTGTACTTTGCTTGCGAGGTCGCCATTGGCATCATATTCTGGTTGAAGTGGTGGAAGCATCATGTACTCTGCTCGCTGTGTGCGCATCTCAATTGAGAGATCCACGGCCGCTGTAATCACTCTCACTAGTTGTTCTTGTATTTGTCCCTCTAAGTGGCTAGGCGGTGGGAGGATTTCTGTCAAGGTGTCGAGAACAACGTTTACAACGGCTAGAGTATCTTGCTCTCGCTGTGCTGCAAATGCATCACGTCTTGATAGCAGTGTAAGCGTGGTGGCACGCCATTGATGGACTGCTGAGGCTGGCCCGACTTCGAGAAGTTGCTTCTCTAGTGACTTGAGCTTCTGGCGTTGCTCTCGATCCATACCAAATAGGTACCGCGTGAAGACATATTCCCATACCATAGTCATTGTCATCGACATGAATACATCTCTCCGCTTCACCCTGTCCGCAAGATAGCTATCCACATCTGAACCATCTAGTATTGCATTGTCCAGTCTATCAATGATCTTGTCATTGTTAATCTCGCTTGTCAATCTGCAAGCTCTCATATCCGAGAACTTGGAAAAGCGCAATACCCATTGCTGTACATGTTGGCAAAGCTTCTGGCATGCCGTATCGAAATAATCCTCGTCTCGAACTGTGAGGAAGGTCAGGTCGTTGGCTTTAGATGCTAAGATCTGTCGTTGCATTTGTCTGATTTGTTCCTTCGCACCCTCCAGCTCTTGCCGCAGCATAGCTATCTCCTGGTCCTTATCCTGCATCAGATTGTTGACCTCATCTCTAACAATTCCTTCGACGCCAGATGACAAGTTATTGTGAGCGTCGCGCATCTCTTGTAGTTCCCTGGTCGCTTGAACATGTTGCGATTCGAGTTGACCATAGCGGTCATTGTGCTGATTGCCTAATGTGATGTTTGCGCTTGCAAGACCATCATTGACTTCGCTGAGTCTCGTCACTTCATTTTGTAGCCAGTCGAGCGTCTGTTTGAGCTGATCGATCTCATTGTTTTTGTCTAGCAACTTCGACGATGCCTCTTGTGTTATCTGCAGCGCACGATCGGCTTGCAATTTGGCATCAGCAAGTGCGCGATTCTCGGCAGCTAGTTGTTCGAGTTTGGATTCGAGGTCGAGAACTTGCATGCTCTGTCGTCGTCGCATGCTGTGGGGTCGAGTGGGTGACCGCGGAGAGCCCATGCGGCCCTCGCCAAAGCCATCCTGCAGAATTAATTAGTATCTTGCGCAAACATCGGGATAAAATCAGCTTACATAGACATCGGCCATGTCTTTAGCCCGGACTCGACCCTCGTTTGCAGTTGGGTTGGTGATGCTGGCGTTCACATTTGACGTGGATGTTGAAGCGGTGATGGCAGCAAGCTCAGCTTCCTTGGCGAGGTTGGAACTGCTGTGTTGGCTGAGAGACCTCAGGTCTCCACTTTTTCGGTCACTACGGCGAAGCGGAGGCGTTCCTGTGGAACGATTACTACCAGCACTGTCTGGTCGATGATAAGAGTCTGGAGTTCGAAGTCGGTTGATATTTGACGATGAGCGATTATTTCCGACAATTTCAGGACGCAATTCCCGGCTCGACTTACGAGCGGCGGCAAATCCCAAAGTTGCTCCAGCGAGAACAGCTCCAGCTGCTAAGGAAGTATCGTTAAAGCTAGATGGCTTCTCCGCGTTCGGGCGTTGCGAAGGCCCAAGTGCTGTATATTTGCCTTCCCTAGGTTTCTGGGGCTTGGGAAGGTCAGGGGATTCGATGCGTTTGACCCTTTGCTGAACCAGGCTTTCTGGCTTGGAGGATCGGTGAATTATCTCTGTTCGATGCAGGTCAATTGGCTTGTCACTCTTGGCTGCCCTCTGTGATGGAAGAAGGTCAATACTATTTTTTCCACCATAGTGCTTGTCATAACTGTTGATTGTATCTCGGCTTAAAGTCTTATCGTCATGAGAGATTCTGGCTTCCGCACTGAGTGGTGATCGACGTCGTTCTGTACCTGGCGACTTTTCATGCTGGTAGTTTATTGACGTTACACTCTTGTTAGGACGAAGAGCAGGATGTATTTCAGAGGTAACTGTGCGCTCTTGAGGTCGCTCTTCGTAGATTTGATGAGATCGGTGAGAGTCTACATTGTTTTTCTTTTTTGTATCTACATTTGACATCGACATATGAGGCTTGTAAAGTTCGACGGTCTCTGACTCATCATCAATGGCAGGCCACGACAATCTTGCGATGGCATCGTCCGTGGCAGAGACTGGTGCCCGTGATTTCGCAGCTGGTGAATCATCGCGGAGGTGGACGCCGCTGTCTCGAATGTGTTCATACTTGTCTGTAAATCCACGCTGTGGCGGAACAGGCGATTCCGTAATGAAAGCGCTATCTCGATTCAGATCAGTAGAGTCATGTATAGGTGAATGCTGTCGATTAATTCTTTTTGGATCTTCTGGGCTCTCCTCCCGAACAATAGGTAAGACGGAGCCGGCTCGAGATTTAGGGCGAGCATAGGTACTAGTTACGGTTTCTGGCAATGGGTCATAACTAACAAGTGGCTGCTCCTGTCCTCTGAGCTCTCTCGATGATGAAATAGGTTGTTGAATGAATGATCTGTTGTCCGCCCTTTCCTCTTGAAGGTTTGATTGGTGGTCCGTCGTGTTGAGAATGGTCTTTGGTATTTCTGACGAAGATGGAAGAACTGGTGGCTCGACGATTCTCGACTCATCCTGTTGCTCAGTTTTTTCCCAAGCTGCGAGATCATTTTGTTTCTTCTTCTTCTTCTTGTCTTTCTTTGAAGAAGTGGCAGTATAATCTGGCACATCGTTCAATGGCTTGTCAAGGCCCATTTCTTTCTGACCGGGGGCGGTGAGTTCATTGGAGGCTAAAATTTCGGGCACCGATATAAAACTTTCATCGATTTTGTTTTGCGAATCTGGTTGGTACTGCTCAGGCTTCTCTTGCTGTTGAAGGTCTTCGGGAGTCGAGGTTTGCTTGATGGTGGACTCTTGCAGAGTGGGATGATCATCGACAATTGATATGCTGCGTGGAGTTTGCTCTTCCAAACTGTGCTGAGTCTCCTCGTGTTGAGCTGACCAAAAGCCGTCGCTTCCTACATCATCATCATCATCATCAATACCCTTCGATTCTTCAAAGGCCATTGGCTCCTCCCCTTCCCATAGAGCGGGGTCATCAAACACATCGTCTCGAGGCGCCCGCTTATCAATACTCAACTTGCGTTGCTCCTTCTTAGACAACTTTTTGGGAAGAGAGGATTTGTCGGTTGGCATAGAAGTTGCAGCAACTGCAGCACCTATAAGTGCGGCCGTGACAGCTATGGCTGGTTTTTTGGAAGGTGTTTCAGCATTCTCTTTCTTTATTGATACAGTCGCGGGTGATCGTAAGGATGAAGCTCCAACAGAGTCCCTTTTCTTGCCTTTCTTCCCCTTCTTTGTAGGCCTAGCAAAGTCATCGATGGAAGAGGCTTCGGTGGTGCTTGCAATATAAGACAAAGATTCGTCATTTGCTATCTCGTCGATGACTGGGAGACTTCGTTCTACCTCAGCTTCTTCGACTTCATCGGCCCATGATGTTAAAGGCAGTTCTCTAGAAGAGCTGGGTTCATCACCAATGATGGTATCAGCGGTAACTTGACGCTTTCTCTTATCTTTCTTAGATCCCTTGCGTCCGATGGTAGTTGCGAAGTCATCGGGATCAATAACATTAGGTGCGGTAGCACTCTCGACAATCACATCAGAGATTGGAGCTATCTCTGGCTGAGGAGTTTCTGTTGGTAGGTCGGTTGGTAGCGAAATAGGGCTTGTTACAATTGGGTGAGACGTCAACGAAGCATCTTGATGTGTGTCAAGGCTCTCGAGCGCCTGTTCGGACGCGATTACCGGATAGGTCTCCTCCATAGGTGTGGAAAGACCAGATTTTCGGTTCTTCTTGCTCTTTTTTGTTGACTTGGATGCTGGTGCAAAATAACCCTCGCTCTTATCCTCAAATGTTCCTCGGATTGCGGGTGTGCTGTATTGATCGCTCTGAGCATCTTCGTAGACTGAAGGTGTTTCAAGATTGGCCTCATCGAGAGCTTTGCCAGAGGTTACCAAAGGCTCGGCTAAAGGAGTTACCTCTTCGGTAGGAGTGGAAGTGGCTGATTTGCGATTTTTCTTGTCTTTCTTAGATTTTTTGACAGAAAAGCTACCCCCTTCCTCCTCGGGCTGCAGCGATGCGATCTGCTCTGTTGGGATTTCATCGGGTTGAGGTGTTGTCGAAGCTTGAGTTGTATCTTCCAAAGATTTAGCAATGATAGGTTTGTCATCTTCTACCGGTGTAGACACACCGGACTTGCGGTTCTTCTTATCCTTCTTAGACTTTTTCATCGAAAACCCACCCCATTCATCTTCTGGTAGTTCGCTACATTTCTCTTGTTCGAGTGCTACTTCGGAAGCCGGAGCGACATCATTTTCCGATTGATTCTCCTGCACGATTGCTGTATCTTCGGCTGAGATTGGAGTTGAGATACCAGATTTGTTCTTTTTGTCCCTTTTTGATTTCTTGGTTGTCAATGTACCTGTCCAATCGTCCTCAGGTTGAGTTTCTGAATCTTTGACCTCTGGCTCTTCTAAAGATAATGATGGCTCCACTATTGCCGAAATCGGGGCATCCTCGACTTTCATTTCCTCTTTGCTCTCCTCTACTATGACTTCATTGGACTTGCCCTTCTTTTTGTCTTTCTTTGACTTTTTAGAAGAGAATGTAGATGACCATTCGTCTTCCGGTTGTTGCACATCTTCAACTGCTTTGCTTTCTAGTGCATTATCGGTAGCTACGTTCTCAGTAACGAACAGTTCGTCTCGTGATTCAACTTCTAGTGGTGTAGAAAGGCCTGATTTCGCCTTTTTCTTGTCTTTTTTCGACTTTTTAGACGAGATGGGCTCCCCCCACTCGTTCTCTGGATCTTGGATATCTGAAGCTGGCGTTAAATCAGAGAGAGGGACCGCTTGTATTGGCGCTGGTTCTGTTGGTGTAGAGAGACCGGACTTCCCCTTCTTTTTGTCCTTCTTTGACTTCTTGAGAGCGAATGTTCCCCATTCCTCTTCCGGCTGTTCCAAGCTTTCTTCAACTGTCTCGACTGGTAAAGAAGCCTGGATACTTTCGGGAGCATCAACAGCTTCGGCTACTACTTTTTCCTGTACCAATTCCGGTTCCAATGGCGTCGACAGACCAGATTTGAGTTTCTTCTTGTCCTTCTTCGATTTTTTCGTGGAGAAGTTGCCCCATTCCTCATCAGGCTGCTCAGTTTCAGTATTGGTGATAGCATCAAAAGGCAACGAGGTAGGCTCTACACGAGCTGTAGAACTCGCTGGAGTTTCTTCGGTTAACGGAACGGCATCAACAGCAGCAGATATGGACTCCGGAATTGGATCCGTGGGAGTGGAGACACCAGAATTTTCATTCGGACTTCGCGAGGAGTCCTTTCGATCCCTTTTGCTTTTCTTGGACTTTTTGCTAGCAAACGAAAATTCATCGAATGAGTCTTTTGGGGTATCAACAATATCCGTTGCTGGCTGATTCAGTAAATCTTGTTGGATAGGTGGATCCGTGGTAGGTAAATCTAGAGATTGAACCACTGTATCGGTGGTCTGTGGTACCACATTGACCAAGTTGCCAGCTTTTAGAATATCTTCGGCAACGGATGTATGGCTGCTTAGTAGAGATCTATCAGTACTCAAATTATCGATTGTAGCTGTGACCTCTTCAGGGGTTGTGGCTTGAAGGGATTTGCGATTCTTCTTATCCTTTTTTGACTTTTTGGTAGTAAATTCAAATGTATCATCTGGAGCTTCAGCAGGAATCTCGGGCTCAATAGCGATATCCTCGATTGGTTGTATCTGACTTGAATCATCGAAACCCGACCCAATATCCATGGTAGATTGAAGACTCTTGCGATTCTTCTTATCTTTCTTCGACTTCTTCGTACTGAATGCAAAATCATCAATTTGAGCTTCAGTTTCTGGAATAATAGGTGCTGCTGCCTCATCGGTAGGAACCCCCTTTGGTTGCTCAATTGAAGATTCTGCAATTTGTGATTCCGGAATCCGTGATTCCTCCTCATCAAATGAAGCCTGCGTGGTTTTGCGATTCTTTTTATCCTTTTTGGACTTCTTAGTAGTAAATTCAAAAGAATCATCTTGAGCTCCAATCTCTGGTTCTAGAGGGGTCACCACTTCGTTGACAGGAGTTTCTGGTAGTTGGTTGGTAGTAGCAGGAATTTGTGAAACTTCCTCATCGAATACATTTTGTGTGCTTTTACGATTCTTCTTCTCTTTCTTCGATTTCTTGGTTGTGAATGCAAACTCGTCATTTTGGCTCTCTCCAATTGGAGTGATCATATCTGTAGTCTTGTCGACGGGTTCTTCTGTTGGCTGATCTTTTTCGAAGTCGTTGATGGAGGGCTGCTGCACGGTTGGCGTTTCGTGAGATGGAGTTGGAGGTTGGGTGTCTCGCTTTTTCTTGTCCTTTTTCGATTTCTTGGAAGGTAATGACCAGTCGTCAATGGGCTCAGAGATGGATTCAGGGTCGGGAATTGATGCTACAGTTAAAGGGGGTTCTTTATCGTGTACCGAATCCTTCCCTAGAATAAGTTGAGGTTCTTCGAACAGGGGAGCTTGAACTTCTGGAATAGTTGATTCGTTGGCTGGAATGTCCTTAGCATTGATAGGCTCCATTGGGGAGTCCAGGTTGCGAGTATCACCCAATGTCTCAATTTCGTTGCCAAAGTTGTCAGGTGAATCGGTCTTATTCGTCACTGTACGCAAAACACTGTCACGCTTCTTCCCTTTTTTGTCCTTTTTCGACTTTTTAAAAGAGAACTCTTCCTCTGCGATAGCAAGTTCCTCGAAGCCCTTGGATTGGATTGGGACGTTCATGTCTTCGATTTGGCTGGCATCTTCCACGTTTGAACCGGATGTTGTATCCATGTCACGGACTGTGGGAGTAAGACTTCCGCCCTTCTTTCCTTTCTTGTCCTTCTTAGATTTTTTCAACGAGAATTCCTCTTCTGGAACAATAGCTTCTTCCACACTCTCGGACTGTATCGGCAGATTCTCATCAACAGTTTTGCTAGAACCCGGCAGATTTGATGCAAACAACGTTTCGGCTACATCAACGGTGGGCACCAAGCTCTCCCGTTTCTTGCCCTTCTTGTCTTTCTTAGACTTCTTTGCCACGATAGCAAATTCATCCTCTGGCTCAGCTCCATCTTCTAGATTTCTAATGCCGTCATTCTCCACATCAAGAGGTGATTCTTTAGGTGAAGCATAGTCATCACTGATACCACGGGAGAGACTTTGACGTTTCTTGTCTTTTTTCGACTTCTTGGATCCAGAACTAAATTCCTCTTTCAGTTGTCGCGCAAGCTCAAGCTGATCCTCCTTGTAACCAGCTGCTAAACCGTCATGCGGGAAGTCTTTCTCTTCAGTGCCTTCTTCTGGGGCACTAAATGTTTTCTCGTTTGTTGAGGATTCGAGGACGGGAAGGGGTGAGGTTCCAAAGTAGTCATCCTGCACTTCTGGTTGTTGCGTTGGGGTCTGAGATGTGCTTCGTCGCTTTTTATCTTTCTTGGTTTTCTTTGCTGCTCCTGATCCAAACTCGGCTTGCAGTTGGCGCGCTAGAGAAAGTTGATCTTCTTGGTATCCTGCAGCGAAACCATCTCCTTTGGCAGAGTCAACAACGGGATCTGGCGTTGGAAAATCAGCAACACCGGATTCGAGGGTTCCTGGTTCTTCGAAGGCAGTGTCATAGGTGACCTCCGGGATTAGACTTTGGCGTTTCTTCTTGTCTTTCATAGACTTCTTGTTACCACCTTCAAAGTCGGCTTTTAGTTGGCGAGCAAGTTCCAGCTGATCCTCACTATATATGCTCTTTGCTGGTTCATTTGTCGGCGTGCTCTGTCTGTCGATAGCTACAAATGGCTCTACCGAAAGACTTCTGGCACGAGGATGTGTTTCGGCAAGATCCTTTATCCTTGATCTTGGGAACTCGGAATCTGGTGTGGAAGGAAGACTTTGGCGCTTTTTCTTGTTGTCTTTCTTAGACTTTTTGCCAAATTCGAGCTGCAACTGCTTCGCAAGACTTAGTTGTTCGTTATTATAGCCGGCTTCAAGACCATCAGGAGTTGAGACATCTAAAGCTGATGAATGCGATTCTTGAGGCTCACCAGTCTCTAGAGATTTAGAGGCACTGAGATCTGGTAAAACGGCAAGAGGTTCTATACGATCGGCGGACAATGGCGCCTCTGAAACTACCCCGCTGACTATGGGCTCTTCCTCTCGACCAGATAATTGCGCCTGGATCTCTTCTGCAGAAATTTCAGGATCCCAAGTTTGCATCTTCTTGGACTTCTTTTTGTTCTTTTTAGAACTTGGAAGAAGGAAAGATCCACCTTCGGGGTCAAGAGACGTATCTTCAATAGATTTCGAAACAGGGGTTTCTGTTTGCTCGACCTCTTTTGACGAACTGTGGTCAATACCAGAAATAGGCTCATCTAGTGAAGCAGACTCTCGAGACTTTTTCCCTTTTTTGCCTTTCTTCTTGGACCCGGAGAATTCGAAATCATCCGCATTTTCGCTGGCTGGTGGAAGTTCGGGGATCTCAATTTGCTCCTCAGGCTCCCACGCCTTGCCCTTCTTTGCCTTTTTACCCTTCTTACTTTGCGGAGCAAAAGTTTCCTCCACTGTAGGCGTCACTATGGCAACTTCTTCGATTGGCAGAGCAACGTCCTCTTCCCATGCAGAGAAGCTACTCGGCTTTTGATCGTGCTTGCTCAAAAGAGTATCGAATATGGACGTGTCCTCCGTAATTTTGGGGGAAGCTGATGCGTCCAGAATTTCAAGCTCTTTCGCTTCGGTTGGGGTATCTAAAAAAGGCACAGACTCCTCCATAACCGCATCCATTAATGGCTTGGTATTTTCATCTTCAAAATCGAAAGTCTTTGACTTGCTTTTCTTGTCTTTCTTCTTGCTTATCTTAGTGTCAACTTGCCAAGCCTCGTCAGGATTTGAAGGTCCAGTTGTAACATCCTGGTTGTCACGAGCTTCAGGATCTGGCTGAGATGTAGATTCATCATCTATTGGGTCCCATGCGCTTAGTTTCCCTTTCTTCTTGTCCTTTTTCTTGTCTTTCTTAGATATGACAATGGGAAATTCGTCTGCTGGTGCTGCTGTATCTACTGAGATGTCGGCCTCTTCCTTGATTTCATTCCTCACGTCCAGGAGAGGTTGTGCAGATGATTCAGCATAGACTTCAACCGGCTCGGGTTCCAGAAGTGACACAGTACCCTTCTTTTTGTCCCTTTTCTTATCTTTCTTAGACTTGCTAGGAGCAAAATCTTCAAAAGGTTCTGTGAGATCTTGAGATTGAGTGACGTCTGTAATAAAAGGAGTAACATCTGGTGTTACCTGAGGAGATGTCTCAGGCTCTTCATCCCACCCTGTGGTAGACTTGTTCTTTTTGTCCTTCTTCTTCTCCTTTGTAGACTTTGTTAAAGGCAGTGGTTCGACACTGTCGTCAGCTAGAGGGGTTTCGACATCTGTTAATTCTCTACTTGACTGAGAAATTTCTGGAGGTGTCTCAACGGGCTCAGGATCCCAACTAACAGCTGACTTGCTCTTCTTCTTCTTCTTGTCTTTCTTGGATTTTGGCAAGAAGAATGGTTCTACAAGCTCTTCTGAAATATCAGCTCCGACATCTTCTGCGATGACCTCACTACTTGCAGGAAGAGTTTCGGCAGTATCCTCAACGGGCTCAGGATCCCAACTGAGAGCTGACTTGCCCTTCTTCTTCTTGTCTTTCTTGGATTTTGGCAAGGAGAATTGTTCAACAAGCTCATCCTCATCTACAACGGCAGTTTGGACATCTTCTGCGATAGCCTCCTTACTTGCAGGGAGAGTTTCGGTAGTGTCCTCAACGGGCTCAGGATCCCAACTGAGAGCTGACTTGTTCTTCTTATTCTTTTTGCTTTTCTTAGACGAAGACGAAGGAAAAGAGAACTCATCGGCCGGCAAAGTTTCACTTGGTGTATAAAATTCCTCTCCTGGTGTTGGAGGTGGATATTCTTCCGCTTTCTCAATGCTACCTAGCGAGTCGTCATTTTGCTGAAGTTGAATTGATTGTTCTGGAGCTGTGTCATCCATGCTAGAGGTACCCAAATTTCCTTTCCCTTTCTTTTTATCCTTTTTCTTGTCCTTCTTGGACTTTATGAAGGGGAACTCTTCAACAAGTTCGTCATTACCGACAGGGGTCTCAAAAGATTCTGGGGTCGCTTGGTCTTCATCTGGCGGTGTGGAAATTTCTCCAAGTGGGGTCTCGTTGCCAACAACCATCGTAGATGGATCTTCAGTCGCTGTTATTTTGCTGTCTGCTGTGATAGGTTCTTGGCTTGGCTCCATTAATGAAACATCATCTAGGGTAAAACTACGTGACGTGGCTTTGTCTTCCTTCGTGTCGCTTTTGGATTTGGAGGAGAATTCTTCGGCAGGGTTTGCCTTATCCAATTGACCTCTATTAGATTCATCTCGAGTTGCAGTAGAGAATATATTCTGCTCTGGTCCAGGAGCACCTAAATTCTCATCTGGTAGAATCGTAGTTGCGACTGATGTGCTTATAGGTTCAGACTCGGGATGAATTTGTTCGCTCTGCGACACGGCCTGCTGAGTAGGTTGGACCAAAGAGGTATCGTCCATGGTAGAAGTACGCGAGAGTCCTTTGGCCTTTTTCTTGCCCAGCTTCTTATCCTTTTTAGACTTTGTAGTCGTAAAGTCATCGATTGGCTCAGCTGTTGCGACATTCACAGATTGAACTTGCTCTTCGAATGGAGCAAGGGCAACACCGTGATCAGAGTCCGCGTTAATGACATTGCGGGGTAGTTTCTCTGTATCGTAAACCTCTTTATTATCGGTCGTGGTAGCTGGCGTTGCGAACTGGCCGAAGATGTCGCTTCCGTGTCGTTCCTGTATATCATCCAAGCTATGGTTGCCAGATTGTGTAGGTGCATGGCTCCCAACGGGAGATGGGAGTTCGTGATCTGCTTCCTCAGAATTTCTGGGCATTGGCGAAGACCGCAGCAAATAGGAGCTTCTGTCCTTACTCGTTGGCTCAACTGGAGATGGCGAGCGAGGCATAGATATGTGAGACGGCAGCTCATCCTGCGCTAAATCTTTATCTGAAGCTTCGTTTGCCTTAGAGATAGAATATGCAGCTCCAGAAACCAAGGCCGCACCTGTTAGTAGTTCCAATGCAAGACCTTTATGCTCGGGTGATTTTGATCGTTCTTCAAGGTGATCGAAAGGTGATTTACTAATCGGAAGTGTGGGAAGAACTGGTGTTTCTTGTAGCTCAGAGAACATTTCCTGTGTTGGAAGTGGAAATAGCTCCTCGGCATCACTAAAAACTGCAGCTTTTGGTGTAGACTGCTGAGACCCAAGTAAATCCTGATCATTTCTAGATGTGTCAATAGTGAGAGGACCAAGCATTTGCATCGGCTGCTGCCATTGTTCCGTGTCACTATCCTCTTGTGCAAACTCGTCAGCAGACACGAATTCGTCAGAGTCCATTTGGGAGGAGCCTCCAGATGTTCCTTCACTTGGTGGTAAAGAAGGGAAAGCTTGTTCTTCTTCGTTTGGCTGCACAACAGATGCTCGCCTATTGCTCTCTACGAGGTAAAGCGGCTTATAGTCCCTCGTATTATCCCAAGAGGTTGGCCGTGAACGATTTCGAGGGAATGCCAAAGAATCTTGACTTGGAGTAGCCGGAGACTGCATCGGCGACGCTCGAACTAGTCCAGGAGAGACAGGATTAGATCGGTTACCCATGATGAATTTCAGTGGTACTGCACTCTGACTGGGAGATTTCATAGGGGTTTCCTGTAAAGTTTTACGCAATACACTCTTAGTCCGATCTCTTGACATACGCTCCGCTTCTGGAGTGTCGGGTCGACTTTCAGGAAGTTCCGGGAGATTGTCGTTTGGCTCCACGTTAGGTGATGTTGGATCACTGGGTGGTAGTGGTAGAAGATCACCATATTGTGGATCGATGGAGGGTCTAAAATCACGTTTTGTGATCTCATTGTCAATTATTTCATGCTGAAGTGGGCGTGTAGAGTCACTGGATTCAGTATGCTCTACAAGCTGCTTTCTATCAGCATTATCGGCTTTTGATCGCTGATGATGCTGTACTATTGCAACAGCAGCACCAGCGAGGCCGACACCCGCGCCAAGGGTGCCGGCTTTAGCTAAAAAAGAATCCTTCTTGGAAGATGTGCTTTCGGCTCTAGATCGTCCATTTTGATTTTCCGGCCGACTTTGTTCGTCTTCATGATCGTAATGTGCGCCATTGCTATGGCCATTACCATTGGACGAGAATTTAGAAAAGTCATCCACGGATTGGGAGCCAACATCGCCATACAAACTTAGGCCATCTGGAACAGAGTTTCTTTTCGATTTCTTACTCTTCTTTTTGACATCTTCAAAGTCATCTTTGACTCCTTTGGGGCTCTCATCCCGTGCACCAGATTCAGACTTAGCGCCGAAGAGGCCGAAGAAACCACCGCTCAGTCTCTTCTCCTTCTTCTTATTTCTCCTATCTTCTTCATCACCAGCGGGGGCAGATGCTACTGATCGTGTATCATCGAAGTCGTCTTTAATACTACTCCTCGATTTTTTCTTCGACTTTTTGTATTCATCGTCGACATATGTATATGCGCTTTCCGAAACTACTGATCGAGACTCATCACGGTCGCCACTATGTCGCTTAGATGCTTTTCTTGACTTTCTCAACTCGTCGAAGTCTCCATCATGACTGATCTCCGACGGGGTGACAGATGGGAGAGCAATGTCGGCTGGGTTAGGCTCAGGTTCGACTTGATCGAATTTGCGCCGTGATTTGTCCTTAGACTTTTTGCTTGATGAGCGTTCCAATTCGGGGGCGGGTTCTGATACGACTGAACGAGCAGGTGAATCAAACCTACCACTATCACGCTTTGACTTCTTACTTGATGACCTCTCCAATTCTGGAGTAGCCTCCGATACTACAGATCTGGAAGGAGAATCAAAGCGGTCGCTATCGCGCTTAGACTTCTTTTTGGATTTTTTCGTGTCGTTCCATGTATCATCATCTTTCTGTATATCATCGAAAGCGTCAACAGAAACCGAAACCTTCCCATCATCCCGTGCTATATCATCAGCCACCTCGTAATCAAATGTTGATGAGCCTTTCTTTGACTTCTTCTTTGATTTCTTAGGAACTTCAAAGTAGCTCTCTGGCTCTTCAACTATATCTCCAGCCAAGGTCGTTTCTGGGACTGGAGTAGCCTCCTCGCTCTGGCTTGATCGTTGAGCTGCTTTGTCACGCTTCTTCTGCTCCTTTTTGCTCAGTTTTGGGGTTTCGAAATAGGACTCGGGCGGCTCTTCAATCTGGTATGGAACTGCTTCTTCGAGGGGGGTGGAAAATACATCGATGCTGTCCATTCTGGCAGCTTTTTCACGCTTCTTTTGCTCCTTCTTACTGAGTTTAGTCGAAGGCACGTCGTTATCAAAAGATGTACTTTGGAAGTCTTTCGGGGTGTCTGGCACTTCTCCAATGACAAATCCTTGAGCATCGCTCGCAGTAGGGTTGACTGGAATAGCACCAAGATCCGAAACGGTCTCCGCAAAAGGTGTCCGATAGATACTGGGCTTGTTAGAACCTGGTGGGGATTCACGTCGACGGAATGAAGGATCGTCAATGACAATATTTGGATCAAATCCTGTGTCCTGCAAGCCCGCAGCAACTGTTGCGGCGAAATCTAGATCGTCGAATGAACCAGGAACCTGTGAATTTCGTGGAGAGGCGGGTTTTGGGCCTGGAGAAGGAGGACTACGTTGTTCTATGCCAGATGGATGGCTTTCTGGCTCTACAACGATACCACGATACTCATAAGGAGCATCACTCCGATCTTTGTCCCGTGGCCTATCACTCTCCTTACCTTTTGCTGAAGTTGATGTCTCGCTGCCGCTGCCAGTAGCAAAGCTTGCACCAGTAACACCAGCAACGATCGCTCCCCAGCCACCGCTACGTTTTCCAACTTTAGGCAGTCCTTTAGGCTTTTCAGCCGCTTTATCTTGAGCTCGAATATCGGCACTCGACACGAATTCGTCCCTATGCTCCGAGGGACTTTCGACAGTGTAATGCTTTGTCTCATTCTCGCCCCAGGTAACGCCTTTAGGTGTTGAGGACGATGAGGGGGTGGAACTTGTAGATGACCTAGTAGCAACATTCCCTCTCGTGTCAATAACAACATCTCTCTCCGATACAGGTTTATCTTGGGCTTTGCGATCACTCGACTTGGTAGAGTTGGAGCGAGATCTTTTCTTTTCCGAGCGAGCAGCCTGTTTTTCGGGCATTGGTGATGGTGTGGGTGTGGGTCGAACAAGGTTCAGATGTGGCCGGGGTAGAGATGTGTCGGGATCTCGCTTCAGATAGGGAGCTTCATGACTTATGATAGGAATATTAAAAGTGCGCAAATCTTGTGGATTTTCCAGGACGTAATCCAGCTGGAAGTCTGCATCAGGTGCATCGTAAGGACCTTTCTTTTTGTGATCTTCCATGCCTGGTGGTGTGACAATCCTAATAACTTCCTCTTCTTGATTATCATCGTCATATTTGTGAACAACAGACGGATCTGGAGACGGAGAACGAGAGCGAATGACTTGAGAAGCTATCTTCCGTGCCATGATAATCTCACGGTATGCTCGATCGGCTTCTTCCTGGATAGGGTCCCTCGTCTCTTTGGAGTCCCGTGGAACTTCTCTTTTATGGGAAGCGTCATCATAATCGTCATAGTCTCGTCGGCCACTTCTTCGTTCGTCTCTTCGCCTCTCGGACCGTGATTCGCGACGGTCTTCAGCTGTGACTGCTGCAATGGCAGCACTGATAGCGGCCGCTTCAATAGGGGCTGTGGAATGCTCAGTTTCCTGATAGATTTCCTCGGCATTGTGGAAAGTTCTGTCTCGAGAATCTCTTCTTCGCTGGTGTCGTTCGCTAACGTCTCGGTCATCTCTCAGTGGTTCAGATTTGGTGACCACATGCCTGTCGTTTGTTGTAGAACTTTGCCTACGTACGAAATCAGGTTCGCGCTCTACGGTTACAACGGTGGGTACAGCAACAACTCTGCCATTTTTGGGTGTTGAAGGAATGATTGGTGTGGAAAAGGCATCATCGTCGACTTGATACTGGAACGGATCAACTGGCACGGTTGAAACGGTGGAGACATCACTCCTCGCGCGTCGGCTGTCATGGCGCTCATCCCCTCGCTCACTTCGCCTCTCTTCGCGACGCCTTTCACGGTCTTTGCCACTGTCTCGGTCTTCATCACGGCGTTTCTCACGTTTCTTGTCGCGACGCTTATCATCATCAGAATCTTTTGACTTTTCCTTCTCACGGCGCTTTTCCCGTCGACGATCGTCTTTGTCATCCTTTCTCTCGCTTACCCTGCTACTTGTATCGCGATCCTCTCGTCGTTTGTCTCTGCGTCCATCATTACGATCAGAGATAATGGCGGCCCCAACAGCCGCACCAGCTACACCCATAAGAGCAGCCTCGGCCAACGACTTACCACGACCAGAAGGCGAATGTGCACGTCTTATGACGCTAGAATCCGAACGTGATGTATATGCTGGTTCGTAAACACTTTGAGAAACTGGTGTGATAGGTTGTGGTTGTTGAATAGGTAATGGCCGAGGCCGTGAGGACATGTATGGCTCTGAACCTGACACAGCAGTGCTTCTCGCAACATCAAATCTCGAAGGATCATCAGTTGGCATTGGGTAGACATGCTGCATGGGTGTGCGTGAGCTACTTGCAACGCTTTCTGGCGGTGCTATAGGCCCTGAGATAGGCTGCGGATAGTAACCTGTCTGTGTCGTGTTCACAATAACTTGTGTAGGGGGAGCCTGGCTCGGAGTCTGCTGTCCATAGTATGGCACTTGGGCAGGACCCGCAAAGGTGCCTGGTGGTGCTCTTTGCTGACCAAAATCACTTGATGAACTCCAGGTTGCCTCACCAAACCCAACTGGTTCAGTAAGTAGACCATTTAGAGAGTTTTGCCTTCCGAAAAGACGAGGATCTACCACGCTACTCTTTCGAGTCTGTGACTTGTGTCGTTCCTTTCCACTCCAAGGAAACCATCCCACCGTCGATTCCTCACCAAAGGCCAACTTAGAATCGACACTAGATTCGGACTCCGCATCTGAAGCAGACTCCCACCCATCATCATCAACTGCACTCGACTGATGCGACGTTTTCGAGGGTCCTAAACCTCTTGTCGCTCCATTATCGCGATAGGTAGAAGGCTCCACCGCAAAAGCAGCAGATCCTCTACCATTATTCTTAGCTTCCTTTAGATCTCTCTTATTCTGATCTCTAGCCAGCTTCGCCAGTCCAGCACCAACAGCAAGTATTTCGGCATCAGTGCCTCGGCGCTCATGTCTCGGTAGCTCCCGGTCTCTTGTATACTCTCGCGTGGTTGTCGAACTCTCCCTTGCATAGTCCCTCGTAGAACTCTCTCCATACCCACGATAACCCTCTCTATCAATTTTCTTACCTTCCCTGCTTCTAACACCCCTTCTCTTCGGTCTCTTCAAAAAACCCGTTCCATATGCTAAATCGCTATTCACCGACTCACTCGACGAGTTCCCGTGCTTCAATAATCCCCTGCTCCTCCGTTTCTTTAACTTTCTTCGTTCCGAAGGCGCGTTAAAGAATGCACGAATTCCCACGCGGCTGGGGAATGTACGCGAGATATCGATATAAGAGGAAGACGAAGAGCCGGAGGAGGAAGAGAGATATTGGGTATGGGAGGGTTGTCTTCGTACTGTTGGATCGGGTTCATAGTATTGTGGTTGTGTTGGTGGTAGTGGTGCTCCTCTCCTATAGCTGGCGGGTCCGTCGGGACTCCTACGATGTCTATCTGCCATCGTTGCGACGTCGGTGTTACCAGAAGAGCATGAGGTGCTTGCGTTCCAGTGCGGTGGTGAAGCTATTCGGGTGTATCCGTTGGCAAGCCAAAACAAACTTAAAAAGATGGCTGGGGTGTTGTCAATCGCCAAGAGTGCGCAGATCCTCTGACTGTACGTATACTATAGGCTTGAATTTCGCTCCACTTTCTCTGCGCGCGTAGCAAAAAAAAGTCGAAGCTGCTGAAGGGAGAAGCTGCCGAGATATCGCGCGAATATGTCTTCGGGATTGTGATGTACACCTAGGTAGCTCTTTACGATACCGAGTACTCATTTAGCTTTGAATTGGTTTGTTTGGACCCCACTCGAGCTTTTAACTTTCAGCCCCACCAACAATAAACAGCGGGAGAGCGGCTGAACGACGGTTGACTTCGGTCGGCGCTTGGGTGGCAACCGAGTCAGACGAAAAGTACAAAAGTACTTACTCTGTTCTGTATTACTTTGTAGGTATGTATTCATAGGTTTTACTGTGACGGTCCTGGCGGGTGAGATACAGATGACACAAGACACGACACAAGAACCGCAAATTCTGGTCGTTCATACACATTTTAGATCGGGTGAGGCCAATTTGAGCTACTGAGATTAATAGATCATATCTATACATTATAATGAAATAGTCATCTATGATTCCATGGCACAAGTAGTCTTCGCAAGCTAATATTTAAGTAAAGTGTCGTCCTGTCTTGTGTTTAGGCCCTTTTTTTGTCTCAAATTATTCAGACGACACCCAAAAAGCAGCTTGTTACTATTATGGAGCACTGAGAAATGCAATTGCAATAGAGGGATTAAGGTTTTCCATTAGTATCGGTCAAGGATAAGGACAACGGGTAGACAGGAGATTATTTTAATTATTATCAGGAATATATGTGGAGTTTATTGACCCTATTATACAATATAATATATATGATGGATTGAGTAGAGACCACCAGGACCCTCAGATCCACCAATAATGCAGCTCATCACCTATCAAGAGCTTGAGATTGACACTGCATCGTAAACTGTTAGCTGGGTTCATCCCACACTTGTAAAAGTGACAAAGGGGGGAGGTTATCACTCAGAAGAGGAGAGAGAAGAAACAAGAAAGAAAGCTCACCATGGAATAATACACCCCCCGCTGTCTCAGCAGCTCCTCATGGTTTCCCGTCTCCAAGACTTTCCCCTCCCCAAGCACAAAGATAACATCGGCGTTCTGCACCGTTGCCAAACGATGCGCAACAACAAGCATGGTCCTTCCCGACGCGGCTCTCTCAAAAGCAGCCTGCACCAACTTCTCACTCTCTGAATCCAGCGAGCTGGTAGCTTCGTCCAGCAGTAGTATCTTGGGGTTGCGAATCAACGCCCGGGCGACGGATAAACGCTGCTTTTGGCCACCGCTAAGCATCACGCCTTTCGAGCCTACATCTGTGTTATAACCATCGGGAAGAGACATGATGAATTCATGGATCTCGGCATCGCGACACGCTTGGTGAAGAAGCTCGTCAGGGGTTGACTCGCTGACACCCAGGAGAACGTTTTGTTTGATCGTGCCTTGGAACATCGTTGGTTCTTGGGCGACGAGCGAGATGGATTTGCGGTATTTGTCCAAGTCCATATCTGCTATATTTGTGCCGTTACAGAGGATCTTGCCTTTCTGGATATCGTAGAATCTGGAATGCATTAGTAGACTGTCGCCAAAGTTTTAAATCAAAATCATCACCTTTCAACAAGGGAAACTATGCTGGTTTTTCCACAACCTCAAACGGTAGTCAGTAAATTGTAAGTAAGGCTCTCGGTGTGCTACCATACCTGAAGCTCCCACCAAAGCTGCAAATTGCCCCCTTTCGATCTTAATACTAAGACCTGTGAAAATAGGCACATCACGAGTCGGGTATTTGAACCAAACGTCCTTCAGCTCGATCTCAACACCACCTGTGACCTCCTGAAGTTCCAAACCAGCTTTGTTGTTACCATTATCACGAACTCTAAAACTAAGGATCCGCTGAGCTGCTGCTGCAGCTTGTGCCATATCTATAACATGTTAAACTCATACCAAAATTTGAAAAGGGAAGACTCACTTGGTCCAAGAGATAAAAGCTGTCCTGCTGACTCGGAGCCAACGATTATGGCAATATAGACGACGAAAAATTCAACTGGGCCATATTCAAAGTTTCCCAGAAGTCTTCCCCCATACCAAAAGGTCAAGGCCATGCAGAGCAACGGGAAACTGTCTGATCCAGCAAATACTAAACACGCATATCTAGCCTTTTTGAAAGCTTTATTAACATGGTCAGCGAGTAGAACTTCGTATCTGCGGCATATGATGTCCTCTAGCGTGAGTGCTGTGACGGTCCGGAAAGCATTTATCGATTCGGCTGCGAATTTCGAACTTTCCTCGAACACTGCCTGGTTCATCTTCTCGAAGACTATTTCATAGCGAATCCTGATGAATGACCCAGCTATCATTAATGTTAGAAGTCTTCTGATTTGCAAAGCAGGATGGCTTACTTATGATAATTGGCAATGCAACGAAAACTGCCACCAGTGACAGCTGTTGATAACATTAGCAGATGAATTCATGGTGTCAGGAGCCAGCCGACAGCAACTGGAAAGTTGGAGGGAATTGTGAAGGGAATTACTCACTTTCCATCCAAAAATAAACGCAATAATTATACAACCTAAGAGACTGAACACTGCGTTCATCGCTAAAGCCATATTCATACCCAGCAGCTGCTGTAACTGTGTTGGATCGCTAGATACTCGTGCAGTCAACGATCCAGAACTATTTTCATCCGCATCAAAGAACTTTATGGGTTTGGCCAAAATACTTTCAAAATATTCCTGCCGGTAGTGGCACGTAATATGCTATAACGGATGTGAGTAATCGGGGCTTCGACGGTTGGAATCCAAGAGAAGATTCTTGTAATGGAGATAACGTACAGTGGAAATTGTGTTGGAGGACATGCCTAGAATGAAATAACCTGCAGCAACGCCCAGCGCCAATATGAAAAACATCAGTGACCAGTGGTTGGCAGAAGCTTTGAGTGCGTCGCCTGTTAGGCTGATGACATGCATCAGTTGAGCAAATAGATATGCTTGTATCGGGGTAGCAACTATCTTATTGTTAAAACATGGGCGTAGAATACAGGCAAGAGAACATACCGGCAGTTGAAATAGTGGCAAACAGTAAAGCAGAGTACCAAAACCAATGGTGCTTCTGCTCGTCAATAAGAGTCCTAGAAAATATTAGATCTGCCGAATATGATCACCAGGAAATGGCTTTAGCACAAGCAGCCACCTTAGCCTCTTTCTTGAGAAGGACGAACATACCCAAAACTTCGGAACGGACTTCTTGGCTTGCGATCTAACTCAGGCGTGTCTTCTTCCCTGTCGGCAGTGCTCATTTCTTGCTGGACAGTCTCCATATGAGCCTCGTGGATAGCATCCGCATTCTGGAAGAAAGTTTCATCCATTGAAAGTTGCTGAGCGTTGACCAGAGCAAAGTATACACCATTTTCATTCTCAAGAAGACTGTCATGTGTACCTTCTTCGACGACTTGTCCTTTCTTCATGACGACGATTTTGTCTGCTTTTTTGATAGTCGACAGTCTATGTGCAATGGTTATTGTCGTACGGCCTTCGCTGACTCTATCTAAAGCAGCTTGCACTAGTTTCTCTCCCCTCACGTCAATAGCTGATGTTGCCTCGTCCAGCACCAATACTTTTGGTCGTCTATGGCTTATGTTAGCATATAGTCTTGGTAGAATTTGCATATCAATTGCGTGTTGATATTGTCGATGTCTGTACTTTCTTAAGACTTACTTGACGATGCTTCTCGCAATGGCAAGTCTTTGCCGCTGCCCACCAGAAAGCTTGATGCCAGCATCGCCGACCTGAGTCTCATATCCAAGGGGAAGTTTAGAGATGAATTCGTCAGCAAAAGCCTCTTTACATGCCTGTTCTACCAGAACCTTTTTGGTGGCTTCATCTTCATTTTCTGGACAAAGTAAGCCATTGTGCTGAAGTTATCTTGAAGACATTTTCAAGATTAGCGTCAAATATGAAATATTACATACCCCAAACGGATCCTACAAGACCGTACGCGACATTTTTTGCAATGGTATCATTGAATATGAACGGTTCTTGCTGAACAAGACCGATTTGAGATCTCCACCACTTCAAGTCCAAATCGCTTAGTTCATGGGCGCCAACTTTAATCGAACCTCCAAGGGTGATTGGGGTAATAGGCTCTGTTGTAACTTCAACTGGGTCCTTTTTGTCTGGATCCTTGGGTCCCGAAATTGCTTTAGGAATGACGATTGTCTCATTTTCAAGCGCGTACCATCGTTCTAGCAAGCCTACAATCGTACTTTTGCCTGATCCCGAGGCACCAACAATTGCAGTGATTTTTCCAGAGTCAAATTTAAGACTGAGCCTATCGAGAACTTTTACATGAGGTCTACTTGGGTATGCGAAGTCAACAGACTCAAAGCGAATGTCTTCTTGAGCAGAAGCCTCGGGATGCTTCAAGCCATCCACGGATGGCTTCGGTGCATCGATAATAGCAAAGAAGTCGCATGCAGCACCGGTTGCCTTTGTAATTGCTATGATCGGTGACGCAGCCTGACCCGATGATGTTGCTACTATCATCATACTCATCAAAACTCTAGATGTCTCGAATTAGCTTCAGATAACCATTAGGTTAAGATTACGGGTCACCTACATCACTATCTACGAAAATGTTAGCGAAAATTGCAAGACAAGGATATGATATCAATAGAAGATCTTCTGGAAGAGAGGAGAACAGCTTCCGGTGGTAACAATGTGCATAGAAATTTTACTCACTGTTCCGACACTGTCAATATGGTTTTCTCGATAGAGTTTGAAGCCGAACCAAAAGCAAAGAGCCATGGATGCGTAGATAGAAAAGTAAATAGGCGCAAAATTAGCTCCCATGAACGGCGAGATGAGTAAACCACGTCTTCTTGATTCTTCAACCCATCCGTTGTAGCGCTTTGCGATCCTATCTTGAGCACCGCAAGCTACGATCATTCTGATAGATCCTAGTACTTCACCTGCAATCGAAGCCGCTTTCTCGTCCGCGAACATGACATCTTTAGTTAGTCTCAAGACATTGGGTACGACATATCCATACGCGATGCCCATAAACAGAAGGACCGAGCTAGTCACAAGTGAGAGTGCCCAGCTGAACTTGAATGAAATGATAATGGCCGCAAAGAGCATCGATTGTGATTGAATGAGTTGCCCTAACTTATCTGATATTCCCATCTGTAGAGTATTGGCAGTTGTGGTAATGGTATTCGACGCTTGTCCACTTGGGAGAGTATCAAGCACGGAGATTGGAAGGCGGAAGAGCGCTTTGAGGTATTCAAGGCGCAGCTTGGCAGATATTCGAAGACCAATAACTCTCAAGACAAACAACGAGTAGTATCCTAAGACCCATCTTGCAGCAAACAGATAGACGATGTACAGTCTAGAGCGAAGTTAGAGCTATGTAATGGATCCATTCCAAGAAGCTATATATCCATTGAAGGAAGTAATACTGTCAGTAAGACGAATGCTGAGACTTACGTCTGTCTATTGAGCGCCTTGTCAAACTGAGCTATTTGTGGTTTACGTCAGTTAACCTATCGGTGTGGTTGAGGAATGTTGAATTATATCGTATGGATTCTGTACGGGCATTAACGTCTCTGAATGCTTACCTCGAGTCACCCCAGAACCAGGTATGAAGTATTCAGCAAAATCAGACGCCAAGTTTCCTGATTGCTAAGTCAGATTCTCGGCATAAAGAATAGTAATTATCGTTCTTACCGAAAACAATATTCATGAGAGGTAAAGTCTGTCTGCTTTAGTAATAGTTTTCCAACCACACAGAAATCCTTACTGCACCAGTGCTAATCATATCAAGTCAGCAAGGAATCTCAAAGATGTCTTAAAATTCATATTAAAGCACGATAACTTGCGAAGGACAGTATCTTAATTTTGACTAAAGCTTTACCGTCTTGCCCCAGGGGAAGAGCCAAAGACATGACAACTTCAGTCACGTCCACCATAGAAAAAGAAAGGATTAAGCGGGCCAAAATAATGCTTCTTGGCTCAAGGTTTTGTAGACTTCGGGAGCTCTTGACAAGTAAAGACTTAACAACATACCCAACCTGCCCTAAAACAGCAAACCCAAGTAAAATCCTGTCAGTCAACGATGTGTATGCGAACACTCTGGTAAAGTCGGAGAATTTGGCCTTCTGCAGCGACTTTTCCGAATAGTCTGTCGCATCGTCGGGAGCTTTATTGGTCTCTTCATGATCAACTTTATGCTTGTTGACAGTTGTCGGTGCTTCGACACTTGCTCTAGGTCCCATCTTTGCGGATCAACCAGGCGATTGATAAGGATCAAAACAAAATCAAAAAGCGATTGAACAACACCATCAAGTATACAACAGAAACAAATGGCGCAGACTTTATCAAATATAAAAGGAATGAGGTGGCCAGAAGGGACTGAACTTGAACCTGTATTAGTATAAAATGCGAATACGCGGAACGGGAGAATGATGCCTGAATTTTAGGGAGCCAGCCAAGTTTATGGAATACGAGTGAAGTGATGCGGCACGGCCAGGAGTCAGGACTAATTTGTTTTAAGGGAGGGACCTTATCGAGGACACAGCAACTCAAGAACTAAGTTACTCTAAGAACACCTTTATAGAATAAATTGAAAGACTTGTTATGCAAGATAAGCAGATATAGTTGTTTACAAAGTGATCAAGATACATCTATCTCTTCGTTCTCATCTCGTTTTCAGAGTCACCAACTATGACCCCTTGAATGCCCAGGCTAGGCACCTGCTTAAAACAGCCAAGGAGTTAGAATGGAAGGATATCGACATTGCTCGGCCGTTTGTTATACCAGAGTTAGTTCTACAGATATATAGAACAAGTTGTCATTGCAGTTTGTAGATTATATATAATCAGCAATTAATGCCACGAACAATACAGCGATGAAAAAGGGCGAAGGGGTTATAGCCAAAAACGTGAGAATTGGACACGTGACTATAGTTGATTGGTGACACGTGATATTATACTTTCCATTGCCTCGGGAAAGCCGAGTGTCTTTTGATATCCAATAATTTTCTACCATAGGGTACGCCTACCTGAGTCGCGAGAAGTTAGAGTTACAATTTGAGTCCACGGATTCTGTGGAACACATTCATTGCATCCCATCGAAGGAACGGAACCTACAACCTACAACCTACAACCTACACGGAACCTGAAGAGAGCCTGTGGCGTCGTCGTCATCACTGAAAATATTCCGCTCCGTGAGGAGGCGCAGCAGCAAACAAGCTCTCGGGAAAGCACCGAAACAACTACGGAATCATCTGGGGGCTCACGTGCTCGTGCTCATGCTCGAGCTGGTTGTTATAGTTCAACTCCGTGCTAGGTTGACTAGGTGAACTCTATTCCAGCCACAAGTTAATCAGAGGTTGAAAATAGAATGTGTGGAGGCAGTGGAATTTTAAGTACACAATCAATCATCAACTAAATATCAGCGTACGGAATTCCCCTTTCCTACCCGCCCAGCTGTCAGGGTGAAATGAGCTCATCGCCAGCCCTTGAGTTTGTTTTGAGTACGCAGGCACGGTGCCTGTACTCTAATAATACGAAGCATTATGCGCCGGAGGTTGAGTGCAGCAACCCCTGTGCTAAGCGAGCAGTGTTTATGTTTGCTTGGATGGCTGACAGAGATTCAGTCCAGTCTAGTATTGTACAGTTGGAAACAATACCTCTTCTTCTTCCAACATTCTCTGGATCTCCCAGATCATTCCCATAAGCATCGATCCCGCCCCACCGGGAATCTTGAAAAGTTGGCGGTTGTCTTGATTCGAGTTCTATTTTGACCTCTCAATAGATTGGACATTTTAGCGTCCGGCTTCTCGAAGCCCATCTGCTCTGGGTCCCGAGGATCCCTTCCTATAAGTGGAGCGGAGAGTGGACTCGGCTATTCCAGGAATCCAAAGAAGTATTATTATTACTACTGTACTATTCACTACTACTCCTACTACTACTACTACTACTACTGGACTACTACTACAGTACCAAGGACTACGGATTACATTGTAAGGACTCAAGAGATTGCTTGAGTCGAATACCAAGATATTCATCTACCGAGTACGTACGTACCTTATATGAAGGTATACAGGAACTGTGCTGTATTGATTGTATTTTACTGCCCTGCCCTGTCCTGTACCATGTATGTATGGCATCGCCAAGTTCTTGTGTTTTTGTACTGCAACGTCAACAGTAAGTATATTTATTATGCAGCGTGAAAAAGTTGACGACGGCTCGCTTGGGGCCCTATCGCGCGCGGACATATATACTTAAGGTTTGGGTTTGGGTTTGGATTTTTGGGTTTTGGGTTTTGGGTTTTGGGTTTTGGGTTTTGGGTTTTGTTTGGATGTGATGTGAGGTGATGTGATAGAAGCAACGAGAGACCACGGAAACACTCTCTGTCATATCATCTTAGGCTTTTTTCGTTTCTCCCGTACTGTAGGACTGTCGGACTGTACAATAGGTTGGTAGGCTTCAAGGTTTCAGCTCTTTGATGACTCGGCCGGCTCTGGACAAATCAGAAATCAATTGCGCGTCCCACTGGGCACTGACTAGGTGTCGCATTGGAGTTTCGGTGCTCGCGAAAGCACCGTAATCATTCACATCCAATCGTATCCTCCTGATGACACGGCTGCTGGCCAGGCATGGTGTCCACTCTCACCACTCTCACTACTATACTATCCAAAGAAAAAAAAGATTCAGCAGCGCCAAACGTTGATCGACAGCCACCACCAAAAAAAGCCCCTGACCCCTGGGGGGTGTGGGACTGTGGGTGTGGAAAAATGGATCTCAACACGAACCTGATTCTTCTAGACCTCTTTCTTAGTCGTGGATTGTTTTGCGGGTTTCTCTTTGGGACGAACGAAGGCTTGTTGTGTACTGTACTTGAGACTTGCACCTCCTCACTCCCTCCTCCTCACTACTCACTCCTCAACCAGCACCGACTTCATCTCTTCCCATAACTCTCGTTTTGTTACGCACAATCGTTACGCTCGTTCCGTCATTCGTACCTCCAAATACTATTGCCCCTACCACCTCAACACCTTTTCGACCCGAGTATTTCTGACACTAATCATCTCTCAACCCGCCCAGTGGCTTTATATTTCGTTCCAAGGTTGATCCTCGGCCCCTTTCAAATTACCAAATACTCCCAAGGAAGAAAGGAATACCGTAGAACAACGATAGTCGACGGTCAACTGTCAACTGCCAGCTGCAAACTCACTTGTACACAAGGTTCCATCCCAAATACGCCACCCACGAGTCTATCTGCTTGTCAACCACACATTCACACACAGGAGGTATTTACCGGAACACGCATTGATCGAAGGGCTCGAGAGGAATATCAGGGGGAGGGCTTGATCTACATTAGGAAAGATGTTGGGTCCATTTGCAACGGCAGCAGCGTCGCTACTGCTCTGGTCGAATGTTGCCACAGCTGCACAGATCTTGAAGACTTCAGGATTCTCCGAATGTCTCTCAGGTGCAAGTATTACGGTTCAGAACGTCGACATCCAATACAACAACGACAATAAAACTGTAATGTTCAATGTCGCCGGTACTAGCACCAAAAGCATAAATGTTACAGCCCAGTGAGTATTCTACTGGAGCTCAAATAGCCTGTTCATACTAACATCTGCTAGATTAAACGTAACAGCTTATGGCAAATCAGTCTATCAGAAAAGTTTCAACCCTTGTGATGCTACAACATTCGTGGAACAGTTATGTCCGGTGCCAGTAGGATCATTTGCAGCAAAAGGAGAACAAGCCATTCCAGCCGAATTTGCGAACCAAATACCATCTATTGCATTCTCTGTCCCGGATATCGCAGCCCAGGCCACGCTTGAATTGAAGGCACTCGATACAGGGGAGAACGTAGCTTGCATAACATCGGCCGTACAAAACGGAAAGACTGTCAACGTGCCTGCAGTCTCCTATATTGCGGCAGGTATCGCTGGGGCAGCTCTGGTTGTGACCGGAATATCTGCCATCGGCGCAGCCGCCGCTGGTGGAAGCACTGGAGGAGCTGGAACCACCAGTCCTTCCTTTACAGATGTCATTACAACTATGCAAGGATTCGCTATGAACGGAATGATGTCGGTGGATATGCCGCCAGTATATCGCGCTTTTGCAAAGAATTTCGCCTTCAGCACGGGGCTAATTCCATTTGAGAGCATTCAATCTGCTATCGACAATTTCCGTGGCTCAACTGGAGGCAACGTGACACGAGACAGTATCAAAGTGCTCAAGAACACAACTCTTGTTTTTGGCGATGGATCTTCTACCGTTACTCGTAGGAGCCTTGGATTAATGTGGAGAGATGAACTCTCAACAACGGTTAACAATACTGCAACTGAGTCCAGCTCAAATTCAACACTCCAGAAGACTGTTTCCGGTATCCAAGCTTATGCCGAGCAATTGACTATTCCCCAGTCAAATAATTTTCTGACAGTTCTTCTGGTTGTTGCTATCGTCATTGCCGCCATTGTAGTTGGAGTTCTGTTATTCAAGGTCATATTGGAGGGTTGGTCTCTTTTCGGATCGTTCCCTAAAAGCTTAATTGGATTCAGAAAGCACTACTGGGGTACCATGGCTCGCACTATTGTTCAACTGATTTTGGTGCTATATGGCGTGGTCGTATTATATTGCGTGTTCCAATTTACACATGGCGATTCTTGGGCAGCCCAGGCGCTTGCAGGCGTCACATTAGGATTGTTTACCGCAACTCTAGGGTTTTTTGGCTTCAAAATCTGGCAAACCGCTCGCCGACTCAAGAAAATTGAAGGAGATGTGTCTGGGTTGTATGATAAGAAGGAACATTGGATCAAGTATAGTCTCTTTTACGATTCTTACAAGAAGGACTTCTGGTGGCTCTTTCTCCCTTTCATTCTCTATAGTAAGTAGAAACCAAACTCCAGACGACTTCCTACTAATTTCATCAATAGTGTTTGCAAAAGGGTGTGTTTTAGCAGCCGCTGACGGACATGGACTTTCCCAAAGTATCGGACAGCTGATCATCGAAGCCTTGATGCTTTGTTTACTCATCTGGAACCGTCCATTTGAAAGACGCTCTGGAAACGTTATCAACATTTTTATACTGGTCGTTCGAGTGCTTTCGGTCGTTTGTATCCTGGTTTTTGTAGAAGAGTTAGGCATCTCCAAGACGACTCAAACCGTCACCGGCGTAGTTCTGATCGCCGTACAGTCTGTACTCACCGGAGTACTAGGTATTTTAATTGCAGCAAATGCCATCATCATGTGTTGCAAAGAGAACCCTCACCGAAAGAGACGCAAGGAGCTTGAGAAACTTAACCGCGATGTGGATAACCTCACTCCGTTGGATGCTCGCAACTCGCTCTTGATGGATCCAATCCACACACCAGCATCTTACGAGCACGATCCAAAACATGGTTATGGACAGAAAGACAGCTCCGATAGCTTCATGAGAGAACCGGCAAATCCTTACTCGGGAGCAACACCACTGCGATCATACCGCAACTCGGGACCGATAGAGAGCCGAGAAAACCTAGTACACGGAGCTGCACCTCTGGGAGGTCGTGGAGCGAGTCCACCTCGACAACAACCCACATTGCCAAATCTTGAAGGCTATTCTGGTTATCGAGGAGCTGGACATTAGTTGATGACATGAAACCGTAACGATTTTCCTAGGTCGTATGCATTAGCGATGGAGATAGAGATTGTAGATATGGTGAAGACTATACATCTAGGCCTGGATAGGAGTTAAAACATACCCCATATTTTCTTTTCTGATACTCTTTTTAAACCTGTATGAATTTTAGTTTAAATGACAAATGGCACCACGCCTTTTACAACATGAATTTGCCGTTGAGGAAATGCTATTGAAGTGATAGATCAATATGTCGTTGAATTTGACTTCTTATATTGACATAAAATAAGTCGTCAGCATTCCACTTCGACGGTAGTACAGCACTAATAAGAGGGAGAAATGGGCGATCGTTTCCCCGGTTTACCCCATCCTGGTGATCCAAACTCAATAATTAATAAGATCTTACCAAAAACCACTCTTATGTATGTACGCTGTACGTACAGTACATCCCAGACTCTAGATACCGTTGTCCGTTCGCCGCTTCCCATATGAGCCTGCAGCAATGCAGGACAAGCGAGTCCAATATCACCATGCTTGCTGTAATGCACCTAACACGGCCAAGTCACACATTATCACATCACAATCCCACCTTCCAACGATACCACAAGGTACTATCGCCAGTTCTTAACCGCTAAGCTTAACTTAATACACGCAATCGCTACCGGCATAACTGTAGGTACCATTCCTACTCGGCATTCCGCTCAGCTTGCCACGCATATACATACCTAGCTGCAAGTCCGTCGTCCGTCCATCAGCTTCAAACTCGTATCCTCGCCCTTTCCACTTTTTCCATCACTCTTCTTTCTCTCAAACGGCCACTCTATCACCACACCATCAACAGACAACAAAACACCCAAAAAACCTGCTCTTTTTCTCGCGAAGCTTCGGTAATTGGTCGTCATGCTCGTTTGAACAGCGGATGAATTTGCGGTTTTTTTGTTGGTTGCGGCGTTTGCATAGCTAATCGGGAGGGATAATTGGGCAGTTCAAGTCAGACTCGTCGCCTTTTCTAGGCAGGCATCCTCGAGGGGGGTGGTGTGCGTGAGGTGTGGGTGACACAATTTACCAGCTCATCCGCCTCGCCCATATAGAAGGGAAACAGAGAACTGTTATCGGAGCGGGGACAACATCTGGTCGATATTCCATAAAACCAACCTCAGCTTTGAGTGGTCTATTTTTTTCTTTTCGAGTTGTGCTCGGGTTTCTACCCAAGTGGAATTGAAAAGCTGTTCAAGATGTCGAGAAGCGGGCCCAGCGAGACAAATCTGGATGCCGCGATGCGCGCACCTAGTACTCAGAGCCCAGATGTTGTGGTGTTGGATTTTATCGATGAGGAGGTGAGGATTCCTGAGAGGGCAGATCCGAAAAAAGATCTCTGGCTTTCTACAGTTGATGGGTAAGTTGTATTGAAGTTCTCGTCAAGTTAAAAAAAATAAGATACGCAAGTGCTATTCTGGCTCGTGAGATATTGGAGGCTTTTTGCCACTAATTATCTATTTGTTATCTAAGCACTGCTTGAAAATTAAAAGCCCAAGACAAATAGCTAATATGGACATAACCAGCCGCCATCAATCCACGATCATACCCATCCGTGTCGGCCCCAGTGCCGAGCTCTTCAATGTCCACAAAGCTGTTCTCACAAAGTCGGAATACTTTAGCAAGGCACTTGATGGGGATTTCAAAGAAGCAGATCAACAAGCTATCGATTTGCCAGAGGAAGATCCCGCTATCTTCAGTTTCGTAGTGGCGTATCTCTACGAGGGAAAATTTATGCCAATAAAACCAATTTCTTCGGTGCTAGGTATGAACTGCTTTCCTCTCCTCAAGCCAAGTAGTAACTAAAGAATGTGCAGTTATAGAACCTGACAAAGGCAAAGGAAAGGAAAATTTGGAAGGCAACTCGGGGAGCGAGGATGTGTCTGATAGTAGTGGAGGAGTAAGTGATGATAGGTCAGTTCCGATATGAGAACCAGGAGAACGGAAACAAACCAAACTGACTTATTTCAGCGCTAGGAGCAGAAGAAGACAAGAAACTCGTAGGAGGCGTCAAGAGAGAGTATGGGAGCAGAGGCAGCGAAAAGAACTAGGTAAAAATACCCATTGATTGACGACAGTGCACGTTTAAGGGAAAACCTTGAGCACATATATTTATGTTCACACTCTGACATCTCCCAGGCAGACATAGACCAGACTGTAGTTGTGCTGCATGTGTCGTTGTAGAAACCGGCCCGCCCTGTTGGAATTGTGGAGTGACGAGGCGACCACCACCACCACCACCCCGACGGTACTTTAATGGCATGCCACCGCCCCCAGTGAGACCTCAACCACCATATGGTGCTCCTAGACCACGGAATCGTGACCGCCGAAGAGGATCCAGAGACAATATCGCTATAGAAGAGCCTCCTCCTGAGGAGCGAATGTCAGAGGAAGACTTGAGGACTTGGACAATGGCATACTCTCTCAGTATTGAAGTCTATGTATGCGCCGAGCGGTACTTGATGAGTGATTTTAAGAATTGTATAGCCAGCTACATCGTCAACCAGTTTGAGATAGCTGGAGTCGATGCCGCTCAGCCCGCCGTCTTAGCTTCTTGCAAGACATTGTATGATGGAGTATCTTCACTCGATCCTTTGCTCAAGAAGATTTTCGCTCGGGTAGGTTTCCTTCAGCCTCGACTACATAAGAAGTTCTCGCACGAAACCTACGAATTCCTCAAGGACAATCCCGAGGTAGCTCAGCTGATGATGAAGGAAACGATGGAGAGAGTGGAGGAGGATTCTAAGAATGATCTACCAGCCATGGATAGACTTATTGTACCACCGCCGCCCAGAGATGATAATGTTATCCAAGGTCCGCGACCGAGGAGAAGATATGATCCTAATGTATATCGCTGACAGAGTACATATCATCAATTAACGGATTCGAGTTATTGGTAGGCTGTGAACTGGAAGGAAGAGGAATCTGGATCGTGTTTATAGCTGTATCCTACATAGCATCACTTTCGTTAATGGCACTCGCGCGTAGCAGGCATTGTTCGCTATTACTCAACTACTATTCTCCTGGCACTCAATCCGGTAAGGTAGGGCCATCACGTACTTAAAAGAGCCGAACCCTTTTGTAAATCGTTCGTCCTACAATTCCTTACCCGGCAAGACTAATTTCCTAATTATTGTATTCTTATAACTCATCACATGCCCTATGTAAGACCCTCGTAACTATAAAATACTACTTGAAGGAAAGCCACACACACACCACCCCAGTTGGGCCTAACCGCATATCTCGAAACAACCACATTCAACTCTCCTCCCAACTTAAATAGACCCTCCCAAATCCTCTCTCTCTCGGGAAAAAAACCCCCGAATCCGGTGGTAGTGAGGCTAGAAGAGGGAGCTCATATTTTGAACTAGTGAAAATCATTTTTTAGACCCACCTCTTAAACTCCAAGGAGGGCCATGTGTATGTGTATGTGGTGCCGAGTAATAATAATAATATAGTAGTATTAATTAAGATTATATATATATATATATATACATATAGCACATGCATACTCCCGCCTGCGAAACATACATTACATTAGCTGGTTGGTTGGTTGGTTGATACTGTACACAAACTAAACCCCTTCTTTCTTTTCTTTCCTACTTGCCCGTTGCCGAGAACATCAAAGGAGACAACACATACTTCCCTTGCATATACGCTCGCTCATCCTTAAGCTTCATCGGGTAGATTCATACCACCGCAAGATGTACAGTACTGTGTGTACTATCCTAATGGGGATTTTTTTAGAATTAAAAAGAAAATAAAAAGAGGGACCAGAAGTATCTGTCTGAAAGCTAGAAAAACACACACACACACACACACACACACACACACATATATATATATATATCGCCCTTCTCAGGAGACCAACCTCCCTCGCTACTTTTTCGGTCTGAGAGCTACCCAGGCCAGGTATTTAACCTAAAAAGCTCTAGATATGGTAATGAATCTTGTCTAGATGCCAGGAAACATATGTTCTCGTATTGGAAAAGTTTCGACTTTGATTTTCCACGAGTCGCCCTTGTCGGGGAACTTCATTTGCCATGGTGTTGGTACTGCTGATTTGTTTACTTTCTGGCCCTATTTTGTTAAGAGAGGGGGGAGGGTGTCGAACGTTCTACGTCCATCCTGGCAAAAGTTCAAGCATAAGGAGGGAGGGAGTTGGTCTTGATACAGATTGGATTTAGCCGTTACATATTGATTGCGTGCAGATTGATCATCATCGGAAAAGATATTGTATTTAATAAGCTATCATAACAATCTCCTTCGGAGGAACAGCAACACTGTTATCAATATCTATACTAATCATTATGTTCATTGAGATTAAACGCCCGTAACGCCCACATCTTAGCTGGCCCGCTTAGGGTGTCTCCGGTGACGCCAGAATCAACCACGATATACAAAACCAAAAGGAGACACAACAGGAATGAGTTGCAACATTTCCTGACTGGACCATTCATGTTGGCATCATGCCAATGCCACCACCTGATCCTCCACCTCTGCCACCTTTTCTACCAAATGTACTCATAAGCCCCGACTGGTTCGAACCTACTCCAGTGCTCGAAGTTTTTGAGCTACTCGAGTACCTGCTCTTCTTGGATACCCCAGAGCCGCTCGATGCATTGCTCTTCCGCCCACTGCTCCTTCTGCTGCTCCCTTTCCTTGGGAATGATCCCCTTCCTGCCTTGCTAGACGACCTTTTTGGCATAGTCGAGCCGTCTCGTGATTTATCATTCCAAGGCAAAGTGCGGCTCTGGCTTTTGGGGCCATTGGATTGGTTTTGGAAATATCTTGACTGCTGTTGTGCTCTAATAATCGCCTCCTTTTCTGTATCATCAAGATCGTCATCAACTTTCTCATTCTCATTCTCGTCGTCGTTTTCGTCATCTTCAGCCACCACGTCGTCATCACTGATCTCAACAACTATTGGGTTAAGCTCAGTAGCGATTTGATCGTTGTCAGCTCTCATCATCTGCTCGTAATGATTGGAGACCTCAAAAACGAGTGGTATGAACCGTTTCCCGTAGCGTTCGACCAAATCAGACTGTATGCCGTCAATTTCGCTCATCTCTGAAAGTGTAGTAGTCCAGCGAATTGCCATCTCTCGGAAGTTGGCTTCTGTAAAGAGGGGATACCTGAGGTTCTTCGCCCTCCGAATTTTGTTAGCTAGTTCCTTCGCTCTCTCGACAAAGTTGTCAACCATTAGGCAATGGATGGATGGAAGGTTAGACATTCGCTCATCCGTCGTGATTGGCGGCCCAAATTGTGGAGTTGCATGTCTGTGTCTTTTTGAGGCCACTGGCTCGAATGCATCTTTGTCGCTGTCATCATCGTTGTCGTAATCATCAGGTACTACAACACCATCTCCGATATAGCCATGATTATTCCTTTCTCCGTCTTCATATGTGTGCGTTCGCTTGGATTTTCGGGTGGTGCTGGGAGACAATGGTGAAGTCACCAGAGTCGAAGGATATGTATCGCTGGCTTTTGATTTTGCCGACTTCTTAGGTGATCTCTTCTGCTTCGATGCGGCAGAAGCGGAAGATATTTTAATATGTAGCGGGACTTTCCGTTTACCTCTCATGAAGTCTGAGCAATTTGGCCCAAGCTGTAATTGTCAATAATCATTCTCATATCATGGATAAGATCAATTACCTGAATATACGAAGTTGGAAATTTGCTCCGGTTTACTATTTCCTGGACCTCTTGCAAAGCATTCTCCATGGATAAGCGCTGGAACAAACGTTCCACATCTCCTCGAGAAAGCTGCTTTGCTGCACCAAACTGATCAAGATTTTCGTGTTTCATCTGTCGGCTTTTTGTTGTTGACGTACCACGGAGTAGATCCACACAATGTAGTAAGGTCACCTTGTCGTCCTGGACCCTGCTCACAATCTTCATAGCTGCTACCGCTTCAGCTGTTGCATCTTTTGTCTCGAATACCACTTTTGAGATACAGTTGTCACAGGTTTCTGCGCAGTCTTCTTTTGAAAACTGCTCGCCAAAATAGTGTAAAACTTGAGCTCGACGGCAGTCCCACTTGTTATCGCAATACGATATTATACTGGAAAGCATCTTCTTCTGCCTGTCCTTCTGCTCAGGACTTCCTTCCCCATCGTTGATAAATTCTTGGAGGATTTTGGTATCGCCATACGAATAGTACAAGTAGCACCCAGAGGTCCTACCATCCCTGCCGGCGCGACCAGTTTCCTGGTAATATCCTTCTAAGGTCTTGGGAATCGTATGATGAATTACAAACCGAACATCGGGTTTGTCGATTCCCATGCCAAAGGCAATCGTAGCAACGACCACCTTCAGCCGGCCACTCTGCCAATCCTTTTGCGTTTTATTCTTCTCTGCTGTGGACATTTTGGCATGAAATTGATGAGCATTAATATCGTGTTCCTCCCGTAACTTTTTGGCGAGTTCCTCACAATTTCTGCGAGACAGTGTGTAAATTATGCCCGTCTGGCCGCGATACTTGCTCTTGATCAGATCTGCGATATCTTTAAGGACTTCGGCCCCCTTGCCTATTTGTTTTTTATCTCGAACCTCATACCGTAAGTTTGGCCGGTTGAAGCTTTGTTGAAAGACTTTTGCACCCTCCATCTGTAGATTTGTCATGACATCCATCTGGACGTTAGCAGTGGCTGTAGCGGTCAAGGCTATGAATGGAACATTGGGAAATCTGTCCCTGATCTTTCCCAGTGTCACATAATCTGGACGAAAATCATGGCCCCATTGACTAACGCAATGAGCCTCGTCTATGACAATGCGAGCGAGTTTCTTCAATCCATGCAGACGAGTCAGCCCATTTATGATAGCGTCACTCTTTCCTAGCATTTCAGGGGTTATGTAAAGAAGCTGCAGGTAGTGTTCGGGATGAGCTTCCTTCAAAATATCCATGATTCGCTTTTTTTCTTCTGCCTTTACTTCCCCATTTAATGTGGCGGCTTTGATCTTGAGCTTGAGAAGATGGTCTACCTGATCAGTCATGAGGCTTAGGAGTGGAGATATAACAACTGTTATTCCTTTTGTCTTTCCGGATTGCACGAGAGCTGGCAATTGATAGCATAGAGACTTTCCGCCACCTGTTGGCATGAGAACAAAGGCGTCGTCCCCCGCTAGTGTTGCATTGATGGCATTGAGTTGATTGGAGCGGAAACCAGAAAGCTTGAAACGATCCTTGAGTGCCCTTTTGACGTCCCTGGACCATACGTGATCCATCATTGCCTTGTTCTCTGCCTCGACATGGTCGTACATTCCGTTGCCGGTTTTTTTTACCTTAGAGATAGACGGTTTAGCCATGGTTTTATTGGGGAGCTCATAACAGCTGTTGCTGATTACAACGTCGCCAATCGAGTGACGATGCTCTACTTCCCGAGCTAGACTAAGGAAATCCTTTTCATCGCCAGATTCTCCAAATTCGTCTTCAATAACCTCAGGCACCATCTCTTTAGCTTGAGCATCATTCATTTCCTGTTCTTCTCGGAGAAGATCGCTGAAAGCTTCTTCATCCGCAAATACATCGGACCCGTAGTCTTCCAATGGCGATGCACTGCGATAAAAGTTTGGCTGCTTCACACTCTGTCTGACTTCCGGCAACCTAGCATGCCAATATGGAGATGGGGGCTGCTTTGTTGTGAGTGCGTATTGTCGAATGGGCGAGGGAGACCCCCTATCAGGACAAGGATTCGTATATCTAACTGGAAATTCTGGTTGCCCCAAAAACGATGTTTGTGGTGGCAAGTTTTCATGCACCTCTCGGCTTGAATTTATCAAAGTACTTCCAGAGGGAAGTTGTGTTTGAGGAACAATCTGCGCACTCGATGTCCCATGCGTGAAACTCAGCGAACTACCTTTGATGGATGATGTGGGTATACTGGTTTTGGGGTCATCTACTAGGTCTTTCTCAAAACCACCACCAATGGCCCCGGATGCGCGCAATAGACGACCAGTCTCCAGCTCAAGTTTCTTCATATCTTGTGCGAGTAGCCACGAACGCTCCTCTGGAAGACTCGAGTCCTCTTCAGCATCCCAAAGCTCCTTGATTGTCTGCTGAAGAACTTTCTTCTCTGACATCATAATATCGTAACGCTTGCTGATGCTTGAAAGTTCATCATATGCTTTGCACTTGGTTACTAGTGATTGACGCTCCGCTTGCAATTCCGCTGGTGCGACCTCTCCATTTTCTAGATAATCCATAGACTCAGAAGCATTCTGCTCCTTTAATCTCTTCGTCCGTATTCGATATAGTTCGAGGGTGGATGGTCTCTTTAAAAACAAGCTAACTAGTTTTTTGTCTTCGATTGTAAGACTAGAAGAAGGGCCTTGGGGACTAGATTCTATCTTAGAAAGGTTAGGCAAAACTTTCAGTTTTGTAGGGGAGTCGCGTTGAAATGGTGAAGGAACGTTGTCCTGTTTGACGCCAATGTTACGAGATATAGTTCTTAACGGGCTTCCAATCCTTGATTGATTGGGATCTTGTGTTCTCTGCTCAGAAAACTCAAAATCCGGAATATTCTTGAGTATCGGGCTTTTAAAAGAATCATTGATCATTGATTTATTTTTCGTGACAGCCTGAGGAGAGCTTTTGGGGCTTTTTAAAGGGCACACCTCCTCATCCACATCCTCATCGGAATCTATGATGATTTCCTTCTTGACAGGTTTTGGACGCTTTTGCGGAGTCTTAGAGCAACTGCTTATCACCTCAGTAGTCGAGGCTGGCTGAACTATACCTCGCAGTGGTGGTGTCCATGAGCGAGGTATTGATGGCGACTGAACAGATGATTCAGCAAAGCCTCTATTTTTCGTGGAGCTGGTGGGTTGGTCACCACCAGATGGGCCGCGGCTGATGCTCTTACATGTCCGAGTCACCCTGCTGATTGTCTCTGTAATGCTATATTCTTCTTCATAATCATCCATTGTCTCAGGAATTTCAACGCTCGGATGTATGGATGTAGACGATGATCCTCTTGGTGACTGATGCCTTAGCTGTGGTTGAAATTCTTGTGTATCGACATCCATAAACTCTTCCGAGTTGGCACAATCCTTCCTCTGTGGCTTCTCAATTCGTCGATCATAACTCCTTTTTTTGATTTGAGAACTTCTTGATAGATCGTCACTCTTCCTCTTTTTGCCGGTTTTAATGGGGGACTTTCGTGCAAGCGGTTCGGGCCTTGATGCCGCCTCCTCTGTGAAAAGAAGAGTAGAATTATCCGAGAAAAATATTTCTGTGCTACTTGAACGAAGAGGAGGTGCATCGTCATCTCCAGTCATATCATAAACCTCGACATTGTCTAAATTATGTAAAGCTGTTGGACAGTGTGTATGTCTCGGTGTGTAACTTGGAGTCT
>Ga0247734_1000287_pt1 | contig 45166 bp, 26 predicted proteins | sample UWRJL103311B2_FD_180933 | JGI IMG/M metagenome (GOLD analysis project Ga0247734, IMG submission 180933) | Plant litter microbial communities from Arlington Agricultural Research Station in Wisconsin, United States - UWRJ-L103-311B-2 | ecosystem: Environmental > Terrestrial > Plant litter >...
TATTTATCTGACACTTTTGACTGGATTGGCGGATTCGCTTAACAATTCGTGTTTAATTCTGCTCGGGATTACTGGTGGCACCACTGGCATTGCGGGCTTTATCGACTTTACAAAGAAGAGGCAGCGGGAAGCTGCGACAGTGAACCAAACTGCGATAATTCGACCATTTGTTAAACCTCACGTAGATTTTTTAACGGACATCACGTCTGATGGCGTAAACATTTCGGTACAACGTACGCAAACGGTGTTATGGAATTTCATTCTGGGTTTCTATTTCGTATGGTATGTGGTATCAAACAAGGCAATGCCTGTTTTTAGTGAAGCCCTTTTATTGCTGGCTGGGGTAAGTTCGTTAATGTATCTGACCAGTAAAGGACCTGAAAACCCACAGCTACCTACCCCACCGCCGGAAACACCTAATGTAGCTAAAACTCCTCCTGTATAGCTTTCTGGGCATCTATCTTAGGATCAATCATAGGCGCATTTATCCTATTAGGTTCAATAGATAGTAGTCTAGAACCATAACTATTTTAACATTGCCAATGCTCATTATCTTCTAATATAATTTCGTATTATTGGCTTGAGTGCAGCCAACTTTTGTTGCTTGTCATACAAAGTGTTTAAAAGCAGGTAACTTATAATTATGCATAAAAAAATAACACCATTGGTTATCGTTTCTATAATATGCATAGCGTTGGCAATTTGGGCCTTATTTCCCGGTGAGCCCGAAAACAAGGAACGCTCCGGCGTTCACCTTCCTTGGATTATGCCTTTATTTTTACTATTTGGCGCACTGCTGGCATACGGCATTGACCGGTTGATTAGAAAGGATTCGCCAGATATAAAAAAAGTATGGATAGTAGAGGGCATATTGGTTGCTCTCATCGTACTTTATTCCCTATTCTTAAAATAATGTATATGAGGTATCTATTGATTATGCTCGGATTATTGAGTATTGAAACATCAGCACAGCAGCTAATTGAATTTAAACCACCGGTAGGTTATACCAAATTGCTGGAAGCGAAAGGTGACCTGGATAAGGATGGGATTGATGAAATGGTTTTTGCCTATAACACCGATAGGCAGAACAATGAACTTGCCGTATTCAGGGTTTTGTATATCTGTAAGCTGGAAAGCGGCAAACTTAAACTATGGAAAAAAAACACTTCGGTTTTGAGAAGCAGTAAACAATGCGGTTTTTGTGTAGATAAAGGGATAGACCTATCGTTGGTGATTAAGAATAATACTTTAGCAGTTTCTCAAACTTTTAACTACAACACCCGGCATTATGGCACAAACAAAAACATCTTCAGATATCAGAATGGGGATTGGTACTTAATTGGCTCTACGTTTAATGACTATGATACCTGCGACTTCGACTATAAATACGATGTAAATTTTTCTACAAAACAGGTAAACGTTGCCTATACATATGGCGACTGTGATGAAGGCAAAGTAATCCCAAAAGACAGGACTTATAATTTCAAGTATCCTTTTGCCAGTATCCCCAAAATGGATGGCTTCATGCCAGGTAAAGCCGAACATAAAATACCAAATTCGAAATCATTCTTTTATTATTAAGTATTATCTAGATTCTATCGCGATTTATCTTAAGATCCAACAATTGCACGATAAGTTCTAGCTTGCGGAATTCATAATTATTCCGAAGATCTGTTTTGCAGAATAGTATATAACAATTTGCCTTTGTGCTTGATGTGCTCATTCAGGTTTATTAGCTTTACTTGTATAGATTTACTTTATGAATATACTTGTCACAGGAAGCAGCGGACACCTTGGGGAAGCATTGGTAAGAACACTCAGAAACCTGGGTAATCAGGTCACCGGACTTGATATTAAACCCGCCCCTTATACTGATATCGTTGGAGATATAGCAATCAAGTCTGATGTTGAGAAGGCTGCCATTGGCGCCGAAGCAATCATACATGCTGCTACTTTACACAAACCTCATGTGGCGACCCACGCTAAACAAGACTTTATTGATACGAATGTTACTGGAACCCTAAATTTACTTGAAGCGGCCAGCGCAATTAATACGAAGGCCTTTATATTGACCAGTACCACGAGTACATTCGGCGACGCCATGAAAAATAATCCGGGTGAGCCTGCAGTTTGGATTGACGAGGACGTGGTACCCAAACCGAAAAACATCTATGGCGTTACAAAACTGGCTGCGGAGAACCTATGTGAGTTATTTCACAGAAATGCAAAAATTAACTGCATCATATTAAGGACATCACGTTTTTTCCCTGAAGAAGATGATAAGAAAGAGAGGCGGGAAGCTTTTTCAGGTGACAATCTTAAAGTAAACGAGATATTTTACCGCAGGGCAGACATAGCAGATATGGTCAGTGCGCACCTTTGTGCGCTGGATAGAGCTGCCGCCATTGGCTTCGGGAAATATATCATCAGTGGCGATACCCCTTTCCAAAAGTCTGACCTGGTTCAACTAGGAACGGACGCAAAATCAGTCATTGCTCAATATTACCCGGAATATCCGGAAATTTACGCACGATTAAACTGGCAAATGTTCTCCTCCATTGATCGTGTGTACTGTAATCAAAAGGCTAAAAGGGAACTTCTATGGTCACCGAAGTACACCTTCGGATACATTTTGAACCGTCTGGAACAGGGGCTGCCCTATCAAAGTGAGCTGGCCTTGGAAGTTGGATCTAAAGGATATCACGATAGAACATTTTCACATGGTCCTTACCCGGTAGAGGAATAAATACTTATGTATAATTTAAGTATTAGGAGGCTACGTAGTTTGTTGAGTTGCGGCATTAAAAGTTCTGGTAAAGTTTTCAATGAACAAGTTCGTAAAAACTGCCCCTGTATCCAGATCGGGATCAAGAATTGTGATTTCGACTCCCGCAAATTTTTCGCTGCTGAACAACATGCCACACAGCTTGTTGAATTCAGGATAATATAATCCGTCAGGATTTCGGCTATCTACACAGGGCATAATGTTATCGTTCAAAACGTCGACATCTATATGTAAGAAAAAACCATCCAGATTTTTATTTTCAATCATTTTCAAAAATGCAGAAGCGCATCGTTCTATTCCGGCACTCCGGAGCTTCGAGAGGCTGATATAAGTTGCGTTGGATCCCCTTATCTGGTTTTCATATTCATCATCATATTCCCTGTTTCCAACGCACCACAAATTCTCTTCACTTACATACGATGAATGACCATCAATATTTGATAATCCCTCGTAGCCGTTTCCAGTAGCGACATAGGCTGCCATTCCGCCCATCCCGCCTGTTTCGGATAATCTAACATCCATGAAATCTGTATGTCCGTCCAGGTAAAATAAAGCGTAGTTTCCTGCTTTCCTAAGTGCGAGCGCTACTCCGACTAAAATACTGCAATCGCCACCAATAACTAGCGGGAGATGTTGTTGGGCAAACATTGGTGCAATAAGTGATGCCTGCAACTTAGCATAATGAACTAAAGACCGACAGTTCAATAGCCCTGTCGCCCGATCTTTTTCAGGTGTGTATGCAGGCGCGATAATGGTGTGCACCTCATCAGGAGCAATTTTCTTGTGAAAACCGTTTTCACTCATTACCTCTGGTAGCCGCCAGACGCCAGGAACTTTGCCTTTTGAAGGTGCTTTGAGGCCAAGGTTAGAGGGACATTCGATGATAATGAGCTTTCTCAATCTAATAGATAATTAAACCGCAATGGTACAAGCGCCAATTTGTAACGCTATACTTGTGAACAACGCTACTCAAAGTTTAGTAACCTTAGCGAATTGACCTATATTTAACGATCAGAAATTATTTTCAGTATTTGGCCCTCTCCCATGGCTATGGGGCTTTCACCAAATACGAATTTGGCACCTTGGTCAAAATGATCACCTAAAAACTCCCGATGTAAAAATACAATTTGAACGTTTGCGGATATCGCTACTGCAATGAAAATTGGCGTACCAGCCTAAAAATATACTATAGCTGAATTCCGAGATCTATCAAACTCTCTAGAACATTTTGTTCAAAGGGCCTTCCTTTAGATATAGCCTTCAATTCTTGAACTTTTTGCATTAAGCTACCATGGTTCCTGGATTTTAGCATGGCAATTAAGTATATATACATCTGTTGCTCATTTATACCTGAAAAAATTCCTTCCATCCAAGAATCCTGCAAACTAATATCAGTAATATGTTTCTTGATTTCTGGAACCGCTATGGATAATACTATTCCAATCACTTCGGATATCAAATTTTCCAGTGGATCGGCATCGTTAATCTGCCACCAATAGTCGTGCCGCTCTGGGAGCAGAAAACCTATACGTTCACGCCAATGGCAGTCAGAAATTGTTGGCTTGGCCCCCATTCCGGGTACGTCGAGTTGATTTAATGTGCTACAGTAAACGCCTAGATTCAATGTGAAGAAGGTGGTATGTGAATTGCTTTTTGTACTCTTCTGAAAGTTCAATAGCCCTACGTTTCCTTCTTCACAGTTAAAGAAAGTTGCCCCTTTTCTTCTAAATCCCAGATTTCGAACGTTTCTATTAATTTCTGAAAGTAATACTCGATACTTGTCCATGTATAGGCCTAAATCACGGGTTGATTGATTTCATTATTTGCATCTCTACTTGTACGATGTAAATAAAGATCGTAAAAAACATGTAAAAACAGATGGGCTAACGCGAAAGATATGGATTTGAGTTTATTTAGCTGGTCCTTTTTATCTTTAATGAGCTTCCTGCTATACCATTAATCCATATATTTGTCCTTCGCTCACCAAACTCATTACAGAAAATGCCTTGTTGCGGCTATTGTTCATAAATACATAATCCTAATTGGTTTGCCGCAACGTACCATCTCCAACCTTTATTTTCGGTAAATATCATTGCAATACCCTAAAAATTCGAACACACAAGATAGAATGATAGTCGAATCTTTAAGAGATCTTTACGAGAAAGACTTCCGAAGTGACGAATAAGTTTAATTATCTTAGCTAACAATGCGGATAAGACAGCATCCCATAAAATTAATGAGGTACTGACCTCGGCCAACGCTAAGTACATTACCGCTTTTCATTAAAAAGCCGTCAAATGGCAGCAATATGCATTTGATATTAATTAGTTCATACAAGCACATTACTAACGTAAAAATAAAAAATTATTTTAGACGATATAAATTATTTTTAATACCTTGTAAACATGGAAGTAGTCTTGGAAGTAATTTTTGCATTTTTGACCACCGCGCCTTCGTTTGACCGGAAAGCAAGTCGCATAGGTAATGTCAAAAAAAATCGCCGTTTAGCCGTTTTTTTAATATTCTGGACTTGCTTTATTTTACTAATTAGCTTCCTAAGCGTTCGTTTTAATTTGGTATAATTGAGGTATCGGGGATTTTAAAAGCTTAATGTCCCATCTTAATGACGTCATAATACTCTTGATCTAGCTCTATTTAAATCCCAAAGAATACGCTTCATCACAAGCCGACTTAAATGGTGGGTAGAGTATTTTCCTAATCGCAGCCTTTGCCTTAAATTTTATAAAAATATCTGGCGAAGTTTCCTTCCCGGAAACAGATGAACTGAAGCCCGGAGGCACCACTATTGCCTTTGTGAAATTGCTCCCATCCAGGCATGTCCGCAAAAATTTGAAACAGGGCAACTCCTTTAACATACTTGAAGGGACTAAAGTAGTTGGAACGGGTATAATTCAACACATACAAAAAAGAAGAAATGTGCCTCAAATGATTAGTCGCTATGATATCGATTGACTATCGATCTATTGAAGACAATGCCCTATGATTAAGTTTTGTTAATCTCCCTACAATCGTTAGATTTGATTAGTTGCCCTTTTTTAAAACGCATTAAGTATTTAAATACTCGAATTGCCGCTAAGGAAGGAGTCTTACTGAAATCTTATGCAGGAAAACATATTACCAAAATTAGAAGCTTCGAGAAAAGAACTGCTTGATCTCGGCATGCGCAATCCACTTTTGAATTACAAGACTCCGAAAGCACGGGGACTCCAGATTGTCCAGGAGAAATCCGCAGCAATTTACGATATCCTTGTTAAGCAGAATAAAGCAATGACTTTTTTAGGAAGACCTGGAAAAGATGACGACGAAGAAATCCTGGAAATACCGGAACTTACGGCAGATGAATTAAAAGATTCATACAGTGATACGAGGCTGCAAACCAATGAAACGGAACAAAAACTGCAGACTAAAATACTGAACACATATTATTTTGCCAGAACCAGTATTGAAGAGCAAGGTGTAAATATACTATACCTCTCGCTAGGAATGCTCAATTGGTATGAAAAAGGAAATACAGAAGAACTGCGGTCGGCACCATTAGTCCTGATCCCTGTTTCTTTAGAGCGATCAAGCGCGAGTGAACGGTTCAGGCTTCGATATAACGGAGCCGATATTGGCGCGAACCTATCCCTTCAGGCAAAAATGATGGCCGATTTTAATGTGACGATCCCGGATTTGCCAGAACCGGATGACTTTAACATTGAAACCTATTTTTCAGGTGTTGCGGAACGAACGGCACATGAAAAAACCTGGAAAATAAATGCTGACGCCCTGGAACTGGGCTTCTTTTCATTTGGAAAGTTCATGATATACCATGACCTGGACAGTGAGAAATGGCCTGAGGACAACAAACCATTCGACCACCCTCTTCTTACATCTTTGTTCGCGGGTGGATTTGATGAGCCACAGCCAACCGCCACCGATGAGCATAACCTGGATAAAGAAACAAAAGCACATGAACTATTTAATGTAGTTGATGCCGACAGCTCGCAGGTTTTGGCAATGCTTGCAGTGCATGAAGGACGGAACATGGTGATCCAGGGCCCTCCTGGAACAGGGAAATCACAAACGATCACCAATATCATTGCAAATGCGGTAGGTCAGGGTAAAAAAGTACTGTTCGTCGCCGAGAAAATGGCGGCACTTGACGTTGTAAAACGACGCCTTGATTCAATCAATCTGGGCGAAGCTTGCCTGGAACTGCATAGCCATAAAGCCAACAAACGCGACCTGCATGAAGAGCTGAAAAGGGTGCTTGACCTGGGTAAACCAACGCTGACACATTTAGAGGAGGAAGTTGCCTTACTGGACAGCTATAAAAGTGTGCTTAACGGTTATTGCAATTCGGTCAACCGCGCGATAGAACAAAGCGGTCTCCCGGCGCAAAAAGTGATAGGTTTCCTGCTAACCATTAACGAGCAAAACCAAGACATAAAACTGCCTTTAATTCCAATCCGTCATATTGAGGTTTGGGACGCAGATACGATGCGCAGGGCCTCTGCATTGGCCGACCTGATTGAGGCGCGCCTGAAAGACATTGGTATTCCATCTCAACTGCTTTTTTATGGAACAAGATTAACATTGTTCCTTCCTCATGAAAAGGATATTACTACTGATCTTATAAATAATACCATTGCCGCCACGGAACTTATACGTCAAACAGGTGATGAAGCGTCAACATATATTGGAACGCCAATCCCTGTTTCGTTAACAGACCTGAAGAAATTGATTGGCCTGCTGGAATTCCTGTCCATTTCTCCCGATTTGAGAGATATTGCAGTAAGAGACCAGGATTGGATACTGAATTATGAAGACATTATAGAATTGCTTGAAACAGGAAGGCAACTTTCGGATTTACGGCTTAGGTACGAAAATATACTTCATCCGGAAGCCTGGGACCAAAATGTGCTGGAAATACGTCAGAATCTGATTGAACATGGACATAAATGGTACAAATTCCTCCTTGGCGATTACAAAAGAAGTGTAAAACAGCTGGCTTCTTATGCGAGCATCCCGTTGCCTGATACACTGGCGGAGAAAATACAATATACGGACGATATCCTTCTGGCAAAGAGATTAAATACTGAACTGACAGAAAACAACCAATTGGCCACACGCCTGTTTGGAAGCCGCTGGCGGTTGGCGAAAACCAACTGGACTTCACTATTAGAGGTAACCAAATACTTATCAGGTTTACATAGGGATATTGCTGAAGGCCTATACCCCACACAGGTTTTGGATTTTCTGGGCAGAAATGAAAACCCAATAGCCATAAAGGAGTTGCTGAGCCGTGTCAAAATACAGACTGTTGGTTACGAGCAGCGTATTACCGAAGTTTTGAATAAACTGGATTTCGATGAGCACCTGATTATCCCAGGACAAAATTTGCATCAGTTATTATTCGATGAACAGACAAGCAGGCTAAAGGAATGGGCCGCCCGCTTGAATGAAATTCAGCATGCAGTCCAATGGAACAACCTGGATGATACCGCAAAAAAAGACGGGTTCGAATACCTCACCGAAGCATCACTGAATTGGATTGATGCGGCAAAGTACCTGAAGGTAGCAATGCAAAAAACATGGTATGAGTACCTGATTACCAAAGTGATGACCGAAAGGCCGCCACTGCGTGGATTTGAACGAACAACACACGAAGAGGTGATCAATAAATTTGTGCAGCTGGATCTCTTAAACCTTCAGTACAACAGGGCAAGGGTAGCGCTTAAGCATTATGAATCGGTACCAAAACTTGAAGGTGGCGGTCAGTGGAACATTCTGCGTAGCGAATTTAATAAACGTGCCCGCCATATGCCAATCAGGAAATTAATGGAACAGGCAGGATTAGCCATACAGACAATAAAACCTGTGTTGATGATGAGTCCGATGTCTATTGCAAATTTCCTTTCGCCGGACAGTATTGAGTTTGACCTGGTGATATTCGATGAGGCTAGTCAGGTACGCCCGGTGGAAGCGCTCGGTGCCATCCTGAGAGGAAAACAATTGGTGGTAGTGGGCGATTCGAAACAGTTGCCGCCAACGAGCTTCTTTGATAAGATGAACGGAGAAACAGAAGATGAAGAAAACCTAACAGCGGATATGCAAAGCATTCTGGGGATGTGTGATGGTCAGGGAGCACCACAAAGGATGTTGCGCTGGCATTACCGCAGCAGGCACGAATCACTAATCAGCCTCTCTAACCGGGAATTTTATGAGAATAAACTGGTGATCTTTCCGAGCCCGGGCTCTAAACACAGGATGGGACTGGCATTGCATCATTTACAGGATGCAGTTTACGACCGCGGAAAGACGCGTACGAACCCTAAAGAGGCCGACGAGGTTGCGAGGGCTGTTTTTGAACATGCGATGAAGAACCCTAAACAAAGTTTAGGTGTCGTCGCATTTAGCACCGCCCAAATGCAGGCAATTCAAAATGCGATCGAGATCAGGAGGAGACAAAATCCGGAAACTGAAACCTTTTTTAGAAGTCATCCGCATGAACCCTTTTTTGTGAAAAACCTGGAAAACGTACAGGGTGACGAGCGGGACGTCATATTCATCAGTATAGGATATGGAAGAACCGAAGATGGCAAAGTGCCCATGAGTTTCGGCCCACTAAATAATGAAGGCGGGGAACGCAGGTTGAATGTACTGATTACGAGGGCAAAATACAGGTGTGAAGTGTTTACGAATATCACATCAGACGACATCAACCCCACCGCGACAACGAAATTTGGAATCAAGGCTTTGAAAAGCTTCTTATATTTTGCGCAACACGGCGCTTTTGAGTCTGTTCAGGATTTGCCCGCGACGGATAAACGGCCTTTTGAGGACCTTATATCTGGCCATTTATCTGCGCTCGGCTATATCGTGCGTAAAAAGGTTGGATCTGAGGGATTTTACATTGACCTGGCTGTAGTAGATGCAGACCATCCGGGCCGTTACCTGATTGGTATTGAATGTGATGGAGAATCTTATAGCAATGCTAAATCTGCAAGGGACCGTGACAGGCTGCGTGGACAGGTATTGGAGGCCATCGGCTGGAACATCTATCAAATCTGGAGCGTAGAATGGTACAGACACCCTGAAAGGGAACTGCAACGCCTGGTGGCAGCTGTCGAAAAAGCAAAAGAACAGGCTTTGATGGACGATCAGGTGGAGGAAGAGTTGGAACAGGAAGTGAATACGCTGATCCGCGAGGAAAAGGAAGAAGTAACTGTCACCGTAGAACGTTATACACAGGCTGTCCTTCCTGCAGGATTGCCGGCGCAGGAGCTGCATCTGGTTCCTTTTGGAAAACTCGCCGAATGGATCAGAAAAGTGGTGGACATCGAAAGTCCGGTGCATTTTGAAGAAGTTGCCAGAAGGATTACAGAAGCGTCTGGCGCAGCTAAGATCGGATCGCGCATACGGTATACACTAAATGCTGCAACGGACTTCGCAGTGAATTCGAAAATTATTTCCAGACGGGGTGATTTTCTGTGGCATACTGAAATGGTAGCCCCTACCCTTCGTGAGCGAAGTGCGTTGGCACCAGGATCAAGAAAAATAAGCCTGATAGCGCCTGAGGAACTGGATATTGCAGTGAAAAATGTAGTGGAAAGCGCAATTGCAATTCAACAGGAAACCGCAGTTCCGCTGGTGGCCCGGTTATTTGGCATCAATCGTGTAACTGAGGATGTTCGGAAAGAACTTTCCCATGCTATCGACTTGACTTTGGAAAGAGGGATTGTGATAAAGGATGGGGATTACCTTAAGGGGAATTTATTATAACAAGGACAACGGGCTGAAAGAAACCCTTTCAGCTCCGTTAGTTTATCAGTGGTAATATAATCAAAACCGCAATCGATCAATTCTTTACGCACTTCATCGTTTTCTGGCGAAGCCCATAATCTCGCCTTCTTCCCTTGCTGGTGTGCTATCATAGCAAATTGCCGAAGTCTGAGCCTGTCTTTGGCAGACAAGGGCCCATTCCCCCTCCAGTTTATGACCCGGGAATAGCGGCAACTTGACATTGCGTACATATGGGAGCCATTCTGAGGTATAGGTGAAATTGAACATTCGTCCATCATTACGAACCTAATTTTCTCAGACCTGATAAGTGCCTCAGGTTTACGACCAGTAATAACAATATTGACCTTCCCCTGTTTAAATATACCACTCTCGCAGCTTGATAAAATACTTCTATACCTTTCAAGCAATGGCCTTAAAGCCAGGTAGGTCTCGTTTGGTGAAGATTTAATATCTATATGCAAAGTAATTGGTGGGTAGGTTTTAAAAAAACCTCTTTCATTATGGTCTGTAACATATTTAAATAGGGGCGCCAGGTATAAATGCTCCAGCGTGCGGTTCTCCTTAAACAAAGGAAACCAATGTGCAACAATCAGTTGGTTATGCTTTAAAAACACATCCGCTTCGATATTTACATATCCGCTTTCAAGTGCATCTAACAATGGTCGCTCATGCAAATAGTCGTTATGCGCGTAACCCTGTTCCACGATAATTTGCTGTGCTTGTGTTGATGAAGCCATAAATACGGGTAACAACCAATTTAATAAAGTCCTGATAATTTTTGCTTTTTTCTTTGTAGCCATTAAAGCATAGACAACTTATTGGAATAAGACCCTTAGATTATTTGCACGATTACATAATTCCGCTTTGGAAAGCCTCATAACTGTTTTTTCACAGGCTATTTAGGTAAGCGACTATTAAAGATAAGATATAAAAAATCACAATCATGTTGTAAAATAGGATCACTTTACAGGAAACATGTTTTCGAGAGATCAAATTGCTATCTTATATTTATATTTAATCGAGAATAGCTAATATGGCTGTAGTTACGTTAATCCACGAAATATCATGAGCAATTTACCAAGGCTATTTACGCAAAATACTCGTAATAAAGCACTTAAAAATTGGTCTCGAAGTTGCGTAGATATACCGGCAAATTACGCTTCAGCATCAGCAATCAAAAAGTTTATATTCACATATGCATTATACTTTACTCACCTTTCTTTTATTACTCTCGGCGGCTTTCCTTTTAATATTACTTGCACGCCGTCTAAAAATCGCTTATCCTATTTTTCTGGTACTGGCAGGTCTTGTCATTGGTGTTATTCCGGGAATGCCAGAGATCAAAATTGAGCCGGAACTGATTTTCCTTATATTTCTGCCGCCCTTACTATATGAGGCTGCATGGTACACTTCCTGGAACGATTTCTGGAAATGGAAACGCCCGATTTCGTTGCTGGCTTTTGGACTGGTATTCTTTACTTCCACCGTTGTGGCTTATATGGCTTCGAGTTTTATTCCCGGTTTTACCCTGGCAACGGGTTTCCTGCTGGGTGGTATTATTTCTCCACCAGATGCAATTGCGGCTGCGTCTGTATTGAAAACCATCCGTGTGCCTAAGCGGATCCTGACAATTTTGGAAGGCGAGAGTCTTGTAAATGATGCATCAAGTTTGATTGTATTCCGCTTCGCCCTGGTAGCAACAGTTGCAGGATCCTTTTCTTTTCAGGAAGCATCGGTGAGTTTTGTTATGGTTCCGTTAATGGGTACCATTATTGGACTGGCGGTTGCGTACCTGATTTATCTGATACACCGTTTCCTGCCCACAACAGCCAGCATTGATTCTGCATTTACGTTGATTGCGCCCTATCTGATGTACCTTGCTGCAGAAGAATTGCATTATTCGGGGGTTATGGCGGTGGTGAGCGGCGGGCTTTTTCTTTCTTATCGGTCGCACGAGATTTTCGCCGATGGTCAAAGCAGGTTGCAGACCTTAAATGTTTGGTCAACAATCTCAATTATATTGAACGGGCTGGTGTTTATCTTAATAGGGTTAGAACTTCCTTCAATTGTTGCTGGCTTGGAGGGTTACTCGATTGCAGAAGCCTGTAAATATGGACTCCTGGTAAGCGCTTTGGTAATTCTGATCAGGATGATATGGATTTTTCCCAGTACATTTATTCCACGCTGGCTTTTTAAAAGCGTGCGCGATAAAGAACCACATCCAGGCTGGAAAGGATCTATTATAATTGGCTGGGCAGGTATGAGAGGTGTTGTTTCTTTAGCGGCAGCACTGTCACTGCCTTTGACCCTGAATAATGGTAATCCGCTACCAGAAAGAAATCTGATTATCTTTATCACGTTTGTTGTGATCCTTGTTACACTGGTTTTCCAGGGCTTAACCTTACCGTTTATCATCAAAGCAATTAAAATAGAAGAAATTGATCCGACGATGCCTGAAGAAAAACAGGAATCAGAAATTCGTTTCCGTTTAACCAGTGCAGCATTGCACAGGCTTGAGGACAAACATAAGGAGGAAATACCAGGCAACGACCTTTTGATTAACTTAAAAATGGAACTTGAAAATCATTTGAAAGATACTCACCGCCGACTGCAGTGTATGGAATGTATCGAAAAAGACCAGAAAGAATTACGTGTATACAGACATGTGCTGAAAGACATTTATCACACACAACGCACCGAACTTTATCACATCCGCAAGGAAAAAATATATTCGGATGAAGTCATTCGAAGTGAAGAAATGCAGGTAGATATTGACGAAATCAGGGTAAGCACGAGGAAATAATTGAACCGCATTTGTTAGGCTGCCCACATCATCTGTTCAATGAAACTGCTCACAAAATCACGAAATATCGTTATGCAAATCAGCCAGCAAACGGATTAAACTACTGAATTACAGTAAATTAATTATTTGCTCTAAATTTGCATATGTTGTATGAATTTAAAACAAAACATATGGCAAAAAAGGTAGCAGAACAATTGGTAGATATGTTGGTAGAAGCAGGAATTAAGAGGATTTACGCTGTCACCGGCGACAGCCTGAATGAACTTAATGATGCTGTAAGGAGAAATGACGAAATACAATGGGTCCACGTGAGACACGAGGAAGCTGGCGCTTATGCCGCAGCCGCGGAAGCAGAGTTAAATGGGCTGGCCTGTTGCGCTGGAAGCAGTGGACCAGGACATATACATTTGATAAATGGCTTATATGATGCGCATCGCGCAAATGTGCCGGTATTGGCTATTGCCTCAACCTGTGCAACAGTAGAATTTGGCAGCGGGTATTTCCAGGAAACAAATGTGATTAAGCTTTTTGACGACTGCAGTCATTACAACCAGATTGCAGCCACCCCTGCGCAGTTACCCAGGATGACACAGGCCGCGATTCAGCACGCGATACAGCGCAAAGGAGTAGCGATATTAGGCCTGCCGGGCGATGTTAGTGCAATGGATGCGGTAGAAAACATATCTTCTAATAAAAACTACTTCGCTAAAGCGGTAATCCGACCTGCAGATGAGGACATTGCAGAAATGGCTAATTTAATAAACCGATATCAAAAAATAAGTATCTACTGCGGAATTGGCGCCGCCGGGGCTCATGACGAAGTGGTACACCTGGCTGGATTGATTAAAGCGCCGGTTGGATATTCCTTTAGAGGGAAGATGGGAATCCAATATGACAACCCTTATGAGGTGGGGATGACGGGCCTGCTCGGACTACCTTCAGCCTATCATAGTATGCATGAAAGTGACCTGGTAATACTTTTGGGAACCGATTTCCCTTACGTACCATTTATGCCAGTTGATAAAAAGATCATTCAGGTAGATCTGCAACCTGAAAGACTGGGACGCAGGGCTAAACTTGACCTTGGGCTGCATGGAGATATAAAATCCACTTTGACAGAGCTGCTGCCTCTGCTGAACCGAAAGGATGACGATAGTTTTTTAACAGCGCAACTTCACCTTTATAGTAAAGTAAAAGAACACCTGAACATTTATGTTGAAAATAAAGGCAGCAAAAACGCTATACATCCTGAAGCCGTCGCGGCTTGCCTCAACAAACTGGCCACCAACGATGCAATTTTTACGGTAGATACGGGGATGTGCTGCGTATGGGGAGCACGATATATAGAAGCAACTGGTAAGCGCCACATGCTGGGGTCTTTCACACATGGATCGATGGCAAACGCAATGCCGCATGCTATTGGTGCCGCATTTGCCTGCCCAGACCGTCAGGTAGTTGCTATGTGTGGCGATGGCGGGATTTCGATGATGCTGGGTGATCTGGCAACAATTAAACAATACAAATTGCCAATCAAGGTAATTGTGTTCAACAACCGTTCATTAGGTATGGTAAAATTGGAAATGGAAGTGAGCGGATTGCCGGATGCGGAAACTGATATGGAGAATCCTGATTTTACCATGGTGGCCCAGGCAATGGGGATAAGAGGGATCACGATTGACCATCCGGATGAACTGGAACGCGGTTTACAGCAAGCTTTTGATTTTGATGGTCCGGTACTGGTGAATATATTCACAGACCCTAATGCCCTGGCCATGCCGCCGAAAGTGGAATTTAAAATGATTAAGGGAATGACGCTGTCAATGACGCGACTGATGCTGGGAGGAAAATTTCAGGAAGTGCTTGAGACAGTAAAATCCAGTTATAAACACATGGGCGAGTTATTGGATTAAGAAGTATCAAATAATAAAAATATTGCAACGCCTGAAAATCTGCCCGGCTTAACCGGGCAGATCTTGTTTTGTAGATTGTAGGCTAAAGAATCTGAAGCCCAATGGTTTTCATTCCTGAGAATTACCAGACCTGTGCAATTTTAATCAGAATGTTGCTTAGTTCTTCAGGTGCAGATAATGATGGCGTATGGCCTGTGTTCAACTCGTAAATATTTGTGATACCCGCTGCGGCAATCATTTCTTTCTGCAGGTTGTGTCCAATACCGTGATCCAGCAGGGTTTCAATATAATATTTAGCCACTGAGCCAAAATTTTTATCACTCAGCGTTACCGGATGCGAAAATGGCGCTGCGGGCTCAGCTTTATAGTTGTCAAGAATAAGTTGTTTTACAGCTTTAGGGCCGTCCTGACAAAAGATATTGGTGATGTCTTCCTGTTTAATATCAAATTCAGACTGATCTTCAGATACGATTAAAGAGGCTCCTAATATTGACTGTTTGTCCAGTAAGGATAATGCATACGCCGACTGTCCGCTATCTGGAACGTAAGCCGCGATGTAGACCAGCTTCTCAATCAGATCTGGAATCTGCTCTGCTACACCAGAAATTATGATTCCGGCCATACTATGCCCTGCAAGGACCACTTTCTCTCCCATCGCGTTAATGGCTGCACTTACAAAGCTGATATATGTTTCCATATGCAGGGTTTTGTGATCAGTTTGATCATCACCGTGACCAGGTAGCTGGATTAAATTTACGGAATGGCCCGCTTCCTGAAGCTTGCTTTTTACAGTTTCCCAGGCGTAGGGTGCCGACCAGGCACCATGAACAAAAACGAAGTTCGTCTTTTCGGAGCGCATGTCAGTGTTTTTATTTTTCAATGTATCATCCATGATTTGTCTGTTAAACGCTGATTATTTAAGTTTTAAAAGATATTTATGTGTGCCAGACAATACCAGTTCACCTAACTGGTTGTGTATCCTCGCAGCTGTTTCAACTATGCCTTTATCGCCCTGAGGGGTAAGGGATATAATTTCCAGTTCGGAATATAAGGTATCACCAGCGTTTACTTCTTTTAAAAATTTGCAGGAAAGTTCTGTAAAAGCAATAAATACCTCACCGATGACGTGAGGAAACATGGTGGCGCCTGGGGCAGTAAAGGCTAAAACCTGCAGGCCGTGAACTACCGGAGCTTTATGCCCGTGTTTCTGTGCCCAAACGTTATCATAGTGTACCGGATGGTTATCACATGAAACGGTTTGAAATGCTGCCGAATGGGCATCAGTAAGTGTACGGCTTGGCGCGCGGAAAATTTCACCGATACGAAGTTCATCGAAAGACCGTGCAGGCACGATGAGAAAGTCATTTGGATTAAATGTTACTGATGATTCTGTGTTATTGACTGTAGTTTCCATTGTTCTTTTTTTACTAATAAGTACCAAAAAGACAACCAGCAAATAATCAGCTATTAATCAGCATATTACCGCCATACAGCACAAAATTAACTAACGAAATGCCGTAAATTTATGATAAAAAAAAGGCCTGCCGTTTAGGGCAAGCCATGTTAATCCCCTTTAGGATATTATTTTGCAGCTACCAATTTAACAGCGAGTTCAAAATTATCGTCGATCGCTTTGTCGCCAATACCATCAAAAAACGATTTCGAACCGTATCTGATATCAAATTTGGTTCTGTCAACAATGATTTTACCAGCAACAGCCGAAACTGTGCCATCTCCATTAACCGTTACTGTTGCAGGGAAGCTGATCGGCTTAGTGGTACCTTTGATTGTAAGATTACCTGAAACATTAACATTTGCACCTGAACCGACAACTTTAGTAATAACAAAAGTTGAAGTAGGGAACTTATCTGTACCGAAGAAATCATCAGCTTTCAGGTGACCTTCCAATTTAGCGCTGCCATCGGCATCTTTAATGGTAGTCATATCCATCACAAATGTACCGCCTGTTACTTTTTTACCATCAACGTTTAACGTTCCTGATTTTAAAGCAATAGTACCATTATGAGAACCTGTCACTTTTTTACCTACCCAGGTAATTGTTGATTTTGCCGCGTCTACAGTATAAGTAACTGGCTTGGCACCATTTGCAAAGGCTGATAATGCGATAATCGCAACCAGCGCGAAAATTGAATTGATTTTTAATTGCATTCTCTTGAAATTTAAGTTGATACAAACATAGAAATAGAATTTCTTACTTTGCTTGATCTATGATAATATTTTTAAAATTTTAAAGCCCGGTGCCGGGATTGTTCAACTTCAACCACATTGGATATTCTTTATAAAGCAGCTTCGCCGGCCAGGTACCATACCAGGCATACCCCGTGCGTCTTTCAATTTCGATTTCTGCAACTGTCTTTTTAGGCTTGCTATCCCGGCCCGCAAAAAACGGCTGATTCGTTTGAATATCATAGAAACGCGCCCAGATGGTAGAAGCAGGGTTTTTTCGGAGGACACGATCTTTACCTTTGGGCTGGGTTGGATCCTCTATGAATACAAATTCATATCCGCTGATTTTTACAGTCTCAAACCATTTTACCGCTCCGGTAATAGCATGTTTAATTTCAGGGGAAGGCGTTTTGTTACGCATTAAAAATTCAACAATACTGACAGATTCACCGCTGCTTAAGGAGGGCAACTCATAAGCCCTTGCCTTTGCAGGCGCTAAGGTTTTTTCGTCATATTGTGTGCACCAGGCCGTTAGCTGACCTTTTACTACCAGTTGGGTTTTTAAAATGCACTGGACACCTAGATCTACCGCAGCAGTGGCCCTTGCACCATAAGCAGGCTTAAATACATCAAACCCATTTACTCCATCTATAATATCCTGAAGAATATTCAGCACGTTGATCATTGCATTATCATTATAGGTGATCTGATGACGGTACAAATCATTTTTCGGATAATACTGTGGCCATCCGCCATTGGGATATTGTGCTTTAAATATATAACCTATGCCCCTCTCCGCAGCCATTAGGTATTTGGCATTGCGGGTTTCTTTGTAGGCTTTTACCAGATAAATAATTTCTTTGGAAGTGGCAGAATTATCTATGGTGGCATCTTCGTGCAGGGAATCGGCCCTGGTAGCGAGCTTTTCTTGGGCAGACAATCGTTTCTTGTAGTCAACAGGCACCCCGTCTACTGCTTTAGGCCAGCCTCCTACACTTCGCTGGTAAAGAAGCATATTTTCTGCCAATGTATCGATGACCTGGTTGGTTAAGATAATATCTTTGCCTGGCATCCATCCTCTGAAAACACGTTCTAACGAATACACTTCGGCCTCTGCCCTGCTAAGCTGATGTGACCAAGCTACCCGCTCAGCTGAACGGGCACCAATACCTTTGCTTGCATATTCTGCATAATAAGCAGTTTTTTCGTTGCTTTCTTTTCCCCAATTGTTCCAGCCTTCGGGACGGATCAGATTAGCCATTGTACATTTAATATATACAACTTTTGCATACGGACGCCATGGCCTTCCCAAATAAAAAGTGTTTTCGGCAGCACTCCCGCTTATTTTACAGTCCTTAAATACATACCCATATTGAACACTATCAGGAGTGGACGCAGCGGTAATATAACCTCCCGTTTTACAGAAAATCTCACAATCGTCAAATATTGCAGTGGCTGAACCAAAGATAAAATCTACAGTTCCTTCGATGTAACATTTTTTATAATATTGCCTGGAATTTGTTCCGTACGTATATAATGTATCCTGAAAGCCAAGCATACGGCAGTTAACAAAACTGCACTGATCACTTGCTACCCATAAAGCTACAGCCTGTCCTACCGGTCCGGAAGAATTCTCAAAGGTGATATTCTCTGCACCAAAACCATTCCCGTAAATAAAGAAACTGGAGGAGCCAGATGTTCCGATGTCTTTACCCTGGCTATTTTTCTTCGATGCATAGTCGTCATAAGTAAGTACGGTTTTTTCTACACTTTCACCTACAAATTTTACATTTTGTTTGGATGCTGGCAGTATCAGCTTTTCTTTATAGACCCCATTTTTGATGTAGATCTTTGTTAAGCCATCGCTGAAATCGGGCACGGCATTGATGGCTTCCTGTACCGTTTTGAAATCGGCACTTCCGTCTTTAGCAACTGTTATTTGCTTGCCGGCAGCACTCGCCGCGGTAAGACTAAATAAACAAAGTAAGGTGAAGAGATATTGTTTCATAATTTAGTTACTTAGGGTTTGAGGGATAAATCCCATTTCTATCATCCAGCTTTCGCAAAGTGTTGTCCATAATTCAGTTGATCCTGGGTTATTGCGCAATGCAATGGCATGCCCGCCCTGCGGAAAAACGTGTAGGCTGCAACTTGCCTGATGCTCCAGCATAGCCTGGTAAAAAAGCAGGCTGTTATGTGGGTCTACAGATTTATCATTAAATGCATCTGCAATAAAACAGGGGGGCGTTTTCTCGGTCACCTGTAACTGTAACGAATAGGTATTCAGCTGCGCCGCCGATGCACGTTCGCCCAGTAAGTTTTTACGGCTTCCCTGATGCGCATATTTGCCCATGTCTATCACCGGTGAAACGAGGATCATGAAATCAGGTTTGAAAGCAGCCTGATCAATAGAATCGCCAATGGACGACAGATCAGTGTTAAAAGTACCAGCCATGGCCGCCAAATGGCCACCAGCAGAAGAACCCTGTATACCAATTTTATTAATGTTTATTTTCCAGCGGGCGGCGTTTGCCCGCACTAAACGGATTGCCCTTTGTGCATCTTGCAAAGGGGCCTTTTCGCGTTCCTTCAGATCGGGGCTGTTTGGAAGCCTGTAATTCAATACAAAGGCTGAAATACCCATTGTATTGAACCACTTAGCAAGCTGGGTACCGCTAATTACATAGGCCAAGCGCTCATAACCACCACCCGGACAAATAATTACCGCGGCACCTTTGTTCTCTTGTGAGGATGGAAAAAACGCGTACATTCCCGGCGTGGCCACCTGGTATACCCTTTCGTTGGCAATGCTATCTTTAAGTTTCATTCCCCTGTTATTAGGCACTTTATCTTTTGGCCAGAGTGGAATAAACTCTTGCGCGTTTGCACTGTATGCAGTGTATGCAAGACAAAACCATATCATTGATAGTAATCTTATCCTCATTGTTCGTCCCTTTTGGTAAACCTGATCATATTTAATAAAATTTGCTGTCCTACGATGTTGGCAGGATTTTTTGCCGAGGTATTAAAGGTGTTTAGCGCAGCGTTTTCGCCATCCCCTTCCGCTTTCTTTTCTAGCTTGACATCGTTAAGGCAAGATAAGATATCCAGTGCACAGATAATGATTTTTCCCCTGCCATGTGGGATTATGCTCAAGGCGGAATATACTTCGGGTTTATGATCGGAAACACAACCTACGATAGTTTCTCCATTACCAATGCGGAGCCCCAAACGGCTTTTGTTGTAAGCGGCCAGGCACTGGTACTCCCAGTTAAACACACAATCCTGGGGCAGACCCGCAAATACCGCATGTGCTTTTACAAAATAGTTACCGCCGTACCAGCTTGTGCCAAGTACTTGTGAACCCCTGTAGTCTATTACTTCTTTTTTGCCCAGATGTAGCGCCCATTTTTCGGCATTACCGGCAATCACCAGCGTATTTCCGTTGTTTACCCATTCGAGGACATCTGTTACTAATGGGTTACCTGTCTGTTGGGGATCAAAGGCGCCAACCACCAATACACTGCCTTGTGGCCTGCCAGACCGGTAATTTGTTGAGGTTACCCCTGCATATTTGAGAAAGGGTGCAACTGTGTTACTGGTATCGGCAACCGCAATGACGGGCGGAACACCTTTTGTATCGAGCGAGACGGCAAAAATCTCATCATTTCCAGTGGCAACAGTACGGTTTTTTTGTTGCAGACTGGCTACGATCCTGGTATAACCTGCTGTTTTCGGATTAAATTTTAAACCACTTGACAACAATTGTCCGTAGGTTGTCTTACCAGTTACCTTAACTACTGCTTTTTTAGACCAGATAGTTTTGCCGGCTGGATCCAGGGCTTGTACTTGCAGGGCAGCATCACCAGTAATATTTTGTTCATTGACAATATACAGGTCTATGGTGGCAGTGTCTTTAGTTGAAAGCACTTTTCTGTTGATTTTTACAGCCAAAAATAAGGGTTTGTTGTATTTGGAAATAAGGTCAGCATCCCCCTTGAGGTTACGGTAATTATCTACCACGCCCGAGTGGTTTTCAAGCTTCATGCTTTCCCATCCGTTTACTGCATAACCGTCTATAATATTGTTGATGCGCACATTTTCAATAATCCTTCCCTGGTAATAATATGCAACATTTCCCATCTTTCTGGTGAGACTATCTACATTCGGAAATGCTTTGCTAAAACCATTATTTTTGAGAAACTGGTCGTAAGCATCGTACCATTTCAAGTAACTGCTGCTTTCCCATCCGATATGTGCCCCTGTTTTTAAAATTTCATCCCGGATAAGTTGAAGCCTTGGTGGTGTGCCAATAGCTCCTTCCTCACCTAAATAATAGATTTCATTCTGATGATCTGTATATTTTGCATATTTATTTACACCGCTATATAAATTATTATGATAAACACCTGGCCCTCCGGCATGATGCTGGTCAAACCATCCATAGTCATAAAAGGTTGTGTCATGGGGCAGCAAATGAAGTTTAAACTTCGGATCGGGCTCGTTGAGCTTGATGCTGCCGTTGGACGAGTTATAGGTCATGATCCTTGTATCGTCCAGTTTATGGCCTGCAAGCATTTCCTGCCTGTCGGTAGTGCTGGGCTGGGCACCACGTTCGTTATGCATGTTATAAATAACGAGGGAAGGATGACTGCGGTCGCGCCTGATCATTCTGTAGAATTTTTCGTTCCTCGCAGGAAGATAAAAATCTGCTACTTTTTTTTCCAGTTCGTTTTTCGGACTGAAATAGTTTTCGGGGATTTGGTTGCCTCCCGGTTCTTCGAAATACAGGAGGCCCAACTCGTCTGCATAATCCAGCACATTGGATTGCCCAATGGTCCGGTGAAAATTAAGCATATTTAATCCTAAGGCTTTTGCATCAAGTATTTGTTTTTTAGCGAGCGAATCGGTTGGTGTGATTCCATTCACTGGCCAGAAGCCCCAGGAAATAGAGGTCCTGAGTACAATTCTTTTACCATTGAGGTAAAACTGTTTATCGCCCTGATTATCTTTCACTTCAAACCATCTAAAACCGAAACGTTTACTCAGCTCATCAGTAGTTTCTTCACTTTTCCAAACGGCTGTAACCTCATAAAGGCTTGGATTCTCTATGCTCCATGGTCTGCTTCCGGCAGCCTTGATGGCAACCATCCGGATAGCGGTTCCTGCATTTAATGTTTCTGGGCCTGTTTTATTCCATACAACGGCACCTGTTTTATTGTCTTTTACTTGCACTGACAGGTTTCCTTTCAGAACGTGTCCGCTATTGTTTTCCAATTGGATCTCTACATCAACCGAAGTGATATCCGGTTTGTTTTTTACAAAGAGGTCACTGATATAAACATCATCGGTTGCAACCAGTTTCACCTTGCCGGTGATGCCACCAAATCCATGAGTGGGTTGCGTCCGGTAATCTCCCCACATAAAATTCTGACTGTCGCGCCAGTCGAAATTACCGTTCGGATCGGTTATGCGCACAGCAATTTCATTTTCCTGGCCCAAGCTTACTGCGTTAGTAATATCTGCATCAAACGGGGTACCGCTGATTAAATCATACGCCACAAGTTTTTTATTTACAAATACCTCGGCCCTGAAGCGTACGCTTTCAAAATTGAGCATTATTCGTTTGCCCTTGAAACCAGGAGGAATGTTCACTTTTGTAGTAAACCAGGAAACACCCAGGTAATTGCCCGAAAGGCCAAAGGAATTTCCATTGACGCCCCAATAAAATTGCTCAATGGTGGCAGGAACGGTGCTTTCTATACCTGCTGCAGCAACTAAATTTTCCCATCCGCCTGTGGGTAAATTAACAGGAACCCTCGCAAGTTCAACACCTGGCAGGAGCAATTGGTCATCTTGCCACCTTGCCTTTTGGTCCAGAGTGATTTTCCATTTGTTACTGGAAAGATCAATTTCGGCCCTGCCTTCCTGTGCGGTTACGCTAAAAGTGCTACAGATGAGAAAGAGTAACGTGTAGTGTAAAGTAAATCGGAAATATAACATATTAAAAATTCTGGTCACTATTTGTAACTGCACGTTAATTATTTAGTTTAAATGAACTGGCTATGAAACTCATTGAAAGATTCATAGCCATATTTTTTAGTAACCGTAGTCTTGTTTTAAGTTCGGATTTAAGTCAATGATAGTTCTATGGATAGGCAATACTTCAGAGTGGTTCGACTGGAAAGAACGCCCTAATTTTTCAATAAAACCACCAGTTGCTGTGGTTAGGTTTTGTCTCCAGTCGATCCGGATATATCCGTTAGGATTGGTCACTGCGTTATACAATGGGGCAGGTGGCACCGCAGGATCTGGCAGATAGTAACCGGTTCCGGGATAAAACTCAAATTCTTCGCCCACGTTCCGGTAATATAGATACCTTGGATATTGCGTGGCGGAAACAATGGTGGTCATGATAGCTTTCGCTTCTTTCAATTTTGCACCAAGTAAGTTCCAGCGGATAAGATCATACTTCCTGATCCCCTCGCCACCCAGTTCCAAAGAGCGTTCTTTGACTAATGCATTGAAGAAACCGGCTTTGTCAGTTGGGGTAACCCCCACTTTACTTAAGTTTGTGCTGAATGCCCTTTTTCTTACATCTTCAAAGGCCTTGATGGCTGCAGCATCTGGCGCCCCATTGATCTCATTCACTGCTTCAGCATACATCAGCAACACATCAGAATATCTGAGCATCACCCAGTTGATACCCAGCGTTTGTGTTGCGCCGGCAATAATAGGCCTCCAGTCCCTTCTGTACTTCCCATCGTTCATTTCTGTAATACGGGCAGGGCTTTTCAGATTGTTGACAGCAATGTTGTAATTGGCGATAGTGACCTCCCGGCGCGGGTCGGCCGGATCAAAAGCATAAAAGTAATTGGTATTAGGATTTTGTGCACCTCCCGCAGGGCCATATCTTGACCCGTCGGCAATACGTGTACCGTTTGCCCTTCCCAATTTACTGTCATAGTTAGCGTTTCCGCCTGCCTGGGCCACTTCAAGCATCCTTTCTCCATATACATTATCGAGTGTAAGCTCATTCAGCTTTTTGAATACATCATAAAAGCTTGGGTTGAGGCTATGCTGACCAGATTTCATAATGGTATCGCATTCATCTCTTGTAATGGCATAGTATTTCAGGTAGTCGGCCTGGCGCTCCATGATGTTGGATACTCTTCTCAACATATATCCGCCCCGGAATAAAGCAATACGGGCACGTAAGCCTCGCGCAGCACCTTGTGTAATACGTTCATCGGCAACCGTTTCCTTTCTCCATGGAAGTAACCTTTCTGCCACCAACAAATCGGCTAATATCTTGTCATAAATCACTTCACTGTTAGTTTTGGAAAGATTAAAGTCCATTCCGGATACGGACGGTTCTGTCTGTAGCGGAACATCGCCCCAGTTTTTCACCAGGTCAAAATAATAGATCGCCCTTAAGGTAAGAGCCTCGGCATACATCCTTCTCAGTTCTTTTTTATCTGCTTCGGGACCGTTATTGTATGCATCCATCTGCGGAATATACTTGAGACAAAGATTTGCACGTTCTATGCCATTGTAACCTCTGCTGAACGTAGCGGCCAGTTCGGAATTACCGGCATCTGCAACATACCTCGCCAGTCCACGGGCGCCTGCGTCAACATCGCCACTGCGGGTAAATTCATCCGTATCATTAGGATAAACCAGCGACTGCCGCTGTCCGTAACCATCGTCACCGGCAAGAAGCTGATAAATTCCCATAATGGCCGAGTTCACGCTAGACACATTGCTGAATACATCCTCGGGTGAAAAGCTTGACTGGGGTTGTACATCCAGATACTTTTTGCAAGAAAACACAAGCATTGAAAGTGCAGTTACTATAACTGTGATATATATTTTAGGTGATATGAATTTCATAATCAATTATTAAAATTATAGGGAAAGGTTTAAACCAAAAATGATAGTCCTGCTTCTGGGATAGGCAGAGTAATCAACTCCGGGGGTAAGGCCTCCGTTTGTACGGGTATTTACCTCAGGGTCGAATCCAGAATATCCTGTAATGGTAGCCAGGTTATTTACTGTTGCATAAAACCTGAGGCTTCGCATTTTGATTCTGTCCAGCAGGTTTTGTGGCAATGTATAACCGAGAGTAATATTATTTATCCTGAGGAATGATCCGTCTTCAACTGCCCAGTCCGTAAATAATGCGCTGTTTTCATAGGGGCGCCATAGGGTGGCATTTTGGTTAAATGCTTCTAGTTTTGCCGGATCATTGTAGATGGAGACACCACTATCATCTATTGTTTTGAACCTGCCCTTGGTGATAGCAAGCATATTTGGACCTCTTAAACGCGCATTGGTCAATTCTATTTTGTTGGCATTATAGATGTCATTGCCTACACTAAAGTTCACAAAAACACTCATGTCCCAGTTCTTATAATTAAACTGCTGGTTTAAGCCACCTGTGAACTTTGGAGCTGCATTACCAATGACCGTTCTGTCTTCGTCGGTATGTATGGCCGGACTGCCGTCTGGGTTTTTAATATTACCACCCAAATCTTTCAATTTCATTGTTCCGGGTTGGATGGAACTACGTGTTACACCAAAAAATGAAGGTATTTCGGGCTTTAAAGTGTAAGCCCTGGTAGTTGGGTTATAGGTAAAATCGCTCACCTTATAAAAACCGTCAGATTTGTAACCATACATTTGGCCTAACGGCTTGCCTACTTCTACTAAATAGTCCTCACCTGTGTTGGTTTCCCAGCCAGAAGCATAACCCTTTCTGGTAATTCCGTCATTTAGCTTTTCTACCCTGTTCCTGTTGAACGACATGTTGTAGTTGACAGAATAGGTGAAAGTTTTACTTTGTGTAACTACACCGCTCAATTGAATTTCCAAACCACGGTTTGATGTTGATGCAATATTCTGTGTTTGCTGGCTGTATCCTGAAGTTTGTGGAATAGGGTTCTGGAGCAACAAATCTTTAGTTGTATTGTAATACACGTCGGTAGTAAGCTGAATCCTGTTGTTAAAGAAAGATACATCGGCGCCTAAGTTCCTCGATAAGGATGTCTCCCATTTTACATACGGATTGGCGAGCTGCGTGGGCACTACTCCCGGAACAAGCTGATCGTTAAGGCCGTAATATGTATTGGATGCATACAAAGGCAGAAAAGTAAAATCATTAATACGGTTATTTCCGGTAGAACCTACACTCAGGCGGATTTTGGCATCAGACAGGACGGATTTGAATGACTGGGCGAAATCCTCTTCTGACAGTCTCCATGCCAGTGCGGCTGATGGAAAATACCCCCAGCGGCTACCTTCCATAAATTTGGAACTTCCATCGGCTCTCCCTGTAAGTGTAATGAGGTACTTTTTGTCATACGCATAATTGATCCTCGAAAAAAACGAGAAACTTCTGGCCGTAGCATTATTAGTGGTAGGGCGCGGCTGTGCCTGTCCGGACGGAGGATTACCAAGGTTCATATTGGAGAGGGCTTTTTCAGGACTGATCCCTATAGGAAAATAGCGCGTTTCTGCATTAAACTGCTGCGAACTGTTCTGGTAAATTTCCTGACCTATCAAAAAGTCAAAATCGTGGTGTTTATTGATATCTCTTTTGGTGTACGTAAGCGTATTGGAATTATTAAAAGTGTTAGTTGCCCCCGTAAGTATCGAAGCTATGGGCATTCCCGAGAACAATGCAGCCTGGCCGGTAATTTCAGAATAAAAGTTATTGGTCCTGGTGTTATTGTTATCATAACCAACGGTTACCCTGCCAACTATATCTTTGGTAAATGCATAACTTAAATATCCGCTTAGGTTATATCTTTTTGAAAAAGCCTTTCGATAAACGGCAGTGGCATTGATTACAGGGTTGCGCAAATCTGCAGCAGCAAGATATTGCTGATCATAAAAATCGATGTCGTCTCCATTTTTACTGCTTATGGGCCGGTAGGCAAGTGTGTTTTTGAGAAAGTTATCCCTTGCCAGCCCAGGACTGGAGACCCCTGCGCCGTTAATCCGTTCGTCATTATATCTGACGGTAAAACCGGTCCTGAATTTATCATTGGGTTTGATTTCCATTTTAAAACTCAGCAGCTTTCTGTTATAGTCTGAATTGATCATCACCCCGTCCTGTCCGTTGCCTGTAAGGCTTAAGTTGTAGTTGATTTTCTGGTCGCCGCCATTGATACTTAAATTATGTGTTTGCTGTAAGGCAACGCTTCCAAAAACCTCTTCCTGCCAGTCCCTTCCCTTATTCCGGTAAACCTCCAGTGTATCGTAAGGGCCATAATTTTGGACGAAACTTGCGCTGTCTACTTCAGAACCCCGACTCCTTTCATATTGGTATTTAAGGTAATCTACGGCATCCAACACATCTAGTTTGCCTAAAACGCGGCCTGCCCCGATAAAGCCATTATAGCTTACAGTAGTTCTTCCGCTTTTTCCACTTTTAGTAGTAATAAGGACTACTCCGTTTGCACCGCGGGCACCATAAATTGCTGTCGAAGCTGCGTCTTTGAGAACGTCTATGGTTTCAATGTCCTGTGGGGATAACGAACGCAGCGCATTTTCTACCTGCACACCGTCCACTATATAGAGAGGTGAGTTGTCCTGCGTGATGGAAGTTCCGCCGCGCACCCTGATCTGCACATTGGTTCCCGGGGCACCGTCAGTTGCTGTAACCTGAACACCGGCAAGGCGACCAGCAAGTAATTGTTCTGCCGAGTTGATCGGGATGTCTTTGATCTGATCTGCGCGTAGCGAAGATACAGATCCTGTAAGTGCATCTTTAGAAACGGTTCCGTAACCAACGTTGATCTGCACTTCATTGAGTGAACTGATATCTTCAAGCATTGAGAAGTTAATCTCGGACTGGGTTGTAACTGTAACTTCGTCTGATTTATAACCGACGTAACGGGCAACAAGAACGACAGTTCCGCTTGCAGGTATGCTGATTTTGTACAGTCCTTTTGAATCAGTACTCCCCACAGTTCGTCCGCCTTTAACTGTAATGCTTACACCTGGAATAGGTTCTTTTGTGAGATTGTCTGTAACCCGTCCGGTTACTTGTCTTGTTTGGGCCCTTGCAGTACTGCAGATAAGCAGCAGCATAAAAATTGGAAGTAATAATTTATTCATAGTAAATATTTGGTTGCGGTTTGATACCAAATATGTATTCAGTTTGCGATTTCAATAAGCAGATGAACTTGTGGGTCCAGCGATTGAAATAAAACTAGGGCTATTCTTTTTGTATGGAAAGCTGTCAGTTCCTAAAACGCAAAAATGGTTTAATATTTGGTTATTGCTTAAACAAATGTAGAGAAGCAGGGTAATTCTGATGTCTACAAATTGACCAAATACGTCCAAAAATTGTTAGTTATACGATTAAAATATGCTTTTAATAGTTCTTCACGCCGTTTTCGCGCTTTCATTTTTCGCAAAGGCCGATGGAGACACACCATATGCTTCCTTGAAGCAGGTGCTGAAATATCTCGCACTATTGAAGCCAACTGCATAGGCTATTTCAGATACATTATTTTCACCGGCCTCCAGTAATTGACGGGCACGTTTCAGCCTCATATCCCTCACAAATTCAACAGGTGCCAGGCCCGTAAGGCTTTTTAATTTCTTATAGAAAGTTGTCCGTCCCATGGCAATAGACTCTGCAACACTATCAATATTATATTCAGGATCATTCATTCCCTGTTCTACTATACTGATTACCCGCTTCAGAAAGGTTTCGTCCTTAGAGGTAATCAGGATTTCTGAAGGCTGAAGTTCAATCGTTCTTTTGTGCGTAAGGAGCGATTCGAATATTCTTTTACGCTGTTTTAAAAGGCTGCTTACCGCTGCTGTAATAAATTCAGTAGGGAACGGCTTTGTAATGTAATAGTCGGCACCATAAGCCAAACCCTCTAACTGATTTTCTATGGAAGACCTGGCAGTGAGCAGTATTACAGGAATATGGCTGGTAACCATGTTATTCTTCAGGCGGTCCAGCATTTGGATGCCATCCATTTTGGGCATCATTACGTCACTAAGTATCAGGTCGGGATGATGTGAAAAAGCGGTTGCGAGTCCTTCTTCACCATCACTGGCCTCCATTACGCGATAAAAATCTTTTAATTGCGCAGCAAGAAACTTGCGCAGTTCAGCATTGTCATCAGTGATTAAAACCAACGGCTTCTCCTGTTGGTCAGGAACAATAATATGTTCTCTTTCAAACGTAAGTTCAGAAAGTCTGGACGGCCGTACTTTCAATTGCCTGGCATGGTCAGCGGATATGGGGCCGGTTTCGGGCAGAATTATGTCTGCTTCGTTATAATGGTCATTCCCCATTTTGAGTTGAACTGTCACTATCAGGCCTTGCAATGTATGGTTTACGGCTTCAATATGTCCATGGTGTGATGTGATGATCTCTTTACAAAGTGCCAAACCTATACCTGTTCCCTCAAGGGTACTATCGGCGTTTTTATCAACCTCATAATAAAGTTCGAAAATCTTGCCCAATTTGTCCTGCGGAACACCAATTCCCTGGTCAGCAACCGTGATCGTAAACACTTCCTGCCCAGGGTAATGGTCTATTTTTAAACTGACTGTTGTTTGATTACCTGAGAATTTAAAAGCATTTGAGAGTAAATTGTAAATGACTATATCAATCTTTTCGGCATCAATCCAGACAAAAAGCTCGTTTACATTTGAAATGATTTGTAACTGAATATTCTTTTCCTTTGCAATTTCATCGTAACAAGCGGCGATATCTTTGACAAAAGCGATCAATTCCAAACGTTCTATCCTGACACGCATTTTGCCGCTCTGTGCTTTCCTGAAATCCAGAAGCTGGTTAATAAAGCGGACCATCCGGTTTGCATTTCTGCGTACCACGCTGATATATTCCCTGCCCCTCTCAGACAAGTTTTCCTGCAGGTATATTTCTTCAATGGGATTCACAATCAGCGTTAGCGGGGTGCGAAGCTCATGAGATATGTTGGTAAAAAAGCTGAGTTTCAGTTCTGTTAATTTTTGCTCAACCGCAATCCGGTTACGTAGCCTGATCATAGCAAAAGCAATCCTTCGGATCATTTCCAAAAATGCGGTTATCAAAATGGCGTATATCAGATAGGCCAGTGCAGTGCGCCATAGCGGAGGATTGATCCTGATGCGTAAGGACTTCTGCGGCATATTCAAATAGAGATCTGTACTTAAACTTTTCACTTTAAAAAGGTAATCACCAGGAGGAATATTGGTATAAGTTGCACTGTTCTTATTTTTTAATTTGTACCAATTGTCATCAAAGCCTTTCAACTGGTATGCATAGGACTGTTTGTTACCAGAACGGTAATCCAACACGGTAAAATCTACACTGATAGTATTCTCATTATAACTCAATACAACCTCATTGGTCTCATTCACATAAACGTTGGCATGAGAGGTATCGTCCTGGGGATAAGCATCCTTGTTATTCACCTGCAGCCTGGTAAAAACCATTGATGCATTAATCTTGTGATCGGTGATACGGCCAGGTGCAAACCTAATATATCCTATAATGCAACCAAACATTACGTCGCCATTGGAAAGTTTCAAGCATGATGCTTCTGAGAATCCTGTTTTTGGTAAACCATCATAAGCATCATAGTTTTGAAATGATGAACGCTCCGGGTTATATCTTGATATCCCATTTTCGGTTGCCAGCCATAAATCTCCGCTGTTATCTTCTACAACACTTAAAATATAATCACTGGGCAGACCGTTTTCTTTGGTTAGTACTTCAAACTTCAAAGCTTTATCTGTGAGTGACAATACACGGTTTAAACCTCCTCCGGAGGTAGCCACCCAGATCCGGTTTTTACTGTCCCGGCAAATGTACTGAACGTCATTATTGCCGAGACTGGCCGGATCTCCGGGGATTTTACCGTAAAGATGAAATGGCCTGTGAGGTCCTTTTTCAGGATCAAAAATCACCAGTCCGTGCGTGGTAGCTATCCAGATATTTCCCTTTACGTCCTGTTGCAAATGCCTTATTCTGTTCCACTGGCCTTTAGGATAATTTTTAAAAGCATTTGCCGCGTTGGCGAAATGCAGGTCTTTGCCTTCCCCAACAACCAGGTTTAAACCATTTTCATAAGTGCCGATCCAGATCCGCCCCTTTTTGTCCTCTAGTATAGCATAAACTATATCATTACTAAGCGTTTTGGAATCATCCGGATTATGCATATAATGGCTAAGCTTGTATTTATTGCTTTCTCCATTAACTTTTTCAGCTTTATATAAGCCATTCCCTTTTGTGCCGAGCCATATAGTGCCTTTTTTATCCTGAACAATAGTATATACGGGACCAATGCCACCATCTGGCTCATTGATAAAAATATTGTCTATTTTTTTACCCCTGTCATATAAATAGGTTTTATTTGCCTTTGAAGTAATCCAGAGGCGTCCTTCGTGATCGCTGTAAATACCCCGAACTTCATTGTCAGATTTATTCATCCTGCTATCAACTAAAAGCTGGTGCTGGAAATCATTCCTCTGGAACAGAATTTTATCAATACCCCTGTCATGGGTACTTAACCATAACACACCCGCGGGATCAAAATAGCTACAGATAATCATGTTGGAGAACTGCCGGTCACTAGAGCCAGGTTGGTTATAGAAGTATTCTATCTGGCCGATGCCGGGATTGTAATATCCAAAACCACCGTTTTTCATGCTCATCCATACCCTGCCTGTATGGTCTTCAAATACTTTGAATTCCTTTGCCTTGTTGTGAAAGTTTTCATCAACACGCTGGTAAAAATTACGGAAAGTATTGGTTTTAGGGTTATACATGATTATTCCCAGTTCAGCTGGCTCAATCCATATTTTCCCGGAACGGTCTTCATAAAGCGATAATAATACCTGCTCTCCAGGCGCCAATGACCTGGAGCTGCGCATATGATTAAGGTTTAGCGTGATTAATTCATCAGCGGCGGAACAATACAGCCGCTGTTGGTCTCTGGAAACAAGAACTGCATTTAGCCTGTGTGCAGAGATTTTATGCCTGGAAATCCGCCGGAGAGATTTTGCATATGAAATAATCTCACCAGTTCCGGTACCAAACCACAATGTTTTATTGCTTTCTGATACACAGGTATAAGAAATATTATTGTAGCCGACGGGCAGTATAATCTTTTTATATAGTCCATCTCCTCCTGCAGAAAGGCCAGACACGCCTTTATCGGTACCAATCCAGATGGTTTGTCCCTTATCTATATGAAAAAAATTAACCTGGTTTGATGGCAAGCCAGAATTGCCGTTTAATCCGGCAGCATATCTTTTGATTAGGGATACACCCGATTTTGTATTTGAAATTTGGAATATTCCCTGGTTAAACGTTGTTAACCATACTTCTGCTCTTCGGCCGGGGATAATATTGGAAAATAAAACATCCCGTAAGTTATGTTTTTCCAGAATATCAGCGATGGCCAAAAATCTGCCATTCCGCTTGTCAAATCTATAAATCTGGTTATCATAAGCACCCAGCCAAAGATACCCCTCATGGTCTTCAACGATGTTATCAATGCGGTTACTTTTTAATGCGGACCGGTCCCCGGGACGGGTTTTGTAAGAAACAAAGTTGGTACCATCAAACCGGTTAATACCATCCCAGGTGCCAAACCACATAAAGCCCTCCCTGTCTTTGAGCATAGTAGCTACACCGTCATGTGATAAACCGTCGGCAGCAGAATAATGTTCAATCTTGGTTTTGATTTGCGCATGCAATAACCCACTGAACAACAGAGAAATAATAAAGACACCAAGGAAACGCAGCCGGCTGTGGCTGACTATCACATTATCTGGAAATTTGTCGTCGAACAAAATACAGATCGCGCCCGGACTAGCATTATTATATTTGGTCAATACCGTAGAGGTTAATGGTATGGATATTACAAAACAATAATGGCTAATTTTATTATAATATTTATACTGGTACTGAAAGAATTTGCGCAATCGTTCCCGGACGAGTGGAGAAAAAGGCCATTAATTGGCCCTTCTCCTTTCTTCTTCACTAGCAGTACTTCGTTTACGCGCAGCCTTTACACTTTTGCCTAGTTTGTAAGAAAAGTTTACGGTAAATGTCCGGGTGTCATTTTTTTGATAGATACCGCTGTTCTGCCCGTTGTTATTGATATCAATCCTGTAAGGATTTTTATAAAGAAGGTCAGACGCGCTAAACCTGATAGTTCCCTGTTTGTTCAATACCGTTTTGCTGATCCCCGTGCTTAGATCATAAGTTTTATCAATATGAAGTGTTCCCTGTTGTACAGGACTAAGATACCACGCTCCTATTTCTGCCTTCCAGCCGTTTTCCTTGTCAATAGTAAATGAATGATCGGTTTTCAAATAGTAATAAAATTGCTGGTCATTGTAAGAATTTCCAGGCTGGTCTGAATTTTGTTTCCTAAAATATCCTTGTGCAATACTGGTGATCTCCCACCAGGATGCAGGATGGTGTACTGAAGAAAATTCTGCTCCGATATCTTTAATGGCACCAATATTCTGCTGTGTATTAAAATAGGTTTTGTTAATATTATCCTGAACAGTAACATTACTTGCCAAATCTTTGATCTGTGTATACACGGCCGCGAAAGTATAATTTTGATGAAAAGTATAGCTTAATTGAAAATTATTGATAACCGCGGGCTTTAAAAAAGGATTTCCGCTGAAGTAATTATACGGGCTGGCATAATTTTTCGCGGGATTCAGCTGCCTGTAGTCAGGACGCTCAATCCTTTTGGAATAAGATAAGCCAAATTCATTGTTTTCTGAGGCCTTATAGGTCACGAACGCTGTAGGAAATATGCGCAGGTAGTTATTGGTATTGATGGAATCAAGGGATAAAGAACGCCCCTTTGTACTGGTATATTCTGCCCGTACCCCCCCTTTGAACGTCCATTTGCCTACAGTACGGCTAACAGAAGTGTATGCAGCAGCGGTATTTTCTGTATATTTAAACCGGTCACTTTTTCCAGGATCTAAAACGGGGTCACTTCCTTCAGTATTGAAGAAATCAAACACATTTTCGCTTACAGTGCTGGTATATTTAAGGCCCGATTCCATCGCCCATTTTTTATTCAACTGATACTCATAATCTATCTTGCCCGACCAGATATTGATCTTCTGACTTGCTGGCGACGATATTTGATAAGGAGCAGACGAAAGGTTTCCATTGGGAAGAAAAGTCAGGTTGTTAAGATCCTGCGTATTGTCTTTGTTAAATGGTGCGTAATCCAGGTCTATATTCAGACTTTTGCCAGAGCTGTCGAGTTTGGCCTTGTAGTTCAGGTTAAAACTGAACTGATCGGCTCCACCCCTGTTAACGCTTGATGTATTCAGGACAGAATCAGGTCGAGGCAGATGGTTATTATAAACATCGGTTGTTCCCTTACTGTAACCTGTAGTTGGAGAGTTATTACCAGTCACCAACAATCCTAACACCTGGTTCTCAGTAAGGTTATAGTCTGCCCCTATAGTATAATTACTTGTCTTACTGCTGTTAACGCTGGTTCTCTTTGCATCCCAATAAGCATAAGTACCTGGGCTTTGGTAAATGTTGTAGGAATCTAACTGACGCTTGATATCACGGTCTGCGTAACTATAGGTACCAAAAACATTCCACTTATCTTTACGGTAGTTGAAAACTCCGTTACCTGTATACCTGTTCATTTCTCCACGTGTATAACCACCAGTGATTGTGGTATTAAAGCCGTCCGATTTGATCTTTTTTGATACAATATTAATAATGGCCCCACCTTGCGCCTCGTATTTGGACGAAGGGTTTGCCATCACTTCTATGGAAGAAATACTATTTGCCGGGATGCTTTGGAGATAGGCCGCCAGATCCTCGCCAGACAAGCGCACAGGTTTACCATCCATGTACACGGTTGCACCTTTATTGTTTGCTTTTACCGCACCATCGTTGGTCGTTTGTACCCCAGGCGCCTTTACTAAAGCTTCCCAGGCGGTACCACCGGCGGCCGTTATGCTATTTTCCACGTTAAATACTACACGGTCTATCTTTCGCTCGATGGTGGGCTTCCTAAATGTGATAGCTACTTCCGCCAGTTGCATATTATCGCTCAGCATCCTTAGGTTCAAACTGTCCTGTGGCAATGAAAAGGTCCTTAGTAAAGGTTTATAGCCGATCAGGGAAACTGAAAGCTGATAAGGCTCCTTATTTAGTTTTAACAATGTAAACTTACCCATATCGGCCAACTGGCTGCTGATCACCTGCCCATTTTGAGAAAGCGTTACCGTAGCTGCATCAAGTGGTTTACCTTGTTCATCATTTACAATTCCGTTTAAATTCTGCTGACCAAACAGCTGGGCCGGAAGTAGAAACAGTAAAAAATAAAATATCGTTTTCATGTCTTTTAATTATACCACAAACCTCCCCTTTTGCTTCCTAAACGAGGGTTAAGTTGAGTTAAATAGAGTTAAATCGTATATTGACCCTACAGTTGCAGCGAAAATTATAAGAACTTCACATAATGAAATGGTTCAAAGCAAAATATACTTATGTGCTGATTGTACTTTCACTGCTGCTAAGTACCGGCCTGCAGGTGGTTTGGCTTCAGCAGCTTTTTACGGCACAGGAAAAACAGCTGAGGATAGATATAGAGCATCTGGTAGGCCTAACCGCACAAACCAACCTCTATTACAGTATCACCGCATTTGAAAAACCAGGCAATGCAAAACAAATTAAACAGCTGTTTTTATCTCCACAGTGGGAACAGTTGCGCCATGCGTTTGACAACATGAAAATGGATAATATGAACGCCTATTACAGCATCACCATTGACGATGACAGTACTGCCGTGAGTATGAATTTCAGTTTAAAAGATACACCCGTAAAAAGGAAACATAAGAAACCCGTCACATCACAAACCGGCATGACCGCCGCTCAGCTGGTTTCCAGCGATAGCCTGTCTTTAGTAGAAATGAAAAGGAAGGTGAGATCGAGCTTAAAAAAGATAGGTATTACTTCTGATGTATATGAAAAAATCTACTATTATAATACTCTGGAAGTATTTAAAAGCAGCGTCCCGAAATCGCTTAAGCCTGCTTTTACCAGTAACAGATATTTATATAATATACAAAACCTCTACAGATATCAATTGATACTGCCTGCAATTGAGTACCTGGTGTGGTACAGAATGAGGTATTATTTGGCCTCTTCTGTCCTGATGGTATTGCTAACCTGTACAGCTTTCTACTTCATCTTGCGCTTACTGCGTAACCAGCAACTGTACGCAGATGCAAAAGCTGATTTTACCAGCAATATGACTCATGAGTTTAAAACACCGATTGCAACGGTATCTGTAGCTTTGGAATCTATAAAAAAATATGATCTGATCAAAAACCCGGAAACATTACAGAATTACCTGGATATCAGCCAGCATGAGTTGAAGAGGTTGGACCTGATGGTAGAAAAGGTATTAAACATCAGTAATGGGAACGATGCGGAACAGCCCCTCAAACTGGAACTGTACGATGTGCAGTATGGCCTGCAACAGGTAATTTCTTCTATGCAGATCCAACTGGTAAACAGCCATGCCAGTATCAGTTTCAGAACATCTGAAGAGCCATGTTTCGTATTTGGGGATCCTGTCCATCTGTCCAATATTTTTTATAACCTGATTGATAATGCTATCAAATATTCCGGAGCAGCTCTCCTATTGGAAATTACCAGTAAATGTGATGCAGATAAGGTGACCCTTAGTTTTAAAGACAATGGCCCTGGGATTGATAAACTTTATCATAAAAACATCTTTGACCGGTTTTTCAGGGTTCCGGTGAAAAGTGATACACATGATATTAAGGGATCGGGCCTCGGATTACATTACGTGAAACAAATGGTAGAAAAACATCATGGGACAATCAGAATCAAAAGCGAACCAGGCAACGGAACTAATTTTATCATTAATTTACCTGCAGCAACATGAGATTTAAAGTTTTATATGTGGAGGATGAACCCTTTTTATCACACATTGTTAGTGACGGATTGAAAAGCAGCGGATATACTGTGCAGGTTGTTGCAGATGGGAACCTAGCGACAGATGCATACTATGCCTTGAAACCAGATATCTGTATTCTAGATATCATGTTACCTTCTAAAGATGGTTATACCATCGCGAAAGAACTGAAGGATATACAACAAAATTTGCCGATAATATTCTTAAGCGCGAAAGTGCTGACGGAAGACGTAGTGAAGGGTTTTAAATCTGGTGGTAACGATTATTTGAAAAAACCTTTCAGTATGGACGAATTGCTGGTAAGAATGGAAGCCTTGCTGCAACGATTTGGGCGTGATACGGCTGATCCGCTGAAGGAAGACAATAAGGTTTATGCTTTCGCAGGTTGTAAGCTTGATACAGTTCAGCAGATACTTTATACCTCTTCAGGCGAGCATTCGCTATCTTTCAAAGAATCTGCATTGCTCGAAATGATGATCCTCAAAAAAAATGATGTATTGGAGCGGCAGGAAGCCCTTATAAAAATATGGGGCGATGATAACTATTACAACACCAGAAGTATGGACGTATTTATGACGCACATCAGGAAGTTGTTAAAAAATGAACCGGGAATACAGATTATGAATCTGAGGAGTATAGGCTATAAATTAATTTGTTAGCGGTATTACTGTTTGTCAGCCTGTTGCCATTAATATCAATTATAAAACTATTTTGGTAAATATGATGTAGTGTGGTTTTAAACACATATGATTCTTAAAAACCCACGTAAACATTCAGAGAAAGTAATCTTTGATACTTTAAATATCTCATTTAATGACTACTTACATCGAAATAACGCCATAAGCAAGAAATACCTGTATCAGCAACGTGGCAATGTTGTAGAGATTGTTACACCATCCAATGCATTGATTGTATTTACTCTAATCACAGGTGACCAGGTAGAAATAATCGACCATACCACTGATACATTATTGTTCAATGAGCTGATTTCTTATCTGTCAGCGGAACTAAAAATCAGACGGGAGGTTTTAATGTAAACCTGACAGACATTTGCTCCCGTCAGGTGTCTGTTCCGATATTTCAGATCCTCATGAAGCAGATGAACTGTCTTAGTCTGTACAGCATACAAATGGAACTGCTGTTAATGGCGATGTGCGCAAAATCCTGTGCAATCCTAAATGATCACTTAAAGGAAATGACTGATCATCAGTTCTTTCAACAGGCTTCATAAGCTGATGGTTTAGGTAATTACCCACCTCCTTATCCATATTTAATGTAATGCTGTCAATCAATTCCTCTTTGACCCTTTCCAGATCGGTTACATGGTCGGCAATGTTGTGAATCTGACCAAATACCTCTACACAAAGGACGCTCAGCGAAGAATCTGCCGGTAAGCCATAAAGTTCCAGATAAGAATCAATTTCACTGTTTTTCCAGGTACCGCTGACATATTTTACTGCTTCAGCAGCTAACGCCAGCCGCATATTCAACGTTATTCTGGAATGGGATATCAATTCTTCCGAATATTCGCCTGGTGATTCGTACCTCTTGATCTTATTGCCAGTTCTGCCTGGAGAATACAGTAGTTTCTTTTCATTCAGCAGAATATTGCGGTAACCCCTTCCATCAGCCTGCCGCACCTGTGCATATAACAAGCACCAGATCGCTGTTCTCGGAGGGTCTGCGGTAACATTTTTTCCTTTATTAACCGCCATGGCGCATGGTGCTGTCACCCGCAACTCCTTGTCGTCGCGGTTTACCATACATAACAGATTGGGTGCAGGGTGCTGCAGTCCTGTTAGTCGGAACCGTCGTCCAAACCGCCCCTGTGCAGTACTCCATAATTCGTCTGTATGGCCAAAACGGAATTCATAGGTATAAAACCCAAAAAGCTCGGCACTTTCACTATGGATCCCTTCAGGCAATGGCAGCAGGTAAAAATGGCGTTCGTCTCCAGATTTCTCCATTTTCTGCATTGCCCTGAGACCCGGATGATCATGTGCTGATTCTGGTACGATGACACGGGTATATTCTGGATCCAGAGTTAAAGGAGGGTCTTCAGTGATCTCATATAAGGATGGGTGATTATTACTCAGCAACTGATCAGGAGCATAGGCCACCTGTCTGGCGAACAAACTATCACGTTCGTCCTCAGGCGCCTGATCAAATTCCAGCCATAAGTACCGTTTTCTTGCTTCGGTAAATGCATATTTTGGCCCGGTAACATAAGGCGAAAGGGCAATACCTGAACCAATCACTTTAGGCACCTGATGCGGATTAATGGTAGCTGGAAGCAATAAAGAGGGTGTTTGGAAAAACGCAGACTCATAATTAATGTTTTTCTTAAAATTAGGTGTGATAACGTACTGTAAAAGAATGGTATCTAGCCGCTTATTTTCAACAGCCAGCGGATCTACTACATCGATAAAAATTATCTTTGTGTATTCCCTGTGCACTATGCCATCGTCACCTTTCTGTATTGCCTGGAATGGCGCAGTCCTCCGTAGTTCCATCGTACCAATGGTATTAAGGGGCATACTATTGATTTTTTGTTCCCTCACTTCAGGAACTACAGGGTTATCGTCCAGGCTTTTCCTTCTGCCAATACTGAAACTTAATGTCTCCAGGCCGTCCCATGTCCAGTCGCGGTTAATGTACAAGGTGGTGACTACAAGCCAATGCCTGACCAGTTCATGTTTACCTGCAAAAGTAATACTGCTGTTATCGGGGCTCAATGTATGACGAATAAGGCTGCTGCACCAAAATTGCACGCGCTCCCCCTTATCAGCATAAAGTGTCATTTTATTGGTACTCAGATCAAGTTCCTTTGCAAACCGCTCAACAATATCTGGCAAACCTTCACCAGATGGAACAGTGAGAGAAGGCTGCATTTTACCTGTATACAAAGGTTGCGGGTCGGGCTGCAAATAGATGCCTTTAATAAGTTGTGCTGAATTCAGGTTAGTAAACAGCTGTGGCTCGGTGCTGGTATCTTTACGCATTTTAAGCGATGTAGTTTTACCGTAGCGGCTGTTCAGTTCGGGATCGGAGGATATACTTCCCCAATAATTATCGGAGCCAGCGCAGATGCCCCTGATGGTCACCCTGATATTTCTGCAGGTAGGCAAAATTAAAATTCCCTCCTCTGCAATAATGCTTGCATCGTCTTCTTCATTGTGAAAAGGATGAAGGGGCAGATCGGCCATGTTCAGCACTGGATAATCTTTATACTCAAATTGTAATGCCAGTTCAGCATCAAAATTGTTTGCATCAAATTTCCGGTAAGCCTCGTACAGCGTAATATAGTTTTCTTTTCCTGTATCGCTTGCCAGGTTATCCATTTGCAGCGTTTCAACTTCTACCTTCAGCAACACCTTTTCCACATCAGGATCTGCCAGTCCAATTTGCACGCTTACCTGTTCACCTCCGGGTACATATTTTGCCAATTGCTCCTGAACAGATAAATTAAGCAGTTCAGCGGCATTTTGGGTCTTGTACCCATCTGTATAAACCACAGCAGGGTACCCTAGCAAAGGCCGTTTTACGAGCAAAATATCTCCCTTAAAATTTAGGTCATCCGTAGAATAGATTATATCCTGATTAGAAATCCGCAATGCCTGTGGCGCCACATATCTCTTAAAACGTACATAAGCCTCATTGCTCAAGCCTGTATGAGCGGGATAATGGCCTTCTGACGGTCCGCCCCCGGTGATATCGGTTAACCTCACCCTGAATTTGTACGCTTTACCATAACGCAACTGAGTAACGGAGGTTCTGGCTGAGTAGGTATCGGTTATTTTTACATTCCTGTTTTTGACAGGGCTGGCCAAATCATTTACGGATGCTCTTTGAATAGCATCTTTATTTTGGTAAATTTCTGCGGCCGTTTTATCAGGAAGCACCAATGAGTGGTCGTTCCAGTTTGAAAAATACATTGGCAGCCAGTAGTTTTTATCTCCCTCTCCATCATATATTTTAACAGGGTATACCTGAAATGGAAGTTCACCTTGAAAACTTCCCAGGTTCAGCGGATCATCAATGGCGGCATCATCTTCCAGGATCATGTCGCCATTGCTTACAACTGCCGTAAGGCTTTCAAAATCAGCCCCAACCAGATCGTCATCTTTCACATCAATATGGTAGCCCATTACTCCCATTGGTGCATCCAGCCGGTCGGCCCCACCATTCACGCTTATATCTTTTGACAGCTGTCTAACGTACCATGTTAAAATCTGTTCATCATCCCATCCCAACCTGATACCCATTTCTTTCTGTGGATGAAAACCATCCTGTTCTTCTGACAGAAGATTACCACTAACTGGCTGGTTAACATGTACAATTTTCGCAAAACCATCATTGTACTCTGCTGCCTCCAAATAAAGTTCGTCATAGATCCCGGTGGGGGACTCGCCTTCTTTTACAACAGGAAACAAAACGGCAGCAAATAAACTTCGGGCAATGAAAGTGTCATCTGCTGCTTTTTTCAAAGACGGTATCCGTGCCGCATAGCGTTTGATAAACAGTTCTCCAGCTTCATCTATAGATTTTTGCTGTTCGGCAACATATGGTCCCGGAGCAGCAGCATTGGAGGGGACAACATCAATGTACAACCAACCGCCCTTTTTGAAATCGTCGTTTTTAAGAGTGATCACCGTTTTATACAGGAGTCCCGCTTTTTCTGCCAATAGTGGCTGCCTGAGTAGATGGGCATATACCTTACCCCAGCTAATTTTGTTTGTTTCGGGAACCGGGAGCGGCGGTTTGTTGTTCCTCATCGCGCAATGGTAGCTGTCATCAGTAACTGCATTTTTTAACCTTGGACTGGTAAAGTTGAATGCATTCCGATAGGTAACAGGCAGGTATTTTCTTATAGACTGACCTGCGGGAACAGCCTCAGGTGCCCGGTGATCAGGCGATTGGGAAGGCTGACCTGCACTAAAACTATCGTCGATATCAAAATATTTTGGCTTGCCTTCTTCGTCTTTTGCATCTTTAAGCCGCTCATAAATCTTGCGTCTTACATCTGAATAAGTCACGTCTGTACTTTCACTGCGCTCGCCGGCAGGCACTTTGCCGGGAAACTCGTCCGGATTATTAACCACTTTTACCTGGAATATCGGTTGCACATCTGCAAATGCAGGAGCCAGGTTGTTTGTTCCGAAACGTGTGCTGATATCGGTAAGCGGGTTAAAATTGCGCGGTATAAAAAGTATGTGAAGTGTGAGGTGCCCGGCGGCATCTACTTCCTGAGGAAATGCCATCAGCGTAAACCGGGTGTCTTTTAAATCTGCCATATTTAAATGATTAAGCAATTTGTCTGGTTTCTTCCCAGCTCTCATGAAAACTAATATCAATTACAAGGAATATGCTGATATCCAATCCGAAGGATACACTGGCCTTACAATTTGTAGGACCGCCCACCTGTTTACTCACAGAACCTTTCGCTTCGATAGTGATGGTTACCCCTACCAGTCCGCCCAATATTTCTGCGTGACCGCGGAAAAGCAAGAAGGCAGTAATCATCACCGTTTGGCTGGAATCCACATATATTTCTACCCCAACCATAAACAGGATACTTACGTTTCCAATAACAGGAAGCCCCACGCCTATCTGGGCACCAAAGCCAAACTTCATGGCAAGTGCTATCAGCGGACTGGTATTGGCAGATAGTTTAAGGTCTACCTGCCCTACAGCGTAGATAGTTCCTGCGCCCACGCTTACACACATCACTTGCAAACCGCCGTGGAAACCAAAAAATGCACCGGCCGTGGGCAAAAGTTGTGAAGGGTCTGTGGTGACTTTTAGGGCGGCGTTGAAATAAACCCCAAGTGCCATGCTGGCTTCCAGTTTAAGAGGGGTTTGGGGTGATTCATATAGTGCTCCTAATGGAAATTTAATGAGCGGTATGTCCTTTCCGGCTTCAAACTTGTACTCCCAAATGTTGGCACTATTGCTCATGGCCACCTTGAGCCCTTTTTTAAAGGCATCGGCATAATCGCCTGTGCTTAGCTTCGCCAGGATCTCCAGAATTTGTATCACAGGTTCAAGGTCTTTGCTAAATTCTATCTCTGGCGTTGGCAGGGCATTGCTCTCCGGAACTTCCTTGCCACCAAAATTAGTTTCCTTGCCTTTCTGCGAATTGAAATTCCCTTTGATAGTCATCAGCCGTACAAAAGGCCCCAGGTCTACCACCATGGCCAGATTGTTCATTCGCCCTTTCCATTGCTCTGTCAAATCATCGGCAAAAGAATTTACATCATAATCAAACAGACCGGGATGCTCTACCGTTTTGCTGGTGGCTGCATATTCAATATAAACCTTAAAATCTTCAGTGTCTATGAGGTCGTAATTGAAATTGGGCAGATCAAACTTAAATACTTTGTCCAAAGCCTCGTCAGCCTTTTGCTTGATTAATTTATATCCCTGGTCAAGCAATTTACCAGCTTCATCTGTAGCTTTCACCTCAAGGATCTCGAATACCTGTTTTCCGGCATCCAGCACGTCACCCATACTACCTGAAACTTTGTGAAATGCTTGCAGCACCTGCCCCTGATCGTCTTTTCCGTTTAGCAGTTGAATGGCAGTACCCAGATTGGTATCTGCATTTCCGATATTTGGGAAGATCCCCTTGGTATTCAGCAACCGGTAAGCATCAGCAAGCAGCGGTGGCGTTTTGCTAAGTACAGCCGACCTGTCTTTGAGGAAAGATGGTGTTAAATAAAGTACTTTTTGGGAAGTAAGGTTTTGAAGGAAGCCGAAGTTTACTGTATCAGGTGCGGGGGCGCGTAGTATTTCTGCAGGATGGGCAATTCGCTGCAGGTTTTCTGTATCCGAAGCATCAATTAGCTGCCCAAAATCCCATTCACCGACTCTGATGAGTGGCACAGACAGATTTTCCGGTAAAGGTGTCACCGTTCCATCGGCTACCTGATGGGTAACCAGACTCCAGCTCCCCTCTTTTGGCAGGATCACAGATCCGCGCGCGGCAGCAACAAAAATCGGGTTTCCAGAGGCGTCAGCAGCATTGTTTACATCAACCCTGTTTATTTTCATATGCTGCCCGGTACCGGCTATCCGGATACTGCAGTTTACCGGACCACCAATTGTATTGTTTTGCGATTGCAAAAGTGCCTTTAATGCGAGCGGCCTGATCGGTGTTCCTCGGGGTGAAAGCTGAACGAAGCCCAAAACGCCCTTCGAAGGAACCAGCAGAAGGGAACCGGTGCCAGCGGAAGGGAAACCACCTTCAATCACATTTTCTATAGCAATGTCGGCATCAAAGGTAACACCGGTCAAAATCACATCGTCTGTATACGGCTGTCCGGTGTAAACCTCTTCCTGGTTAGTTTCTTTATTAAACCTTACATCTGGATTCTTGATGGTCATTTTGTCGCTGTGGCTCAATGAATTTTCGCGGATATTGCGGATGTTATAGAGTCCATTGACAATACCAGGATGAATTTCGTAGGGATTATTACCTCCGCGTACACCAAAATAAAATTTACCATCACTTTCTGCCTGCCATCCACTGTCAATCCGGCCAACATAGCCGTTACTTAGACGGAAGAGTGTAATGGTTCTCACCACAAATATTCCCCATGGGTAGATGACACTTTTAACCTGAACCACTTCGTGAGAAGTGCGTCCGGTAACTACATTAAACGTAGCCTGACTGGTT
>Ga0247734_1000289_pt1 | contig 44926 bp, 44 predicted proteins | sample UWRJL103311B2_FD_180933 | JGI IMG/M metagenome (GOLD analysis project Ga0247734, IMG submission 180933) | Plant litter microbial communities from Arlington Agricultural Research Station in Wisconsin, United States - UWRJ-L103-311B-2 | ecosystem: Environmental > Terrestrial > Plant litter >...
CTATGCCTTGATCCTTACGAAACACTTACGCACGTACTGCGTAATCCTTATCTTCCGAGAATAGCAACGTGACGTATAGTACCCTATTAGGTGTATTATATGCCTGTAGGTCGTATAATATCAACAAACTGGCGTTTAGAGTACAGTACATTTGATTCTATACTGTACCTAAGATCTTGCATAACCAAGCATTGCCCAAACTATGTTAGAGTTACACATTGAATAAATAATAAGTGAACCCGAGTAACGACATCTTCAAAAGGTTGAATATTAGGGTCCGCTATCAATTTCACACAATGCTCTGTATGTCCCAAAGTAATTCCTTCGTTCGTTACCGGACCAGAGTTTATTCCTGCTATGTGGATGCTTTTAAATATGTATAAGCGATGCTGGATGTGGTAACCTTGTGTCGTGTAGACAAGTGGTGTAAAGGGCAGCTGCTCAGACGCCAGGCGCACAGCATCGGTTCTGTTGCCCGGCTTCTCCGCGTACCACTCCCATGGCCCATATTCAGCGTACCACTTATCGGATTCTTCCTGGCTGAAGCATGTCGGGTGGACCCAGCCAAAACTCATGATGTCCCAAACGCATCCACGAGCTTGCGCCTCTTGTGGATTAGTCCCACAATGTGCTAATATTGTGGAACCCCCTTCATTCTGTGGTTTAGGGGCTGTCGATATGTTACTGCTTTTGCGGTCGGATACGAGAAATGTGAAAACAACGACTCCGAGGGAAATGGTACAGATCAAAATCAATACGTGCATGGCTCTGCGGAACCACAACCGTGAGTGTGAACTGAGTTGGTTCGGTTTTTTGTACTCTTCCTCTTCCTGTTCAGAAATGGACAACCCATGTATGAACGGCTCGATGTCGTCCTCCAGATATCCAGCATCATAATTTGATGTCATCACTGTCGGGGTTGGGGGTTCGTTGATATGATTTAAAAAACGAAATGGCAGCTTACATCTTCGCTCTTTATTCAGGGATTGTCTTGTAATAGACTCTATTGCAGGCTCTTGTAAGGAAGGAAAGAGGGTGACCGTGAGGTTTGGCTCGTGAAAAATTGATGTAAACCAAATTGTAGATCATACTAGCAAAAAGAGCTATTACTAACGTCATATCTATACAGCTATACATTACAAACATTACAAACATTAGCCAAAGAAGACAGTCCCGAACCCTACCTCCGATAGTGGTGCCTCTTTAATTTTGTCGCTAGCCGCCCGATAACTATCGGAACACCTATTTGGCAAGAGACTCTTCTCCAAAGTTTTTTACGGAGTGTACCTGCTCATTCGCGGACGAATTGGTGGAAGAAGTTCTCATTCGTGAATAAACTGAGGGAAAGAAAGTCACCACTTTCAAAATAACCCACGTCACATATTGATTGCCTGAGGTATCAAATTCCTCTCGTGCGTAGATTGGAGGAAGCTCGTAGACCTTTCTCTTCTTCTACTTCTTTCAATACTATAAGCCATTTCGCACCCGCGACTAGTCAGAAGCTCTGTTATATAGTTTCATAGTTGCACTATCCACTTTTTATATCACTATGGTATTTTCTCTCCAACCTTGTCAACCAGCTGATGCTGCCAATATCGCAACTGTTATCGTGACTGCCTGGAATACAAATTGGCATTGGCGTTATCATTGGGAGGATCTTTCAATTGAAAAAGTGATTGAGTGGGCCACAAAGAGATTTCCATGGGTTCTAGTTACTACTGAGAGAGAAAGAAAGCGGCATCAAAAGGCTGTTGAGATCTCTACGGGAGAAGTAGTTGGTTATGCTCGCTGGTTGCTGCCCCCCGCCTCCGAGTTAGCCAATAAAGACATCTGGTTAGAAGCTCAAGCTGCGGAGCCCAGTCCAGAAGACCTAAAGCTCTTCGAGAGAAATATGCAGGAATGGCCCTTACCAAACTTCAAGAGTAGCGAGATGATAGCATTTCGCGCCAGTGGACTAGCAGAAGCTGAGAAACGGGTCATGATAAATGGCCCATTTATAAGTACGTAATTTTTGGACTTATAGGCAGAACATTTAATCTTTATACAGTTGTAGATTTCTTGGCTGTCAAGCCTGAATTTCAGCGTCAAGGTGTTGCAAGTTTACTTATAAAGACTGGATGTGAGATTGCAGATAGATATCATATAAAAATGTATGTTATAGCTTCTCCTGCGGGATTAAAGGTCTATGAAGGCCAGGGATTTAAGCTTGTCGAGACTGTTTCTACAGACTACTCGCAATTTGGCGGAGTTGAGCCATATGTTCATCATTTTTTGGTGCGCCAGCCACTCTCTCCGGAGATATAAACCCTCAGTGGCAGTACATATATAGGTCACTATCATCTGAGAATATTTCCTTGGCCTTGCTGAAACTCAATACGGCCGAATTCTGAATCGGACCCTCTTATTCTGTAGCCTACAAATTTAAATAGCAGTGGATAGTCACAATATCCCGAAAACATACAATTTCGGTTCTAACACAAAACGATGCTGGTCAAGTTGACCCTTGCCAATACTGAAGACTGGCCTTTGCGTGAGTTCTCGGACTGGCGACCCCGAAATACCAAAGTCGGAAGGACCAGCTCTGGAAATATCATCTTCAAAGACCTGTGAGAAAATTTATCAAGCATAAAAAACAGAACAACACCCTTAATTCTACGAAAGTATATAATGTCCGCGCCACATGCCTAGCTCTAGATATCTAAGCAGCATAGCTATTACCACCATCTTCAGCAAGTTAATTTGGAGGGAATGTCTCCCAAGGGTTGGCGTACTTCAAGCTACAACTCGCTGCCTCCTGAAAAAAATGCGCATGAAAAACTTGGGACTTTGACTCTTTTACACCTACTCTCCCATTCAGCTATTAGTAGGGATCTAAATTCTACAGCATTTTCCCATAGGTGCTTTGTGTAATACTTTCTGCAATTTTGATCAGTACACAGACACTTCAAAGAGGCCCTAGTGCACATGATACCTGCGAAGTTAGATTCGACACAGAATTTGGTATAGTCCCTATGGCCATAGGCCACCTTTTGCTGATACAATCTCAACAGCTAGCTGTTGAACACGTGACTATCAAACTTATTTATCTTCAAACAGAAAGCTAAACAATAACACAGCAGCACGTTGATTTGCGCTAGACCAAGTTCGCCTGGATGTCGGATTCAGATTCTATTGTCTCCAGGAGAGACAGCCTAGAAGAGTTCAAGGACAATGGCTTGGTAGTCGAGGGACCGCCAATGGCCCTCGAAAAAATTTACGATTACGAGCCGTATGTACACACCATCACTGCTTTTCTTCGATGTCTCCAAGGCCAAGATCCGATCTCAATTCCTGAGATTATACGAATATCAACGCTAACTTTATGTGAAGTGGTGGGCACCATCCTATCCATCTCGGCGACCTTCTCAATAAACGCTACGAAGTCATTCACAAGCTCGGGAGTGGAGGTTATGCAAACGTTTGGCTTTGCTGCGACGACACGAGTGACGTACTTCAATTTGTAGCCGTGAAGGTTATCATGGCTGAGGGATCTACGTATGACTGTCCAGAGCTGCGTGTAAACAAGCTAAAAGAGCTTGGCCTGGATGAAGGTCCTTTGGCTCAGCATTTCTGCCTGCCTCTAGACAAGTTTGACATCCTTGGTCCCAACGGCCAACATTATGCCTTCGTTTACCCAGTCCTTGGTCCCCGTGTATCTAGAATGCTTAATGTGGAAAGGTCTCAAGATCCTGGAAGGATTTTGAGGGAAATTTCGTTACAAACCACTAAAGCTATGGCTGCTCTCCATTTATGTGGTATCTGCCATGGTGGTAGGTACTCAATCCTCGCTTCGTGTGCTTGCTCTGACGATCTTTAACATATTTTCGGCCGGCCAATATTCTAGCTCGAATCTCTGGACTCGATGGACTTTCTAAGAATGATATACTCCAGGCTCTTGGGCAACCAAAGACCACCAAGGTTACCACAAGGTCTGGAGAAAATCACAATGAGCTCACAGCTCCTCAGTATCTCGTATATCCTATTAGCTGGGACGATGTTGAGTTGAGCTTCATCACTGCCAAAGCCTGCGTCATAGACTTTGGTGAATCTTTTGACATATCGGAGCCACCCTGGGACATGGGAATACCGCAAGTAAGTTTACTCACCCTAATTGTTGCGATTTGAAAGGAGCGAGGAACAATTGACGGAGGCGAAGAGCTGGATCTTGGATATATGCGTAGAAGATACATGCTGAATTTTTTATATAGGTCTACTGCTCGCCCGAATACACTGTGGATAGAGTTGTTGGGGTTGGGAGTGACATATGGGCACTCGGCTGCACCTTGTTCGAAATCCGCACTGGGAGGAAATTATTTGATACCTTTGATGATGACCAGGATGAATATCTGTGCAAAATGGCGATGATGCTTGGAAAGCTACCAGAACCATGGTGGTCTACGACATGGGAGGCTCGCAAACTCTTCTTCGAAGACAATGTTGATAACGATGGACATGTGGTAGAGATTCGTAAAGAGTTGCTGCATATAGGCGGCGGGGAGATTAGATTTGAGGCCTCCGCCCTACAAATTCCAGAGCCGAGATCAATCAAGGATGCAATTATACCAGGCCTATACTATGAGAATAGATGTGGTCCAGGAGGGGTTCGACATGGTATTTCTCAGGAGGAAACAGACCTGTTATCAGACCTTCTTTTAAAAATCTTGAGGTACAATCCAAAGGAACGACTTACAGCTAGCCAAATAGTAGACCATCCCTGGTTTAAGCTATAAATCAGAGCTGTTTAAAGCTATACCTCTAAGTTAACTACAAAGTGTTACTTGCCTTAATCTTGATAAAGATTATCCTTCTAGGCTATAGATAGCCGCGTATATATGTAAGGTTTAAAAGGCAGAGTAATATAATATTTGAAGATAACAATTCTTATTTTATTAGTTAAATTTTATATACACTAATTTTTATCCTTTTTAAAGTTCTTCTTCTTTTTACTTTATATTAAAAGTTAATTAAAGCCTTATTAAATAAAATATATTATTTTACTTTAATACTATAAGGCTTCTTATCCTCGGCTAGTTAGAATAAGGGGTTTTTTAATAATCGGAATAGCCTTCTAGAATTAGACTAGCGCCAGGGGAATAAAGGGGATATATCAATTGACCTTATAGTAATATAATTAAAAATTATAGATTATTGATTATTCTTGTATTAATTAAAATACCTATTCCAGGCTTATATTTCTCTGTTATAACTAATCCTTATATTTATAATAAATAATAGATTACTTTTTAAATAATTTTAATACTTCTTAAACAAGTTTCTTTTTATTTATAAAAGAGGATATATTATAATATATAACTTTATAAGCAAAGGCAACGCTTATTCTCCTACTTATATTATACCGTATATAGAACCCTACTATATATAATTAGGAAACTCCCCTCGCAGTGTAACATAGGGTCCTTGACACAAGCCGAGCAAAATTTGGCCGTCCAACTTTATAAATAATATATTCGATTTCCTATTGAACAGCGTCTTCCTCTCCCTCGTCTTCCTCAAGGTAAGCAGCCTCACAGCGCTCAATCAGAGGTCCCTATATTTTACCATCTTCGGAGGAGGTTGGAAGGAGGTTCACAATAATACACCTGCGATTGCAGATAATTGTTAAGGAGATCCGAGATCCCATCCCCACAGCCACCATCCACCTGCGCAGCGCGATGCACCCACCCAGCCTGGTCTTCTCCGGCGTATCTTGAGGTAGAGAGGGGAATTGATTTTTCTTTTCGTAAAGACGACCAGAAAAGCTGGACTAGAAGGCGTATGGAGTATTTATTTTGAGAAGATTTGATGTTTGTCTTTGACACCACTATTCACTTGAAATGTTAAGGGCTTGCCTGAGATTAAATGTATTATTTTCGGGCTTTTAGAATCTTCAAAAACCGAAGTAAATCGTTCTTCCTTTCAAGCGCTGGTATGTTGCGTGGAGTCATATGACTATTTTCAAATACATAATTTTGACTGTATTACCGCCTACCACTAAAGCTCGCATACCGTGGAAGTTTATGTCGGGTCACTTTGAATACAGGGCACCCCGTGCTCGTAATAGTGTAGTGCTTGTTAGATTCGGTTGTTATCAGTGGTATTAGAAGTTCTACGTACAGTGTGGTGTTGATGTTTCCGATTAGGCTACCACGTACTATGAGAGCTGGGTCACACGACTAGTCCAATAAGTAAATCATATCAGAAAAGATACCAACATTTTACGATATCTCAAGAACGTCATTAGTAGTAGAAGATCTTCATATTTCTGTATTGTAGCTATTCCATCTAGCTCGCCCTTGCTATTTAAGATGGTCATTAAATGATTATCTTTTTAATAGTTAAGCCAGCAACCTGTAAAGCAAGAGAGCCAGCATATGGAGCTCAAGTAAAATGGAGTAATAAGGATAGTAGTCCGGCTTCTCAAAGCAAAGAAACTTGATAAATACGATCCCTACTGTCACCCAATCTAATTTACGCAAACTGTTTGTCAAACAGTGGAATTTCAAAACAAGGCGATAACGATAGTCGAAATAAATGAAATATAGCAAAGACTTTTGAGACGGCAGAAGCTATCTAATGAAGATCGAGGGAAATATCGGTACGATAAACCATCCTACTTGCAAGAACTTGCTAGCCCACAAGATACAATAGTTAGCACTCAAAACACGCAACGGAGGTGGACTCGTCAGGCTATGAGCTGTTTACCACACATCTTTAAGTCATCGGTGAGCAATACACTACCAATACTAGGGATAGTATGGTTATGGTTAGGGCAGTGAAAGTTTCTTTTACCACCAAGTGAAAAGTTAACATCATAATAACCCTATAACCTGTGCAGGTGAAGACAAAGAATTCAAGTCATATCTTCAATGGCTTTGCGCCAACCATGACCTTTTTTGGGATTTAATACACACAATGCATGATGCTAATATACTAATGGCCGTGTGCATTTAGAACTCTGCATCCGAATCACTATCTTCATCCGGCAGTAAAGATCTATAGCGCCTGCTAGCCAGGTCCTCTTCCAATCCACTACCGCTGTCCGGATCGGCATAGCCATCACCACCAAGATAGCTCAATGCTACTGGCAGGAAGATCAAAGCATGAGTTGCCCCAAAGACCACCAAAGCCAGCCAGATTCTGAAATAGTAGATTTCAAAGATTTTACTTCTGGTAAATGCAAGCACACAGACACCGAGTAGTTTTGTGATTGTGATGCCGGAGAAAACCGAGCCTCCCACGTTAACAAGCGCAGTCCAGGCACGAGCGTCACGGCCACGAAACTTGTTCTTCGCTCGTTCCATTACAGCTCGCGAGGGGAACATGAAAGCTCTTGCGATGTGGGCGCAGAACTCGACGCCAATACCTACGCAAATCACAAGATTGACTAGACTGACGGCGTTGAGAGATACGTTAAACACGGCCATTGTGCCAATAATATCAGTCACAATCATGGATACCGTCAAAACTATAACTGCCCCAGTTTTTATAGAGCCAAGAAGGATGGAAGAGATGATGAGAATCATAGCGAGTGCCGAACCAAGCAAGGTCGCTGTAAGGCGAACGATAGTAGCATACTGGTCGAAGAAAATGTAGAACACGCTATAAGGGAAGACTTCGATGCCGGTGGTTTCCTTCAGACTCCTAGAGATTCTGCGTGCGGACGCGTAGGCTGCAATAAAATCCTCCTGGCTTCGCAAAGGCGTATGGCTGGCACGGAAGTGACTTGCCGGAATGGTATCCCTTACTGAATCAATGACTACCGCATCGCTGTACGCAGCCTTTCCTCCCAAAGGACATTCCGCTGTGGTTGGTGCCGCCACCCACTTCTTGAGGTAGTGAATAAACTCGTCACCCTCCGGCATGCCATACAAGGTAATGTTCCAATCGAGCTCACGATCTTTAAAACAAGGCTTGCCATTATCGACACAGCATTCATCAAGGCCAGGGTCTAACCAGCGCAAGTAGTCATCAATCCAGTTGGCTGGGGTTGAAGCAATAAAAGATGTGTTTGCTCTCTTTCGTTCCTGTTCGAGCACGTTCGTAAGAGAATTTTGCTCGCATGTTGTAAATCGGGAGCAGAGTTCTTGCTGATGCTTGCGTTGGGTGACATTCAACTCCCGAGTCACAAAGTACACCGGAGGTCCAGAGTCAAAATAGTTGTAGAGGTCGTTGAAATAGGGAATAAGATATGAATCGTCGGGAATGGCGACTCTCTGGTCCAGACCCAAAGTAACCTCTGGCATTAATGCAATACCAGCTGTGAAAATTCCTAAGAATACTACGATAACGATAACCTTCACCTTTTTCCCTAGCAGTGTAGGTGCATAGGTCTTGCGAATAAACTGTTGGAGGCTGCTTTCCTCTTGGCCTTCATATGATCTTGGGTAGCCGTTTGCCTGGGTGGACCCGAGACTTATTCTGGCGCCCTTCACTTGGATACATGGGAAGCAATCTACTCGATGGTCTTCAACCCGCCGCTGATTTAAACTGAGTACAGACACAAACATCGTGACCTGCAAGACTGCATTTATGAAAACCGCACCGGCAGCATAGATTGCAAAGTTTCGAACTGCCGGCATTCCCACTGCTGCTCCTAGTGAAAATGCAACTGTTTCGGTGATGGCCGAGAGCAAGATAGAGGGTCCCATGCGGCCTAGGGCCTTTGCAATTCGAGCTTCAACCATGTCATCTGGATGGCTTATGTTGACACGCTCAAACTCATGGACAATCAAGAAGATGTTATCAACCCCGACTGCCAGGACGATGAATGGAATGACCTCCGCAATGATAAGGGTAACCTTGATACCTGCGGCCGAAAAAACCCCAATTGACGCAGAGATTGACATGAGAACAATCAGAATACCGACTACTCCAAGCGTGAACTTCGATTCAACAAATGATGCAGCTGGATTTCGGACAATTGATCGAATAGATAGTGATGCTGATCCCAGGGCAAGGGAAGCATAAAAGAACATGATGATATAGCTTATCACTACAATCTTAGCATCAGTATTGGTAGTTTTGTTGAGTTCTTGTTCGAGACTAATCTCAGTAGAGAATGAAAGCCTCAACCCGCGTCGCTGTGCCTCAACCTGCATGTCAAGTAAAGCAGATCTAAGTGATTCTTCCCAGTCCATTGCTTTTTCAAGTTCGGGTGAGCCTTCTGCATAGTTTTTCACTACCCACGTAACAACCATTGCATGTGAGTTAACAATATCATTGGATCCATTGAGACCTCCTAAAATTAGAGCAGGATCAATGGGTTGGCTAAATTTCGGGAGGCAGTTGACGGGGGAGGAAGCGCATGAACGGAGTCTTGACTCCCAATTTTCACGGGTGTACGATCCCATATCGTTGTTGAACCAAGCTGCCACCGACTGAACCACGCAAGCATCGCCCGTTGGCTTAAAGCAAACATCTTCAAGCTTCGCCCCAGTTTTAGAGCCTTTAATGAAGTTGACAGAATTCTCAAAATCAGTCCACCAACCTAGATTGTCATAACTAAGAACCGGACCAGGAGCGTCAGGATTAGTATCATTGACCAAGAATACCTGTTCGGCTCGATAGAAAGGCCCGAAGTTTTCATCGAAAAACTCTTTTTCTTGTGCAGCAACGGAATTTGGGCTGACCCACAGCCTAGCGGGATCTCTCTCGATCTCAAACCGAAGCCAGCCTAAGCTGAGGAGTGCGACCACTACAACACTGACTCCGATAGTGATGCCAGGGAATTTGGCAGCTGCGTAACCTAAACGATTAAATGCATTGTCACAAATTGTATTGATCCAATAGTGTTTTTGAGGCCGGTCGTACATGGCTACATTGTGTACCATATCACCTTCATCTTCATCATCGCTGGGCGCAGCATCTTGAAGTAGCCGTAAACGCTCAGATCTTCGACGAGAATGTTTTGCCCACGCAATGTGCCCAAATACAGCTGTGGCCAACAATGCTAACATAGCACTGTATACTATAATGGCGCCGAAAGATAGGCATGGGAGTAACCCAACACGGCAAGACCCAATTTCGGATATTTCTGGCAATGTCGGACAAATCGCAGGACAATCGACACAAGCACATCTGAAATTCTCATCTTCATCATTACACCTTTTGGGTACCATTTCCAGAGAACGCATTTCCTTCTGGGAATAATCAACTGGCCGAGGAAAGTTGATCTGAAATGGAGATCCGAGTGCACTCTTATGGCCTAAAAACTTGAGAAAATCCGTAAAGTTTTTCGCACCACCTCCTATAAACGCCATGGCATTGCTGTTTGTAGCCCCGAACTTGACATCCTTACAACTGTCATAAAACCCTGTCCCATATTCATCAGACACAAGTTGATCCAGCTCAGTAACTCTGACCTTGTCGCCGTTTGGTTCTGTTTGGGTCACGTTGATGAAAAGAGACTGGTCGGGAGAGCAGGTGAATGTGCAAAACAGGTTGTAGAAGTTTTCCTTGCAAGCAGGGCAAGATGTTATAAAAGTATTCGCTTTCTTGAGGTTGTCGGAGAGGGAATCAAGCTATTATAGTCAGACAACATCCTGCACATTTCACGACAACCATCGTACCTGTTCTGCAGCACAGCATACCGGCCCAGTGTTCCATTTTGGACCACATATTTCCACAAGTTGTTTCCTCACATCATCTACAGGCTCCTCTGCAAGCCCATTGTCTGGACAGGGCAACTCTGGCCCAAACCATCCAGATTTCCCACAGTTACCTCTTATTGAACACCTTCCTGCTTCGTGAATTGGCGTAAATGGGCCGTCAGAGGCTAGAGCGACAGTGAATAGCCATGCGATAGCTACCGAGTGCCAGAGGCGACCCATAGCTACAGGTTTGAAGTTGCGCCCAGTCAAGAGACTTTTCCTATAGTTTGCTCAAAGTAAAGTTGTGTTGTTCAATGCTCTTAAATGTATGAAGGATCAGGTTTGAGAGTTATCCTAGCCTTCGGTGAAGCTGTTGTGAGGTTAAATGGAATGGGACGTCGTTGTCAAACCGCTATTAGCTCGGCTGCCTGAGACCTGAGAGGTGAGGTCAGGTCGTCATCGATCTTGGCGGTGGATCCGCCACGCCAGTTGAGCATAATGGTAGAACTCTAGATACATTGAGAGTTAAACTCAATGAACTTCATCAATTATTGGAGTTAAGACGTTTATCCGTTATGCAGCATATTAAAGGCGTAAGGCCGCAAACGACCATTTTCGCTATTTGAATGGAGTATCTTATCCATCTAGACTCTACTGCTACAGTACATAATCCCCATACTATTACCGGCTACGCCTGATCTCTTTACCATGTAATTATTGCGGCGGTGCCAGGCCTATCAAAATCGTTCCCTGATCAATAACCAGATGCTGTCCTGATCTTTGACAATTGCCGGAACTCCTGGAAAGATAGCCAGTAGGAGGCACAGCCGTAAGTATCTCAAAAGGTGAAACCTGGGCTAATTGCCCATAATCTGCAAAACATCTAGTGAAATAATATGCCAAGATTCATACCCGAACTGCCGAAGTAGAGTTCTTGCGCATGTTGTAAACATGCTGTTGGTGATGTGAATGCGAGTTGTGGGAAATAAGAATCTCTGTCTTTGCTTAACTCTTCGACCCAGATCCGGAATTACCGACTGTTGGAGATGCCTGACGCGAAACTGCTTCTTTCCCTTTTCCTATGGAAGCTGTCCCATCGTCTTCATATAGCCCATGTTCCTTGATATATTCAATAACAGGTGCCGGTATTAGATATTGGATGCTCATTTCTCTACGTAAGAAAAGCCTGATCTTGGTGCTACTAACATCGTTATGAATGAGTTGTTGAATGACATAAATGTTATCTTTGTATTTCTGGAGGTTAGAGACGGCATCATCGATATCAGTGCCTGTACGCTCAACAATGAATGTACCAAAGCCTCCAAGAATATGGTCTAAATCATCGCTTGACCAGACTTCGGGTGTTGACATGGTCTGTATTAAATCTGCCCCAGCCAAAAGCATGATTTTGATAGGACGTGACACATCTGGGGTTCTTGCTCCACCGAGGACCTCGTTAATCTCATGCTGGAAGTGATCAAGCACTTGGGCTGTTGGAATGTACTCGCTCTGTATTGCTTCCCATGGGTCTACGGAGAGCCACGTGGAAGTGAGATCGGTAGCTAGCTCACACATTCGCAATCTAGAGTTTTGTTAGTAAGTTGAAGAAACATTTTCAATAATAATAGTGGAACTAGAAGTACCTGTGTTGAGACGTTGCGAGGCCAGCTTTTTTGTACGCGTCTCCTACTGGGCTTAAGAAGCCACCTAAGATCTCAAACTCTGTATTAAATTTTGCGAAGTCCGCCGCCATTTCAAACATGCGAAGGTGAAGGTAAGTGATGGGAGAGAAACTGTAGCTATCAAGTTACCATTGCTCGAGCTCATTGCCGGATGGCTATTTAATAACATTGTACTGCGCTGTACTTACGAGCCACATGCTACCAATACCTATGGATTTCATTAGCCTTCTGAGTCCCGGGTATGTAAGGAAAACAAACCAATGGTGTTTTGCTTGGATCATTTTGAAATAGTCGTAATCGATGGGAGGGAAATGTGTAGGTTGTAGCCGATTGTGTTGAGACCGACTGAACCGGACTAGTCGCCATGGTTGCTAGGTCTCGACGTATGGCACTATCTTTCGTAAATAAATACACTTCAAGGGAATCTTAGAGCAGTATTGCATCGAAGAGGCTGGTAACAGAGCCAGTATTGATGGATGCTGATTGCGATGTCGGTTGTAGTGGGGTAGGATCTAGAGCTAGAGACATACCTAGGTAGTATGTGTATCTGATGTCACCGAGTAGCAACGATGGCAGAGGAGACAAGTGTCTTGAGCGAAAGAACTTGGGTCCGGAAGAGATTTCAAGAGACTGGTGGAAAAAGGTGCTATACGGTTGAGGCTATGTTTTGGGGGATTAATTGTCTCTTGTAAGACCGTTCTGACGGAATGGAGTACCCCACGCGAAGAGACGAAGGGGAATAGGCGGCAGGCTGGTCTGGTCTCTCTCTAGGCAGCCCCGCCAGAGGTGAACCTGGTCACCAAATGAATGGATATATTTTTTTAATCAAAATTTGGACAAGCAGAGGTGCAAGATTTTATGAGGCTTCAAACGTGAGAGATAGCCCGCATGAGGTAGACGAGTCCCTATGTATATAAGAATGACCAAGAGCTCTGCTGTACTGGAGGTAACTTTCTCGGAGCTCACAACTTCAACATAGGCTCTACTCACTGACGTCGAGACGAGGACTGGACTATAGTGATGAGGTGGATATATGTGTACCACACGACAGCCCTTGGGTAACCATCTGGCTATATTTATATTAGCTACTCAAATTATAAAATTTTGAATGACATTGTACTTGTCCACCGACATGCACAAAGCTCTCGTTCTGAAGAGAGATCACATTGCTTGACATGACCGTCTTACCAGCTTCACTGGGTGTCCGTCGGGGCAGCTCTTTAATAAAAAAAAACCAACACCTCGTCATAATAAAGAACACGTATTTGACTTTGGAATCAATTCTTGGTCCGTTCAATTCGGGAAACCGTACCTCCACAAGAATCTTTTCAGTGAAGTGGTATCGTAGCGCTGTGATATTCAATAGATAACTACTGTACCTTGTACAACATGACCAAATCGTCCTCTCCAAGGCCTCATCATCATATACAACAGGAAGTAGAATAAACGCCACCAGATGCATTTCCGCTGAGGTATCCTACCCCTCAAAAACAGGCTCGTGGCCTCCAAGCCTTGAACGCCAAAAGTCCTTAAAACCCCGCCTCCCTTTGAATCGAATATATGTGCGCGAGGTCCTTCATTCAAGTCTCCAATTGTCCTTGCTTCAACAGTCAGAGAGATACACAAGATTCTCATCATCGTAATCATGCGGTAGAAGCGATTCACCAAATACCCGATTTCATATCTAGCTGGTAATCGACCTGTTTCACTCAATTAACATTTTTTTCTGACCTCCAACCATGGTCCAGCCTAATGATCGCAATGCTTCTTTGTCATTCGCCCGAATTATGGTGCAAGCTGGTAACATGGGGTTGTTTGGATCTACGTGAGAGGCATCTTTTGCTGCTTGCTCGATCGCATCCATTTCTTCTTTGCAATCCTGCTGGTCAAGTGGGCAGACCACTATTGGCTGTCTTAATATTATGTCTCTGGAGCCTGACATATGGGCCTAAATGGTTAGCTTAATATTTGGTTATTCGAGAGTGATCCATTACCTTGATTATCAGGAAGAATTCTATTTTGTAAAGAGTTCCTGTTGTGGTGAACGATGCCACAGAATACATGGGAAATGCGGCCTTCCCTCGTTGGATTATGCCTTCTGGATCTCGAAGTTCTTTTGATGGGAAAACAAGCCCCAGATTTGTGAAATAGCCTGCCTCTGGCATCTTTACACCGATTGCTTGCGTATGTTTGGCTATTCGGTTAACCTTCTTCGTTGGCTCGTCTCCCTCTGGATTATATGTGATCTCCTCCTCTATTCCAATTGTGATCTTCTGTATCATAACTTTTTTTGCTTTGTTCATCCAATCCGGATTGGGCGAGAGTTTTATATAGACGCTTACAGGATCGAGAGGACCGTATGACCACCTAGGCAATGATATCCCCAGAGTGACCAAATGGTCCGCTGTTTTTTCCGCTGCTTCCGGCCGATTATACATACCGAATGTAGACAACGTATCATATCTTTGTATGGGCACGGGGAATGCAAACTTTTTTTGCTCCTGTCCCTGCTGAACTGTAACCACCAATTCGTAGAACGTCTCCGCAGTCCGGCTCGGGAGTTGTAAAGATGCTGGTGGTATCCGCCTATTACTTTCCTCTCCTCCTCTTCCAAATGGTATAAAAAGTACGAAGGGCAAATCCATCAAGACCACACTTTCCGACTCCCTCCCTGCAGGACATCTAAAAAGAAGCAACTCTTTGCCAACCACATCTGTGGTTTCTCGCCGTGGTGTACCTAGATGCTTCTTCGCTATTGATTCCGCGGAGGGATGTATCGTTTCTCTTCTCTGTAGACATATGCGTACTAAAGATATTGCAACTGGGGCGGAAATTCCGGTGAGGGGTCGAATCTCCACCTTGCCCTCTATGCGAGGCTGGCAAACAATGAGATCAGTAAATGGGTTGGGATAAAGCTGTAGTTGTAAAGGGAGCTTACCAAGGTCGCAGATATTCCTGGGTATCCCACGAGGAAATTGCTATTTGGCGGCCCCGAGACTCTGACGAATGCAGCCATCTTGTCTCGGGCTCACTCTGGCGCCACCGCGCAGTTTGCGCCAAGATAGTTATGGATGTGAACAGGCAACGTGGTTTGATGGAGATCGGGGGGTATCATATGTATATTCTAGTGCTATGGGAATGCGCGGCGACTTGGGAGGTGGTGGTGAGAGGAAGAGCTCGGTGAGGCTCAGCACCGTTTCTTGGGAAGGATCAAGAGTGCCCTGGTGTTGGTTGGAAGCTCTAGGCTCTTGTTATGGCTATAGTAATACTAGAGATCGTGAAGATGCGCCCGTGGTATCGGTTTAATAGAGCTATGCTGTACGCGATAAGCATAAATAGAGAAATTAATGCGGAATGCTAAGGCAACTAGAGGTCTGTTTCTGTAAGTACCCTTACATCAACTGCATGGAGCACCAACCCAAAGCACGGCCGAGTCGTCCTCCATCGTCGCTTAAGCTTTTAACTCCACTTACTGCCAACTACCTATTTATACTTCAGCCTTACCACCTCCATGACCACGAAGAAGATTATTATTGAGTAGCTTTGGCACATTCAAACATGTCTGTGACTTTATATACCAACCTTGGGACAATCAAGATCGAGATCTTCTGTGAAAGCGTGCCTAAGACAGCCGAAGTATGTACATACAATGCTTTCTGGCCGTGTCCTTGCAACTTAAGCTAACTAACATATAGAATTTTCTTGCACTCTGCGCTTCCGGCTACTACAATGGCTCTCTGTTTCATAGACTTATTCCAAACTTCATGATCCAGACCGGGGCGCCACCATCAAATCCAAAAGGCGGTTCATCAATTTGGTCAGAGTCATTCCAAGACGAAATCAAACCTGGACTTCGACACAACGCGAGAGGAATTGTCAGCATGGCTAATAAGGGTCCCGACACGAACGGAAGCCAATTTTTTATATGCTTCGACAAAGCGCCGCATCTGGATGGCAAGAACACAGTATTTGGTCATATTTTGGGCGATGATAGCTTGGTAACATTGAAGAAAATGGAAGGCATTGAGGTGGATAAGAAAAGTCGACCAAAGGAGGAGATCAAGATTGAAAGTATCACCATTCATGCAAATCCATTGGCGGGCTGATTGTCAATGGAGAAGGCAGCTTGGAAGCTTATTATGGGGGAGGCGAGGAGGGGAACCAAAATATCGAATTGTGCACATAATACGCATAAATTCTTTGCGGTAACGACTTGAAGACAACAACTGGGTAGAAAGACCTCCTAGATATTTATAGCGGGCCCCAAAAGTTCTATCTGGGAGAGAGAAGCTCTCCAGGTCGCGCTTCTGGTATTTCAAAGCATTATTTTGCTCCACAGAGCAAACTTTTATAGGCTATGCACATGTAGCTTCGAAATAAGCAATTGTTCTGTGTAAGTCAAATAAAGATCTCAAAAAGGTGGATTCCCTCAATACTAGGAGGTATACTGCGCGGTAGCAGAGTCGAGCAAGATTATTTTGGTGTATCAAGTGTTGTAGCTTGTTCGTGTCAGTGCAACCGGGAGGACGTATCTAGAAACTTTTGTATCCAACTTCTGCCTAAAGACGCAGTTTCGTACTATAGGGTCCTGGATCTCAGTGGTTTGCAGTGTAATTTTAGCCACACATGCTGAATCTAATTTCTTTATTTGTGTAAGATACAGAATAGTTTCTGTTACTGAGCTATTTCCAGGCCAACCTGTTCGTAATCCTGAATTATGCGCATTGAATATACCCCCAACTCCACAAGTAGATCTTAGCGTAGGGGTGGAGGATGTTGGCCCATGCCTAGTCCAATGATCTCGAAGATGATTGGGTTTATCTCCACAGCGAAAAGGGCAATGCCTAAAGAAATATTAGACACAGTTTAGGAGTAAGAGATGGGACTTCTTGCCAGTGTAAACAACGAGCTTTGTAACGACTTCAACATCATATCTAGAACGTGGCTGCTCCAGCCTCGAGAACATTTCCTTCTCCTCCATATCAATTTGCTGCCCGATTATTATCTCCGCATCCTCTTCATCATCATCGATGCCATTCGACACCCCGGGTGTGTATGTTACATGTCCTTGCCCCATCTGCTGCTCATATGAGCCAACTCCCGACCGAATAGGAGCCTGCGAGCTCCCTACAGAATTGCCCCCCAAGGAAGCTGATATTCCCGATGCCTGAGAAACCGAGCCATTCTGATCATCGTTGATTGATGATGATAAGTAACGATCATTTTGGCGTACTGGCGAGGCAGAACTCCGGCGAATAGTAGACCCAGCTTCCAACTCATTGCTTGAAATAGTGAGACTATCTCTGCGCCTCTTCTCTCGATAAGCAAGGGTTTCATATGCATCAGCTGCTGACTGTGGGCCTACAGATACAGAGCGGTTTCGTCCAGGGTGTCGAATGGAGGTCAGAAGACTTGGGAGGTCTGATACGGAAGGCATAACATTGTCGACCTTTAGCCTGGCGGGAATATTTTTGTATTCAGACGCCGGCATGAAAAACTTGCGAGGCAAGATGAATCCATACTTTTCAATGAATCGAAAAAGATGTGGGAGAAACTTCAATAAGGAAGGCTTCATCACTTCTCTCCAAGCAAAGATCACAAGCACACCAACAAGAACTCGTAGAACCGCCGTCACCCAACCCATGTGTTCTAGATCGAAAGGCACCGTAGCCGGAACCGGTACATCCCAAGCCCAACTTCCAGTAGCGTAGTGCCAACCGCCGACTTCAATACCAATCATAACGCCGGCAAACGCAACACTGTCGTCAAAGCAGGGGCAATCGTCAGCTGGTTCTGGATGAATCCGAATCAAAAGCACAATCACAAGCGCAACTGTAGCTGGTGCCACCCATGAGCTATTGTGCAAGAATCTGTCGATATCGGTACCATATAGGCATTCAACGATAGATATAGCTGCCCCCATAATACTCCCAACAATTACATCTAGGAATCCATGCATTCCACAATAGAGCCGACCCAGTATTATAGAGAAGGCATACGAGTAGCTCAGAATTTCTAAAATCAACTTAGTTGTATCTCCCAACGGACAGTCTGGTGAGCGGAGAGTGAAAAGAGCATATACCGCCACTGATACTGCATTTGCAGAATGGGTGGACGGAAATCCATATTCCAATGCGGCTGATCCAGACATAGTGATTCTATAGAGTGGAGGAGATAACGGGCGTGGTAGCGAGAGCATATCTTTAAGGAAGCCAGTAAAGAAAACCCCAGAAGCCAGAATATGCACCATTCTATCTTCGTAAGTGACCAGAAGGTAAGATTGACAGCATTGTAATTACCCTCTGCCTAGAGACGTGTGTCCACACCAAAACAAGATTGGCAGAACCACCATGAAGAAGGTATGTGTGCCGAGGTTTGCGGTAATGGCAAAATAAGAATCAAGAGCTGGGGACCGCATCTTGTGCTGCATCCAGGCCAGATAGGGAGTCTCCCATCGAATCAATGGCAAGAGTTTCTGACGTAAGTTGTATCGCCATGGTGATAGTTTACGCTTGTCTATGTATATCAGCAAGTGCTCGGTATTTGCGCATACCCTTGTCCACACTCTACCTACAGTGGTCTAAACTTCTCAATCCAGCATCGCCAATGTAATTGGGATCCTTCGCACCTTTTGTATCTTCTGGCGCTGTGACTGCTATCGAAATCGTCGACGGTGATGGGGCATCTGGGGATTCCTCGTGCACTATTCCAGCGCCAGGGTTGCGACACATTGAGATGGAGCTGGAGGCATTCGTGTTCCACGGCTGGTTCAGGGAGAGCGAAGATAGAATTGAGGAAGCAAAATTTGTGTTTACAGTAGACCGGGGTGGAGATGAGGTTATATAATCTAAAGTAAGAGCCTGCTAAAGGAGCGTGAAGTGAATTGAAGTAAGTGAGGTGAAGTGGCTCGAATGCGCCGGTGGTGGTTGCAGTTGCAATCGCAGTACTCCATAGGCGAGCACTTTCTTCCCCACTGGAAACGAAGCGAACCCACCTACCGCCGCCAACTCGACTACCAGTAGAAACGTGAAACCCAGTGACAGATGCCAAGCCCTAGGGGCACATCTAGGCAGCACCCTTGATAGCAAATCACCGGGCCAACAGATTCTGGCCCAGCCTCGCGCTGAACTAGGAATCTGGTAAATAGCAGAACAGACCAGCCTGGCACACCAAACCACATCTACAACTTTCCCACAAATTCCATACCACGCATTAGGCAGAAATATCTGGTCCTCTAGTTTTAGAAGTATTCACTCGGCCTGTTTGACTTCTTCCCCCACGGGCTCGGTAAAGCGAGTCCTCGCACACGTTCGCCATGTCATATCACTATCAACAACCAAACCACAACCAGCGGCGTTCGGATATGTCTGAGAGGTCAGACGATTCTAGAAGACCTCAGAGACGCGAACAAGGCTACAACTACAGATCTAGCGAAGCAACCGTAAGCCATCCCACTCCGAACACTACACTGTCACATACAAAATCCTGACGCTCAGTCTTGCAGGTCAGCACAATGAATAGTTCTTCAACAGGAAGAGAGTCCGCTGCAACGCACATCACAGCACCCCCTGTTGCAGATTATTCCAAGAAGATAGTTGTGGTTGGTGATGGAGGATGTGGAAAGACGTGTCTCTTAATCAGTTACAGTCAAGGATACTTCCCAGAAGTAAGTTGTTGAGTTTGAGTCGTGCCTCAGAACCATATTCATTAAATAGTCACAAGAACTACGAGCTAATATGATTTAGAAATACATACCAACAGTTTTTGAAAACTACATCACCCGCCCAATCCATCCCGAGAGCGGAAAAACATTGGAGTTAGCGCTCTGGGACACAGCAGGACAAGAGGAATATGATCGACTTAGACCACTCTCTTATCCAGAGACTGATCTCCTCTTTGTCTGTTTTGCGGTTGATTGTCCTAATTCGCTTGAAAATGTGATTGACAAGGTAAGTTAACACAGAATGCTGCAAGAATTCTCACTTATAGAGTCAACCTAGTGGTACCCCGAAGTTCAGCATTTCTGCCCATATACACCCCTTGTTCTCGTTGGTCTTAAATCCGATCTGCGAAACAAGCGCACCTGCATCGATCTTCTCAAAACCCAGGGATTAACACCAGTCACTAAAGAACAAGGTATGGATGTTGCGAAAATCATGGGAGCTCGCTACATGGAGTGCAGTAGCAAAGAGATGATTGGCGTAGAAGAGATTTTCGCCATGGCGATCGATGTAGTTGTTGCAAACGACAAGAGCAACCAGCGACAGCAATCCAAAGCCAACTCGCCAGATCAACAAGTTGTTATGAAAAAGAAGAAGAAACGCGAATGCTTCTTCCTTTGAACAGCTTCCTCCTGACGATGAACTACGATGAACTCAAGATATGACATACGACTGCATTCCCAATGGACTGAATTATAATGGTTTTTGAACAATCCAGGGAGTTTTTGTAAAGGGTGGAAGTAGTTCAGCTTGTAAGCAGGACTTTATTCTCGCCATTACTTTCGGGATTCTATGGGGTTTCAGAATATATGGTTTCTTTGTGATGATTACTCCTTTGCAAACTGGCATAGGATGCCTGGATTTCTTTTGTATCATGAATTGACTAGGGGCACAAATGAATCGCAAAGACTTCTTATCGGTTTCCATTTCTCTCTTGATGGTATTACCAGTGAAGACTTTCCCTAAATACTTAATCTTCGTAGCTTCGTTAATGTGCCTTTTACCTTGAGCCTACACTTCCTAAAATGCCTCATCTCCTTGCCCCGCGCTCTTCTTCCGACATTGTATCCCCCTCGCTCTGCTGCCCATCTAAATCCTCCTCCCCAGCTTGTCCATCCGCCTCCTCTGCCTCCGGATCTTTTGCCACTACATTCTCGAATTGGGACCAAAGCGCCTCCACAGAACTAAACTCATTGCCAACCTAAATTCATCAGCCTCGCTTCTTCCACCAAATATTTGCGCAAGAGAGCTCACAGCAATCACACCTTCCAGTGACCGATTCAACTTGTTGATGTTCGCTAGCACATGTTCAAAGCTCTAGCACAAGCCATCAGCAACATTCTTTTCAAAGCACTCATTTGTGAGTGGCTACTCACGAGGCCAATTTCTTTCAGGAGCACTTCGCGCTGCTGCTCAAAAAATGACTTCTCCCCCGTAGGTTGCGCGGTAGTGGAAGAGGAAGCCAGGGGTCTGGATGTGCTGGACATTGTGTTGCGTATTCAATAAAGGTTGGGACGCGGCTGCGGGCAGACGCGATTTGGCTCACACCTGCGACCCCGCCCTCCCCTCTTACCGTCGCTTGGCGTTATATCTACACCACTTCAATGGATGGGAAACGGATCGAGCTTTTAAATAGTATCTCTGCAGCGTCTAAGCAGTTGTTGGTTTGTTTTCGATAAGTGTATAAGGCTCCACAACTATACAATTGAAGGGGGTTTTTTGAGCCTTACTATTTTGCGCTCTAAACATATTCGCGTGGACTAATGCTTCTTTCTGTAACTTTAAACCTTAGATGGCATTTCTGAAAGAGTCCCTTTTGCGGTGTTTATTGTACTTAAATTGGGAAACATCTTGAGAGAGTCTTTTCACGGAGTTGTAATTCTTGAAAAATGCGTTTTTCTACTACCATTCTATGATCTCCCGAGGAGACTCGGGCAAATTGGCATGGGCATGAAAGGTTTAATCGAGCCTGCAGTAGGTGAAACTATATTCATCTGAGATCGTGGAATTTCTCGCCACCACCTAGTGGAGAAACAATAGAGAATATGTATTTATAGTAGCATTGGTACTCTCAATATAGTGTCATTAAGTATGTAACTTTAGGTCAGAAGAGAGCCATCAAATCATGGAAATAACATAACCTAAAGGTCTAGTTATAGTGAGACCTTAGTCAAGGTTTGCAACTCAGTGCGATGAAAGTCGATAGTGCTTCCTACTCACATATACCACAGGAAATCAAGATACGAATAGAAGTTTATCCATTCCCTCGTCATCTCTTTATCGCCCGTACAAGGGTCTCGTACTTGCTGCTCGTTGCCGCTCCGGATTCGCGATCCCATAGCCTGAATTCTCTTTCAAAGGCATGTATGTATCCTACGTAAGGGTGTCCCTTATGATTTTCAATGCAGTCTAAAGAGACTTTTAAAAGCTCTTAATTACGGTAAGGAACCGGATTGACAGCCAATACATCTCCATCATCTACGGAGTAGGAGATATCGTTTAAGATCACGAAATGAGATCTATACCATATGATCGACGCTATTGAATCTGCCGAAGCCTTCCAGAAAAGGGGTTCGATTCCTAAGTGTCGAAATTTGAGTTTCTTTCAAACGTAGATAACAGTGTGGAAGTATGTTTGCTCCTCCGCCAGTAACACACCTGTTTTCCACATGCTAGTCCGTTTCTTGAGATTTAGATAATCTAGTATTAACCCTTCTTGAATAGTGCGGTTTGCTTGAATAATGCATAGACGATCTAGCGATCTAGTGCTGATTAAGGTATAGTCCTATTTGCCTTCAAACTCAAGTAGAATTAAGAACACAAACCTCTTTGCCCCCCACTGAGTCCTGTGACACCGTCAAGCAGGCTTACGGGAAGTCTTAGTAAGGACGGGAACATGGTCGAGAGTTCACCTAGGCAAAGTTAGCGATCAGAAGCATCTCATATCTTGTATTTCCACGCATGGTGAATGGAGCACGAAATGCTAGGTTGGCCAAGAAAGGCGGATGATTGTTCTAGAAGCTGTTGTGACCATTGCGACCATTTTGCAACTACTACTGTACTGTCCTACTGTAAAGCGGTTGTCTTCTGCCGGGTCAACCTTTTCCAGGCAAGCCTTATTAATTGGACCAATGTGTGTGGTAGTCTCAATCAATCAATAATAGACTGGCTATGTACCGGCTGTTCTCGAGCAGAACACGCCAAAATGGGGAAAGGAAAATCTAATTTGAAAGACTACTACTTGTATTACTTATTGGTACGGTAGAAGTTGTACTGTAAGTACTGCACGGACAAGGGAAGGAAGCCGAGCCGGGCGGAACAACGGACGAACGTCATACTACCGCAGAAAGGATTGATTTATGGGATTGATTGATTTATTGCGGGACTTCAGCCTCCCTTACTTGCATGTACGGTACTGTATTCGCGGCCGCCACCAACTCAACTCGTATCGTCAGTCTTCTTGCGGTCCAGGCGGCTCGCCAGGCTGCCTGCAGCGAGCGAGGTGGCCAGACCAAGTGATCGGCTTTGCCCAAGTAATAATATTATTACTATTACTGTATTATTTACCTGGTCGTCCAGTCTCGCCCGTAAAAGAATCGAGACGAGACGAGACGAGACGAGAATGAATAATATGAATTGATATATCACAGCACAGGAGGAGTACGAGTATGTGCGTGAGTCCGGAACGCGGAGGGCTTAGAAATATACTTTCGGTACGGTCCAATGCCTTGCACACTATCTATGGGGGACGAGGGGGACGAGGCCACTTTTAATTTTCAATCATAGTCAAAAGAGTCAAATACTGTAGTCAATAGTCAATACTTGATAGTCAATACTTGATAGTCAATACTCAATACTCCATAGTTAATAGTCATTTAATAGTCAAATAGTAGTCAATACTCACACTCCACTCCACTCCGCTTCCCTCCACTAAACTGAATCCTCCTCCCACCACCACCACCTTACTCGTACTGCCGCATAGCCAGATTCCCACAGAGCCACACAATCATACCCAGATGACCATCCCGACCCCCCCAAAGAGAATAGCTCATAAAGCAAAATAGACATCGACCCCAAAAATAGGAACTAACCAGCAGCCCCACCCGCCATCCATATGTTGTATATGTATATGTATATCTCGTGGAACCCCCCGGTGGAATAATCAGACTTGCTGATATCACACCCTCCACCAAAGACTTCTTGCCATCGAGCGTACCACTTGCAAGTGACGTAATCCTCTGTATTCACAGCAAAACCAACCTACCTTTGTGCCTACAGCTACACATACACATACACATACACATACACATACACAGGCACAGGCACACATCTCACTTCCCAACCTCCCTCCCTCCTCTCCTGGTCTCTAGCCTCCAGCCTCCAGCCATGACCAGCCCATCATCACCACAAAACCCTCTCCGCCCTTCGAAATTCATCGAGGGCTCTCCTCTCACGCCACCGGATCTCCTCCGTCGACCCACAGCCTTAAACAACATTCTTGCTGAGATGGACGTATATGAACAAAAGCGCAAGCACCGAGGCTCTTCCTCATCCATCGAGTCGCTGGACTCAACGCTCCGTGCCCCGATTGTGGGTAAATCTGAGAAGCACAGGAGTTTTGGTCGGTTGAGTTTGGGAGAGTTGGATAGGCGAGATATTAGGACAGAGAAGGATGTAAGGAGCACGAGCACGAGCACGAGCACAAGCACGAGCACTCTAAGGATAAAGGTTAAGGGGAGGCTGCGGGCTCTCACCGGTGGGAATTAGGCGGAACGACAGTTGCGGTTGTTTAAGGAGCGTCTGTGGCTGTGGGATATTTATAATGACTAACGATGACATGATAGTAATGGAGTTTGGTGTAATATAATGGGGGAAGGATATTAATCAATACTACAGTATGGGTGGATATGATATAAGGGACATGGAGTTGTTGGTGTTGCACCGTACGGAATATGTTTCTAAATAGGCGGAAATGGCGTTGCAAATGGTTGACACCACCAAAAAGAGGTTAGATAGTTGGAAATACTACTTCAGTCAATAATGTACTATTGTAAGCACTGTTTCTACATCTCCAACACTATGATATGTAGACAATACACACATATACACACATATATATATATACCTTATACCTTATACCTTAGTCTGTGAAGTAAAACAAGAGCTTTCAGCACTCACCTATTTATTTGGGTGCAAGTCCTACCTGTGAGTAAATCTCTCTGCCCTGGAGCTGTTGAGTCACTGGACACTTTAGTTTTTGTAATAGATCCTCCCTATGTGGCGTGGAGGTCGTGCATGCTTCCAAATCCCAAATTTCTCAACTTCAACTAGACCTTGCAACCTACAGAGCTAATGCTAGGCATAGTTGCGTGCGGGACTCACCGCCGTACAGGTAGATCCAGGCAACTAGATGACCGAGACCCGTCAAGATATGGAAGATCCGGTGGTCAGGGCTCAGTCACGAAGAAGCTAGAGAGACGCTTAGAGAGAAGCTAAAGAGAAGTGAAATTTGACGCGTACTGGTGGATACGTCCGGTGATCATTATTTGTGGCCAACTTTGTCATTACGACAACAACAACAAGAGACAAACTAACGGATATCTGGCAAAAAAACAATCTTATATTATTGAGTGACGTACCTTGTCTAAGGCATGTAGTAGTTCATAACAAACCCCATCTTCCTGGCAAGCAGGTAAAAATTATAGTTGTCACTCCCGTATTTACCGAGAGTGATAGATATAGATTACTAATACGATGGAGTATTGATTTACGTAGAGGAGAGGGTCATATCACACGTATTAGTGATTATGATGTAAAAGTGGAAATTGGAATATAGTAAAGGTGATTTATTAAGTATATTTAATACTCTTCTAATCCATCATGTGACTCGGAATCCGAGAAATATAGTTTTAATATACAGTTGCTTGCACTATCATGAATTTAATCAGGTTTTCAAAAATTGGATATTGCTATTCATAGTCTAAATAATAGGCGTATTGATTAATGGAAACTAAACGTGAATGAACGGCTGTCATTAACGCACAAATCAACGAAAGTGGTCTCAACATCGGCTACTTTACCTTTCCTACAGTAGCAGCTTCGCCGCTTCGCCGCTTCAAGAGGGTCAGCACTAATTGCCTTTTGCTATCAATCTCACCAATTACAACTACATATAAGTAAATCTGCCTACGGTCGATGGGCATTCAAAAAGGGCTGTTATTATTATCATTTGACTTCTAGAAAGAAAAGAAAGAAAAAATACTACAAGCTATGGCTGCCCCCCAGGTATTACCCCAGACGAATTTTCCAAACATTGCCGCAATCGACAAAAAACTGTCGAGTTTGCCGGAAACCCGGCCTCAGTTGATCAAGTCTCTGAGCATTATTGTTGTGGAGTGTCCACCTCAGAATCCATGGGTAGATACAAGCGAATTTAAGAAGGAGCCACAGGGACTTTGGACAGGGCCATCATCAATAGCCTATCTATTCTTTTGGCTTTCTAAGACACATCCAGATCTCAGAATAGAAGGACGACTTCCTTTTGAATGGTGTCTTGCATATCTCGATTGTGGATCGGACAAAGTTCCGATTGCTGGCAATAGTATTGGAATTAAGAACGAATATATGGCCTATAATACTGTCAAAGCAATCACCACTAATGATCACACATTCGTTGAAAAAGTGAAGAGTGGTGCTATCGCTTTTAATACCGAGGCTGGTGCTGTTGACAATGAGTTTCTGCAAGGTCGGGCAGGTATACTTGCACTTCTTCGGATCATTAGGCACTGGATTCCTGAGACGAGCAAGGGTTTGAACCCGGTTATGGATTCGATTATTGAGGTATGAAAGACGCTGCTTCACTCGGGTTGTGCAAGAAACTACCACTAACAAGCTAACTGAAATCAACTTCTCCAGCACTGTCTCAAGAATCAACCATGGCAGTGGGCGGACAAGCCACTTTATGGAGCAGCACACGGCAGCATTGGCATCATCACTCAGATAGTTCTATGCAATCCAGATTATGCAGCTCGTCTTGAGAATATATTGATTGAACACCTTGATGCTCAGCGTGAGAACGGAAATTGGCATTGCCGCTCAGATAAACCTGATTTTGCAGATAGACCTGATTCTGTCTACTACACTCAATTTTGTCACGGTGCGCCTGGATTCGTACTCTCCTTGATAAAATTGAGACCGCATTTCTCAAACCTGCAGTCTAGGATAGACAAGGCAATCAAACTTGCGAGACAATGCATATGGAAGGAGGGCTTGCTCAAGAAAGAACCAAATCTTTGTCATGGAATCACAGGAAATGCTTTGGCACTAGAGTCTCCTCAACGGGATCATTTCATGAGCTTAGCAACTGCTGAGATGATTCAAGCTGGGTCTGAAAATGGAACATATATTATGAGCAAGGATAGATACGGCTTGCAATGGGGTGAAGCTGGAAGGGCATGGGGATGGATGGTCTCTGACATAGATGCTGTAGAGGAGATGGGCTGGCCAGCATATACAGATGTTTGATATTGCCTAGACAAGACTTCGGGATGGTAGATCAAACATAGACAAATATTCAGTACATCAAGTTGTATAGGACGAACAGTTTTGATATGGAATAGTCAATTCACACCGAGAGCCAATCTTGTGAACAATGGTTGAGTTCTTTGATTCATTGTACAGACTTTTTATAAGCTAAGCCGAGCTTTGGCCTTAGACTTGAGCAGCAGGTATGATAAGATACCGTCGTCTACTTTGAGAGCTAATCAACCAAGATACGTGGACCGAAATTGTTAATGCGGTGAGTAATAAAGGACAAGTTTAATGAGACTCGGGAGATAACTCTGATCTGGCTCTTTATGAACTGTTTAATATTCTTCAAACCAAATCAATCCCGACTCCGAAATCATGTTTTTATATATATATACACAGCCGAGAGAAAGGGAAAATGCCAGCTCTCGTGACTTAATTAGATTCACTCCTCAAAAGAAGAAGAAACGGGCGGCTGGTGATCGAACTTTGCTAGCAGCACCTGCCACTGCCGCAACCGAAGACACGGCAGATCCGGATGTTGATGTGCTTGTACTAGCAATGTTGTTTATCACAGCTGTTCCAGAAGTGGATCCGGAAGCAGCGGAAGTGCTGTTTGATGATGAAGTTCCATTCCAGCCAGCTGCGGTACCGTTTGAAGAACCTGGAGGCCCACCAGCTCCTCTCATATCACCTCCTTGCTCGCCTCCCATTCCACTGCTTTCGTTCTCAACTCCTCCATCAGCGGTAAGGGTAGCTGCTGCCGTGCCGGTGTATGCAGCGGTGGAATCTACTCCAATGCTGATCCAGGCAAAGATTCCATCGGCCACGGTCTCACCAAGGAGAACATAGTTCACAACGGGATCAGATTCATTCTCGGCTTCATTGGACAAAATGCTGTCTTCAGCGTTTGTAGTAATTGTCTGGGTGTTTGAGGAATATGGAGAGGTCCTCTCGACCTCAGTGATCAAGTCTTGGTCGAAGAAAAGTTGGCCAATGTGAGAAATTGAACCACCAGAGTATGTGCCGTTATCAAGTACTGTTCCATTCAGATAACCAACAACGTGTGCGTGCGTCGCACGCCCAGTGTAGTGTCCCGGGAATGTGGTGATGAACTGAGCAATTCCATCAGAGTCTGTAGTGGTCAAGCCGCGGAGGAAGGTTTTATCAAGATTGGACTCGTCCGTCGAGTCTCCGTTACCGCTAGCGACAACTCCAGAGTAGACTCCGGTAGAATTGCAGTGCCAGATATCCCAGGTGAGCTCTGGAATGACCTCGCAGCTGTTGACGTCGACGAATTGGGCTTCGAGGATGAGTTCGACACCAGCTTGTGATTCACGGATATCTTGACGGATGTACTCTCCAGAAACGTCTATGGGTAATCAGTAATGGACCAAGACGAATAATGGTGTAAGCTTACAGTAAGGCCCAATAGTAACCTCAGGAGAAAGCAAGCATGAGGAGTTGCCAAAGATAATCTCCTCAACTCCACTGGTAGTGGGAGATACATCGAGAGTGGAAAGATGGGATTTGGCCAGGGCAGTCTCTGCGTCCCGATTGAAGACCTGTCGCTCTGCTTTCAAGGTTAGTGGACCTCCTCTGCCATTATGAAAGGACGGAATACTGACTTTGTGGCAAGCCTAGCTCCGCTCGTGCCTTAGCAATGGCTGCTTCACGACGCTTCTGTTGAGAGCCTTGCATACCACGCTTCTTCAAACTGTTTGAGCAATGATCCAGGTTTCTCTTGTTGTTCTTGAAGAACTCATTTCGCTCCGAAATCTCTTCCCTAATGTCATGCCCCGGATGTGCCAGAGTTTGATCAAGGAGAGCAGCGGCCGTAAGTATGATGAGTGCTTGTGAGAAATGCATATTTATTAAAAGTTGCTGTTGTATATTTTTTGAGATTTGGAAAGTGAGTTCTTGTAGCAAGTGAATGTAGCTGGTGACAGAAAGAATATTGGGTGGCATGAAAAGCTCTTTACTGATATTTAGCTGATACCATTTCTGTCCAACAACTATGGCTAATGATAATTATCATCTTAGTACCAGTGGATACAACTGTGAACGCTCCAGCTTGAACACGCAGTGTTTTGTGGCGTACGATTGCGTACTGAACCAACATGAGGAGTCTAGGTCACTTTGTCTCCGCCATTAAAAAGTGACCTGCATTTATGTTAGATAACTGTCTTGTACGGGTCCAACCGCAATGCAGCGATTACAAAATAACCAGCCCAAAAGCCCACAATTCTCATCATTCAGAGAAACGAAACAAGGAGTGACTCGTCACTCCTATTCACATGTTGTCGATTGAAATTGCACATATTTGGGTGGAGGGCAGTTGCTGTAATGTGCGAATACACACGTACTTGGGTTGCGTATGCACTTGAAATATCTCGAGTGGATTGAACCGCATAAAAGTATCGCCAATTGCGATTCTTTGATTAGGTGAATGAAGTGAAGGTATTTTACACCATTCAGCCCATACCTTGGACGCGTAACGATGGCTTGGCATTAAGATCCACCATCGTGGCGTGGCTTATAACTTCAGATGTTGGGTCAAGGAATTCCAGATAACGGATGCTAACAACTTGCCATGGCAGATTATTCTGTTATTGTTTCTAGATCCTTGGATCGTTAGCAAAATAATTTGATAGGTGATGAATATCTTCACAACTTCTTAGTTGCCGCAAGTACGCTGGCAACTGGATGCTTACCCCTTTTTAAGCGAAAGCCTAAATATTTATTAGGACTGTCTAGTGAGCAGCAGTTTGGCAGTAAATGAATCGTACTGTAAATATGATTCTGAAAAATTGGAGATTTATGCAGTGTATAAAACATGGTGTTACTTCTTGGAAAATTTATGTCTACTTAAGCCTCCTATTCACTTCCATCAACATTTCTAAATCCGCTCAAATAGTGGTGACTATCACTCCAGGAAGCTTCTCTCCACCAGCTGCTGGATGGTTCTAGTATATGCTCATCGAGATTAACGATAAGCTATTTCTTATTTTAATGGTCATTGCGGACTTCGCTCAGCTTGTTTATTGCTGGGAGACTTATTCGTGCATCCATTAGTGGCTCTTTGGCAGTTGAGAACTTGTCCTACGTAAGGGACTCCTCTTGAAATACTTCATAGTCTGTATCTAGTATCATTTCGTCCTTCCAGTAGCGCCGCGGCGGATCAAAGACGCGACATACTCGCTTTTTCAACTTCGTTTGGGTAGTTGAAGTGCCCCATGTACTAGGGTAGTTCTTGTTCCGCTTACGAAAACTTCTAGTCAAACCACCATATGAAGGAGCTGATCCCTTGCCCTTTTGTGTGCATTTAGTCGATCTGACTCGAAGAGAAAAATGATCATCGTCTATATCCCCAGTCTCTTCGCCATCACTCGTTACATTGTCGTCCAGGAATGTTGCTCGAATATTAGTGGCCAGAGAATGATTACGTAGAGTATCTTGCACACCTGGGTCTTGTTCAGTTTTCGCAGTTCGTGCAGGGTTAGTTTTGGAAGTGTTTTCGCCTTGCACAACTCGGAGGACACAGTCGTCCAGATGTTCGTAGAAGTCTTGGGCATTCGCAAAGGCTATTGAACATGTAGAGCATTTCCCAGTTGTATCCGGAGCATAGTGGGCAAGTCTTTCGCTACTGTTCCCAGATGATTTCTTTCGACTATTAGGGGGCGTTTGCTGAACGCCATGGATGCTGGTAAGATGCCGCTTAAAGACGTCTGCTCGGTTGAAAGACTTCTCTGCCGCAGAGCCGCTACCGGGACAGAACGTACAAATCATGGTGCCTCTATAGTGAGTCAGGGTGTGTCGATTTTTGTCGTATTTACGTGCGAAGCCCTTGGTGTGGTACTCGCAAGTTTGAACTGGACATTTCTCTGGTCGCTCATTTTGATGTGTTAACATGTGAGCCTTTAGGTCTTTGTACACTTTACCGCAATCCGGATGCGCACATTGCCCTTTTATTTGATCTTCTCCAGACGACAAGTGATCATGAACATGATATGAGCCACGAGAGACAGGTTGGCGAGATATGGGAGGGTATGGGAAGACGCTTTGCCGATAAGGTGAGGGATATGTGGTTGCTTGCGAAAGTCTTGGGCTCGGTGGATATTGGGGGTATGTGTTCGACAAATGGCAGTTTTCTTTCCATGGAGGATGAATCAGACCTGGATCGACCAAGCCTAAGAAGGTTAGCAATCTTTTCGTGTGTATTTTGCACAATTCAAGCTAGATGGAAGAACTGGTATTGGATTTTAGAAATTTAAAAATTATGCTTACCACAAGGCATAGTTGTGGGGCCATCCACAACAAAGTTCTCATTACCAGGTGAGAAAGTCTCCCCAAAGGAAAACTCAGATGGTCTATAAGAGCAGTTCTCGGGTGATCCAAAGCCTGAGTATGAAGCACCAAAAGATTGAATAAGCGGAATTTCCCAATCGTCTGTCGCAGGATACAAGGGTTTATCGTAAGATTGATAGGAGGGTGGAACATGCTTGGATATATAGATAGGTGAGCTTATTGGTGAAAATGTAAGTGGTTCGGTTGGCAGCAAAGAAACGTGGTCTGGAGATTTGAGACTTGGTAGAAGAGCCACGGGCTCTACGACTTCTTCCCGAGGAGTCTGGGAGTTGCATCTTGATTTCTCAGTCGTTTTATCACACTGCTGCGCGTGAGTTCTGCTGCTTCCGAGCTCATCTCGATAGCCGTCGCATTCCTGGCAATCAATGTGATCGAGGTGATCAAAATTTTCTTGTCTATTGGTTTGTTTCACCAAAGAAGTCTCACATCGCGGCCGTTCTGGTGTACCCATTTTGACCGTTGACTGTAGCAATGTGTTATGCATACTGGAACCAGCACTTCGTGAAGGACAAGCAGCCGACAAATCGTATTCGTGATCCGCAAAGAAGATATAAATATCTTGAGCAGTAGGTCGATCTCGTACCGCTTCACTTAGCATACTTGCGAGAACGGGTAGCATGTCTTGCATCAATTGCAAGCTATGGGCGTTACTAGAAGGCTGTGTAGTTATTTTGGCAATATTTACGAGCCAGATACTAGTTTTTCCGATGGTTAGGTGAAATTCTGTACTACCGTCATCATTTGCACGAAAATGCTCAAACTCCTGAAGGGAACGTCCATAATATCGAGTCACTATTTCGGAGAAGACACAACCCAGGGAAAAAATGTCAGCACTATATTCTTGCTTCCCGAGTAATTTTGTCTCCGGAGCACAGTACATAGGGGTCAAGGCTAAGTCCTGTAAGTTTTGAATTTCTTCCTTGAACACAGACCTTGCTGCTCCAAAATCGGCTAGCAGTATGTTGTCTTTGTAAATTAGTATGTTTTGAGGCTTGATATCCAGATGTTTGACACTATTGGTGTGTAGATAAGCCACTGCCGAACTAAGGTCTCCCATCCATTTGGCAAGGTGGTGAACTTTATGGTATTCCCTTGAGCGCATATAATCAGCGAGGTTCTGATCTGCGACAGGTGCCATTATGATGTGCGAATATTCATCATCCGTGTATGCGCCGATCAATCTAACAAGATTTGGATGCTCGAGTTCTTTCAGTATCGATAGTTCGTTCTTCAGATGAATCATGTGGGAGGAAGAAGAAACCTTCCGCCTACGCAATACAGACTTCCTTGCAAATGTCATCATATAAGATGCGGTTTTGACTTCGTCCACAATGCCATGACCGCCACTCCCTAATTTTCTGACGAAGTTGAAAGGCAATTGGAAATCTTCAAGTCCAAAACTAGACACTTTAGGGAGATCCTGTTTTTGATCAGGCATCAAGACTTTAGTCAGACACTCAGCACGCCCAACAACGTCGTAATGAGGATACAATTCTATAACTTCAGTGGGTTGGTTTCCGCTTTCCTGAGTGTCCACACCGTCAACATTTTTGGGGTCAAAGTCTGGGTTGTCATAATTTACTTGACAAGGCCCTTCGATAACTGATTTATCGGGGTGCATGCAACCGTTTTCCGGTGTCGAGCAGTGGTTGTACGCGGAATATCCAGATTCTTGACTGGCATAGAAATGGCTGCTATTATCACTTCCACCAGAACATGACTTAGAGCTTGAATATTGCTGAGTACAATTATAAGTTGTGTTTTTCGAGTTTCTGTGACACAATTAGAAATCACAGGATTATTCTGAAGTACTCCCACGAGACCAACTAACCTAGGCGAGCCATAGCTAGAACCAGAGCCACCAGAGCCACCAGTTCTGTCATCATCGTCATCCTCGTCCTCACTGTCATGTTCATCATCTGGGTTATTTATATTGCCAAGCAAGGTTTTGCGGTCTTTGTTATCCAGTTGATAATGAATTCCACGTCTAAGATGGTGATCTGTATGGCACTGCTCTTGCCATTCAGATAGTCCACAATCAATCGGCGGCTGTGATCTCTGTGAAATACACTTGAAGTGTTCTCGGATATGCTCGATACTATTCTCCCTCGTGTTCAGAATATCACCACAAATTCCACAGACTTTATGAAAGAAGTCAACAACTACGTACTTCCAACTGGCTTTGAGCTGGTGGACTTCTTGCTCGTTACAGCGGTGTTGCTTCTTGATGTGCGTTTCAAAGTTGTCGACTCGGAAGAAAGGCTTAGAAGCACATCTCTTTCCTGTTTTAGCATCGATTTTCTGACATTCCCAAATTTGGTCTGGAAAATGAACACGTTTGACATGCTCGGACCATCTCTCGGCAGGGAAAAGCTTTCCGCAGTCCGGACAAGGATAATCACTCAAAAACCTCTGGCGTTTGCTTTCGGGGCTAGCAAAGCTTGTGGCAGGTCGAGATTGAGTTTTGGATGGTCTACCACGAGTGGCCTTAGGTAAAGGAACAATCGGAGAAGGCGAGAATATATCATCGATCTCCGGAAATGCTATTGGAGTTGCAGTATAGAGAAGTTGAGAACTGCGCAATGTAGTCGTTGTGTTGATACCCGTTTCTGCGGGAGAAAGGGGGAACTGCTGATTGATTTGCTCAGATAGTTGAGTTCTAGCGAGGAGTTTCTTCAATATGAATTTAGCGTCCTACTCAGCAGAATAACACCTCAAAGACCTACAGCACGCCGACCCTTTTCATCTTCGAACCAAGACAAAACTTCTTCCATCGAGAGACCAGCATCTTTAGCTATGATCTCGAGATTCTTGGCGGAGACATTTTCTGGTCCAAAATACGTATTGTAAACGCCATCGAGGAACCGATGTCGATCTCGGAATGACATTGGGGCATCAAAGGTAGGATTGAGACTGCCATATTGAGAAACTGTATACTAATTAACGTTCTGTAAAATATTTGAAGTTCTTATCTCTCCTTACCATGGACTGTTTGCGTTAGAGAACTTTCCTGGATATAGTTGAGTTTACTATCAATATTCTGCGTAGGATTTGCAGGTTGCTGAAAACCTTTGACAAGAGAAAGGTGTATCAGCTTTGATTTTAGTATTTAGTGAAAAGAAACTCCATACCAGGATTCACGGCGAAAGTGCCGGGTAATCCGCAATGTAGGGTTTGGTTACCATCAACCAGGTTGTTGTGGTGGAAACCACTTGCATTGCCGAGTCCGAATTGCTGGTCCATAATTTTGGCCTCACCACAAAGTTACAGCAACTACTCCGTATCGGTATAGTATTGACTAACAACTACCAAGTTCCCTAGTCGATCAACCGAGGCCTGTGCCGCTTCAGTATGCTTAATTCTCAGCAAACAAACGAATATCACAGCGAAGCTCAATCGGGTGCGGCTGAAGTAAAACAGTTCCAGCCGTAACTGAGAGATATGCGACTGGAAACTCATCTTGGGGGAGTTGTCTTATTTGAGCCGTGATCTTCGGGTATGCAGTGGCTTAGTCTGGGAGGCAGAAGGGGACGGAAAAGGCGAGCGAAAGGCGAGCGAAAGGAAGCCGAAAGGGTGCAGAATTGCAAGGTTTGTACAGTAGGTTTGGTCTAGTCAACTGTGAGCAGAAGTGGTTAGATCAATGGAAGGCGAAGGTATTCATATACGTGCGGGTTCAACCAGAAGTTGAGGTGCAGCGCTATAATTGATGGAAGAATGGCTCAACTTCTTTGATATTTTATGTATATGTGTATGTGTATAAATATGTATATGCGCTATGGAAGACACAGCATTAGTGGAAACGTGACACGGCTTTGCTCCCTCCTTCACCAAACTCCTTATCCTTCCGCAATTTCTTACAACTAAAACGACCGAAAGCACTCTGAATGCAACTATGTATGAGAGACTCAGAACCTATGAGTGTTGATTGATCTTACTAGATTCAAGCCTTTAGGTGGTATACTCTGAAACCGTTGCATTCAGACCTATTGCAGGCTGACCTTCCATATTATAGACCAAAAACGATGCAGCCTCGAGGTTCACCTACATCATGCTATCACGATAATTCATCTTCACGGTTAAACAGGCTAGCTTTACATATATGCAGCCAACTGGCTGTGTTAGGGATTTATTAGCATAGTCATTTTGTGCTATTCTGGGGTGGCTCGCGTTGCCATCAGCAACATCATATAACCGAAATGCGGATTATACTACGTATTCATCCAACTTTCACCCATTCACAGTATTGCCACGGAGAACGCAGGAATCGCCAAATCAAGTGCTAACAACACTGCTTAGGACATGAAACACCAACGCCAAATAAGTCTTATTAACTGTCAGAAAGTTTCAATTATATCTCGCCACAAGTGAGTGATATATACAATTTAACTAAAATCAATACATGCTCTATTTATGATGTTGACGAAGCGGCCTCGCTCTCATTTGTTACATCCTTTGGTCGATCCCACGTACGAATATGTCCTGCAATTATTATCAGTAGAGCTCCAAAAGTCAGAAGGCAGACTTGAATTACCTTTGTTGCAGCTTGTGATGATAGATTCTTCGGTAAATTCAAGCCAGCAAAGTGGATCATCGTCTATGGCCTTAGACTGATAATTGTTAGCCAACATGTAGGAGTAAAAGAGATTGTGAAGTCATTTAATTACCATAACAGGGGGTAGTATAGCGGTGGAAGCCCTTGGTTCAACCGGATGCTGTATCGTATTTTCGGTGTCACTCTCTCCGGAAAGACTTGAGTTTGAGCGCAGTCGGCTGGGTCCGAATCGTGAGGAAACACTTCCGCTTCCTCTCTGCCTTACAGAAATCTATTCCCGTTAGCTAACATGCTATTTGCGCGAGGTATATTTTGCTAGTTGAGTTACTCACAGCTTTCGGCCGATGCAGCATGCCGACGCTGAAATCCCACAGCAGAAGTCGGGCATCTTCACCTACACTACCAAAGCGATAGCTTCGGTCATCGCACCGCCACGGATCGAAACACACAGCAGTGACCCACGATTGATGCCCCTGGCAACGCGCAACGATTGAAGCTTCAGCTAGAGACCAAATGGTAACGAGATCATCTTGCCCGCCCGTGAGGACGTATTTGCCGTCAGGTGACCAGCATACGCAGAGGAAGCCGCCGTAGTAACTTTGGTAGAGATCAAGGAGCCTTTGTATGTTAGTTTCGCCGTCTCATTCCGTTTGCGACTAAGTGGGACCATGCTTACTGCTCCTTGAGGTAGTCAATAATTCGTAGAGTGCCGTCTTCCGAGACAACGGCAATATATCTATTATTTGGAGAGAATGCAAATGCATTAATACGTTGATTTGATAGTTTCCAAAAAGAGACTGGATTAAACTTTTGGTTTTTCGAGTGGACGGATTTGTCAATGTGGATTTTGGTCAGCTCTTTTGACTTTTCGTCGCTCTCTGATTCTCCATTTGCACCAATACCATTCTCTTCGGGCAGAAACGCTGCATCGTCTTTCTCTTTGTCATACACAACAAGAGAGCCATCCATGTGTGCAGCTAGGAACAAGTTCTCTGAGCCGGGTATCCAACGTATTTCAGAAACTGGAGTTGCGTTTATTATGCCCTAGCACTGTCAGCTTTGTCTGTCTGTCAAGAAGCTGCTGCTAGCTCTTACATTCTTATTCAATCGAGTGTACTTTTGAGATATTGGCTCAAACCAGATGATTTCGCCAGTGGAGAAGCCCATTATGAGATCTATATGTGCCATAGATTTAGTGACTTGATTGATATCATGGCAGAGACAGTGTCCTTTGGTAAATAATATCTTAGTTAGATGGTCCGCCTACTTAAAGTTAGCAACTTATCAACTGTGATACTATAAGTATTACCTTCTGTGGAGAGGATAGATCTATCCACTGGAAAGCGCGGTTGATGTTCGCAAATGCAAAATAGCCGTCCGCTGGACGATCTTGTAATCTTTTGGCCAGGTTTTCGGAAACAATACAACGCGAGATGAAGGATGAATTACTCTTCGCAATATTGTTCTTTGGTTTCCTTCGTTTCCCCGCATCTTTGGTGGTTCCTAGTAGCGAGGTATTTCCTTCACCAAATGCTGGAGCAGAGCCGACTGAAAGTGCCATTTTTGCACTATCTGCCACAGACCCATCTCCATCACTACTGCCTGGAGCTTCGGCAGAGCTCCTACTTTCATTCGGATGCTCTTGAATGCTGGTTTGCAGGGTAGACCTAGTACTTCTGTTTGTATCGGTTCTATATAGTAGTGGCGGGTTTGCTCGAGAGCTGAAAGAGAGTAAAGATATTTTGGTACCTGCAGTCGCAGGTTGAGGAGTTGTCGCAAGCGGATTCGGATTGATAATTGGGGCTTCTGAAGGATGTGGAGGAGGTGTCGCAAGATGTAGGTCTTCTTTCAGGATATAAGTTCCTGCAATTGAGCATTAGTTGACTACAGCTATTCAACAGTTCGACATAGGTACCTTCTCCAACCACCAATTGATATGCCGGGCCGGTAGGATGTGAGAGGATATTATTCGTTTCAACCATGGGGGTCCCGCCATTCTGTAGGTTGTAGGCCGCCTGGGACGGATATCTTGGGGGAGGTGGTAACACACTGCATTCATTCTTGTTAGTGGACTGAAGGCACAACGGATTTGGGTAGTTTCTGCTTACAACATCGTTGACATGGAGGGACACGAGCGCACGTTGCGCGTATATATATAGTAGGGCAAGCAGGACCAAGAGAAAGTAGTTGAAACTGGCGGATCCAAGCTCTAGATAGGCTGACAATTGAGTTCAGATGAGGGTCAGCTTCAGCGTCTAGACTGGGTCAGTGACGCCCTGTAAGGTACGATTACCATGAGGCACTAGTAATGTGTGGGGTAATAGCCTGGAGGCTAGCCTGGCAAAAGGAAGGGGTCAAGGCAATCCCAATCCCCGGGAATTGGACAAGCTCTCGAGATATGCTGGTGATGCCAATATGCGAAGGATGAGAGGGTGTGTCGTGAAGGCACATACCAAATTGAGTGGTGATGCGGAGGACAATCAATGGGCAGGCAAGCTCCAGGGCAATACAAGATAGCGAGCGGCACAGGAAGAAGGAATCACGCTGGTTGTGCGAAATTGAATTAATGAACCGGAGAAAAGAGGGGGTTTCGTGTTGGTTCTACCCTATAGTAATATTTCCATCAATTGATTGAGCTGCCAATTGGGAATCACGTCCATCACGTCCTCTCCATGCTCCCCATGGGGATGGGCATAGCTGGGGCGGTGGTTTTTTATAGTTATCTGATTACAGTAGTTGTGTGGTGTTCACATCTTGTAACAAATATATCTCCTTACAAAGGCACGTTCTCTCGCACAATTTGATAACCTAGTCCTAGTCACAGTGATGTATACCGTACTGCAAAAATAGGCTTGTGTAGGTCGAAAGAGGTCGGATCACCAATTGTCCCAAGCACTGGCAAACATACTCCGTCTCGATACTCATACCACCACAACCTACTTCGTACGTACCGTCACAGCATCATTTAATTATCCACCTCGCCGTACTACGAGTACTTCATACATCCACCAACAAGGTAGCCAGGACTAAGACAACCAGAACAAAGACTCAATATTGCCTAGGCGAGCCAGGTCTAACTCGATATCTTGCATCGGGGATGGGCAAGACCTAACTGTGCCTTGTAAGGCTGAAACGCAACCATGGCTACTGGTGAGGAGCTCACTAACCTCCTCTTCCTGCCCGATGTACATGACATCAGCTAATTCCTTTGGCAGTTCGCATTTGTGTCTGCGGTGATGAGGGGGCAGGGAAATCAAGCCTCATCACGTCTCTCGTGAAAGATGTCTTCGTGACGAACAAGATTCAGGCCGTTCTGCCCCAAATCACAATCCCCCCGAGCATTGGAACTCCCGAGAATGTTACAACTACTATCGTGGATACATCCGCCTTACCCCAAGAACGAAATACTCTGCGCAAGGAGATACGGAAGTCGAATGTCATATTATTGGTATACTCCGACCACTACAGCTATGAGCGAGTTGCGTTATTCTGGATGCCGTATTTTCGGTCTCTTGGAGTCAATGTGCCAGTGGTCCTGTGTGCCAACAAGTCGGATTTGACAACAAATGGGAATACTGCGCAGGTAGTGGAAGATGAGATGTTGCCCGTGATGGCGGAATTCAAGGAGATAGATTCATGCATTAGAACAAGTGCCAGGGAACACCATAATGTTAACGAGGTCTTCTTCCTGTGCCAGAAAGCTGTTACGCATCCCATTGCACCTTTATTCGATTCCAAAGAGGGGAACCTGAAGCCAGCTGCAGTGGCAGCCCTGAGGAGGATATTTTACTTGAACGACAAGGATCAGGACGGATACTTAAACGATAAGGAAATGAATGATTTCCAGGCAAAATGCTTCGAGAAGCCGTTGTCTCCAGAAGATTTAGAAAACATCAAGATTTCTATAGAAAAGTCTTCTCCAAATAGCAACACCGAAGCTGGGATCGATCAAGACGGATTTGTGCTTCTGAACAAGATCTTTGCTGAAAAGGGAAGACATGAGACGATATGGATCATCCTTCGGCAATACCATTATACAGACAGCTTGAGTCTGAAAGATAGCTTCCTCCACCCCAAATTTGATATTCCAGAGAATTCATCTGCAGAGCTTAGCCCTGCTGGATACCGGTTTTTTGTAGATTTATTCCTGGTCTTCGATAAGGACAACGATGGGGGACTAAACAACTCAGAATTGGATGCTCTCTTTGCACCTACCCCGGGTCTACCTTCCTTCTGGCTAGACTCTCATTTCCCAGCATCTACTGTTCGTAACGAAGCCGGCCATATCACCCTCCAAGGCTGGCTTGCTCAGTGGTCAATGACCACCTTTGCTTCTCCTTCTACGACCCTCTCATATCTCGCCTATCTAGGTTTCGAGCCTGCTGCTGGGCCAAGAACTGCTACTACTTCCGCGCTCAAGATCACCAAACCTCGTAAACGAAGACGTCGTCCAGGACGCGTCGAGCGTAACGTTGTCCTTTGTTACGTACTCGGAGCCCCAGCCTCGGGAAAATCATCACTACTTGACGCGTTCTTGAATCGACCATTCGACTCACTCTACCGACCAACCATAAAGCCCCGTACTGCAGTCAATAGTGTAGAGCTACAAGGTGGAAAACAATGCTACCTAATACTGGAAGAGCTTGGTGAGCTAGAACCAGCCATTCTTGAGAATCAGGCTAAGCTCGATGCTTGCGATCTGATTTGCTACACCTACGATTCCTCGGACCCAGACTCGTTCTCTCACATTGTATCTCTACGTCAAAAATATCCTCAGCTTGACGACCTACCAGCGATTTACACTGCGCTTAAGGCAGATCAAGACAAGACAACCCAGCGGTCCGAACTGCAACCTGATGAATATACGATGAGTCTCAACATGAGTGCACCGCTGCACGTCAGCGTCACGTGGAACAGTATCAGCGAATTGTTTGTGACACTTGCAGAAGCAGCTACAAATCCAAGTACGGCATTTCCAAAGAGCGAGGAAGAGCCTCCGGACCGGACAAGTCTGTATGTGGCCCTTGGAGCAGCAGCTTGCGCTGCAGTGGCGGCGGCAATGGTTTACAAACGGTTTAGCAATGCAAATTGAGCTACGGCTATGGAGAGTGAAGGTGTACATTTTCAAATAGTGCCGACTTTATCACATGATACCCATCTCAACTCTATATTAGTTAGTCCGGATGCTTTGAGGGCATCCTGTAATCGTAATTGCTAATTTGGTTAGAAAAATGAATGAACTACTTAATACTGACTGTGAAGAGTTTAAAAAAGACCGTCTTATCTGACAACAAGCTTTGATTTAGTCTTCAAATAAATGAGATCCTGTGCCAAACCCCGAAAAGTGACCTTATGGGAAAGTGTTACTTGACAGCGAATACCTCAGGTATTAGATTCTGCTGTATGTGTTTGTGTTTCATAATAAATCCTTACAGACAGCAGGAATCCAAAGAATAATTAATTATCAGTCTAGACCAGAGCAGAATCTCAGGATCAGTTGATTATGGTAATTATTGGATCCGTAGCCTCAATAAAATGAATGCCTCCTCTTCATACTTCATTTGGAATACCAGCCTTTTCAGGTGAATTACAGGTGACCCAAGGAGCTTCTCAATAAGGGGGACGGGGACGAAGTAGTCAAAGGAAGGGATCTGCGCTAAGGACAACCGAACCAATCAACGCCAAAAGGTCATGGGATTTTAAGCTCTGAATTTGGCAGCCGCGACTTGATCCTCGCTCAGCTTTGGAAGAAACGCAGAAACGACCACCTGAATTAAAAAGCTATACTACAGCTTCACCCTCCACCTCCGCCATCCTTCACATCGCAATCAACCTATCCCAAATCGTACCAAACCATCTTCCAACACTAAAAGACCCTCAAGCATCGCGGCACATCTTCCTACAGCTCCATCAACATCGTGCCAAATTCACACTAATCCTCCCTGTCAACAATGGCATCTGTAAGTTTTCCCCCCCATCTATATCCTGCATATTCTTTACGTAGCATGGTTTGCGAATAGCCACATCATTGAGAGATGCAGCTCTATCCACCTGGTGCCTAGCTGTTTCCTGCTCAACCCCTTTATCAACCACGAATCTGCTTGATACAAATCACAAATTCTCGAGTGCAAGCTAACGCGCAATGTTTTAGCAACGCCCAACTTACAGCAATCCTAGCGGATATATGCCAAACGGAAATGTCCCACCTGGAGCACAACCTTTACTTCCCAACAATGGCAGAATAATTCAGACAGGAGGCGTTAGAGTGCTTTGCGTAGCAGATGTACGAGGTGGGTCTAGACCTCCTCCTAGTAGTGCTCTACAAGGCTGACATTGTCAGGCAACCTAAGATCTCTCAACGAGCTTGCAAAGCAGGCCCGTGCAGACCATATTGTTCACACTGGAGATTTTGGTTTCTACGACGATTCGTCCCTCGAACGTATTGCGGAAAAGTGCGACCTCGCCCTTCGTAGTTAGATATACGCTAACTTAGATGTGTAGGACATTGAAGCACGTTGCGCAATATTCACCTCTGATATCAGAATCAACTAAGAAGGCAATTGGGCAAACCACTGGATCAGTAAAGCAAAAGTTCCGGCCAGAAGAACTGCCGTTGTCCGAGCTACCCCAATTCCTCAGTGGCGGCTACAAACTTGACGTGCCAGTATACACAGTCTGGGGAGCATGTGAAGATGTGCGTGTACTTGAGAAGTTTAGAACCAAGGAGTACAAAGTGAACAACCTACACATTATTGATGAGGCAAGCTCTAGGCTATTGGATGTGGGAGGCGTCAAATTGCGGCTACTTGGTCTCGGCGGAGCAGTTGTTATGCACAAGCTCTTTGACAATGGCGAAGGACGAACCACCATTGCTGGAGGTCAAGGTACCATGTGGACGACCTTGCTGCAAATGGGTGAATTGGTGGATACTTCAAATCGAGTTTACGACCCAACGGAGACAAGAATTTTCGTCACCCACGCCTCTCCTGCTAGAGAAGGTATCCTCAACCAGCTTTCTGTCACTTTGAAGGCCGATTTTTCTATCTCAGCAGGTCTTCACTTCCGATATGGCAGTTCATACAATGAGTTCTCAGTCAACCCTACTTTAGACCACTATAGAGGAAAGCTTGCAGCATCAAAGGCATCTTTCAACGATGTTTGGGAGACCGTTAAGAATGAGGTTATGCCTGCCATTCAACAAAACGAGGCCCAGATGAATCTGCTCAATAACGCCCTCGGTATAGTCGAGAAGATGCCTAGCACTGCACACGGAGGAAATCCATTCGGAGGACCTGCCAGTACCGGTTCTGGTGGACAGGTTGACGAGAGTGCATTCAAAAATATGTGGAATTTTAATCTCGCAGATGCAGCTTTCGGTTGGTTGGTTTTGGAAGTTCAAGATGGTCGTATTGGTACCGAGATGAGAGCGCAAGGGTTCAACTTCGCTCATAGAGGTGGCAAGCCAGGCCCAAACCAGATTCCACAAACATCACAGCCACCTGCAACTGGATCTGGAACCCCTGGTTCAAGTCACGCTATTGTCGCAGCCGCACCTCCAACTGGGCCTTCGCAGAAACCAAACACTCAGCAACCACCACAATTCAGCCAAGGACAGCAGCGTGGCCAGCCAAGAGCACCTACTGGTCCAGAACGTACGGGTCCCTCACCGGCTCCTCAAGGTACGTAACCCCCAGAACTTTATCTTCAAAACCAAAGCATTATTTTATGGCTTTGGCTATTGTTACAAATGCTAACTATATAACTTTATAGGCCCAAAGCCCGCTACACCGCAACCACAGCAGAATGTTGTCAACCTACCAGCTTCCACAAAAGAGAATGAGAAGTATGTATAATCTCTGAATTATTGCTATTTGGACAAGGTCTAACACATTATGTAGGACCAACACACCATCAGCTACCAACGGTACTCCGTCTAATGGTGCCGCTGACGCTACATCACCTACCTCAAAACCTAGTGAGCAAATCGTTGGTTTGTTCGTGATGAATGTCACCTCGGATGACGCAGTGCGGGAGTTGTTCAATTCAGAGGATGAGAAGAAAATCCTCAAGATTGAGAAGTGGGGACAATCCAACAAGGTTGTACATTTCAAGGACCTCGAGGAGAGAGATGCCGTTCTTGCAGCTCTCCCAGATGATGTCAAATCCCGAAATGGAGAAGATCGAAGCCGTCCTCTGGTTAAAGTTTTCCAAGCTAGAGACAACAAGCCTTATGGTGCCCCTCGTGGAGGCGCTGGGAGTTGGGGCAGTACTAGAGGTGGCAGCACCAATACTCCTCAAGGTGGATACCGCAGCGGTGGAGCTAGTGATAGTGAGGGAGGACGTGGAGGACGAGGGGGTCGAGGATCCAGAGGAGGACGAGGAAGCGAGCGTGGTAGAGGACGCGGTGGTGGCCGTGGTAGCTTCAAGACCGAAGGTTCACCAGCTCCT